>OOCL01000089.1_pt1 | contig 80913 bp, 69 predicted proteins | sample 1671211 | NCBI WGS metagenome assembly OOCL01 (sample SAMN06348133, study PRJEB24527) | human gut metagenome | biome: human gut; feature: ankylosing spondylitis patient; material: feces | host: Homo sapiens | place: China | collected 2015-10 | reverse complement strand
GCATACGAGATAAGCTAGTGACTGGAGTTCAGACGTGTGCTCTTCCGATCTGCGCTGCCCTCCGGGGCGCTGCGCCGGGTCTTTCCCCCGCCGGCCCCGCCCGTGCAGGCGCAGGGGCTGAGCGGTGCGGCGCGCAAGCTGTCCGGCGTGGCGGATGCCCTGAGCGACATTGCAGACACGGTGAACGCCGTCTGCCAGCGGCAGATGCCGCCGAAGGGGGAGTGCTTTGACTTTGTGGTCGAGCAGGTGGCGCGCACGACCTGCCAGAGCTGTACCCGCCGCAGCCGGTGCTGGGTGCGCGGCTATGCCACGGCGATGGACGGGCTGTACCACCTGAAGCCGGTGCTGGAGAGCCGCGGCCGGGTGGAGGTGCAGGACCTGCCGGGGCAGCTTTCGGTCTGCATCCACCCGGCAGACCTCTGCACGGCGGCCAACCACGGCTACCGGCTGTGGCGCAGCCGCCGCCAAAACCGCGCCCGGGCGCAGATGCTGCGCACCGCCCTGACGGAGCAGTACAGCGCACTGGCCGGGGCGCTGGCCCAGCTGGCCGGTAAGCTGGGGCAGGCAGGTCTGCCAGACCCCCGGCGGGAGAGCCGGGTCGCCCAGCTGTTTGCAGGGCTGGGCCTTGAGGCGTTGGAATGCAGCGTGACCGCCGACCTTGCCGGGCGGCTGACCGCCAGCGTTACGATCTGCCGCACCCATTTTACCCGGGAGGAGGTCGCGGGCCTGACGGAGGAGATGAGCCGCCTCTGCCGCCGGGATATGGATCTGCCCGAGATCACCCACTGCCGCACCGTCACGATGCTGACCTTCGGTGAGCGGCCGCTGTTTGCGGCGCAGTTCGGTGCGGCGGCCCACGCGGCGGCGGGGCAGAGCGTCAGCGGCGATGCGCTGGATCAGTTCTGTGATACGAGCGGCCGCGCCCAGATGCTGCTGTGCGACGGCATGGGCACCGGACGGGCGGCAGCGGTGGACGGCCAGATGGCCGCCAAGCTGACCGCCCAGCTGCTGCGGGCCGGCTTTGCGGCCGAGAGCGCCGCCCGGCTTGTAAATGTGGCCCTTGGGCTGAAGGGAGCCGAGCAGGAGGCCGGGGCTACGCTTGATCTGCTGACGGTGGATCTCTACACAGGGCGGGCCGGGCTGTTTAAGGCGGGGGCGGCACCGAGCTTTCTGGTACGGGGCGGCGTGCCCCGGATGCTGGACGGCGCCAGCCTGCCGATGGGGGTGCTGGACAGTCTGGTGGGGCGGTCCTCGACCTTTGCGCTGGACGCCGGGGATTGGGTGGTGCTGGTCAGTGACGGCGCCCTTGCGGACGGCAGCGACTGGCTGATGCAGCAGCTGCAGCTCTGCGCGCGGCTGGGCCATACCCCGAAGCAGGCCGCCGAGACGGTGGCCGATGCCGCCGCCCGCCGCGCCGGGGAAAAGCGGGACGACATCACGGTGGCGGTGCTGGCGCTCAGCCGCCGGTGACAAAAAAGACCCTGCACCGCGAAAAACGCAGCGCAGGGGCGCGGGATCAAAACAGCTTTTGCTTGCGGGTGGGCTGAGGGTCGAAGGGGGTGTCCTCATGATGGCGGCGGACAAAGACCTGCCGGGTCTTTTCCGTCACGGTGCGGCCGTTGTGCCGGGGGACCGAGCAGAAGGTACGGGTAATGTTGTAGTAGCCGAGCAGATGCTGGACAAGATACTGCGCCACGGCGGGCAGGCAGTCGGTGTCCTCGATGTTTTCGTAGTTATAATCGCCGTAGAGAAAGCGAACCTCGCCGGTGCCGGCGTACAGGATGATGCCGGTCTCGTCAAGCAGTACCTCGCGGATGACGCTCTGCTGCAGGCCGGCGGTGCCGCATTCGGCGGCGCGCTTGGTGGCTAAAGGGCGCTGATCGAGCGGCACGCTCTGGGGGTCCAGTTTTTCGGTGCCGCGCTGGCCGATCTCAAGCAGGATGTCCCGCATCATGCGGCTTTCCAGCAGCGGACGGATGCGCTCCTTCGCACGGACTTGTTCGGTTTTGTTCTGAATGGTGGTGATCAGACCCATGGGGGCGCCTCCTTGCAGATTTTGACGATATATGTTTAGTATACCACAGGCGGGGCAGCTGTGACAACTGCCCCGCCTGTAAAAATTGTAAATTGTGAATGGGCCCGGTCAGCCGACGATGAGCACCTGCAGGCTGGCGGTGCCGTGCTGCACGGTGTAGCGGTCGGTGATGGTAAAATGCTGCTCAAGCCAGGTGTGGAACGCGGCCATGTCGCGGACCTCGGCGTCATCGTAGAGGATGACGCGGGGCTGTTTTTCGGGCAGCACGGTGTAATACTGTTCAAACCGAGGGTCACTGTCGGTGCCGGAAATGACCGATGCCTGCGCCACGGTCAGGGTGCCGTCCGCCATCAGAAAGCCGAGACCGTGCTGCTCGCCAATCGCCTGCAGCACCAGCTGACCCGCATAGGGGGCCAGCGCCTCATACAGGCATTCCTGCATGTCGGCGGCCTTTTCGTCAGCCCAGGTTCCGGCGGCGGGGCCGGTGGTGATGCGCTGCACAGCTACCTCCCGCACAGTACCGCAGCGCCAGCCGGTCCGCTGCACAAGCCAGAGGCGGGGCAGCGCGGCGGCAAGCAGTATACAGAGCAGAAGCAGCTGCGTCTGCCTGCGGCGGTGCGGTGCGGCGGGGCTTTTCAGCGCGAGTGCGGCGGCACCGCAGAGGGCGGGCCAGAACAGGTACATAAAGGTCGTGCAGAGCGCGATGAGGGTCGAGCGCAGGATAAAAAGGTAGGCTGCCATGCCGGGCAGCCAGCCCAGCCAGAACAGCAGGCGGCGCAGTGTGCGGTGCTGCGCTTCCCTGCGGTCGCAGTAGAATGTCCAGCCGCCGGCCAGCGCAGCCGCCAGATAGAGGTGGCGGAAATCCAGACTGACCGAGATCAGGCTGTGCGCCGTACACCAGAGCGTCAGGAAAAAGGTGAAATACCAGAGCAGCCGCTCCAGCAGGCGGGCGGGCGCGGGGCGGCTGCCCCGCCCGGAGAGCACCCCCGCAAGGACGGCCGCCGCCGCGGCCAGCGCCGGGATCAGGCAGGTCTGCAAAACGGCGGCAGCCTGCCCGGCCAGCGTGCGCAGCCGCTCCCCGGCTGTGAAGTCATACTGCGGGTCGTTCAGGATCAGCGCGGCGCGGGCCAGCAGGGCGGGCAGATCAAAGCCCATGCCCTGCAGCAGCCAGAGCGCAAACGCGCCCCCGCAGACGGCGCAGCTTACCAAAAAGACCAGCGCGCCGCAGCGGCGGGGCGCTGCACGGTCAAGCAGCCAGAGGCCAACCAGCAGGAACGGTGCGGCAGCGGCAGACTGCGGATAGGCTAAAAAGCTGAAGCAGGCGCAGACCGCACCTGCCGCCACCCGCCACAGGGCGCGGTACTGCTGCGGGCCGGGGGCATAGTAGCCGTAAAAAAACAGAAAGGCCGTCAGCGTAAAGTGGAACTGCTGGCTGACATAGTCCGGCCCGAGAAACCACTTGGGGGTAAAAACAAAGAGGACCAGTGCCAGCAAAAAGGCGCTGGTGCGGCCCAGCGGGGCGCGCAGGCTGCGGTAAAACCAGACGGACAGCACAGCCTTGAGTACCAGCATGGTGACACGGACAAACAGCAGCACGCCGGTGGTGGTGCCGGTAACGGCGGTGTATGCCGCGATCAGCAGCGCGGGGGGCAGGGCGGAAAGCTGGTGCGGCTCCCACATCGAATAGAACAGTCGGTCGCCCCGCACAAGGCGGAAGCCCAGCGAAAGGGCGTATTCCTCGTCGATCTCCAGCCCTACAAACAGGGTGTGCAGCATGGCGGCTGCGGCCAGCAGCACCGCCGCCGCAGCGAGAAGGCGTTTACAGGTATCGTTTTTTGTCATGGCAGTTCAATGCTTTGGCGGCTCGACCCGGCGGCGCAGCAGGGTATCCCGCGCCCGCCACAGGTAGGGCAGCCAGTTCAGGCAGAAGGCTTCCCACTTGCGCGCAGGGAAGCTCTGCGGTTTTTTGACGGTGCGCGAGGCATCAATCTGGATAAAGCGCGATTTCTGCAGCACAAGGATCGCCTCGTGCCCGGTGGGAGTCTCCTCCGGTGTGCAGTAATCGGGGGGCAGGATGCGGAAGTGCTGCGGCGCCTCGGCCACGAGCCGGTTGAGCTGGCTTTCATCGTGGAACCGCGCAATGACGCCGCGCTGCAGATCCTCATCGGTGCGGGCCTTCAGCTCCCGGCAGAGGGCGAGGAACGCCGCCGCCGTGCCGCCGTTCAGCCCGCCCGCCACATAATACTGCCCGCAGTTGTAGGGGATCGAGGCACGGCTTTTGCCGCTGCGGTCGTAGGGGTGGAACATCGGAGCCTTGCCGTAGTAGGGCAGGTGGCAGACTGCCGTGAGGGTCTGCCCGGCGGCAGGGTCGGGCAGCAGCTCGGCGGCGGAGATGACGCGGGTGCAGTGCAGGTTGGCGTTGGCAAAAAACAGATAGTCGAATTTTGCGAGCGCAGCCTCCTGCCCGAGGAAGGCGTCGAACCGCTGCATCGTGCTGTAGGGCCAAGGCAGCGCCTGCTGCGGAATGCGGCGCACATCGGGCGCGTCCTCATACGCGATGTGGTCGGCATCGGTAAAGACGAAGAAGGTGCGGTCGCAGTCCGGCAGGAAGTTCGCCTTGAAGTTGGGATAAAAATCGCGCCAGAACGCAACATAAGCGCCGGTGCAGATATAAAGAACAGCGAGGGTTTTCATACTATCACCTGTTTGCAGGACAGTTACTTTTTCAGCAGCTTTTTGGCTACCTTGCCGCCGTACTGGCGCAGGTAGGCGGCATCACGGCCCCATGCGTAGACGGCCAGATTCAGCACATTGGGCACGATAAGCACAATAAGGACGCGGGGCACAAGGCCGAGCCAGCCGCCGGGCATTTTGGCGCACAGTGCGTAGCTGCCGCCCATGCAGGCAGCCAGCGTGGCAAGGTGCAGCGCCTGCACCGCAAGGTAGTGCGCAAGGCCGCCCCGCATATACTGGCGGAAAACGACCCGGATGCGCCCGGCCCACATGATGCAGTGGGCCACCACGGTGGCGATCAGCGCGCCGGTGATGTCAAACCGGGGAAAGAGCAGAAAGCTCAGCGCCAGATTCACCGTTGCGGATGCGACCATGAACCACTGGTCATCCTCAAAATGGCCGAGAACGGCGCGGTAGCTGCCGAGCATCCGGTGGTTCCAGCCGACATACTCATTCAGGCAGAACACCAGCACAAAGCCGAGGGGGAGCAGCCACTGCTCACCCATCCAAGACGCCATGAACGGCTGGAACAGGCAGAAGTAGGCCGTGGCCACAAAGCTGGCAAACAGGTAGCTGAACAGGTCCATGCCCCAGAATACCTGCTTGTCGTGGTCGTTGGCGGCGGCAGATTTGTCGTAGACGATGTTGCCGATGGCGGCCGCAAAGCTGTCCATGACCTTGTTGCCGAGGTCGGTCGCCGAGGTGGAGATCGTGTTGTAGTTGCCCAGAAAGGTCGTCTGGGTCGAGCCGCCCATGCGGGAGGTCACGATGGTGTCGGACGAGCCGTAGATCGTGTTGGAGAGGCGATGCACCAGAAAATACCGCAGATCGTGGAAAATGCCCAGATTGCGGAAATCATCGAGGGTGACCCGGACCTCCCGCACATAGGGAAAGTCCTTTTTGAACCGCCGCGCGATCAGCAGGTTGGCCATGACATTGAAGAAGATCGTCACGCTGAAATACAGCACATAGTTCGGGAACCAGAGCGAGACGGCGATCTTGGCAAGGCTTGTCAGCACATTGCAGCAGAAGTCGATCTGGGTGCAGCGGTAGCCCTGCTGGGTGCAGGTGTACATTAGGCGGCGGGTGATCAGAAAATAGCTGCACAGCGTTGAAACTACATTCAGCGCATAGACCGTGTAAGCCGTGGCGGGGGGCACATCGGGCATGATCCAGCGCAGCGTTACCGCGCCGAGGAGCGCAAGCCCCGCAATGACCATGCCGACGACCCGGTAGGCCCACTTGTACATCGACATATACTTGCTGATTTTTTCCTCGTTTTTCGCGGCGATCTGCTCATACAATCGGTAGCTGATGACGCTGCCGACACCGAACTCGGCGATCGAGAAAAAGTTGAAAAGCTGGCTGACGACCTGAGACGCGGTGGTGATCTGCGGGCCGAAGTTATCGACCAGCAGGCGCCGCGTGATAAGCCCCAGCAGCAGCAAAAGCAGGCTGGAGCCAAGGGCGTAGGCCATATTCAGTAAGGTACGTTTGGTACGCAAGGCAGTTCCTTTCACAAAAGCCTTCCCCCGAGGGGGGAAGGCGGCCCGGCGGGCCGGATGAGGGGAGAGTATGAGTTGTAAGCCGTTAATGGGCGGTGATGGCGAGGTCAGCCCTCATCAGTCGCCTACGGCGACAGCTTCAGTCTCCGCGTCAAGAGCCGCCTACGGCGGTTACGCTTCGACACGCGCCTGCGGGCGCAGCCCCTTGGGGGAAGCCTTTAGCGGCGGCTCGCCGCCCACAGGGTAAATTTCGGCCCGAAGGTCTGCATCAGCTTTTGGAAAAGCCGCCAGTCCCGGCGGGTCGTGACCTCGGTGCCGCAGGCGTAGAGCGGGCGCAGTTGTGCAAGATAGGGCAGACACGCTTTGCGGATGGCGGCATCCTTTACCGCCGCCGTGCGGGCCTGCGGCCAGAACACATCGGCGGCCGCATCCTCCATGACGGCATAGGTCGCGGCATCCACCGCGCCGCTGGCCGAAAGCTTTGCCAGCCGCCGCTGGGCCGCCGCCATGCCGCGGAACCGCTTGGGCAGGTTCTTCGCGTCAGTCAGCAGGCTGCCCTGCCGCCCCACGCGGTAGTGGGTGAACACCACATCCAAAAAGTACAGCCGCTCGCAGTGGAGCAGCAGCTCCAGATCGAAGGGCCAGTCCTCGGCCCAGACGCAGTCTGGCAAAAACCTCACGCCGCTTTCGGCCAAAAAAGACCGGCGGATGCAGTATTTCCAGACCGACCAGTGCCCGGCGCCGTACAGAGCCTTGAGGCGGGCCGCATAGTCGGTGCTGTCAAAGGGGCCGGGCACCAGATGCAGGCCGGTGTGTTCGGTCAGGCTGCCGTCCGGCTGCCATTCCAGATGACGGCCGATGAACCAGTCATACCCGGGGTGGGCGGGCAGTGCGGCGCGCAGTGCCTCCAGCAGGCCGGGGGCCATGGCGTCATCGCTGTCCAAAAACAGCACCCACTCGCCCTGCGCGGCCTGCAGGCCGGTGTTGCGCGCGGCGGCCAGACCGCCGTTCTCCCGGTGGATGACCCGCAGGCCGGGGATCTCAGCGGCAAGGGCATCGCAAAGCTGGCCTGACAGATCGGTCGAGCCGTCATCGACAAGGATGCACTCCCAGTCCCGCGGGCCGTCCTGCTCCGCCACGCTTTTGACGCACGCCGCAAGGTAATTCTGCACATTATACACCGGTACAATAATAGAAAATCGCGGCATAACGTTCTCCTTCTCTATGCCTTCCCCAAGGGGGAAGCCTTTATAAGTTTCCACCCATCCAGATACAGCGCACTATCCTTGGTGTGCGCATACCAGCGGTCGGGCGCCCAGATCTGCTTGTCGGGGGCGGGGGCCAGATACTGTGCCCACCAGCTGTAGGTGGAGTTGCTCACCACAAAGCCGCGGCAAAGCTGCATAAGTGCAAGGTCGGCAGCGGCCTCGCCCCGGGGCAGAAAGACGGCGGGCAGACCGGAGGTGGTCAGGTTTGCCTGCGCCCATTCAATGTCGTCCGAAAAGACGAAGAGCGTGGCCTCGGGGTGTGCTGCCTTGACGGCGGCGATGGCGCGGGCATAGTACGCCGGGGTGCAGACCTGCAGGATGGCGTTCTCAGGCTTTTGGTAGTCGCCGCGCCGCAGGTGTACGCAGACCGGCCAGACGGCGGCGCGCAGCTTGTCCGCATACGCCCCCGCCGGGGGCGTTTTGCAGCGCAGCTCGGTTTTTATAACATCGGCAAAATTGGCAAAATAGCGCTCGCTCTGGAAATAGCCCCATGCCAGAAAATCCCGGGCGTGTCCCCGCCGTACCGGCGTGTAGCCGTCGGTGGCAAAGTGCAGGCCCAGCGTGTTGAGCAGCGGTGCGGCGGCGGCCTCAAAGCCGTGCCAGTCCCGCGCCAGCAGGCCGCGGCGCTGCTCGTATTTGATCATCAGCGCCTTGGCGGCGTTCTGCCGGGGCAGATGCGACTTGGCAAAGCCCGAATCGGCCAGAATTTCCACCTCGGGGCTGATGTTCAGCGCCCCCAGCGCACAGACCGTGTGGGCGGGCGCACCGTCCCGCCAGTCCTGCCGGTCCAGCAGGGTCACGCCCTCGCCGCAGCGCAGGCCCAGCGCCCGGGCAAAGGCGTAGATGAACATCTGGTTGCCGAGTCCCCCGGCCAGCTCTGCGTAGATCATAGCTGCCCTCCCAGCTTATCATAGAGCTGCTCCATGCGGCGGGCAGCGGTCTTTAACTCATACCCGGCGGCGGCAAGGGTAGGCCAGTGGTCGGCGTGGTCACCGCCCACGGCAATTTCATCGGCCTTGGCCGCCCACTCGGTCAGGGGGGCGGCCAGCGGCAGAAAGTGTACCAGCTCCGTCACCGAGCCGTCATCCGGCACATTGGTGGAGGCCAGACATGGCACGCCGCAGCCCTGCGCCTCGACAAGGGTGACGGGGCTGCCCTCAAAATTGCTGGGCAGCAAAAACAGGTCGAAGGCGTTCATAAAGGCGGGCACATCGCTCTGGACGCCCGCAAAGATGACCCGGTCGGTCAGGCTGTGGCGGGCGGCGGCTGCGCGCAGGTCCGGCTCCATCTCGCCGGTGCCGACCAGCAGCAGCAGCCAGCGGGGGTCCTGCGCGGCCATGGCGGCAAAGACCTCCATCAAAAACAACGGGTTTTTCTGGTGGTTGAGCCGCCCGACAAACCCGGCCAGCCGGTCGGTATCGGCGATGCCGTATGCGCGCCGGGTGGCGGCGCGGGCGGCGGCATCGGGGTGGAACCGCTGTTGATCTACCGCGTTGCAGGCAACGGAAAAGTTCGGCTTTTCGTCAATGTGGCTGCCAAATACAAACCGGCCGGCGGCCACGCCGCAGCCGAGGAAGTAATCGGCAAACAGCTGGTAGACCAGATGTGCCGCCCGCCAGGTCAGCGTAAGCGGCGGGTAGACGATGTGGCTGTGTACCACGATTTTAGCCCGGGGGCAGAGCAGCCGCATCATGCCGCAGACCGGCGCGCCGATTTTGCTGGCCGTGTGGTAGTGGATGATGTCGTAGTCGTGGTGGGTGCGCAGGTGGGCGGCCAGCGCCCGGATGCGGTCCTTTTTATGGTCCGGCACGGCAATGATGTGTACGCCGTGCGCCTCCAGTGCCGGGGCGGTACTGGTCTGGTCGGGCGGGCACTGCCCCACAAACAGGTCGATCTGATAACGGCCGGTGTCAAGGTTGAGCAGCAGGTTCTGCACATACCGCTGGACGCCGCTCTGCACGCCGAGGTGGTTGCTGATCATTAAGATACGCATAAAGTTCTCCGATTACCAGTAGCTCCCGCCTTCCACTTTTTCCTTGTTTGTGATGCCCTCGCTTTCATCGGGGCGGACCCAGGCGGGATTGTAGAGCTTGGAAATGACGGGGTGGTCATCCCACCGGCGGCCCTTGATGCCAAACAAAAGCTGTGTCGCGCCGCTCATCTGGATGGCGGCATGGCCGGTGTCCCGCGCGTGGGCGGCCAGCGGCAGGCCGTAGGCACCCGCGCCGATGATCGCAACATCGTAGTCGGCGGCGTCCATCTTGCGCTCCATGGCGTCCAGCGCATCGAACCAGCTGTCATAGCCGGTGTCCTGCCCGGCAAGGCCCTGCACGGCCTGAATGACCGTCAGCGAGGCAAACTCCGGCAGGATGTCCCTGCCGGGGAAAAGCTGCGCGCGCTTTTCATACTGGGAGAGGATCGTCTTGCGGAAGGGATGCACGACCAGCACCCGCTTGCCCGCGAGCGCGGCGCTCCACGGGCGGGTGTGGTAGTAGGGCTCCAGCGCGCGCAGCTCGGTAAAGCGGGTGGCATCGCAGCCGCGTATGACCTCCCGCTCGGCACCCACATTCCAGAGCGCGAGCAGCTCGGCGCTCTGGGCGGTGCGGATATAGAGTTTGCAGAACCGCTCCAGCGCGGCGTCATCCGTAGGGAAAACGCCCGAAAGGTTGCGGATGTCGGCGCGGGTGCGGTCGGCAAACGGGCGGCCGCCGTTGTGCAGGTAGTCGGCTGCGGTGCGCATCTCGGTTGCGCCGCAGCGGCCGAACAGGAAGGGCTGGCCGCTTTCCAGCAGATCGCGCGCAAGGTCGTTGCCGGCCCCGGCAGACAGGATAGGCACGCCGCGGTATTTCATTTTGAAGCGCAGGCCACGGTAAAGGTCGGCGGCCTTTTGCACCAGCAGGTTATCGTTATCCATGGGCGGCTCCCTTTTTGGGCAGCAGGGTCAGCGCCAGCTCGGCACTGTTCTGCCACAGAAAATGCTCGTTCACACGGGTCTGGGCGGCATGGCCCATGGCGGCATCGGCCTTGTTCAGCGCGGCGGCCATCTCGGCCACTGTGCTGCAGAGCAGACCGCTGACGCCGTTCTCGATGATAAGGTCGGGGCCGGGGGCGTGGCGGGCCACCGGCGGGCAGCCCGCGTACATCGCCTCAAGCAGGCTCATGCCGAAGATCTCCCTCTCGTTGAGGTTCACAAAGGCATCGCAGGCGTGGTAGTAGATGTGTACCTGCTCGTTCGGCAGCTGGGCGATCAGACGGCAGCGGGAGGCGAGGCCGGCCTCCTCCAGCTGTCGGGTCAGCTCACCGCTCAGCGCGCCCTGACCGATGATGACGGCGTACCAGTCCGGCGCGGCCTGCAGCAGCGGCACAAGGTCGAGCGGCTGCTTGTAGGCATCAAGCCGCCCCACAAAGGCAAGCACCCGGGCCTGCTCATCGATCTTGAGGGCACGGCGGATCTCCGCCTTACTGCCGGGGACTGCCGGGATGATGGCGGTGTCCAGCCCCACGGGCATCAGCCCGGCGCAGGGCACGCCGAGGCTTTCCAGCTCGGCTGCCACAGCGGGGGTCTTGGCGTAGGTCGGTGTTTTGCGGTATACCGCAAGGTTGCGGCCGAGCAGCAGGTCCATGACGCGGCGCACAACGGCATGGTCGGAGGTGCTTTTCAGTGCGCCGAGCTGGCTGTAAAACAGGATGCCGTGCTTTTGGCAGAACCGGTACAGCCCCGGTACGCCGAGGGAGTTGTCCCCCATGACATGCACGGCGTCCGCCTGCTCATCAAGCAGGATCTGCCAGCTTTTATAAAACGCCTGCACGCCGAAGGCGGCGGCGGGCATATAGCAGATCTTGACATTCGGCTCCGGCGTTTCGATGCGGGGGGCCTTGGCGCCCGGCTCCGGGTAGAGGACAACGGCGCGGCAGCCCAGCGCGGCAAAGGCGCGGGCAAGGCCGACCTCCTGCCGGTTGTACAGCCCGCGCTGGCCGGACGGGCCGCGGTAAAATTGCGGGATGACGATGGTTTTCATGTGGATAGGTGTACCTCTTTAGGGAGAAAAGCAGACAGCGCCCCGCAGCGGGGGCGTTACGGGGCGGTATCCCCGGGGGCCGCCTCGTCCGCCGGGGCGGGCTTGGCGGCCTTCTCGATTTTGGGCAGGCGGGTCAGATACCGCGCGTCAAGGATCTCCAGCCGGTCATCGCGGCAGTAGGTGTGTACGCCGATGAGGTCCGCCGGAGCGATGCCGGTGATGGTGACATTCTGGGGCGTGGCGGCGCACAGCGGAATCTCGGAGCTGCCGCGCCGGGCCAGAAACTGCAGATAGAGGCCGTAGTCCACGGTCGAACTGACCTGCGTGGGGTGGATGATCTGCTCCCCCAGCACAAAGAGCGGGCCTGCGTTGCGGCTGAGCAGATCAAAGTCGCGGTGCTGCAGGTTGTAGGCCTCATCGGGTACAAGCTCAAACGGGCCCTGCGGCGGCAGGGCGGCCGACTCCTGCACGGCATGGCGCAGGGTATAGCGGCGGTAGCGGACATAGAGTTGGTTGTCGGGCTTTGTCTCGCTGCACAGGATGGTCAGCGCCTCGGCGCGGCGGTCCAGCAGAATGGCATCGCAAAGCTCCTCATCGGTCGCAAAGCGCTGCACAAGCTCCCACCCGGTGGGAAACGCCCGGCAGCGGTAGAGCCGCAGGCTGTGGTCGCTGCCGGTCTCAGGCAGCATCCAGATCTCACCGTTCCAGTCAAAGACAGTCGGGAACGAGAGGTGGAAGTCCTCCTCCAGCGCGGGCTGCCAGCCGTCGATCGTGCCGTCCTCATGCAGCTCGCAGACCTCGATGCGGCCCTTGCCGGTAGAAAGGTCCATCGCCTCGGCAAAAAGCCAGCGCCGGCCGCCGCGGCGGTAGAGCAGCGGGTCGGCAAACCACCAGCCCTCGCGCCCGGGCAGGGGGGTGTAGGCCCCGCCGTCCAGCGCGGGCAGCGGCTCGGTCCCCTCGGCTGTGGGGCGGGGGCGCACGGCGATGGTGTAGACTTCCTTTTCGCCCAAAAGCTTGCGCAGCAGCCGTCTGGGCGGCATCTGCAGGGCGCGGTAAAACTGGTTCATAGCGATTCCTCGGCGGCGCGGCGGCCGTATAATTTCATCAGAGTTCTGTAGTTTTCTTCCTCGCTGAAGCGGCGGCGGGTGGCGGCGGCAATGGCCGCGCAGTCAAACTGCATGGCCCGCAGGGCGCGCACGGCCCCCGCCAGCGCGGCGGCATCGCCCGGCGCAAAGCAAAGCCCGTCAAACCCGGGGCGCACCGAGGCCCCCACATTGCCGATCCGGCTGGCCAGCACCGGCGTGCCGAGGGCGTGGGTCTCGGCCGGGACAAGGGCAAAGCTCTCATAGCAGAGGCTTGCGGCAATGACGGCATAGCTTGCACCGATCAGACGGTGCAGCTCCGCACGCTCAAGCTGGCCGAGAAACCGGACCCGGGGCAGCGCCTGTGCGCGCGCCCAGTCGGCCAGCGGGCCATCCCCGGCGATGAGCAGCTCGGGCGCGGTGTCGCCCAGCAGACGCCACGCCTCGATGACGGTGCGCAGCCCCTTGAGCTCCTCCAGCCGGCCGGCAAAGACGAAGCGGCGGTCGCGCTCCTCCCACGGGATGACCGGCCCGGCGGGCACGCTGACGGGGTTCGGCTTGACAACAAGACGATTTTCGTCAAAGGTAGGGCGCAGCCTGTTGAAGGCCAGCAGCTTTTCGCGGTCAAACTCGGTCGGGGTCGTGACCCAGATACCGCGCCAGCTGCCCAGCGCCCGGTGCAGCCGGTAGGACGCGGCGACCACAAGGGTCTGCGCCAGACTGCCGCGGTAGCAGCGGTGCTGCAGTGCGCAGTGCAGGCCGCGGCGGGGGCAATCCTCGCAGACGGCGCTGTCCCGCAGCAGGATGCCGTTGGGACAAAACAGCCGGAAATTGTGCAGCGTCTGCACGACCGGCACGCCGCAGCGCTTGGCGGCGCGGACCACGGCGGGGCTGAGCAGCAGGAGCGTGTTGTGGATATGCACGGCCTCGACCCCCTCCCGCCGGATGAGGTCGCGGACCTCGCGGGCGGCGCGGCGGTTCCAGACTGCGTGCAGCGGCAGCAGCGCTTTGGCAAGGCCGTGGGCAGCCTCCTCATTGCTGCGCTCATACACCAGCACGGTGTGGCCGCGGCGCTCAAGCAGGGCGCGCTCCGCCGCAAAGACGGCGTCCTCGCCGCCGGGCAGCCGGTAATGACAGTGTATCAGCAGAATTTTCAAGCCGCGGCCTCCTTGGGGGTAAAATAACCTATTCTGTTATTATACCTTTTTTTGCAGTGGGGTGCAAGATGGCAAAAGCCGCGCCCAAAATAAGGCGGCAATAAAAAAGAGGAACGCGGCTTGCGTTCCTCAAGGGGTCAGTCCTCGTCGTGGCTGTCGAGCTGGGCGTCGCGCATCGCCTTGATCTTCGCCTCAAGGTCGAAGCTCTTGTTCAGGGCGGGGTAGATGGCCAGCAGGCTCAGCGAGCAGGGAAACCAGAGGCTTGTCAGGATCAGCACAGCACCGGACAGAGGCCAGAACAGTGCGATGGCGGCCCAGTAAAGGCCCTGCCACAGGATGCCCAGCGCGCTGCGGGGCAGATACCCCAAAAAGAGCATCAGAGAGTTCTTGAGCAGGCTGGAAAACGGCAGATCGACCAGCGCGACCTGCGCGTAGAGGTACTGCGCGATGCCCGCCAGCAGGATCAGTGCGACAAAGATCGCCACCATGACGGCAACGCTGCCGGTCTCGGTATGGAATGCGGTGAAGATCTCCATTGCCAGCAGCAGGCCGCAGATGGCGCCGGGCAGCAGCGCGGCCTTGGCGTTGCGCTTCCATGCGCGGCGGTAGGTCACCCACCAGTAGCCCGGCTCATCGCGCAGGGCGCGCAGGACAGTGTCGTTGAGGCCCACGATCTGCGGGGCGGCCAGCATGCCGCCCAGAATGCCGGCCAGCAGCATCGGGATCAGCGAGTGGGTCATGACGGCAAACCACAGCCCCAGCGCAAAGGGCAGGCTGCTGATCATGGCGAGCAGACCTGCCATCCAGAAGGTGGAAAAATCGCGGGCCAGCACCTCAAAATAGCGGGCGGCGCCCTTTTTGCGGGGGGCGTTGGGCGAAATACCCGGGCCGGGTTTGTCAAAATTCTGATGAAAAAGTCCCATGACGGTGTTCTCCTGATTCTATAAATTTTGTATGTATTTTGCCTTGCCACATATGTAGGGGCGGGGCTTTGCTCCGCCCGCCAACTTTGCCCATACAGCATCTTTCCGGGAAAGCTGCTCACCCGGAAAGATGCCCCGGGCGGAGCAGAGCCCCGCCCCTACTGCATTTTTCAGATGCCACGCCTAACCCTTCGGCCCATACATCGCCGCACCACTCGTTATCAGCACATCCGGCTCGATGCGCAGGCCGGTGCGGCGGCCCTTTTGCGCCTCGACAAGGAAGAGCCACGGTGCGCCGTTTGGTCGGTTTTTGACAAAGGCCAGCCGCTTCGGCTCAAGGCGGGCGGCGCGCAGGGCGGCTAAGATCTCGGCCAGCTGCTCGGGGCGCTGGCACAGCACAAAGCGGCCGCCGTCCCGCAGGGCGCGGCGGGCGCAGTCCACGGCATCGGCGGTGGTGCAGCTGTCGGTATGGCGGGCCTCGGCCCGGCGCGGGTCGGGGCTGCGGGGCCCCGCTGCAAAATACGGCGGGTTGCAGGCGGCAAAATCATACTGCCCCTGCTCCGGCCCGGCGGTGCAGAACTGCCGCAGGTCGGCGCAGAGCGGCGTGATGTGGTCGGCCTCGTTGTCGGCGGCGGCCTGCGCGCAGAGGGCGGAGGCCGCGGCGTCCAGCTCAAGCGCCGTGCAGGGGCCGCGGTGGCCGGCATCGTGCCACAGCAGCGAGATGATGCCGCAGCCGCTGCACATATCGAGCGCGCGCTCCCCCCGGCGGGGCAGGGCAAAGCGGCCCAGCAGCAGCGCATCGGTGCCGAAGGTCGCGCCCGGCGCGGTCAGCACGCGGGTGCCGTGGTCCAGTATCTCAACGCCCATTCAGGCTTTGCCGCGCAGCTGCGCATATTTCAGCAGGGCCACCTGGGTCTTGCTGTCTTTGATGGTGCCGTCCATCACAAGGCCGAGCGCCTTGTCAAACGACATTTTGACGACATCGAGGAACTCCCCGGCATCCAGATGCTGGCGGACCGCATGCAGGCCGGTGGCGGCCCACAGGTAGATCTTTTCGCTGTCATAGCCGACGGTTGCGTAGACGATGCCCAGATCGACAAAGTGGTCGGCGGTCAGGCCGCACTCCTCGCTCAGCTCGCGCTTGGCGGCCTCAAACGGGTCCTCGCCGGCCTCCAGCTTGCCGGCGGGCAGCTCCCAGATCTCCTCCCCAAAGGCATAGCGGAACTGGCGTACCAGCGTAATATTGCCGTCTGCATCAACGGGCAGGATGCAGGCCCCGCCGTGGTGATGGACGATCTCGCGGGTGGAGGTGGAGCCGTCCTCCAGCTGCACCTTGTCAACAGTGACACGGATGACGCGGCCGTTGAAGATCTCCTTGCTTTCCAGCATGGTCTCGGTATGTGCCATGGCGTTTTCTCCTTTTACAAACGGGTGATACACAAGACCATTTTACAGCAGCCGCAGACAATAATCAATAAAGTCGAGGGTATATTTTTTGCTGCGCACCCGCTCCCCGGCGCGGCACAGGTCCAGATAGCCGAGCATCGCATCGGTCAGAACGGGGTCGTCCAGCAGATATTCGCGGCAGAACAGCTCATCCGGCGCGGTCGCAGCCTGACAGAAAACGATGCCGCCGCCCTGAAAGACATTCACGCTCATGGCGGGGGAGAGGGGCAGCTGGGTGGTATCCACGATGCGCAGCGTCTGCCGGTCGGCTGCAACGGCCTGCCGCAGCCGCTGCAGCAGCCTGCGGCGCACCTCGGGCGCGGGCGGGTCGTAGAGTGCCGGGGGCAGGTCGAACAGCAGGCCATTGCGCACGAACTGCAGGATGCCCTCCTCACAGAAAAAGATGTCCGGTGTCTGCTGGTTCCAGCTTGCCAGATAGTCGAGCATCGAGGGCAGCGGCTCCCGCAGGTCATCGTCAAGGCGCAGGACCTGCAGTGCCATCTCCTTGTCGGCAAACAGGGTAAAGGGCGGCTGGTAGCGAATCATGCTGCACCGCTTGCGGCGTGCAAACAGGCCGCTGTACAGCGCCATAGACTCGAGAAAATCATGCTTATCGCTGGTCAGCCGCAGCACGGAGGAGGCATCAAAATATTGGCGGCTGAACGAAAGGCGCAGGCTTTCGACCGCCTTGCGGTTGGTGATGAGCAGCGCCTTTTGCCCAAGGCGGTCCATCAGGAGCGCGCTCTCCGGCAGGAGCAGGTAGACCGGCATCAGGGCGCCGGGGATCGGCTCACCGGTGATGCAGGGGGCTATGCGGGCGTCATACCGCATCTTGGGCAGAAAAAGCAGCGGCAGCGTCTGGGTCAGCGTGGCAATGTCGGAGGCAAGGTGGCTCGGTATCTCACGATCCTGCGCAAAAAGCAGCAGCTGTGCAACGGCGACGGGTTCTCCGTCCGCCACCGAGAAACGCTCGATCAGGGCGTTGTCCAGCACGGGATTGGTGAAGGGGGAGAGCAGCAGCGGCCGGGTATCGCCCGATGCAAGATGGCGGGCAATCAGGGCCCCGGCCAGTGCGCCCACGGCGCGCGGCCCCTCGACATAGCGGTCGGTGCAGGAAATCTCCGGAAAGGCGGTGTTGGGGGCTACGCCCTCATGGCGGATAGACTCCTGCACGGTGCAGGCCGTGGTCAGCAGCTTGTGCAGCTCGGTGCGGATGCGCGGGTCGGTGGAGCGGCCGCGCTGCTTGTACTGCAGCAGCAGGGTGTCCTTTTGCTCGTCATTCAGCGCAAGGGCCTCGGCCAGACGCTCAAGCTGCTCCTGCCGGGGTGTGCGCTGGCCGTTGATGATCTTGTACAGGGTGGAACGGTCGATGGCGGTGCGGCGCGCCAGCTCGGCCATCGTGCCGGGATAGCGGGTAACAGCGATCTGGATGCTTTGCGTCAGTTCACTCATGAGAAACCCTCTTGAATTGTAGCAGGTGCGGTAAAGCCGATGAAAAGGCCGGCGTGTCCTTTGCCCCCCCTGCGGAGTGGGTCATGAATAAGTATACTATACTGCGAAAACGGCGCGGTGGCAAGTGTGAACTTTTTTGTCAAAGCGTTGCGGTGCAGGCGGGAATTTGCTATAATCGGAACAAATACAGCAATGGAAACTGAGGTGATCCCCCCATGAAAAAGCATCCCCTGCTCAAGGCGGCCACAGCGGCCGGTGCAGCGGTGCTGGGCGCTGCCTACGGTGTCTACCGCGTGGGCTTTTACAATAAGCCCACCACGCAGGTACCCTCCCCGGCGGACATGCCCACCCGCGAGTGCTACCGCAAGGCGATGGGCCCCGATGCCGATGCGCTGGCGCGCGACCGGTTTGAGCCGGTGCATATCACGGCGCAGGACGGCACCCCGCTGGCGGCGCGGTACTACCACCATGCCGACGGTGCGCCGCTGGCCATCATCTTCCACGGATACCGCGGCTATGCCACGCGGGACGGGCTGGGCGGCTACACGCTCTGCACGGCGCTGGGCTACAATGTACTGCTGCCCGACCAGCGCGCCCACGGCTACAGCGGCGGGCACACCATTACGATGGGCGTCAAAGAGCGCTACGATGCCCGGGACTGGGCCGTCTGGGCGCGCAGTCATTTCGGGCCGGAGGTGCCGATCTTCCTGATGGGCGTCTCGATGGGGGCGGCCACTGTGGTGCTGGCGGCCGGGCTGAGCCTGCCGGACAATGTGTGCGGCGTTGTGGCGGACTGCGGCTATACCAGCCCGCGGGAAATCACCCGCAAATGTCTGCCGGAATACCTGCCCGGTATGCCGGTCGGGCTGACCTACGCCATCGGGCGGCTGGGGGCGATCCTCTTTGGCCGCTTTGACCCCGAGGACGCCGACTGCACCGCCGCTGCCGCACAGAGCAAGGTGCCGATCTTTTTTGTCCACGGCGATGCGGACGGCTTTGTGCCCTATGAGATGGGGCGGCGCAATTATGCAGCCTGCCGTGCCAGGGGCAGCCGCTTCCTGACTGTACACGGTGCCGAGCATGCGGTGAGCTACTACCACGACAACGCCGCCTACACGGCGCAGGTCACTGACTTTTTACAGGATTGCCTGACCCGGCGCGGCTTTGTCTGGCCGCCCGAGGCTGACCCCGAGGCTGACCCCGAGGCTGACCCCGAGACTGACAAAGATAAACAAGCATAAGAGGAGTGTATAAGGTTATGAAACGAATTGCAACAAAGAACGCCCCGGCCGCCCTCGGCCCCTATGCCCAGGCGGTGGATACCGGCACAACGGTCTACTGCAGCGGCCAGCTGGGCCTTGACCCCGCGACCGGCGCACTGGCGGAGGGTGTGCAGGCCCAGACCCATCAGGCCCTGAAGAACCTGCAGGCCGTGCTGGGCGAGGCGGGTCTGACGCTGGACAGCGTTGTCAAGACAACGGTGTTCGTGCAGGATCTGGGGGATTTCGGCGCGGTGAACGAGGTCTACGGCAGCTATTTCCACGGCGGCTTCCCCGCGCGCAGCTGCGTGCAGATCGCCGCCCTGCCGAAAAACGCCCTTGTGGAGATCGAGTGCATCGCGGTGCGGTAAAAACGCATTGTAGGGGCGGATTCCATATCCGCCCGGGAACATTTCCGCCGCCGCGAACGGCGCGGGCGCATATAGAATGCGCCCCTACGGTGTGACCCATGTTGTGAGCGCCGGCCGCAAAGCGCAGCGGAGGGGTCAAGACCCCTCCCTACAGAAACAGATAACCGGCAGGCCGCCTGAAACGGTCTGCCGGTTTCGTTTATTTCCCGTAGCTTGCCAAAAATTGGCGGGTGCGTTCCTCCTTGGGGTGGTCAATGAGATCCTTTGCGCTGCCCTGCTCTACCACAACGCCGCCGTCCATAAAAAGGATGCGGTCCGCCACATCGCGGGCAAACTTCATCTCATGGGTGACGATGATCATGGTGGTGCGGTGCGCGGCAAGCTCCCGCAGGACGCGCAGCACCTCACCGGTCAGCTCGGGGTCAAGGGCCGAGGTCGGCTCATCAAAGCAGAGAATGTCGGGGTGCAGCGCCAATGCGCGGGCGATGGCCACGCGCTGCTGCTGCCCGCCCGAAAGCTGGTGCGGGTAGTGGTTCTCCCGGTCGGAGAGGCCCATCTGCGCCAGCAGCGCCCGCGCCTGCTCCTCAATCTCAGCAAGGATCTGGCGCTTGTTCTGCTTGTAATCCGGGCGTTCCTGCGCCAAAAGCTGGCCCGCCAGCATCACATTTTGCAGCGCAGTGTACTGGGGAAACAGGTTGAAGTTCTGGAACACCAGACCGAAATGCAGCCGCTTTTTGCGGATGGCCTCCTCGCTCTGGGTGCGGGTGTCGGCAGCGCTCCACAGCGTTTCACCCGCAACGGTGATCGAGCCGGTGTCGGCCGTCTCGAGAAAATTCAGGCAGCGCAGCAGCGTGGTCTTGCCTGAGCCGGAGGAGCCGATGATCGCCAGCGCCTCCCCCTCGGCCAGATCAAAGGAGATGCCGCGCAGCACGCTTGTGGCACCAAAGCTTTTGCCGATGCCGTTTACTTCCAACAATGCCATGACTGCACCCCCTTATCTGAAATAGTCCAGCCGCTTTTCCAGCCAGCCGAACAGCAGCGTCAGCGCACCCACAAACACAAGGAAGAACACCGCCGTGGAGAACAGCGGCCAGATCAGGCCCTTGGCGCTGTATTCCTTCGCCATCATGATGATGTCCTTGTTGGCAATGACATTCGCAAGCGAGGTGTCCTTGACGAGGGTGATGATCTCGTTGCCCATCGGCGGCAGAATCCGCTTGATGACCTGCAGCAGCGTGACGCGGAAAAAGATCTGGGTCCGGGTCATGCCCAGCACCTGCCCGGCCTCGGTCTGGCCCTTGGGCACAGCCTCGATGCCGCCGCGGTAGATCTCGGAAAAATAGCAGGCGTAGTTGATGGCAAAGGCCACCACAGCCGCCACCAGACGGCCGCTGCCGCCCGACGGCCACGGGCTGGCAAAGCCCATCAGGCCGGGGCCAAGATAGATGACAAGGATCTGCAGCATCAGCGGCGTGCCGCGTATGATCCAGACAAAGGTCTTGACTGCGCCGCGCAGCGGGGCAAGCCTGCTCATGGAGCCGAACGACACCACCAGCCCCAGCGGCAGTGCGAACAGTAAGGTAAGGCCGAACAGCTGGCAGTTGAGCCAGAAGGCTTCTGTCAGGCGGCCCCAGATGACAACTGCCTCGCCCATCAGTCGGCCAGCGTCAGGCTGTATTTTTCGGCAAGGGCCTTCATCGTGCCGTCTGCCTTCAGCTCGTCAAAGGCGGCGTTCACGGCCTCGGCGGCATCGCTGCCCTTGCGGAAGGCAACGCCGTATTCCTCAGCGTTCAGCTCGTCCTTGATGGCAAGGTTCGCGTAGTCGGTGCCCTCGCCAATCATGGCGGTGGCCAGCGTCAGGTCCAGCACGGCGGCATCGGCGGTGCCGGCGGCAACCTCCATCAGGCAGTCGGTCTGCACGCTTTTGCTGATGTACTCTGCCTGCGACAGGCCCGCGTCCTCGCTGATGGCGGTCTCACCGGCGGAGCCGGCCTCGGCCACAACGGTCTTGCCCGCCAGATCGGCGGTGGAGGTATAGGCGGCATCGGCCTTCATCACAACGACCTGCGCGTTCTTGGCGTAGGGCTTGGTGCAGGCGGTGTTGGCCATGATGTCATCGGTCAGGGTCATGCCGTTCCAGATGCAGTCGATGCTCTTGGCGTCCAGCTCAACGACCTTGGTGTCCCAGTTGATCTCGACAAAATCAGGCGCAACGCCGAGCTTGGCGCAGACGGCGGTGGCAAGCTCGGTGTCAAAGCCGGTAAAGTTACCGTCGGCATCGGTGTAGTTCATCGGCTCATAGACGGTGTAGCCGATGGTCATCTTGCCCTTGCCCTGCATGTAGGCAAGGTCGGTGTCGGCGGCTGCGGCGCTTTCGGTCGAAATAGCGTCCGCCGTGCTGCCGGGGGTCGCGGCGGCGCTGCTGCCGCAGCCGGCCAGACCGGCCGCCATGCCAAGTGCCAGAACGGTGCTGATGAATTTTTTCATGATAACTCCTCCTCGTATACTTTGCACAAATCCCTCATACTGCCGGTTTAAAGCGGCGGTGTCCTTTAATAGTAATGCAAAACCGCAGGTTATGCAAGAGGTTTGGGCAATTTTTGCAGAAAAAAGAATATTTATGCAAGAGGGGGCGAGAGGCTGCGGCTTGACAAAGGGACTGCACAGCGTTATAATGAAAATAGAAAAAGGCACTGCGACAAGCGGTTGGTCTCTTTCAAGCTAGGGTAATTAGATTAGACCTAAGAACCGTCACTTGGCCGAGTGGCGGTTCTTGCTTTTTACAAGGATGCTCAATGTAATGGTCTTGTGACCTACATAAAACGTAAATGTAAAACGCATGATCTCACCTCCTTTCGGGAGGAAAGACCAACCGCCTGCCGTATGTGCAGTGCCCGCCGCATAAAGCAGCATAAAAAGAATACCATGTTTCGACGGTTTTTGCAACCGGGAGGCATGGTATTTTTTGTTGCTTTTTACTTGATGATCCGCACCATATCGCGGGTGATGGCATCGAGGGTCGGCGCGCCGCACAGGCGCATCGTGTCGGCCAGCTCGCTGCCGAGCTTTTCGGTGTAGGCGGCAACGCCGTCTGCCCCGCCGCCGTAGACGGCTGTGACGAAGGGCCGTGCAATCAGCACGCCGTCCGCGCCGAGGGCCAGCGCCTTGAACACATCGCTGCCGGTGCGGATGCCGCCGTCCACAAGGATCTTGGCGCGGCCGTCCACTGCGGCCACGATGTCGGCCAGAACCTCCGCCGTGGCAGGGCAGTCGTCCAGCACGCGGCCGCCGTGGTTGGATACAACGATGCCGGCAGCCCCGGCCTCAACGGCCTTTTCAGCACCGCTGACGGTCATGATGCCCTTTAAGATGAACGGCACACCTGCGCTTTGGGCAATCTCCTGCAGCTGCTCCACGGTCTTGCTGCCCGCGGGCGGGTCAAGATGCTGCAGAAACGGCAGCCCTGCGGCGTCAATGTCCATGGCCAGCGCAAAGCAGCCGGACTGGCGGGCCATCGCCATCTTCTGCGCCACGGTCGCGTTGTCCCACGGCTTGACGGTCGGGATGCCCGCGCCGCCGCTGGCGGCGATGGCAGCGGTCGCGCCCTCCATGACTTTGGGGTTCGTGCCGTCACCGGTAAAGGCGGCAATGCCGGCCGCCGCACAGGCGGGGACCAGAATGTTATTGTAGTCAAGGTCGTTGTATTTGTCGCCGTAGTGCAGCGCCATGGCGCCCACCGGCCCGGCAAAGAAGGGGTACTTAAAGGTGCGGCCGAAGATGCGGAGTGCGGTGTCCGGCTCAAAATTTTCGTGGATCGTGTCCATGTTCAGCCGCACATCGCGCCAGGCGTCAAAGTTGCGGATCGCCACCGTGCCGCTGCCCTTGGCACCGGGGCCGGGGATCGTGGCGCCGCAGGCGCGGCCATTGCACACCGGGCAGGCATGGCAGGGGCCCATCTGCCCCCGCGCGGCCTGTAAAACTTCGGGATAGGTCATCTGAATTGCCTCCTGAATAAAAGCGGCCGATGATGAGCATCGGCCGCTAAAATATGCTCCGCGGCCATTATAGCGCGTTTTGTGCGCGGCTGCAAGGGCGGCGGTGCAGCAAAGCGTTTGCCAAATGACAGGAAAAATTGTACAATAGGGACAAGATCTTGATTTTTTGAGGGGAACTTGTATGAAACGACTGGTCGTTGGGCTGCTGGCCCATGTAGACAGCGGCAAAACCACATTGGCCGAGGGGCTGCTTTACCGCGCGGGGGTGCTGCGCAAGCTGGGCCGCGTGGATCACAGGGACGCATTTCTGGATACCGACAGCCGGGAGCGGGCGCGGGGCATTACGATTTTTGCCAAGCAGGCGGTGCTGGCGCTGCCCGCCGCCGATGGTGCCGAGGCGTGCGAGCTGACCCTGCTGGACACGCCGGGACATGTGGATTTTTCTGCCGAGGCGGAGCGCGCCCTGCAGGTGCTGGATTATGCGGTGCTGGTGGTCTCCGGCACGGACGGCGTGCAGGCCCACACCGAGACGCTCTGGAAGCTGCTGGCCCGCTACCGCGTGCCCACCTTTGTGTTTGTGAACAAGATGGATCTGCCGGGTGCCGATGCCGCCGTCCGCCTGCGGGAGCTGCGCGGGCGGTTCGGGGACGGGTGCGTGGATTTTTCCGCCGTGCCCGACCCGGAGGCACTGGCCCTGTGCAGTGAGCCGCTGATGAACGAGGTGCTGGAAAGCGGCGCGGCCTCGCCCCTGACCGTGGTGACAGCCATTGCGCGGCGGCAGGTGTTCCCGGTGTTTTTCGGCGCGGCGCTGCGGCTGGACGGGCTGGACGGCCTGCTGCGCGGGCTGCAGACGCTGACCCGCACCCCGCCGCGCTGTCCGGAGTTCGGCGCGCGGGTGTTCAAGATCAGTGAGGACGCGGGCACACGGCTGACATGGCTCAAGATCACCGGCGGCGTGCTGCCGGTCAAGGCGGTGCTGCCCGGCGGCGAGAAGGCCGATGCGCTGCGGCTGTACAACGGCGGGAAGTTCCGCCTGATCAGCGAGGCATACCCCGGTATGGTCGTGGCGGCGGCAGGACCGGCTGCCACCCGCCCCGGGCAGGGCCTTGGGGCGGAGGCTGACGCCGATACCCCACTGCTGGAGCCGGTGCTGAACTACCGTGTGGAGAGCGCAGCCGACCCCCATGCCCTGCTGAAGGCATTGCAGACGCTGGAGGATGAGGACCCCCAGCTGCATGTGAACTGGCGGGACGACCTCGGCGAGGTGCATGTACAGCTGATGGGCGAGGTGCAGCTGGAAATTTTGCAGAATATCCTGCAGGAGCGGTTCGGGCTGGAGGTGACATTCAGCGAGGGTGGCATTTTGTATAAGGAGACGCTGACGGCGGCTGTCGAGGGCATCGGCCACTATGAGCCGCTGCGCCACTATGCCGAGGTGCATCTGCTGCTGGAGCCTGCGCCCCGGGGCAGCGGCGTCCAGCTGGCGGCGGACTGCCCGCCCGACACGCTGGCCGAAAACTGGCAGCGGCTGATTTTGACCCATCTGGCCGAGCGCACCCACCCGGGTGTGCTGATCGGCGCACCGCTGACCGATGTCAGAATCACGCTGGCGGCGGGCCGCGCCCACCAAAAACACACCGAGGGCGGGGACTTCCGGCAGGCGACCTACCGCGCCGTGCGGCAGGGCCTGCGGATGGCTGTGGCCGGGGACGGCGTGCAGCTGCTGGAGCCGTGGTACGATTTTACGCTGGAGCTGCCCGCCGATGCGCTGGGCCGCGCCATGGCCGATGTGCAGCGGATGTGCGGCAGCTTCAATGCGCCTGAAACACTCCCGGAATCCGAAAACACGGTGCGGCTGACAGGCCGCCTGCCCGTTGCTGCGGCGCGCGGCTATGCGCGGGAGGTCGCAGCCTACACCCACGGGCTGGGCCGGTGGGCTGTGCTGCCCGCCGGGTACGATGCCTGCCACAACACCGATGAGGTGCTGGCCGCTGCGGGCTATGACCCCGATGCCGACACCGACAACCCGGCGGATTCGGTGTTTTGCTCCCACGGGGCCGGGTATCTTGTCAAATGGGACGAGGTCCCCGCCCGCGCCCATGTGTCCAGCGGGCTGGAGCGGCGGCTGGGTGCTGCCCCCGCCGCCGGGCAGACGCAGGAGGAGGACGAGGCCAACGCGCGCCGCCGCCGGGCCTCCGCCTACTGCGGCACGCTGGAGCAGGATAAGGAGCTGCTGGCGATTTTTGAACGCACCTACGGTAAGATAAAGCGCCGCGGCGGTGCTGACGATGCCAAAAAGGCCGCCCGCGCGGCCCTGCACACCGCCCCGGCGGCGAGTGTGCCGGCTGCGCCTGTGCCCGCCGGGCCGGACTATCTGCTGGTGGACGGCTACAATGTCATCTTTGCGTGGGACGCCCTGCGCAGGCTGGCAGACGGCAGCCTTGACGCCGCGCGGCGCAGGCTGATGGACATTCTGTGCAACTACGCAGGCTATAAGCGCTGTGTGCCGATACTGGTGTTTGACGCCTACAAGGTGCGGGGCGGCGCGCGGGAGGTCGAAAAATACCACAACCTCTATGTCGTCTACACCCGGGAGGCCGAGACCGCCGATATGTACATTGAGCGTGCGACCCATGAGCTGGCCCGTGAGCATCGCACCCGCGTGGTCAGCAGTGACGGCGCGGAGCAGATCATCGTGATGGGCCACGGCGCGCTGCGTGTTTCGGCCCGCGCGTTTGAGGAGGAGGTCAACGCAGTCGAAAAGGAGATCCGCGAATTTTTGGAGCAGTAACACAAAAGCCGCCGTGCCAGAACGCACAGCGGCTTTTGTATTTTCTGTTTTATCGTTTCCGGCTACCGGCACAGCTGCACGGAGCGGTCAAGACCGCTCCCTACAACCCTGCGGCGAAAGCTCTGTAGGGAGGGGTCTTGACCCCTCCGGGAAAGCTCCCGATACCGCCCAATCTGCCTTATAGCTCCTTCGCTGCGCACAGCAGAATTTCCTCGGCCTTGTCCAGCCCGAGCTTGCTGGTGCAGAGGGTCAGGTCATAGTTGCGGCTGTCGCCGTAGATCTGGCCGGTGTGCTGCTTGCAGTAGCTGCGGCGGGCGCGGTCGGCACTGTCCATGTCGGCCTCCAGCTGCTCAAACGGGGTGTCGGGCATCAGCTTGCGCATGTGCAAAAGACGCCAGTTGCGGTCGGCATGGACGAACACCCGCAGGCAGTGGTCAAACTCCCGCAGGATATAGTCGGCGTTGCGTCCCACGATGACGCAGCTTTCCCGGTCGGCAATCTCGCGGATGGCGCGGACCTGAGCATCCCACAGCTCCTCGCTCAGGGGGCGGTTGTAGAAGTTGAAAAGGCTCTGGGTAAAGCCGAACTCATGGGGGACACGCTCGTCCCAGCGGCGCACCTGCTCGGGCGTCAGGTGGGCGCTGGCCTTGGCGGTCTTTAAAATAATGTCGCGGTCATAGTAGGCAATGTTCAGCTCCCGGGCCAGACGGCGGCCCAGTTCGCCGCCGCCTGCACCGAACTCGCGGCCGATGGTGATGATACGCTTCATGGCAGGGTCCTCCTTTTAAGTAAGCAGGAAGTGTAGGGCGTTGCCGTACCGTATGGCAGTGCGATAACGCTATAATACCCTTATTGTATCAAATCCGGCGGGAAAGTCAACTGGCGCTGTTGAGGCGGTAACCGACCTTGTAGACGGTCTGGATGTCGTTTTCCAGCCCAAGCTTGCGGCGCAGCCGGTTGATATGGACATCAACGGTGCGGCTCTCGCCGATAAAGGCGTAGCCCCACGCAGCCTCAAGCAGCTGGCTGCGGCTCAGGGCCTTGTCACAGTGGGTCACAAGGACGGCCAGCAGGGCAAATTCCCGCGGCGTCAGGCAAAGCTCGCAGCCTGCGCGGCGCACACGGTGGGCGTGCAGGTCAACGGTCAGGTCTTTGTAGGCAATGTACGGGTCATACGGGGTCATGATAGGGGCCCTCCTTTCAGATTGGGTATGGGTGCTGTTATCTATAATAACGATGAATGTTTCCGAGTTGTTACAAGAATCGAAAAAATCTGAAAATTTTTTCAAAAAAATGGGGGCGGCGTTTTCCACATTTCAACAAAACCTATATATCGTGGGTTTTGGACAGTTTACACCGGGTTTTCCACAGTTTCAACATGGTTTTCCACATTTCAACGGTGGAATGATGTGGAAAACCTGTGCAAAATGCGAAGAGTGCGCCGAACGGCCCGGCGCGGCGGCACTTTTTGCGATTCGTTCAAAGTTGTGTCACATGCTGTTCATTTTTAGAGCGCATGCTATACTCGTACAAAGGGCAGCATCGCCAAAGATGCGGTGTCTGCCCGGACAAAAGAGGAGGCCAATGGCATGAAAGAAACGACACAGCCGCCGAAGGACCCGAAAAAGAAACTATGGGTCGGCTATGCGGTCATTCTGGCAATCGTGATTTTGAGCAACATCTTCCTGTATCCGGCGCTGATGCAGGCCGGTGTCAAGAGCGTGAACTACAGCACCTTCCTGCAGATGCTGGAGAGCAAGGAGCTGGCCACCGTCCAGATCGAGGACCAGCAGATCTATTTTGTGGACAAAAACGAGAACTCCTTCAAGACGAACGCCATCGCGCAGGACAACAACCTTGTGGCGCGGCTGGAGGATGCGGGCGTGGAGTTTGGCACCGTCTACCAAAGCCCGACGATCTGGGACTCGCTGCTGAACCTTATCATCTCCTTCCTGCCGATGATCCTGCTGTTCTGGTTCATCAACCGCTGGGCCTCCAAAAAGATGGAGCAGATGGGCGGTGCCGGCGGCAATGCAATGCTGTTCGGCGGCAAGTCCGGCGCCAAGCAGTATGTTGTCGATGATGAGACCGGCATCAAGTTCAATGATGTCGCCGGTGAGGACGAGGCCAAGGAGAGCCTGCAGGAGATCGTAGACTTCCTGCACAACCCCAAGAAATACGAGGACATCGGTGCCAAGATGCCCAAGGGCGTGCTGCTTGTCGGCCCTCCGGGTACCGGCAAGACGCTGCTGGCCCGCGCGGTCGCCGGTGAGGCCGGTGTGCCGTTCTTCTCGATCGCCGGCAGTGAGTTTGTCGAGATGTTTGTCGGCATGGGCGCAAGCAAGGTGCGCGACCTGTTTAAGCAGGCGGGCGAAAAAGCGCCCTGCATCGTCTTTATTGATGAGATCGACACGATCGGCAAAAAGCGTGACGGCGGGGCGAACCTTGGCGGCAACGATGAGCGCGAGCAGACCCTGAACCAGCTGCTGACCGAGATGGACGGCTTTGACGCCGCCAAGGGCGTTGTCATTCTGGCCGCCACGAACCGGCCGGAGTCGCTTGACCCGGCGCTGACCCGCCCCGGCCGCTTTGACCGGCGCGTGCCGGTCGAGCTGCCCGACCTCAAGGGGCGCGAGAGCATCCTGCGCCTGCACGCCAAAAAGGTGCGCCTTGGCCCCGACTGTGATTTTTCCGTTATCGCCCGGATGACGCCCGGTGCCTCCGGTGCCGAGCTGGCCAACATTGTGAACGAGGCCGCCCTCTGCGCGGTGCGCCACCGCCGCAAGGCCGTGACCCAGTTTGACCTGCAGGAGGCTGTGGACACGATCTTGGCCGGTGCGCAGAAGAAGAATAAGATCCTGAACAATAAAGAAAAGTGCATCGTCTCCTACCATGAGGTCGGCCATGCGCTGGTGGCGGCACTGCAGACGAACAGCGCCCCCGTGCAGAAGATCACCATCGTGCCGCGTACCTCCGGTGCGCTGGGCTTTACGATGCAGGTCGAGGACGGCGACCACACCCTGATGACCAAGGAGGAGATCCTGAACAAGATCGCCACCCTGACCGGCGGCCGCGCCGCTGAGGAGCTGATCTTCCACTCCATCACCACCGGTGCCAGCAACGATATTGAGCAGGCCACCAAGCTGGCCCGCGCGCTGGTCACCCGCTACGGCATGACCGAGGATTTTGACATGGTCGCGCTCGAGACGGTGAACAACGCCTATCTGGGCGGTGATGCCAGCCTTGCCTGCAGTGAGCAGACCGCAGCGAAGGTGGATGCCAAGGTCGTGGAGATCGTGCAGGCCGAGCATAGAAAGGCCTATAAGCTGCTGGCTGACAACAAGCGCAAGCTGGACGAGATCGCCCAGTACCTGTACGAAAAGGAGACCATCAGCGGCGAGGAGTTTATGCGTATTTTGAACGCGCAGCCGCAATTACCGGCGGAGACTTCGGCAGATTCCACAAACGCGGTGCAGTAATTTTGTATAGTTGTCGTTCGATTGCCCCTTGACGCCGCCGTCACAGCCTTGTATGATAAGTACACAAACCAACCCGGCGAGAGGGGGAAAACGAGAGTGACCTTTGAAGAATTGCAGGATCTGCTGGCAGAGCAGTTCAGCTGTGACACCGGCGATCTGACCAGAAGCACGGCGCTGGAGGATCTGGACGCCGACCATGAGGATATGATCGAGCTGGCCTGGGCGCTGGGCGAGGCGATCGGCGTGGAGATCGATGAAAGCGAGCTGAGCGAGGATCTCACCATCGGTGAGCTGTGGCGCTTTGTGCGCGATAAGGAAGAAAACGCCGAGGAGTAACAACAAACGGAAGGCCTGCCCTTTGCGGCAGGCCTTTTTGGTATCTGAACGACCAAGCCGCCCCGGTGCGGCGCAGGATGAGAAAGCGGGAATCATGACAAACACGAAAGCAAAACATTTCTGGGCAGTGGCGGCGCTGCTGGCGGTGGGGCTTGCGGTGATGCTGCTCTATGCCGGGCGCAAGCAGGGCTACCATGTGGACGAGCTGTATACCTATGAGTTGGCCAACTACCCCGGCGGCTTTTATGCGCTGCAGGACGGTTATCTGGACAGCTGGCATGACGGCAGCTTTTACAAGGCGGTGCTGTCGGCGCAGCAGCCCTTTGCCTACAGCATCCCATGGAACAACCAGAAGATCGATGTCCACCCGCCGCTCTATTACTGTCTGGTCTACACGGCGGAATCGCTCTTTCCGGGGCTGGGGCTGCCGTGGGTCGGGCTGCTGCCGAACTTTGTCTGCCTGCTTGCGGGGGCAGCGGTGCTGTATCTGACGGTACGCCGTCTGACCGGGCGGTTCTGGCCTGCGTGGACAGCGGCGGCCTGCTGGCTGCTGAGCGTCGGCGTGCAGGGTATAGCCGTCTTTACCCGTATGTACAGCCTGATGATGCTGGAGGGCATTGTGCTGCTGTATTGCCATGTTGTGTTGTGGCAGGCGCTGCAGCAGGGGGAACGGCCGCCACGGGCCGTATGGGCCGGGCTGTTTGCCGCCACGCTGGCGGGGGTGCTGACCCAGTATTTCTTTTTGGTGTACTGCTTTTTCCTCTGCGGGCTGTTCGGGCTGTGGCTGCTGGTCACGCGGCGGTTCAGAACGGCGGCGGGCTATGCGGCGGCTGAGCTGGCCGGGCTGGGGGCGGCGTATCTGGCCTTCCCCACGATGAAGCAGCATATCTTTTCCGGCTCCCGCGGGAAGCAGGCGTTTACCAGTGTGTTCGATGTGTCGGCGCTGGCGGACTGGGCAGCCAGTCTGGGCCGGGTGTTCCGCCTGCTGGCGGCGCAGTTCGGCGGGCTGGCGCTGTGGGGCGTTGTGCTGGCGGCTGCAGCGGTCCTGCTGTGGCGGCGCGGTGCGCGGCTGCGGGGCAACGGCCTGTTTGCCGCCGGGCTGCTGCTGGCTGCCTGCGGGTATGTGGTGCTGATCGACAAGGCAGCGCCCTTTGAGGCTGACCGCTACTATGTGGTGATCTATGGCGCAGTCGTGACGGCGGCGGCAGTGATTCTGGCGCGGCTGGACCCATGGCGGGATGCTGTGCTGGCGCTGGCTGTGGTGCCGGTGCTGGCGGCACATTTTGTGCATCCCAACGAGTATTTGTACGAGCAGTACACCCCGCGCACCGAGGCGCTGGCCACAACGGCCGCCCTGCCGGCCGTTGTGCTGAACAACGCCGGCTACGATGTGGCACCGGACCTCTTTATCACAGAGTTCGCCGCGCGGGAAGCTGTCTATCAGGCGGGCGCCGGTGACGATGCGGCAAGCCTGCAGGCGGCTGCCCAAAGCCGCGATCTGCGGGACGGATTTGTGGTGTACGGGTATGTATATGACGCGGATGCGCTGAAAACGATGATTGAGAACACACTGGACACAGAAAGCGTGGAATTGCTGACCGATGTGGCGAAGTGCCCGGTGTATTATGTGAAGTTGAAGTAAGGAAAACGGGGCTGCGAATGGTTTCTAAGAAAAAAATCAACGGCTGGGCGGCGGTGGCGCTGGTGTTTCTGGTGTGCGCGGTCGTCTATGGGCTGCTGAGCAGCTACCCGCGGGAGCTGGCCGTCTACAGCGATGAGCTGCGCTATCTGGATGTGGCGCGCAGCCTGCTGCAGGGGCGCGGGCTGCGGGTGCGCAATATGCCCAGCGATTACCAGAAGATACTCTACCCGCTGTGCATCCTGCCGGCGCTGCTGCTGCGGACCACAGCCGCGCAGATCACGGCCATCGGCTGGCTGAACGCTGCGTATATGGCAAGCGCGGTCTTTCCGGCCTATGCGCTGGCGCGTGCGATGCGGCTGAACCCGCGCCGCACGGCGTTTCTGGTGGGGGTCACGGCGGTGCTGCCCACCATGTCGGCAGCGGCTACCTTTATGAGCGAAACCGTGTTTCTGCCGCTTTCACTGTGGCAGGTGTACTTTTTCCTGCGGGCAATGCTGGCTGTGCCGCGGGCCCGGGTGGGCTGGTGCGCGGCGGCGGGGGCGTTCTGCTACCTGCTGTATCTGAATAAGGAGGTCGCGCTCTATTACCTGATTGCATGGGTGCTGGTGCGCGGCTGGGTATGCTGGCACGATAAGGCAGGCTGGCGTGCCGAGCTTGCCTGCAATGCGGCGCTGCTGGGCAGCTTTCTGGCCTGCTTTGTGCTGGCCAAGGTCACGCTGTTCCGGGGGCTGGGCAACTCCTACAACCAGACCGGCTGGCTGACCGGGGAGCAGTGGCGCTTCCTGCCCTTTGCGCTGGTCTGTGATGCGCTGTTTACCGTGCTGGCGTTCTGGGTGTACCCCGTGCTGCTGCCCCTCTGCGGGCTGCACCGGCCCCGCCGGGGCAGCGATGCCCGCCGTACCCAGCTGCCGCTTTTCCTGCTGCTCTGTCTCGGCATTGGCGTGGCGGTCATTGCATGGTCCATCACCGTGCGGGAGGACCTGCACGATCCCTCGCCCCGGCAGCACATGCGGTATCTGGAGCCGCTGCTCATCCCGCTGCTGGCCGTGACGATGGATACGCTGGATGAGGCACTGACCCCCGCCCGGAAACGCCTTCTGGCTGCGCTGACCGCCCTTTGGGGCATCGGCTTTATAGTGGTCTGCCGGGCCATCGGTGCGGGCGCGGGGGACAATACCCTGCTGCAGTGGTTTGACTTTGTGGCCGACCGCACCGACCGCCTGCCCGGCGGCAGCCAGACCCTGTGGCTGGCTGTCTGGCGCGTCTGCATTGTGCTGGGCGTGGCTGTGCTGGGCGCTGTGTTGGTGCGGCACCGCGGCCGCAGGGGGCTGGCTGCCGCCGCGCTGGTGCTTTGCGCGGCCTGCTATCTGGGCGAGTGGCGGATCAACCGCTGGACCTACGCGATACCCGCTGAGAGCGCGGCCGACGCCAGCGCACTGAACGAGAGGCTTGCCGCGCTGGATGGCACGGTGCTGTTCCTGCCCTATGGGGTGCGCCAGCGGGACAGCCAGCTTATCGAGACCTATATTTCACGCGATTTGTACCTTGTGGAATATGAGACGCTGCAGCACAGCGGTGTGCTGGCGGACGGTGTGCTGGATCTGACCGCCGAGGCGGTCGGCCCCGAGTACCCGGGCCGCGCGTATGAGGATCTGACCGCTGCAGACTGGGTGCTGGTAGCCGAGGGTGTGCCGGTGGATACGACCACGCTGGAAAAGGCAGACGCGGTGTGCCCGGCGGGGTATGTGCTGTATCGGAATCCGGATGCACAGAGAGTCAGGTTTGTGGTATCGTGAGCGGGCGCGGGCGGATATGGAATCCGCCCCTACGAAAAGGTATACGCCGATACAGGCTGCGGGCTTTTCCGCGCCGCAGACGGGCACGGGTCGTCGGGGACGCCGACCCCTACAGCCGTAGGGGCGGATTCCATATCCGCCCGCGGAGGTCTGCGCTGCCCTGACCTGCAAAAATGGCCTCCTCTTTTCCCAAGAGGGGGCTTTTTTTCTTGCGAATGGGGCGGCGGTGTTGTATAATCTTTATTATGTAGAATTGTGTGCAGAAAAGGAGCTTTCCATGGAAAAACTACTGGTTTTTATCCCTGCCTACAACTGTGAAAAGCAGGTCACGCGGGTGCTTTCGCAGCTGCTTGACAAACGCATCGCCCCTTGGGTGGGGGAGTGCATTGTTGTAAACAACCGTTCCACCGATGGCACCGAGGCCGCTGTGCAGGACTGGATGGCCCGCCACCCCGATGCACCGGTCAGCCTGCTGCGCAATGACTGCAACTACGGTCTGGGCGGCAGCCATAAGGTGGCGTTCGGCTATGCGGCCGCCCATGGGTATGCGCATCTTGTCGTGCTGCACGGCGATGATCAGGGTGCCATCGCCGACTTGCTGCCGATCCTGAACGATGATACCTATAAAAAATACGACTGCTGCCTTGGCTCCCGTTTTATGCGCGGCAGCAAGACCGGCGGCTACAGTGCGCTGCGCACGGTGGGCAACTACGGCTTCAACTGGCTTTTCAGTCTGGTGGCGCGCAGAAAGATCACCGATCTGGGCAGCGGACTGAACCTGTATGCCGTGGCCCCGCTGCAAAACGAATACTACAAAAAGTTCCCTGACACGCTGTATTTTAACGATTGCATGATTCTGGCACTCTGCCAGATGAAGCAGAGGGTGCTGTTCTTCCCCATCAGCTGGCGGGAGGAGGATCAGGTCAGCAACAATAAGCTGACGAGCTTCGGCATCAGTCTGCTCAAGCTCTGCGGGAAGTATCTGGCCGGGCCGAAGGCGTTTGTTGAGCGCGAGTGGCGCGATAACATCATTGAGGATTACAGCTACGAGGTCGTAGCGTCCAACCTGTAAGGAGGTTTTTGCAATGAAGGTTCTGGTAACGGGTGCAGCCGGGTTTATCGGCGGTCAGCTCTGGCACAGGCTGTGGCAGCGCGGCGATGAGGTCGTGGGTATCGACAACTTTTCCTACGGCAATCTGGACAACCTGAAGTTTGATGACCATGATTTCGGGGCCGAGGTGCGGAAGATGGATATCCGCGACAAGGCGGGGATGCTCCAGCTGTTTGAGGAAGAAAAGTTCGATGTCGTGTACAACATTGCAGGTATCGCCCCCCTGCCGGACTGCCAGAGCGACCCTGTGCAGGCCATCGAGGTCAATACGCTGGGCCTTGTGAACCTGCTGGAGGCAGGCCGCCGCACCGGCATCCGGCAGCTGGTGCAGGCCTCCACCAACGCCATGTATGAGAACGAGACTGAGTTCCCGACCGTGGAGTCGAAGTTCAACCCGCCGACGCTGATCTACCCCAACACAAAATACTGCGGCGAGCGGTTTGCCCAGAGCTTTGCCGACACCTACGGCATGACCGTGACCTGCCTGCGCTTTGCCAATGTCTACGGCCCTCACATCGACTGCCTGCGCAAGCAGCCGCCGTTTGTGGGCTACATGATCCGCGAGCTGTACTACGACCGCACGCCGGAGTTCCACTCTGACGGCAACCAGCGCCGCGATTATATCTATGTCGATGACCTGATTGCGCTGGCGCTGCGCGTGGTGGAGCAGCCCCGGAAGGGCTTTGACGCGGTGAATGTCTCCAGCAACCGCAGCTATTCCGTTAAGGAGCTGTATGCCATTGCCAGCCGCCTGATGGGCAAGAGCATCGAGGCCAAATACTGCCCAAGCAGCCATTACTGGGCCAAATATCCCGAGCTGTACGGCGGGGCCTACGGCATCAAACCGGAGATCCTTGACCATGAGGTGAACAAGTTCAGCCAGTGCGACAACACCCACGCCCGCGAGGCCTACGGCTGGCAGCCGCAGGTGGACATTGAGACGGGCCTGAGCCGGGTCATCGAGGCGGAAACGAAGATGCTGGCAGGGCTGGGAAAGTAAAAAGGCTTCCCCATCGGGGGAAAGCTGTCGCCGCAGGCGACTGATGAGGGCAGAGTGAATGGAGCAACTCTTCTGCGGAAAATTGCACAGGCAATGGTGGCAGGTCGCCCCTCATCCGGCGCTACGCGCCACCTTCCCCCGCAGGGGAAGGCTTTTTGAAAAGAGGTACATCATGTCTAAACTTCACCTGATTCTCCCCATGGCCGGTCGGGGGAGCCGCTTTTTTGAAAACGGATTTGTCTGCCCGAAGCCATTGATTGAAATTAACGGCAAGCCGTTCTTTTACTGGGCGGCGCGCAGTATTGAGAAATATGTGGACTGCGCCGACATCACCTTTGTTGTGCTGCAGGAGCATATCCGCGACTTTGCGATTGACGAAAAGATCCGGACCTACTGGCCTGAGGCACGCATCATTGCCCTGCCGGAGGTGACCGAGGGGGCGGCTGTCACGGCGCTGAAGGGCTGCGAGGGCCTGCCCGACGGTGAGCCGATCCTTTTCAATGACTGCGACCACCTGTTTATCTGCAGCGCGTTCAATGCGTTCTGCGAAAAGGGCCGCTTTGCCGACGGCCCTGTGGGGGCGCTGCTGACCTTTGAGAGCGATTCCCCGGCCTACAGCTACCTGCAGTACGGCGCAGACGGCAATGTCTGCCATACGGTGGAAAAGCAGGTCGTCAGCCATGACGCCATCTGCGGCGCGTATTATTTTAAGGATAAGCGCACCTACGCCGATGCCTGCGCCGCATATCTGAAAAACTGTGAGTATAAGGAATTTTTTGTATCCGGCATCTACAATGTGCTGGCAGCGCAGGGCGCACGGATCGCAGGCTTTGCGTGTGATCTGCACCTGCCCTTCGGCACGCCGGACGAATACCGCACCGCAGAAAAACCGGAGAACCGCGCCGGATTTGACGCGCTGGGGTGACAAAGAAGGGTTTGTGTCCGGCTGTGATTCTGTCTGCGGCGGGGATCATCTATGCGGTGATGAAAGATAAAAGGAAGCGGGAGAGGGTCACGGACTGATGATCGGACTTTATTTTGTGTTGGCACTGGCGCTGGTGCTGGTGGGCCATGCGTTCCGTCTGCTGCGGTGGGAGCAGTTTATCCGCATCTATGAGCGGCCGCTGCGCGGGCAGATGCTGCGCGGTATGGCCGGCGGCTATGCGCTGAACCTTGTGCTGCCGTTCCATCTGGGGGATGTGTTCCGCGCGGTATTCCCCGGGCGGCGGATGAAGAGCGGGGTCGGCTTTGCACTGGCCACCGTCATTATGGGCCGGTTCCTTGATGTCTGGTTTGTGGTGCTGGGCTTTATCACCTTTTCGCTGCTGGGGCAGGGCGGGGCCGCTGTGCGCGGTGCAGCGCGGTACTATCTGGTATTCTCGCTGGTGCTGGCGGCGGCGCTGGTGCTGGTGTTGGTGCTGCGTGACTGGCTGAAAAAGATCTGTCTGGCGTTTTGCGGCATCTTCAATGACACGCTGAAGCTTGACGGCATGATGTTCTTCTGGAGCCTGATCAATACCTTCAAGGATCTTGGCCGGGTGAAGATCGGCCGCCTTGCCGCCAATACGGTGCTGATGTGGGCGGCGTATCTGGGGTCCTACACGGCGCTGGGGGCGGCCCTGACCGCTGCCGGGCAGCCGATGGGACTGGTCGGCGTGTTTGACCTTCTGTTCGGGCGCAGCGCAGCCGGTTTTACGGCACTGCTGCCCGGCGGTGCGCTGGGCAACGCCGCCCCTGCGGCGCGCGGACTGCTGCTGGCGTGGTTTGTGCTGCCGCTGGCGGCCATGTGGGCAGCCACGCTGCTGCCCGAGCGTGTGCGCGGTGCGGTCAATCAGGCAACGCAGGCCGCCCCGGCGGAGGAAAGCTATCTGAATCTGCTGCCTCAGGCCGATGAGCATGACCGTGCCGTCTTTCTGGGCAAGTATTTCGGACTGGAAAACAAGGAGTATCTGCAGCGCTTTCTGCAGATGAACCGGGACATTACGATCCTGCAGGACTATTCGGCGGGCTCCAACGCCACAACGATGCTCTGCATGGATAAGCAGTCTACCTTTTACCGCAAATATGCCTTCGGCGCGGATGGAGACAAGCTGGCTGAGCAGATCGACTGGCTGCGCGCCCAGCAGGACCGGCTGCCGCTGTGCGAAATCCTGCGCACTGCGCGGGAGGACGGCTGCTGCTGGTATGACATGACCTACAGCCCGCAGGCGGTGGGGATGTTCCGCTATCTGCACTCCAACCCGGTCGAAAAGAGCCGGCGCATCCTGCGGGAGGTGCTGCAGACGCTGGAGGAGCAGCTCTACCGCCCGACCGCCCGCGCGGCGGACCCCGCGGCGATTGAGAAGTACATCGAGACAAAGGTGGACGGCAACCTTAAAAAAATCCGCGAGGACCGCGCCCTGCGCGAGCTGGTCAGCTGCGATACGCTCTGGATCAACGGTACAGAGTACAAAAATCTGAACCGGCTGGACGGACTGTTTGACCATGCGCGGCTGCGCGAGCTGTTTGCGGCAGACCCTGTGGGGACGATCCACGGCGATCTGACGATTGAAAACATCATCTGCCGTACCGACAATGACGGGTGGTATCTCATCGACCCGAACACCGGCAATCTGCACGAGAGCCCCTTCCTCGATTACGGCAAGCTGCTGCAAAGCCTGCATGGCAGCTATGAATTCATGATGAAAACGCCCCGTGCGGCGGTGCAGGAAAACCGCATCGACTTTCAGCTGACCCGCAGCGCGGCCTACGATGCGCTGTTGGCGGCCCTGCTGGAGGATCTGAAGCAGCGCTACCCGCGTGCGCAGGTGGAGAGCATCCTGATGCATGAGGTCGTCCACTGGCTGCGGCTGATGCCCTACAAGCTGGCCAAGGACCGCAAGCGCGCGCCGATGTTCTATGCAGGGCTGGTGATGGTGGCCAACGATGTGGCTGATTTTTGTGAAGGAAAAGAGGGAAAGCTATGCTGATCTGTGTAGATCTGGACGGGACCCTGCTGGACACGGTGCCGGCCAATGCGGCGTCCTACCGCGCGGCGCTGGAGGAAATGGGCTTTACCGTGACCGATGAATACTATGCGGCGTCCTGCAACGGCGGGCATTACACCCGCTTTCTGCGCCCGCTGATGGGCGGCAACCCCTGTGATGCCGATGTGGAGCGGGTGCATGACCGCAAAAAGGAGCTGTACAGTGACTTTTTGGACATGGTGCGGCCTAACACGGCGTTGATGGAGATACTGCGCACGATGCAGGCGGCCGGGCATGATCTGGCCTGTGTGACGACCGGCAGCAAGCAAAACGCCACCGAGGTGTTGGAGCATTTCGGTGTGCGGGAACTGTTTGGGCTGATTGTGACCGGCGAGGATGTGGAAAAGCAGAAGCCTGACCCGGAGGGGTATTGCAAGGCGATGGCGTATTTCCATGTGACACCTGCCGAGACGATGATTTTTGAGGATTCAGGCATTGGGCTGGAAGCAGCCAAGGCCAGCGGAGCGACCGTATTTAGGGTGGAGCAATTTTAAGGCTTAACGGCGCGGCAATGGCACGGCCCGGCAAAGCCCCTCCGGCCATCGCTGCGCTCGCCCACCTCCCCTGAGAGGGGAGGCTTTTCGGGGCATCGAGGACGCCGCCCCCTACAACAAAAAACAGCCCTTGGGGAACTTATCCTCAAGGGCTGTTGGGTTATTTTGGGGAAATTACTTGTTTTCGGGGCGGACGATCTCGCGGATGACGCTGACGATGTTCTCGGCAGTCAGGCCGTAATCGCGCAGGACCTCATTGGCGGGGCCGGAGTGGCCGAACTGATCCTGCACACCGATGCGATGCACGAGGCAGGGCAGTTTTTCGCTGACAACCGCGCAGACAGCCTCGCCCAGACCGCCGATGACGCTGTGCTCCTCGACCGTGATGATGCGGCCGCACTCGCGGGCAGCCGTCAGGATGATCTCCTCGTCAATGGGCTTGATGGTCGGCATGTTGATGACGCGGACATTCATGCCCTGACGCTTGGCCAGCACGGCGGCGCGCAGCGCCTCATTGGTCATCAGGCCGGTGGCGATGACGGCGATGTCGTAACCGTCCGTCAGCTTCTCGCCCTTGCCGATCTGGAACTCATAGGTTTCCGGATCGTGGAAAACAGGGGTGGCCAGACGGGAAAAGCGCAGATAGACAGGACCCTGATAGTTGTAGGCGGCGATGACGGCGGCGCGGGCCTCGACATCGTCAGCGGGGCTCAGCACCACCATGCCGGGGATGGAGCGCATCAGGGCGATGTCCTCGCAGCACTGGTGGGAGGCACCGTCCTCACCGACAGAGAGGCCGGCATGGGTGGCACCGATCTTGACATTCAGGTGGGGGTAGCCGATAGAGTTGCGGATCTGCTCAAAGGCGCGGCCCGCAGCAAACATCGCAAAGCTGGACACAAAGGGAACATAACCCATCGTGCTCATGCCGGCGGCAACGCCGACCATGTTCTGCTCGGCAATGCCGCAGTCAAAGTGGCGGTCCGGGTAGGCCTTCTTGAAGATATCGGTCTTGGTGGCGGCGGCCAAATCGGCGTCAAAAACCACCAGATTGTCAGCGCCCTGCTGGGCCAGCTCTACCAGCGTGTTGCCGTAGCTGACACGGGTAGCAATTTTTTTAATCTCAGCCATTGTTGAACTCGATCTCCTTTTCCAGCGTTGCATGGGCGGCGCGCAGCTCAGACATGGCCTGTGCGTACTCGTCGTCATTGGGGGCCTTGCCGTGCCAGCCAACGGAATTTTCCATAAAGCTGACGCCCAGACCCTTGGTGGTGCGCAGCAGGAAGCAGGTGGGCTTGCCGCTGCCGTGGGACAGGTCAAACATCTTGAAGGCCTGCTCCAGATCGGAGAAGGAGTTGCCGTTGCAGACGATGGTGTTGAAGCCGAAGGCATCCATCTTGTGGTCCAGCGGCTCAGAGTTCATGACATCGCGGGTGGCGCCATCGATCTGCAGGCCGTTGACATCAATCATGATGCACAGGTTATCCAGCTTGTAGTGGTTGGCGAACATGAAGGCCTCCCAGCATTCGCCCTCCTCGATCTCGCCATCGCCCAGCAGGGTGTAGACATTGATGTCGCTGCCGGACTGCTTGGCACCCAGCGCCATGCCGCAGGCGGCAGAAACGCCCTGACCCAGGCTGCCGGTGCTCATATCGACACCGGGCACGGTGTTCATGTTGGGATGCCCCTGCAGGTAGCTGTTGGAGTGGCGCAGGGTGGGCAGGTCGGCGACCGGGAAGAAACCGCGCTCCGCCAGCGTGGCATACAGGCCGGGCGCGCAGTGGCCCTTGCTCAGGACAAAGCGGTCGCGGTTGGGGTCCTGCGGCTGCTCGGGATCAATGCGCATCTCGCGGAAATACAGGTAAGTAAAGGCATCCGCTGCGGACAGGCTGCCGCCCGGATGACCGCACCCGGCACCGTGGGTGGCCTCAATCACACCCATGCGCACGCGGGTCGCAGTCAATTTCAACTGCAGCGTTTCCAGTTTTGTCATAGCTAAGTTCCTCCGGTCACTATTGGTAAAATCGGGTGGTATTTTGAGATACCACTACACAATATACTACTTCTATTATACACATTTCGCAGAAACACGCAAGATTTTTTTACAATTTTCGTGGCTGCACGGCGCGGCGGCGAAAAAACCGCCCGCCGCACAAAGTGCGATGCTGCGCACCCTTTGTGCGTTGTGCCAAAAAATGGCGCGATTCGTACATAAACTACGGCGAAAAGCCCCTTGCGCACGGGGCGGTTTTGCTTTATACTTTATATAAAGCCGCGGTGCGGAAAACCCATCATCTTACGCAGCCGCCCGGCCCATACTACTATATCTGGGAGGGAAACAAAGTGCCCAACGGGATCTACATCCAGACTGAGTACCACGGCAAGCTTATCCGCAAAATCGTCTGCAACGGGGACGAACGCTGGTTCATCGGCTCCAACTGCGCCGTGACCTTTCTGTCGATGGACGACTGCATGGCCGCCATTGACCGACTGTAATGGAATAAAATGCTGCCGCACCCCGTCTTATGCGATGGGGTGCGTTTTGTTTTACGGGATCATGCAGCAGGAGGAAAGGCCCTTATGAAAAAACATAACTGGCGGCTGATGCTGCGCCGGGTGCTGAACCTTGTGTTCAGCCGTCTGGTCGTGACGGCCGTGCTGCTTGTGCTGCAGATGGTGTGGCTGTTTGCGCTGTTTTACCGTCTGGCGGACTATGCCCGGTGGTTCAACGCCGCCGGCCTGACGCTGAGCATCATCATGTGTCTGGCGCTGATCCGGCAGGACTCCACCGTGCCGGAATTCAAGATCAGCTGGATGATCCTGTTTGCAGTCATGCCGGTGCAGGGCGGCCTTTTGTACCTGCTGTGGGGCAACAAACGCCCGGCGCTTGGTCTGCGCCATCGGCAGGAGCGGGCCGAGCAGGCCATGGCGGATACCCGGCGCGAGGACCCCGCCGCTGCGGCCCAACTGCGCGCGGCTGACCCGCGGGCGGCGCTGACAGCGCGTTATCTGCATGATTACGCCCCGGCGCCGCTGTACGGCGGCACGGCGGTGCGATACTACCCGGACGGACAGACGATGCTGGCCGACATGCTGCCCGCCCTGCAGAGCGCCGAGCACAGCATCTTTGTCGAGAGCTTTATCATCGGCATGGGCGAGATGTGGGGCCAGATCCATGAGATCCTGCGCCGCAAGGCTGCCGCGGGGCTGGATGTGCGGGTCATCTACGATGATGCGGGCTGCCTGAGCCTGCTGCCCCACAACTATGCCGAGCTGCTGCGGGCAGAGGGCATCCGGGCGTTCAGTTTCAACCGCTGTGTGCCGGTGCTGAACCTTGTCATGAACAACCGCGACCACCGCAAGATCATGGTCATTGACGGAAGGATCGGCTTTACCGGCGGCGTGAATCTGGCCGATGAATACATCAACCGGCTGGTGCGGTTCGGCTACTGGAAGGACAGCGGCGTCCGGCTGGAGGGGCCGGGCGCGGGGGCGCTGGCCAACATTTTTCTGACCTTCTGGAAGGCGCAGTACCCCGATGAGGATATTGACATCGACCGCGACCTGCCCGCCGCCGCGCCGGTGCCGACCGACTGTCTGGTGCAGCCCTTTGCCGACAGCCCTGTGGACCGGGAGGCCGTGGCGAAGAATGTGTATCTGGAGCTGATCAATCAGGCGCAGCGGCGGCTGCAGATCTGCACGCCCTACCTGATATTGGACAACGATCTGCTGGCCTGCCTGCGGCTGGCGGCCAAGCGCGGCGTGGATGTGCGCATCTACACGCCCGGCGTGCCTGATAAGCCGACGATCTACCAGCTGACCCGGAGCTACTTCCCGCATCTTCTGCGCGCGGGGGTCAGAATCTTCAGCTATACGCCGGGCTTTCTGCACGCCAAGACATGGCTGGTCGATGACCGCATCGCGGCGGTGGGCACGGTAAATCTGGATTACCGCAGCCTTTACCTGCATTTTGAGAACAGCGTACTGATCTACGGCGGCGCGGTGCTGGACGATGTGCGGCGCGATCTGGCGGAAATCGAAAAGGAGAGCGCCGAGGTGAAGCTGGCGGACTGCCGCACAGGGTTCTTCGGCACGATGTACAGCGCGGTGCTGCGATTGGTAGCACCGCTGTGCTGAGGCAATGCAGGGCGGCTGCTGGCCGGGGGTTGTAGGGGGCGGCGTCCCCGATGCCCCGGAAACAGTCAGCGGCGGGAGGTGGCGGGCGAGCGATGCTCGCCCCTACCGAAGAACATAAGATAAAAGCAAAGCCCGTCCCGGGTCAATCCGGGGCGGGCTTTGTAGGTTCAGGAGCCGCTGGGGCCGCGGAAGATGAAAAAGAGAGTGGAAGTCCCGTTTTTTGTATTGACAAAGAAAAGTTGTTAAAATACTATTGACAACTGACAGTTGTTGATATAGGATGGAGATAACCAACATTTTCCGCAATGGCAGAGGCAATAAAGGAGGAACGCGATGAACTATCAGGAAAAAGTGGCGTGGCTTGGGCGCTACCAGACCGCGCTGAGCTGCCAGCGTATGCTGGAGGAGGAGATCACTGTGCTGCGCAGCGATGCAGCGCGGGTGACGGCGTGCATGTCCGGTATGCCGGGGCGCAGCGGCCCCGATGCTGACCGGCTGCCCCGCGCGGTAGAACATATCGAAGATGCGCAGAAAAGGCTGGCGCAGCAGCTGGATGGCTGCATGGCGGCCCGGATGGAGGTGATGCGCGGCATCCTGACGGTGGGGGACAGCGCAGGGCGGCAGGTGCTGCAGCGGCGCTACCTCATGGGTCAAAGCTTTGCAGAGATCGCCGATGCGATGGGCGTGGTGCAGCGCCGGGTCTACCAGCTGCACCACGCGGCTGTTGAGCGGATGGAGCCGGAAAAGGAGGCGTGAAAAACATTTCCCGAAATTTCGCAGAGACTTCACGGGATTTCATTGTATTTCACAACCAATAGTGGTAATATGGTAGCATCGAAACTCGTGGGAGACAGGTAAGTCGCCCGCGAGTTTTTTCATGCCCGAAGGGAGGAATGTCATTGTGCGAAATTAACGCGGACCATGTGCTGGGCGAGCTGGCCGAGATCGCCTTCGCTGTCCCGGGGGAGGAGGGCGGCCCGCCGGTCAAGGTGGCCGACAAGCTGCGCGCACTCGAGATGCTCTACAAGCATCTGGGGCTGGGGGACGGCGCAAGGGAGGAGGGGGTCGTCATCGTGGACGAATGAGAGAGAGAGGAGCAGGCGGCAGACGGATGCGGGTAAGACTGAAGGAAAAGATACCGGGCGTTTTCTGGCCGGTGCATACCGCGATACGCAGCGGCGGCATCAGCGAGGTCGTGGCCAAGGGCGGGCGCGGGTCGGGCAAGTCCAGCTATTTGTCCATCGAGCTTGTGTGGCAGCTGCTGCGCCGCCCGGACTGCCATGCCGTGGTGCTGCGCAAGGTGGGCGGTACGCTGCGCAACAGTGTGTACAACCAGATCGTATGGGCCATTGGAGAGCTGGGCTGCGCGGGGTACTTCCGCTGCACGGTCAGCCCGATGGAATGTACCTACCTGCCGACCGGGCAGAAAATTTTGTTCTTCGGGCTGGATGACCCGGGCAAGCTGAAAAGCCTGAAGCTGCCGTTCGGCTCGGTGGGGGTCTGCTGGTTTGAGGAGCTTGACCAGTTTGACGGCCCCGAGGAGGTGCGCAATGTCGAGCAGACGGTGCTGCGCGGCGGCAGCTGGGCGCTGACGCTGAAAAGCTTCAACCCACCGGCTATGGCGCGCAGCTGGGTCAACCGCTACGCGCTGGAGCAGCGCCCCGGCAAGCTGGTACACCATTCGACCTACCGCGACCTGCCCCGCGCGCTGCTGGGGGAGCGGTTCTGGGCTGATGCAGCGCATCTTGAGCGGACGAACCCGGCGGCATACCGGCATGAGTACGGCGGCGAGGTGGTGGGCAGCGGTGCGGCGGTGTTTGACAATTTGCAGCTGCGCACCCTTGCGCAGGACGAGCTGGACCGCTGCGACCGGGTCTACCACGGCGTTGACTGGGGCTGGTACCCCGACCCATGGGCCTACAATGCGGTGTGCTACGATGCGGCGCGGCGCACGCTGATCATCTATGACGAGCTGACCCGCCGCCGCACCCCCAACCGCGAAACGGCCCGGCTGCTGGCGGAGCGAGGCCTGACCGACCCCGACAGCGGCCCGCTTACGGCGGATGCCGCCGAGCCGAAGTCCTGCGCCGACTACCGTGCCGTCGGGCTGGCCTGCCGTGCGGCGCAAAAGGGCCCCGGCAGCGTGCGGCAGAGCATGAAGTGGCTGCAGGGGCTGGCGGCCATCGTCATCGACCCGGTGCGCTGCCCGGACACGGCGGCCGAGTTCAGCGAGTATGAGTATGAGCGCGACCCCCGCACCGGCGAGGTGCTGCCCGGCTACCCCGATGTGAACAACCACCACATTGATGCGGTGCGCTACGCGCTGGAAGGGGTGTGGAGGAGGAGAGGAAATTGAGGCAGCGCGGCTTCCCCTTTGGGGGAAGCTGTCAGCGGCTCCGACCGCTGACTGATGAGGGGCGAAGCTGCCGGGATTGCCCGTTTATGGGATGTGCCGGAAACGCTGCCCCTCATCCGGCGCTGCGGCGCCACCTTCCCCCGCAGGGGGAAGGCTTTAAGAAAGGAGGAACGGACTATACAAACTTATCTGGAACAGGCATTTGGAAAAAGCGATGTGACATCGGCAAAAATGCGGGCCGCGCTGCGGGAGTGGCTGGATTTGTACTACGGTGCGCCGCGCCCCGGCGAGGATGCGGCCCCGCGGCTTGCGGCGCTCATCGTGGGCAAGCTCTGCCGCACGGTCTTTGCCGAGTATGAAACTCGGCTGCCGCCCGCTGCGCCGGAGGCCGTGCAGCGCAGTCTGGCAGCCCTGAACGCGGCGGCGCGCACCGCCATGCAGTACGCGCTGGTCGGCGGGGAATGTCTGCTCAAGCCGGTGCCGGCGGACGGCGGGTTTGACTTTACGGCCATCCGCCGCGACTGCTATGTGCCGCTGGCGCGGGATGCACACGGACGGCTGCTGGCGGTCGGCACGATGGAGCGCCACAGCTGTGACGGGCAGCAGTATGCCCTGCTGGAGCGCCGCACGGCCGGTGCCGAGGGGCTGACCATTGAGACGCGGCTGTTTGAGCTGAACGGGCAGGCGCTGGGGCGGTGCGTGCCGCTGAGCACCCTGCCCGCCTGTGCGGCGCTGGTGCCGCAGCTGGTGCTGCCCGGCGTGCAGGGGGTGGGGCTGGCCGTGCTGCGGATGCCGCTGATGAACTGCGTGGACGGCAGCACCGATGCCGTGAGCATCTACGCCCCGGCGGTGGGGCTGCTGCACGCGCTGGCCCGCTGCGAGGAGCAGCTGAACACCGAGTTTGCGAACGGTGCCTCACGGGTGTTTGCATCGGAGGACCTGCTCCGGCCTGATGCACAGGGGCGGCGCGCGCTGCGCGATGATTTGTTTGTCGGCCTGCCGGACGACCCCGCCAATGTGGGGGTGACGGTCTACAGCCCGGCCCTGCGGGAGCAGAGCTATCTGGCCCGCAAGCAGGACCTTTTACGCGGCTGCGAAAGCCTGCTGGGGCTGCGCCGCGGAATCCTGAGCGAGGTGGACGGCACCGGCGAGCCGCGCACCGCGACCGAGATCACCGCAACAGCGGTGGACTATGACCTGACCATCCGCGACCTGCAGGCCGCCTGGGCGGACACCGTGCGGCAGGCGATGGCACTCTGCGGCACGCTGGGCGCGCTGTACGGCGTGCCGCATGGTGCGGCGGACGCGGCCCCATCTATAGACTGGGGCGACGGCGTTTTGTATGACCGCGCCCGCGTCTGGGCAGAGCAGCGCGAGATGGTGGAGGCAGGGCTGCTGCGCCCCGAACTGGCGCTGGCATGGTACTTTGACCTGCCGTGCGAGACGGAGGCGGAGCTGGCCGAGATACGGCGCCGGTTTATCGGCGCAAAGCGGCAGAAGGGAGGTGAGGCTTGATGAACGAACAGGAGCAGCAGATGACCCCGGCACCCTATGCGGCGGGCACCGGCAGTGTGCCGGTGACGCCTGACCGTGCGGCATTTGACCGCATGGGCTACCGCGAGCGGCTGGCGCTGAAGCGGGAAAACCCGGAGGTGTATCAGGAATTGAAGAAGTAGGGGGCCATCCCCCTGCCGCGGAGGGGTCAAGACCCCTCCCTACAATGCGACCGAAAATGAGGCAGCTATCAAAAAGTTGAGGGCCGGGCATGCCCGGCCCCTACCATGTGATTATCAAAAAGGAGAAACTATATGTCTGATTTTATTACCAAACTGTCCGATCTGATCGACCCGGAGGTCATGGGCGACATGGTCTCGGCCCGCATCCCCAAAAAGCTGCGCGTGGCACCGTTCGCCAAAATTGATGATACGCTCGCCGGTGTGCCCGGCGACACCATCACGGTGCCCGCCTACACCTACATCGGCGATGCGTCCGATGTAGCCGAGGGCGGCGAGGTCGCCATTGAGAAGATGACGACCTCCACCCGCAAGGCCAAGATCAAAAAGGCGATGAAGGGCATCGGCCTGACCGATGAGGCGGTGTTGTCCGGCTACGGCAACCCGGTGGGGGAGGCCAACACCCAGCTGGCACTGGCCATCGCCGCCAAGATTGACAGCGACTGCATGGAGGCGCTGCAGACGGCCAGCCTGATCTATGACGGCAGCAAGGCTGCCATCAGCTACAATGCGATTGTGGACGCGGTCGACCTGTTTGAGGAGGAGATGGGCTGCTCCGACAAGGTGCTGTTCATCCACCCCAAGCAGGTCACGCAGCTGCGCAAAAACCCTGACTTCCTCAGCGCGGACAAGTACACCCCCGGTGTCGGCCTGACCGGTGAGATCGGCATGATTGCAGGCTGCCGCCTGGTGCCCAGCAAGAAGGTGCCGCTGGTGGACGGCGTCTACGCCTGCCCGATCGTCAAGCTGGAGGCTGACCCCGAGGTGGACGATGAGATCCCCGCCCTGACCATCTACCGTAAGCGCGAGGTCAACATCGAGACCGAGCGCAAGCCCAAGACCCGCACCACCGAGATCACCGCAGACGAGTTCTATGTCGCCGTGCTGTCGAACGAGGCCAAGGTCGTGCTGGCAAAGTTTAAGGCGTAAGGGGGCGGGCGCATGCCGGATTACACCTTTTATAAGGAGCAGTTCGCCGGGGAGGATATCCCCGAGAGCGAGTTCCCGCGCTTTTTGAAGCGCGCAGAGATTGAGCTGAAGCGTATGCGCCGCATCTACCCCATGACCCCGGCGGGGGCGTATACCGAGGACGCCGCCGCCGAGATGGCGCTCTGCGCGATCGCCGATGCGATGTATGAATTTGCGCAGGAGGACGAGCGGCGCGGTCTGACGCGGGTGAGCATCGGCAGCGTGAGCGAGACCTACACCGCCCCGCCGGAGCTTTGCGCCCGCACGCTGGACGACCGTGCGCGGCATTACCGGCGCGAGGCCGGGTACTACTACAGCATAGGGCGGTGGGTGAATGATGGATAAGCTCTGCAGCGAGACCGTGACCCTCTACCACCCCGACGCGGCGCATCGACTGGTGGTGCGCCGCGTGGTGCGGGGTGTGTACTGGCAGCAGGGCAGGCGCGCCTTGCCCGATGCGGGCGGCACCCGGCAGGGCACGGCGCTGCTGGTGGTCATACCGCAGACGGCTGCGCGCTACGGCGCGGACTACACACTGGCCCCGGGTGACCGGCTCTGCCTTGGTGAGGGGCCTGCGCTGCAGTGGGAGGACTGGCCGGGCTTTGTACCCGCTGCGGTGGAAAATGCGGCGGTGGTGCAGTATGTGCTGCCGATGCGGCTGCGCGGCAGGCTGCACCATGTCGAGGCCGGTGCATGGTGGAACGGCAGCGGCACCGGCATCCACAGCCTGACGAGGTGAAAAAACCTTTGGCTTCTCCCTCGGGGGAGAAGCTGCCGCCCGCAGGCGGCTGATGAGGGGCGAGCCGGCCGCTGCTGCACGGGAAAGGGACGCCGGGTGGCAGGCTGCCCCTCATCCGGCCCTGCGGGGCCACCTTCCCCCAAAGGGGGAAGGCTTAGAGATAGGAGGACTACCATGATGCAAAAACTCTACGCATTTCTGGCCCGGGCCCCTGCCCTGCAGGGGCTTACGGTGCAGGTTGGTGATGTTGGCCCCGCACCGGGCACGGCCGGCCTGTGGGCCGGGGGCATCACGGTGCTGGACCGCCGGCAGAACCTGCTGGGCGGCGTAAGGCAGCGCTGCCGGGCAGAGTTCACGCTGCGCCTCTGCCTGCCGGATACCCGCGCCGAAAACGAAGCGCGGCTGCTGGCGCTGCAGGCGTGGATCGCCGCCGAGAGCGCCGCGCACCGCACGCCGGTGCTCGGCAGTGAGCCGCAGCAGGAGTGCCTGCGCGCGGAGCAGGGCCGGATGGAGCGCGCCGAGGCAGGCGGCACGGCGGTATACACCCTGCGCCTGCAGGCCGAATACACACAGCTTTATACGGAGGAAATGCAATGAAAATTGAACGCAGATACATGGCCCACTACCTGAACGCCGCCTTTGGCAGCGGCGAGGCAAGCTACACCCGTCTGGGGCAGGATCTGGAGGAATACGCCCCTGAGCTGACGGCCAATGTCGAGAAGAAGTCCAACATCCTCGGCCAGACCTCGGTGGTCATCGACAGCTACCAGAAGCAGGGCGAGGTCAGCCCCTATTATGCCGAGGAGGGCGACCCGCTGTTTGAAAAGCTGCAGGCCATCATTGACGGAGATCTTGTGCTGGACGACCTCAAGACCGACATTGTCGAGGTCAAGCTGTGGGGTAAGGACACGGCGGGCGCTTACCCGGCCGTGCGCGAGGAATGCTACATCGAGATCGTCAGTTACGGCGGCGATACGACCGGCTACCAGATCCCCTTTAATGTGCATTACACCGGCGTCAAGACAAAGGGCAGCTTTGACCCGGCGGCTAAGAAATTTACCGAAGCGTAAAAACGGCAGGGGGCGGCAGGGCAAGGCCGCCCCTCATCCGGCGCTGCGGCGCCACCTTCCCCCGCGGGGGAAGGCTTTATGGAAAGGAGTATCCGATGGAACTGAACATTGACACCGGTGTGGAGGAATTTTCCGTCAACGGGCGGGGCGTGCTGCGGTTCAACCCGGCAGACCCGAACCTCTACCACCGCTTTTTTGCAGCGGGCAAAACACTGGAGCAGTACGATGCTGAGCTGACAGCCGCGCTGGGGCAGCTTGGCGGGGACGAGCAGCAGCGCGCCGCCGCCGGTCTTGCGCTGCTGCAGGACTATGACGGGCGGATCAAGCGGCTGCTGGGGGAAATCTTCGGCGCGGAGAATGACTTTGATGCGATCCTAAACGGTGTGAATCTGGCCGGGGTCGGGGCAAACGGGCGGCGCGTGGTGCAGAACCTGCTCGAGGCGCTGACGCCGATCCTGCGCGAGGGGGCCGAGCGCCGCCTGCACGCCGCCGCCGATGCGGCCGAGGCTGCCGCGCAGGCCGCCCGCGCAGCCCGGGGCGCGGAATGACGGGCTGCTGGTGCCTGCCGATGCAGGCCGAGCTGGACGGCGCAGTATATGCGATACGCACCGACTACCGCGATATTCTGGAGCTGCTGCGCTGGCTGGGCGGCACGGCTGACCCACAGCTGGATCAAAGCGGGCGCTGGTATGTGGCGATGCGGCTGTTTTACCCAACATTTGCCGAGATGCCGCAGACCTGCTGGCCGCAGGCCACAGATTTTCTGGCGCGGTTTCTGGCGGCGGGCCGCCGTGAGCAGGTGCGCCCCGGTCCGCCGCTGATGGACTGGCAGCAGGATGCACCGCTCATCGCTGCGGGCATCAGCCGGGCGGCCGGGCAGGATGTGCGCACCCTGCCGTACCTGCACTGGTGGAGCTTTCTGGCATGGTTTGATGCCATTGGCGAGGGGAGCTTTGCCACGGTGGTGGCCATCCGCGACAAGCTGCGCCGCGGCAAGCGGCTGGAAAACTGGGAGCTGGACTTTTACCGCACCCACCGCGCGGCGGTCGAGCTGCGCAGCCCGGCCAGCCCCGCGCAGGAGGCCGAAAAGCAAAGGCTGCTTGCCCTGCTGCAGTGACCAGACAAAAAAGGAGGGAAACCTACGCAAACGATTCGATTTGACGAGCTTTCAACCCTCAAGCTCCCGGCGGGGAGCCTGCGGGCGGCGCTCGATGGCATCACGCAGGCGCTGGGCAGCATGGGGGATGCGGGCCAGCAGGCCCGCAGGGTCGTGGAGGAGCTGCGCACGGCACTGCAGGCAACCGCGGTGCAGAGCGTGAAAACCACCCGCAGCCTTGCGAAATTTGACGAGATCAACCGCCTGCCCGCCCCCGCAGCGGAAAAGGCTGCACAGCCCGAAAAGGAAAGGCGCACGGCGGGCAATGCCGCCGGTACGGCCCGCCGCACCGCCAGAGGCAGTGACGGCAGGGACTGGGCCGATGGCTGGCGGGCCGTACTGGACAGCCTGCGCGGCGTCTGGGCGGATTTCTGGGCGTATCTCAGCGGCTTTTTTGCGCCGTTTGCCGCAGCTTGGCAGACCGTGTGGAACGCCCTGCGTGAGGCAGTGCTGCGCGTCTGGCAGCCGCTTTGGGCCGAGCTGGAAACGGTGCTTGCCCCTGCGGCGGCGCTGCTGGACACAGTCTGGCAGGGGCTTTGGGCCGGGCTGCAGAACGCATGGGCACTCTACGGGCAGCCCATTCTGGCCGGGCTGGCTGAGGGCTGGCAGAATGTGGCGGGCCTTGTGTCGGCGCTCTGGTCCGGGGTGGTGCAGCCGGTGCTGCTACAGCTTTTTGCGCTGCTGGATACGCTCTGGGCTGCGCACCTGCAGCCGCTCTGGAATGAGCTGACTGCCTGCCTCGGCGCGGTGGGTACGCTGCTGCTGACGGTCTGGAACACGATCCTGGCCCCGCTGGTGCAGTGGCTTATTGCCACGCTGGCCCCGGTGGCCGTGCAGGTGTTCACGGCGGTGGGCATTGCCGTGACCGGCGCGGCGGGTATCATTGCCGATGCCATCACCCTTGCGCTGGCGGTGCTGCGCGGCCTGGCCGACTTTTTGACCGCTGTGCTGCGGGGCGCGTGGGACGCTGCCTGGAACGCCATGGCCGCGACCGTCTCGACCGTGTGGGGACGCATCGTCTCCATCGTGCAGACGGCGGTCTCCACGGTGCTGGGCGTCGTGCGCAGCATGGTCAGCGCCATTGCGGCGGCCATCAATGGGCTGCTGTCGGCCATCGGGCGCGCCAAGTCGATGGCGGGCAGTGTGCTCAGCGGTGCGGGGCAGCTGCTTACGGCGCAGACGGCATTGCCCGGGCTGGGGTATGCGGCGTCGGTGCCCATCCCGGCGCTGGCACAGGGCGCAGTCATCCCGCCCAACCGCCGCTTTCTCGCCATGCTGGGCGACCAGACCGGCGGCACGAACGTCGAAGCGCCGCTGTCCACCATCAAGCAGGCCGTGGCGGAAACGCTGACTGGGTGGCAGGGCGGCGACGGCCAGCCCATCAATATCTATATTGGCGAGGAGCTGCTGGACAGCGTCATCGCCAACAGCCAGAACCGCCGTGCCCTGCGCAGCGGTGGGAGGTAACTCATGGATATTCTGGTCATTGACGGCGTGGCGCTGCCCACGCCCAACGAGTACAAGGTGCAGCTCTCCGACCTGGACAGCAGCGGCACCGGCCGCACCGAAGATGGAATTTTGGTGCGCGAGCGGGTGCGCGGCGGCGTGGCGAAAATCAGCGTCAGCTGGGCTGCATTGAGCACGGCGGACTGCGCCAGGGTGCTGAACGCCACCGCCCCGGACAGTATGCAGGTGGCCTACTTTTTTGGCGGGACGCGCACCGCCAAGATGTACGCGGGCGACCGCACCGCCGACCTGAAGGCCGCCCGGGAGGGCCGGGCCGTGTGGGAGGTGGCGGTGAATCTGATCGAATACTGATTTTGCAGGGGCGGATGCAAGCATCCGCCCCTGCAACCAAACGGGAGGTGAACCATCATGTACCCTGTATCGGAACGATACAAAACCGCCATCCGGGCGCGGGCGCGGACGGACCGGGTGGTCGGCACGCTGACCCTGACCGACGGCACGGTGCTGGCGCTGGGCGTGCAGGACTTCATGAGCGGATCGCTCACGCTGGATAACCAGTGCGTCACCGGGGAGGAACTGGCCTTCGGCTGCGTCTACCTGGGGCAGGCGGCGTTCAGCCTGCGCACGAGTTTGAGCCGTTACGCCTTTTACGGTGCCAAGCTTGTGCTGCGGTACGAATTGCAGCTGCCCGGCGGCAGCTGGGAGGCCGTCCCTCTGGGCGTCTACACGGTGGCCGAGGCCGAACGCAGGGCGCTGTATGTGAGCATCAAGGCGTATGACAACATCCTGCCGCTGCAAAGCCGCTGGGACGGCACGGCCATCCAGGGCAATGCCTGTGAGATGCTGGCGCAGATCGCCGACGGCTGCGGGCTGGAACTGGGCCAGACGGCGGAGGAAATCGCCGCGCTGAACCCCAACGCTGCCCTGGCCTGCCAGTTGAGCGCCGCCGACGGCCTGACGACCTGGCGGGACTGCGTGGCGGCCATCGCCCAGCTGTTGGGCGGCTTTGGCACGGTGGACCGCGCCGGGCGGCTCGTTATCCGGCAGTTTGCCAAGACAAGCTGCGTTTCGCTGGGGGCCGATGCCCGCAGCGAGGCGGGCGTGTCGGACTTCCGCTGCCACTATGCGGCGCTGACCGTGGCAACGCAGAGCGGCAGTTACGCCGCAGGCGGCGGGCAGGACACCGGCCTGACGATGGCGATTGCCGATATGCCGCTGGCCGAGAAGGGCCTGCCCGAGATGCGCGCGCAGATTGCCGAGCATCTGTTTGCGGTGCTGCAAAAGCTTGACTACACCCCGGCCACTGTGACGATGCCCGGCGACCCGGCGTTTGAGCCGGGGGACCGCATTGCCCTGCCCCGCGCGGACGGCAGCGCCCCCGAGATGCTGGTCACGCATTTTGTCTGGCGGTACCGCGGGCGGCAGACCCTTAAAAGCGTGGGGCGCAACCCCTATCTGGCCGGGGCCGGGGACGGCGCGACCGAGCGCACGCTGCGCCGCCTGCAGAACAGCGCCGAGAGCAAGCGGCTGACCTACTACAGCTTTACAAACGCGGCGGCGCTGACCGTGCGCACGGCGGAGGTGCCGGCGGTCACGATCTCCTTTGCGGCGATCGAGGATACGAGCGCGATCTTCCTTGCGCAGCTGACGGCGGACGCTGAGCCGGACGATGCGGTGCTGACCCTGAGCGTGCATTACTACCTGAACGATCAGCAGATCGAAAATTTTACGCCGCAGCAGCGGATGGAGGCAGGCCCCCACACGCTGGCGCTTTTTTACCCGTTTGCAAATGTCGAGGCAAACACCGTCAAGCGGCTGTCGGTACGGCTGGTCTGCAGCGGCGGCACGGTGCGGGTGGCGCAGTACGGCATCAAGGCCACCGTGACCGGGCAGGGCATGGCGGGGGAGACGCCGTGGAACGGCCTGCTGGAATGTGAGGAGCTGGTCGCGCCGGTGCGCCTGACGCCGCGCACGCTGGCGCTGGGCCCCCTGCAGGACGGCGGCGCCGGTATAACGAAGGAGGAACCGAAATGAGACTGCACGGCCATACACGGCTGGAGCTGACCGACATACACACCGGTGCGGTGGAGGTAGTCGAGAAGGACAACATCATCACCAACGCAGTGGGGGAGATCTTCAACGGCTACGGCGGCAGCCTGAACAAGGCGATGCTGCTCTGGCGCGGCCAGCAGGACGACCCCAACGCGCCGAAGGACCTTGTCACGATGTTCTACGGCGGGCTGCTCCTGTATGACAGCCCCCTCGGCGCAGACCCGGCAACGCGGTTTGCCCCGGCGGCGGCAGGCATCACGGGCACGGCAATCGCCGGTCTTGTCAATGCAACGACCAACACGACCCGCGGCAGCGCCAACCTGACCGAGACAAAGCTGGACCCGGCGGGCGGCACGATGACCTATGTCTATGAGTTTGCCACCAATCAGGGCAACGGCGTCATACAGTCAGTCTGCCTGACCCAGCCGCAGGGCGGGTACTATTCCGAGATGATCGATGCGCCCAACGCTTCCCCTGTGATGGCCGGCCGGCTGCGCTTCGGCGGGGCGCTGGGCGGCGACCAGCTGCTGACCGGGCTGCTGGCCAAGGATTGCTACCCCACGGGCGAGCGCGGGGTGCTGCTCTATGCGGACCCGGCGGCTGATGAAGCGCTGGCGGGCAGGGTGGACACCGCCCGCGGTGTGCTGGAGCTGCGCCGCCACTGCCTTGGGCTAAGGACGCTGGATCTTTTCCGGCGCGATACGCAGGGCGGCTGGGACAGCCTTATCTCGATAGATACAGTGGATATTTCCGGCTTTTTGCAGTCGGTATCCGGCAATGCGGGCCGGTACTGCCGCCTTTGCTTTGACGCCGAGGCGGACAAGCTCTACCTTATCGCAGCGCCGGAGGGCAGCACCATCGCGGCGGGCGGCAGCATCCGGGTGCGGGAGTATGACCGCAAAACGCTGGCGGCGAGAGACTACACCGTCCCCAACAACACCGGCGGTGCGCTGCGCGCCGCTGTAAGCGAGGCAAAGTCCACACCGCTGAACGGCACGGTCTACGGCGGCAGCCTGTACATGACGGCACCCTCGACCTATCAGATCTACCGCTTTCCGCTGGCGGACCCGACCGATGTGCAGGCCGTCACGATGCACGGCGATAACCTGCAATACCTGAGCGATGCGCATGACGGGCGGCTCTACTGCTATTACCGCACCCGCGGCGTGGTGCTGAACACCGAAAAAAACGAGCTGTTCTCCTGCGAGGCAGCGGGCTACGATACCTCGACCACCGGCTTTGCCGCCATGGTGCCGGTGCTGGGCGAGCCGGTAACGCCGCTGCGCCGCTACTACAGCGACAGCCGTATGCGCACCGAGCGGGTGCTGCGGGCAAACTATCTGGCGACCATCAACGACCTGCCGAAGGCGGTGGAAAAGACCGCCGACAAGACGATGAAGGTCATCTACACACTGCGCAGGGGGGCGTGACGGCATGAGGCAGAGCGGTATCTTTGCAGGGCGCACCCGGATCGCCTACCCCTACGCCTGCTTTGGGTTTACACGGGGCGGCGGCCGTGTGTGGCACGGCGGTCTGGATCTGGTGGGGCTGGACGATACGACCGTGCGGATGCCCTATTATAAAGGAAAGCAGATCACCGGGCGGGTGACGCGGGCGCGCATCGTGACCGACCGCCAAAACAGGACCTGGGAGTGGGGCTGGTATGTCTGTGTGCAGCTTGACCGCGCGCAGACCCCGGATGCGGTGAATTTTCTCTACTTTGCCCACTGCGCACGGCTGCTGGTCAAGGCCGGGCAGCGGGTGGCCAGCGGAGACGCGCTGGGCGTTATGGGCAATACCGGCAATGCGGCGCTGGCCGACCCGCCCTACCCGCACTGCCATTTTGAGGTGCGCGCCGCAGCAAACGGAACAGGGCTGGACCCGACCGCCTACGCCGGGTGCGGCAACGCGCCGGGCGTGTACGGCGGCGCGGAAAAGCGCCAGCTTATCACAGTCGGGCCGGTGACGCAGGGGGACGCCGATGCGGTGCTTGCGCTCTGCCTGCAGCGCGGATTGGTGCAGGCGGGCCTGTACAAGAGCAGATGGGAGGATACATAATGGAAAAGAGAAACCTGCTGCAGTGCAGCAAGGCAGCGGTGGCGGCAGCCTGCGGGGCCTTTACGGCGGTGTTCGGCTGGCTGGGCTGGCTGGTGCTGGCGTGGGGTGCCTGTATGGCGCTGGACTGGGCCAGCGGCAGCGCGGCGGCGGCCTGCCGGGGGCAGTGGTCGAGCGCGGCGGCCCGCGCCGGTATCTGGCACAAGGCCGGTATGGTCGTTGTGGTGCTGGTAAGCGCCCTGACCGATGGCGTGCTGGGCATGGCGGTTGCCAACCTGCCGGGGCTGGGGCTGCAGCCGAACGGCGTGGTGCTGCCCGTGGTGCTGGTATGGTATATTTTTACGGAGCTGGGCAGCATTGCCGAGAACGCCGCCGCCATGGGCGCGCCGGTGCCCGCATGGCTGGTAAAGCTTTTGGCCGAGGGGAAGGAGGGCGCAGACAAGTGATGCAGGGGATGGCGCCCCCCAATAAAGCAAACAAAAACGGGGTATCTGCCGTACAATGGCGGATACCCCGTTTTTGATTTGGGCAACACCGCACAATTCCCGCCTTACGGCTTAAGCACCGCTCCGGCGGCTTCGGCACGGCATCTGCGTTGCCAAAATGCTCGATAATACACAAAGTATTATCTGCGCTTTTGGCTTAGCAACTGCCGCACCTCGCTCGCCGTATCGGCACTTAGAATTATGCGGTATTGCCCTTGCTTATAAATAATTTTGCAGATCGCTCTTGTCGGTGGCGCAGCGCTCGGCGGCCTCGCGGGTGATGCGGCCCATGCTGACAAGGCGCGCCAGATCGGCGTTCAGGCTGTGCATGCCCAGTGCGGCGCCGGACTGCAGGATGCTTGGGATCTGGTAGCACTTGCCCTCACGGATGAGGTTTGCCACGGCATCGGTGCCGACCAGAATCTCGGTCGCGGCGCAGCGGCCCTTGCCCCCGGCCAGCGGCAGAAGCTGCTGGGTGATGACGCCGCGCAGCACGGCGGCCAGCTGGCCGCGGATCTGGTTCTGCGCACCGGCGGGGCAGACATCAATGATGCGGTCGATGGTCTGGGCTGCGCCGATCGTGTGCAGCGTGCTGAGGACCAGATGGCCGGTCTCGGCGGCGGTGACGGCGGCGGAGATCGTCTCGTAATCGCGCATCTCGCCGACCAGAATGACATCAGGGTCCTCGCGCAGGGCGCTGCGCAGCGCCGAGGCAAAGCTGCGCGCATCCGCGCCGACCTCGCGCTGGTGGATGAGCGCCTGCCTGCCCTGATAGACATACTCGATGGGGTCCTCGATCGTGATGATGTGGTCGCTGCGGGTCTCGTTGATATGGTCGATCATCGCGGCCAGCGTGGTGGACTTGCCGCTGCCGGTGGGGCCGGTGACAAGGATCAGACCGCGCGGCTCGTCCGCCAGCTTTGTCAGCACGGGCGGCATCGACAGCTCTGCCAGCGTGGGGATGGCATCGTTGAGCAGGCGCAGCGTGGCCGCAGCCCGCCCCTGCTGGAAAAAGACATTTACGCGGCTGCGGGTGCCGTCCGGTGCGACCAGCGCAAAATCGGCATCGATCCGCTCGGTAAGAAGGGCCTCGCGGTGCGCCTCGTCCATCAGCCCAAGGATCAGGGAGCGGGTCTCGTCAGCGCTCATCTGCACGGGGGGCTGCATCAGCCGCCCGTCCACCCGGAACATCAGGGGCAGCCCCTCGGAGAGATGGATGTCGCTGGCCTTCATCTGCCGCGCCAGCGCGGTGAGTTCATGGATTTGCATGGGACATACCTCACTTTCGAGAAAGAGAAGCAGAGGGAGAGAGAGCGCTGCCGTCAGCACCCGTTCCCCTTATTCCTCATAGAAGGTGATCTTCAGCAGCTCTTCCGGGGTGGTCTCGCCCTCGCGCACAAGCTGCAGGGCGGCCTCGCGCAGGCTGGTCATGCCCTGATTGCGGCGGGCGGCATCGGTCAGCTCCTCCTGCGTGGCTCCGGCGGAGATCAGCTCGCGCAGCTCACGGTTGATGATGACCAGCTCGTGGATCGCCACGCGGCCGCGGTAGCCGGTGCCGTTGCACTGGGTGCAGCCGCTGCCGCGCCGCACAAAGGGAATGTCGGGGCCGAGATAGGTGCGCTCCTCCTCGGTGACGGGCATCTGCCGGGCGCAGTGGGGGCAGACCCGGCGCATCAGGCGCTGGGCGACCAGACCGGCCACCGAGTTGGCGATCATGTACCGCTCCACGCCCATATCCTCAAGGCGGACGATGGAGGAGAGCGCGTCATTCGTGTGCAGCGTCGAAAAGACCATGTGGCCCGTGATGGCCGCGCGGACCGAGATGGACGCCGTCTCGGCATCGCGGGTCTCGCCGACCATGATGACATCGGGGTCCTGACGCAGCAGGGCGCGCAGGCCGCTCTCAAAGGTCAGGCCCGCAATGTTGTTGACCTGCGTCTGGTTGATGCGGGCCAGATTGCGCTCGACAGGGTCCTCGATCGTCGAGACATTGACCTGCCGCTCGGCGATGGTCTGCAGGACCATGTAGAGCGTTGTCGTCTTGCCGGAGCCTGTCGGCCCGGTCAGGTAGACGATGCCGTTGGGGCGGTTGAGCAGCGGCAAAAACCGCCGGTAGGTCTCATCGTTCATGCCGAAGTGGTTGGCATTTTTAATGTAGGTGTTGCTGGACAGGATACGCAGCACGGCCTTCTCGCCAAAGACGGTCGGCAGGATCGAGACACGGATGTTGACATCGGGGCCGGTCTCAAGCCGGGCGCGGAAATGCCCGTCCTGCGGGATGCGGTGCTCGGCAATGTCAAGGTTGGACATGATTTTGATGCGGGCGATGAGCGGCTGATGCAAAGCGCGCTGCAGCGTCACATAGTCGATGATGACGCCGTCAATGCGCATACGGACCTTTGTCTCGCCCTCAAACGGCTCGATGTGGATATCCGAGGCGGTGGTCGTCACGGCACGCTGCACAAGGCTGTTCAGCAGGCGGATGATCGGCGCGTCCAGATCGCCGCCCTCGGCGGTCATGTCGATGGCGAGATCCTCCGTCTGCGCGGCGGCCATATCGCTGCTGTTGGCGTTGCGGGCCGCCTTGCGGGCGCTGACCTCGGCGTAATAGTAGCGGACGGCGCGGCGCAGCGGCTCCAGCTCGGCCAGCACGATCTCCGGCTCCATAGCGGTCAGCTGGCGGATGTCCTCGATGGCGTAGTAGTTCAGCGGGTCGTTGGCGGCGATGGTCAGCGTATGGCCGCTCTGCGCGATGGGCAGCATGTCATATTTCTGCGCCAGCTCCTGCGGGACCTTCTCGACAGCCGTCACATCAACGGTAGTGTGCTCAATGTCGATCATGCGGATCTGCAGGCGCTTGGCAAGGGCCTGCAGGACCTGCCGCTCATTGACATAGCCCAGCTCCTGCAGTGCCTGACCGACACGCAGGTCGCGGTGCTCCTTCTGGTAGGCAAGGGCGGCGTTGAGCTGCTCGGCCGTGATGTAGCCGAACTCGATCAGAACATCGCCAAGACGGATGTTTTTCACGGCTGTACGCCTCCTTTGTCACAGAGTACGACGCGCAGCGTCACATCGTAGATGCTGCCGCTGGACGAGGTGCCGTCCGCTGCGGCAAAGCTGCGGGTGGTGATGGAAAAGTTCTGTAGCTGGATGGACGGATAGTTGTCCGCCAGATCATCGAGCAGGCCCAGAAAATTGCTTGCCTCGCCCGAGCAGCTGAAGGTCACATCGGAGGTCTGGAGGTAGCCGGGCTGGTCATAGTAGGGTACAAGGTCAGCGGCAAGGAACTGCTGCAGCAGGGCATTGCCTGCGGCAGTCGTGTCCACCTGATCTGCCGTGACGGCGGCCGCGGCGCTGCCGGAGGGGGCGGGGCTCTGCCCGGCCTGTGTGCCGGCAATGTAGCCGGTCATGCTCTGGGTCAGCGGCTGGCCGATGCTCAGGGAGACGGGCTGCATGCTGTGGTTCAGCTCAAGGCCAGTCACCAGCGTGTCCAGCTCATCACTGGTCAGGATGCTGTAGTACCGCGCGTTGGCAGTCTGCAGCTCTCCCCAGGCGGTATTCTTGTCGGCGGCGTTCACGCCCGCCTGCAGGATCGTCTCCTGCATGGTGATCTGGGCGTCCTGCGCCTCGGTCAGATCGGCGCGGGCCTGCTGCAGGCTGCCGATGCCGGGGATCAGCAAAAACCGCACATACAGCACGATAAAGGCCAGCATCAGCACGGCATACAAAAGGATCTTGTCGCGCTTGGTCATCGGTGCAATATCCATAACCGCACCCCCTTACTGCGGCGCTGCCAGAACGCAGCGCAGGTCGATGGAATAGCCGTCATTGTCGGCGTTGTAGCCGGTATAGCTCACGGTCGAAAAAACGCCGCAGCTCTGCAGCGAGCGGATGTAGGTCGGAATGTCGATGACCTGACTGGAGTTGGCGTTGAACTGCAGCTCACCCGTGGCGGCGTTGTAGCTGGTGAACTGGATCGTGATGGCAGCGTCGCCCGCCGCTTCTACCCGGTGCAGCAGGCTGCTTGTCACAGCAGGGTAGCCGTCCAGCAGGTCGGTCATGCCGTCGGCGTACTGCGTCAGAGATTGGAACTGCGCGGCCGCCTCGGCATCCTGACTCGAGGCAAGGAACGCCGCGCTGTTGTCATTGCACCAGTTTACGATGTCCTGCCGCTGGCTGGTCAGGGAGGCGGTGTACAGCGTCATGGCACCCCAGCCCAGCAGGGCGGCGGCCACCACGGCAACGCCGGGGGCAGCGGTCCGGATGCTGCGGCTGCGCTGCTCACTCTTGGCGGCGCCTGCGGCCTTTTGCCAGCGCAGATAAAAGTTGTTCTGTTTCATAGCCATAATTTGTATGTTCCCCTGGCTTGTATAGTTGGTGCGCGGGTCAGCGCGCGATCAGATTGCCTGCGGCGTAGAGCGCCTGCGCAAGGGCTGTGCCCTCAGGCAGCTTGACGGTGGGCGAATCCGGGAATTGCGCCACCCGCAGTGAGAGCGCCTCGCAGCCCGGGCGGCAGACGGCAAGGTCATCGGCGTTTGCACCGGCAAAGTAGGCGGTCGTGATCGGGTTCTCGCTCTTTCCGGCAATGTGGAACTGCAGGATGCCCGACAGCTTTTGTGCGATCTCGGCGCCGGATTCTGCCGAGCCGCGCGGGTTGAACAGGCGGCTGCGGGTCGAGTAGGTGTACTGCCCCTTCACAAACAGGCAGGCCGAGACGGTGTCATCGTCAAAATGCAGCAGCACAAAGGTTTCGCTCTGCAGGGCAGGGATCGTGCGCACCGCTTTGATGGGGGCGGCCAGACCCAGATCAATGCTGTACAGCTTGAAGCCGGCAGCCTTGGCCAGCGCCGCATACCCGGCAATGACGCTCTGCTCCACGCGGGTGGCCAGCACCGTGTCAGCGCGGGTCTTGGCATCGCGGGCCAGCAGCATATAGTCGTCAAGCGGGGCCGTTGTCTCGGCGCCGCCGGACGAAAGCTCATGCGCCAGCACAGTCAGCCGCTTTTTCTCGCTCATGGCGGGCAGAGAGATGACGCGGTGTACGAACTGACTGCCGCCTACGATCAGCGCCACCCGGCCCGTGGGCAGCTTATGGCGGGCAAAAAAGGCCTTGAGCGCCTCGGCGAGGTCGGCCTCGTTGGTAATGACGCCGTTGATCAGGCAGCCCTCGGGCAGCTGGGCTGTGGCGGCAGCGGTGATCCGTGCGCCCTTGGCGGTGGGGCTGCCCACCGCGGCGTACACCGTGCGGCTGCACAGATACAAAGAGGTAAGTGATGCCATGAGGAACCCTCCGGAATATAGTTTAAATGGCACCGGACGATGCGCCGATGGTGCCGTAGGACTGGTAAATCGGCACGATAACAGCCGCCACAACGCCGCCGACCACCAGACCCATGATGACGATCATCACAGGCTCCAGCAGGGTGACAAGGCGCTTGGTGGCCATCTCGGCCTCATAGTCGAGCGTCTCGCTGATCGTGGCCAGCAGGCTGTCCAGCTTGCCGGTCTCCTCGCCGACGGCGATGGAGGAGGCCAGCTTGACCTCAAAGCCGTCGATCGCGGCGATGGACTGCGACAGGCTGTGGCCGGCGCGGATGCTGTCCAGCGCTGTGCCGAACTGACTTTCGATCCAGCGGTTGCCGATCGAGTCGCGCGCCGCGCCCAGCGTTGTGATGATGGGCACGCCGCTGCCGTACAGGTTGGACAGGGTGCTGGCAAAGCGGGCGGTGCAGATCTTGCGGTTCAGCACGCCCACGACCGGCGCATGCAGGATAAAGCGGTCCCACTGGCGGCGGATGCGGGGCTGGGCCAAAAGCAGCCTGAAGCCGAAAAAGAGCAGCGCCAGCGCCACAAGCAGCAGCGGCCAGTTGGCACCCACAAAGTCGCTGGCATCAAACAGAAGCTGCGTCAGGAAGGGCAGCTTTTCCATCTGGTCAAACATCGGCTTGAACTGGGGCAGCACAAAGGTCATCAAAATTGCGATGACCGCCACGATCAGCACGCAGAGGATGAGCGGGTACATCATACTGTTGCCGACCTGCTGGTTCATCTTATGCTCGCGCTCATAGTAGGTGGCCATCCGGGTGCAGGCGTGGTCGATGCTGCCGGTGCCCTCGGCGCTGCGGATCATCGCCAGCAGCAGGCTCGGGAACGCCGGTGCGCAGGACTCCATCGCATCGGACAGCGGGATGCCCTTGCGCAGCTCGCCCAGAACGGCCTCGTACAGGGCCCGCTGCTGCGGGTCGATGCTGCGCTCATCCGCCATGATGCGGAAGGCGCGCACCAGCGGCACACCGGCGGTCAGCAGGGTGCCCAGATTGCGGCAGAAATCCGCCAGCACGGCGGTCTTTAACGGGCGGAAGGTGCTGCGGACGCGCTTGGTCTGCAGCGCCTCGCTCATGTACAGGCCGTCATCGCGCAGCTTGGTGTAGAGCGCCTCCTCGCTGGGGGCGTCAGCCATGCCGCGGACAGTCTTACCTTCGGCGTTGGTCGCAGTATAACGAAATTGTGGCATAGGGGAGAAACCTCCGAACGGATAGTGAGATCAGGCGGGTGCTGCACCATTACAAAAACGCGCAGTACCATTGCAGGATCGGCTCGCCGAAAAGCATGGCGATTACGATGCCCGCACATAAAAACGGGCCGAAGGCGAAGTGATCCTTCTTGTCGGCTTTTTTGGCGGCCAGCAGCCAGATGCCGTAAAGGCCGCCGCCCAGAATGCCCAAAAACATCGCAAGCAGCGTGTTCTGCCAGCCGAGGAACAGCCCGGCGGCCGCCATCAGTTTGATGTCGCCGCCGCCGAACGCGCCGTCAATGACAAGGCAGAGCAAAAGCATCGGCACGCTGACGCAGAACGCCCCGATCAGGTGGGGCAGCCACCCGGCGGGGGAGAGCAGCGTCCCTACAACGCCGCAGACCGCCAACGCGAGATTGAGCCGGTCGGGGATAAGCTGTGTCTCGGCGTCAATGAGCGCGACGCTCAGCAAAATGCTGCAGACCGCCAGCGCGGTGAGCGCCGCCCAGCTCATGCCGAACAGCCCCTGCGTCAGGCTGAGCGCGGTGCCGAAGCGCCGGGTGCAGCCCAGCGCCAGCACGCCGCCCAGCACCTCGACCAGAAAATACCGCACCGGGATGCGGGCACCGCAGTGGCGGCACCGCCCGCGCAAAAACAGCCAGCTGAAAACCGGCACAAGGTCGGGCGCACCCAGCGTGTGGCCGCACTGCGGACAGTGGCTGCGCCCCTGCAGGGGGTCCATGCCCCGAGGCAGCCGCCAGGCCACGACATTCATAAAGCTGAACAGCACTGCGCCCAGCAAAAAACGGATCAGATCCAAAAGGCACTCAAGCAGCAGCATGGCTCGCCTCCGTCAGGTAATGCAGGCGATCCTCCGCGCGGAAGACACGGTAGCCCTCGGCAGCGTCATAGACGGCGAAGATGCTGTTTTCCTGATAGAGCAGCCGCTGCACGGTGTAGCCGTTGTCCGCCACCTGCAAAAGGCACACGCTGCCGGGCAGTGCGCCCAGTGTCTCGATCTCCTCAGCCACGCCGTCGGCAAAGCCGTCTGCGGTGGTCTGGTCGGCAAAGGTGCGCCCGGTGGAATAGCACTGTGCGGACACGGCCCCGGCGGCCAGCCGCGCCGCCTTGATCTGGGCCAGCGCCTCCCGCGCGCGGGCCTGATAGCGCAGCTCGGCCGCGCCGGTCACAACGGTATAGATCACAGCGAGCAATGCCAGCAGCAGGGCCAGCTTTTCAGCAAAGGAGGTCCTGGCCCATTTTTCCCCGGTGTTGCGCAGCCAGGCGCCCAGTCGTGCTGCCAGCATGGTTTCACTTCCTCTACTTCTATATATAACACACTAACCAGTATACCCTGCAAAGGCTGTGTTTGCAAGGAATTTCACTAAAAAATCCCACATTATTGTTGGAATGTAACACAAAATCTGTCAAAATAGTATGTGCCGCCCGTATAGAACACTATATTTGGTGTAAATTTGTCGAAATCTCACCACACTTGTTGCGAAAAGATCACAAACCGAGTATAATACTATCATATATAGTCTTATTATGCCTTACTGTACAAATTTGCAGGGCGCTGCCGCAAATTCCAACGGCCGCTACGGTGTCTGCCGGGCGGGAATATGCGGCAATGCCGTGATATAAACGGGAGCATCTATGGTGCATTGCAACAAGAAAACGCGCAGAAGCAGCGGCTTCACGATGGTGGAGCTTATGGTTGTGCTGGCGATCATGGCAATTTTGGCGGCCCTTGTGGGGGGCGGCCTGATCGCCTATACCCGTCTGGCCCGGTTTGAGAAGAACGAGGCGAACGCCCGCACCCTTTTCCAGACCGCGCAGATCGCCCTGACCCGCAGGGACACAGCGGGCGAACTGGACGATTTCCGCCAGAAGGTGCTGTTGAACGGTCAGGCAGGCGCGCATTTTGACCCCGCCGCGCTTACGCTGACCGGCGAGGAAAACGAAGAAACACGCAAGCAGAAGGCCGATGAGCTGAACAAAAATATCTATGCCCTGTATTATGATAAAGTAACAGATGCCGACAGCGACAATGAACTGCTGCGCGCGCTGCTGGGCGATTACATCTACGATGATTCGCTGCTGAATGCGGCCATCTGCGTTGAGATCGACGCCGCCAGCGGGCAGGTGTACTCGGTGTTTTATGACACGAACGCCGACAAGCTGCGCTTTGGGGAAACAAACGGCGCAACGAATATTTATAACCGGAGCTATGACCACCGCCGCCATGACAGCCTTGTGGGCTACTACTCGGCCGAGGACCGTGTGAATGTGGTCGAGCTGCAGCAGACCAAGCTGAAGGTCAAGAACCCGCGCCTCTCCAACACCGAAACGCTGACCCTGAGCTGGGGCGGCGATGTGACCCGCGACACGCAGGTGCAGTATGTGGCAACAGGCTACAGCGAGGACGGCACGAAAAAGCTGTTTGAGATCGAGGTGGAGCTGCCGGCAGTCAAGACCAATGAGCCGGTGCCGCTGAAAACAAGAATCTACAGCTATAATGCGGCTGGCAACGAAACACCGGTTGAAAAGACCCTCTACTACCCCCTGAGCTACAACAAGGGCAACTTTGTCCTGACGCTGGACGCTATGGCCAGCGCTGATTTGCTGCGCTCCTGCGAGAATGACAGCGGCGAGACAGCAAACAGCATAAGTGTGACCGACAGCAGCCTGTACAGCATCACCCGCCTGATGTCGGGTGGGCCGCAGGATTTCTATGTCACGCTGCAGGCCAAGGCGCGGGACGACTATTCCGGCAACTATACCCCCAGCACCCCGGCCAACACCAATGTGGAAAACAGCCTGTTTGCAAAGACAGCAACGGCTACAGGGGGCAACCTTACCTATTTCCGCCATCTGTATAATCTGCGCTGGGCGGACAACTGGGCGTCCGCCCAGACTGCCGCCTACACCCTCACCGCGCAGAGCCTTGGCGCCACCGGCCTGAACTGGACCGGCGGCAGCGTTACGGTCTACTGCCCGGCGCAGGGCAAAAACTTCCCGCCGGAGGCCAAGGTCCCCTCGGCAGAGGAGGCCGTGGCGTGGCCGACCATTCTGACATTGCCCAAAAATGTAACGCTGGACGGCGGAAAGATCACCATCATGAACCTGCAGCTGCGCGGCAGCTCTGTCTCCCGGACCGGCAGACAGAAAAACGAAAATTTGCTTGACCGCTACATCGGCCTTGTGGGCGAAAATAACGGCACGATCAAAAACATGACCCTGCGCGATGCCGATGTGCAGGTCAATGTTGAAATTGTGACCCGCGCAAAAGGCACCCTGCCGCTGACCGGGACCACAGCCCTGAAGCCGCTGGACACAAAAGACAGCGCGTACCGCGACATCCGCGCGGTTGGTGCTTTGTGCGGCGTCAACACCGGCACGCTGGAAAAATGCACCCTGACCCACGGTAAAAACAATGCGGTTTCCGCGCAGGTGCTGGCAATGCTGCCCTTTGACGACAACGCCACCGCGACAGATCGCACACCAAAAACAAATGGAAATAGCACAGCCTATTATGAAAATGAGCCGCGCGGCATTGGCGGCCTCGTGGGCGTTGCCATACCCAAAAACGGCCAGCCTCAAACAATTTCCGCGCTGACGGTGGATGCCAATGTGACGGTAGCCGGTCTGCTGCAGGACAACAGCCCAAAAGCTGCGGTCGAAACCCTTACAGAACAGGCACGCTACGCCGCAGCCGCCAGCAGAGAAAATTCGATCTGGCGCAGCATCGGCGTGGGCGGTGTGGTCGGCACGATGGATGCCGCCAACCTGAAGCTTGAGGCAGACCCCATCAATAAAAAAACCATAACCAACAAGGCCGCCGTCATCGGCAGCGCCTTTACGGGCGGCGTTGTGGGCAACCTCTATAACAGTAACAGCAGCAGTGTGGATGTCACCCTGACCGGCCTTCAGAACGAGGGTACGGTCAGCGTGGGCGCCAACTACCTTGGCAGCGCCGAGGGTGAAAACAGCCGTGTGCTGGGCCAGTTCTTCGGCGGCATTGCGGGCTACTGCAAAGATGTCACGCTGCGCGGCAGCACCAGCACCACCCGCCGCGATATGACCGAAACACAGCTGAAAACCGCCGTCAAGGGCGGGTATGCTAACGATGGCGCACTCACCGATGACAGCCCGCTCAAGGGTGATTTTGTCGGCGGTCTGGTGGGCTTTGCCAGCGGGTGTAAGCTGGATAATTGCACCACGCAAAAGGGTTATGTGCTGGGCCGCTGCTTTGTCGGCGGCATGGCGGGCGGCTTCAGCGGCAGCCAGCTTAAAATAACCGGCGGCAGCAACAGCAGCACCGTGCTGGGCAACCGCTATGTGGGCGGTGTCGTGTCGGTCAACGGCAGCCAAAGCACGGTCAGCGGTGTTACCAACAGCGGCCTTGTGGCGGGCTTTGGCAAAAATGCGGCCTATGTGGGCGGCATCGCGGGCCTGAACGATGCCGATTGGGGCAGCACCGCAGCAAATACAACTGCTACCATCAAAAACTGCGTCAGCAGCATGGCCTCGGATGCAGCCACCAACAGCAGCCGCAGCGCCCTGCTGCAGGCGCTGAGCACCTACGAAGCTGCAAACAATGAGAAAGCAACCACCCGCGCGGACTATGTGGGCGGTCTGGTCGGCTGCAACGGCAAAAATGCCGTGCTTACATGGGACAAGGATGCAAGCACGGTGCAGATCGGCGCGGTCATCAGCGGCAGCGATTTTGTCGGCGGTCTGGTCGGCTGCAACGATGCAACGGCGAAAATCACAAATACCAGCACCTCGCTGCTGACTGTCAGCGGCGAGGTCGCGGGCAGCAATGCGGTCGCCGGTATGATCGGCCTGAACCTTGCCCCGGCCCTGCCTGCGGCCGATATAAAGGTGACGGAAATCAGCGGCACGCTCTGCGTGGGCGGTGTCATCGGCGCTAACATGCCGGTGGCCGCAGCCGGTGAAGATGCGTTTACCATCAAAGAAACCGCCATATCCGGCGGCAAGGTCAGCACATTTACAACCACCGCAAAGGCGGGCCGCATCAAGGCCGACGGTCTGGCGGGCGGCATCATCGGCTATAACTGCCTGCTGGCATCGGCCCCGATCCCGACCGATTTGACAACGATTCTGCCCACCGTGACGCAGGATACCGGCCTTGTGACGGTCAATACATTGCCGCGCAGTGACAAAGAGATGACCCTCAACGGCGCGGCCAACCAGTTTAATCTTGAGGTCAACGCCTATGTGGGCGGTATTGTCGGCTATAACGATGCAGCAACCCGCCTGACCATCCGCAACGCAACAAACGGCAGCCAAAACAACGCGGCATCGGTCGGCAGCCTGAAAATGCGGGGCGAGACCGGCACCCTCGGCAGCGGTGTCAGCCTGAAGGGGTATAAAGACAGCTTTAACTATAACGACTATGCTGGCGGTAAAGATGCCCGCGGCTCTATGGCGGGCGGCATCATCGGCTGTGTGACCCAAAACACAAAGCTGGAGGGCTGCACCAACTACGGCATTGTCTCCCACAAGAGTGCGGCGGGCGGCATCGCAGGCTGGAATGACGGCAGCATCAACAACTGCTCTACCTACGCTACATTGGGCACCCAGCAGGACGGCTATGCCTACCTTGGCGGCATCGTTGGCATCAACAGCGGGGCGGTCACAAACTCGGCCCCGGCAGCAAGCATCACCGTGCGCGGCCGGTACATCATCGGCGGCGTGGCGGGCCTGAACCTGACAGGCGCGAGCATAACTTATAACACTTCCAATAAAATCCCCGTTACGGTGCAGGCAAATGAGTGCGCGGGCGGCGTTGCAGGCGTAAACTGCGGCAGCATCGCACTGGGCAGCACAACCCTGCAGGTCAACATTACGGCAGAAAGCTATGCAGGCGGCATTGCGGGCAGCAACAACACGCGCAACGCCACAACAGCCAGCATTGGGGGCGGCGAGGTGACAGGCACCGTCACGGCCACTAAGAGCTGCGCAGGCGGCGCAGCCGGTGCAAACTATGCCAATATTAGCGATGTTACGCTGATTGGTGGGGCGTGTGTGCGCGCCAATGATCAGTTTGCAGGCGGTATTGCGGGCTGCAATAGAGCTGGTAACGGGCAGACCGGCACAATTACACGCTGCACCAACACTGCGGGGCAGACCGGGAACAACTACACGGTATATGCCACCAACGGCAATGCGGGCGGTATTGCAGGCAGCAATGACAGCGGCGCCCAAATTGTAGAAAGCAATGTAAGCGGCGTCAAAATCGGCGTTGCCAAGTGCGATGCGGCGGGCATTGCGGCCAATAACTTCGGCACCATTCAGGGCGGCACTGTCGGCAGCTGTACGATTACCTTTGCAGGGGAAAGCATCGGCGCGGTCACGGCCATCAACAATAAGGGCGCAACAATCAGCGGCGTTACGCTTGATAATGCCGCAGCCATTGTTTACCAAGGCCCGGCCACCAATGTGGGCGGCATTGCGGGCAAAAACGCCGATACGATTGGTAATTGCAATGTCAACAGCCCTGCGCTGAAACTCGACGGCCTTACGGCCCGGGCAGACAGCATCAGCCTTGGCGGTGCGGCGGGCGTCAATATGCAGGGCGCAACCATCAGCGAAACAAATGTTACACTGAACATTACAGATACTCTGAATAAATACAAGAATCTGGGCGGCGTAGCCGGCGAAAATGCCGACGGCGGCACTCTGTTAAAGTGTGCCTATCAGGGCGCGCTGGGCAAGGCTGATAACGGTAATATCACCACGGGCGCAGCCAATGTGCAGGACACCGTAGGCGGCATCGTTGGCCTGAACAATGGTGAGGTCAATGGGTGCAGTGTGCCCAAAATCACGCTGCAGGTGATGGGTGCCTCGGGCCTGAGCGACAGCCAGACCTATGCGGAAAAGCTGAAAAGCGCCAGCAGCGTGGGCGGCATTGCGGGCCGTAACAACAACATCATTACATCCTGCTATGTTGCCACAGAAAAGAACGGCGGCAGCATCATCACCGCGCGCTACGGCTTTGTGGGCGGCGTGGCAGGCGCAAACAACGGCAGCATTACCGGCAGCGGTGCAACAGAAGTAACAGCTCTGGTCGATGAGGTTAAGGGGTGGTTTAAGGATGGCAGCACCAATGAGATGATCAGCACCCTGAAAGGCGATACTTATAATAGCCTTAAAGGCGTTGACACGGTGTCCACGAATAACTACAACAATGTCTACACCGCCACCGGTCTTGCCAAAAATGACCTGCTGGTCGGTCTGCGCGGTACAACTGCTGCAAACGGCAAATCCAGCGGCTATCTGGGCGGCGTGGCAGGCTTCAACACTGTCAACGGCACGATCACACGCGCGGCAACCGGCAAGTGGTTTGTCTACGGTGACAACACGACCGATGAATCCAAAATCGGCGGTATGATCGGCATGAACGAGGCAACCGGCGAGGTCAAGCTGCTGGTCAACTGCGCCGCCGTGCGCCGCTTTACCCGCACAAATAGCACAAATGACGATGACACGACCCATAGAGGCAACGCAAATATTGCCTATGTGGGCGGTGTGATTGGCGTGCAGCAGAACACGGCAATGACAAGTGGGTCATCAGCGAGTGTGTGAACCTTGGCACTGTGTTTGACAGCGGCTCCGACTATATCGGCGGCATCATTGCCTCTTGGCTGAAAAACGGCGGCACGATTGAAAAATCCTTCAACTTCGGCAGCCTCAGCACCAATACCAACTGTGACGGCAGTTCGGGTACGGTCGGCGGCATTGTGGGCTTTTTTGACCAGCCTACCCCCGGCGGCACGGCAAATATCCTCTCCTGCCAGAACCACGGCGATATTCTGTCCCGTGGTAATTGGGCGGGAGACAATAACAATAAGCATGGCGCCAACGATGTTGCCGGTATCCTTGGCAAGGTGGTCATGGCGGACGGTACAAATGACTATCTGCGCATTAACATTGTCGATTGCGTGAACGGCGATGTTAAGATGCAGTGCGAGTCGCTGGCAGCCGGCATCATGGGCTGGCTGGGACCATATGGCGACGGTGGAACAAAAATTCCAAATAAGGTCGAGGTTTATATTGACCGCTGCCGTAACTATGCTACGGATATTACAATCTCACGTAAATACAACTATACCCCCTTGTTAGCGGGTATCTGCGGCAACCGTGGCAATGGCAGTAAAACGAGTGCATCCACCACAGTGACGAATTGTTTTGCTCTGTATAAAAATACTGTTAGTTCCAATAATGCACCCATTGCGATGAACCGTAGTGGAAGAGAAAACATCGTGGCCTACGGCAACTACTTTATGGACGAAAACAGCTTTGAAAAAGCGAAGATAGCGGCATTGCTGAAGCTGACAGAAAAAGTACCAAGCAACGAGAAAGTCAACGGAAATAAGACATACGGTGAGCCTTGTAGCGGCCACTATAACTACGGTACACGGCTGTATGCGGGTATTGATAACTCCATAAAGAGCGGAGACAGTTTCTTTGCGGCAGGTATGATGACAAACGCGCGGGATTTGAATACGGTTTCTACTAGAAAATGTTACATAATACCTGCGGCCGATGAAAAACTGGCTACGATTTTCTATGATAGCCACGATTGGTGGACTAACGATATCAACCAAAAGGATCTTGCCACCATCCTGCTGTGGTACAGCGATACGGACAAGAGCAATGACCCGAGTATGAAGGACATCACGGACGACTTGATCCAGAACTACTATACGCAAATTCTGGACAAGCGCGGCCCCGGTACGGTCTCCGAGTTGAAAGTTACGCATAAAAACGATAGCAGCGCTGTCTATGGCCGCTATGAGGTAACATGGTCAGCCGCGGCCACAGATGGCATTTTCCCAGATAACCAGATACAGAATGTAAGCCATTATCTGGTAACGCTGTACAAGGTTGACGGCGATAACGAGACGCCTTTGGAGAACTACCAAAACATAAAGGTCTACGGTACGCGCTATCTGTTTGACGCGGATGATGCGCTGGCGCAAGCTATTGGCACCGGCAAATTCCGTGTCGGTGTAAAGGCCGTGAACGGAACCAAGATAGGTGCAGAGGTAAAGTCTGCCCCGCAGGACTTCGTGCGCCCCCTGCCCACCCCGAAGCTGGAGATCCGCCTGAAAAAACAGGAAAGCAGTGGACAGGCCTACGGCCAGTATCTTGTGCTGACAAACGCAAGCGATTACCAAAACGCGGGCAACTGGCAGGTAACCGCCTACCTGATGAACCAACCCAATACAAAGATTACGCTGGATGCAAGCAACACCGAGGCACCGATAGCAAACGGTCTTGGCTCGGCCACCCGCCTGCGTGCCACGGCAACCCCGGGTACAGGTGCAACAGGTGCATGGATGGAGTCTGCCCGCTATGATGAGGAGATCGGTATTCCCAAGACATACTATAAGGACAATGATCAAAATAGAAACAGCGGCCTTGTCCACGGTACGGCGTCTATAAGCGAGCCGGTCATAACCGGCAGCACGGCGGATGACCTGTCGATTACCGTGACCCTGCAATTTACCGCAGATACGATCCCCAACACCGTGCCGAACTACCGCGTTATGCTGCTGGGTCAATATACCGGTAATGAACAAATCAGCAATGCGGCAGAGGACACAACGGCAGCCAACACGCAGCCGCTGAACGGCCAGTATGTGACGCTTGCTGCGGTGGAAAAACCGGTCTACAGCAGCGGCACGGAATTTGTGCTGAGCAACCTGCCCGCCGAGGTCTTTGACGGCAGCTACACCGACCTGAAGGTCATCTCTGTGCCTGTCGATGCCGGTTATCCGCAGGTCGTGACCCGCTGGGAAATCACCGCAGATGAGGCCCTGAAAGCTATTGGAAGTAACAATAACCCCGTCAGCTGGAACAACGGCATCGAGATCGTGCGCGGGGCGGACGGCAAATTCAGCTATTACCACCTGACCCCGCTGCAGTTCTTTGCGGACAATGACTCGTGGTACAGCATGGCCGCAAAGCAGATTCGCAGGGATGACCTCAACCTCACACTCTTGAAAGCCCCCACGGTAAGCAATACTGCCACGGGTCAAGTGGACGATAGCAACAAGCTGAACTATACCTTTACATGGACGCAGTACAAGGCGGACGGCAGTGCTGATACAAGCAAGCATGACTACGATGTAACCCTGTACGGCCTGCTGACCGAAAAGGCAGGCGAAACCACCACAATCGAGGGCAAGGAAAAAATCGAGCTGAAGGACGGCGTGTCGCTGGCGGGTAAAACCGAATTTGACAACCAAACCGGCACCTATACCCTGACCCTCTGCGTGGATGATGACCTTGCAAGCGGCAGCTGGCGCTATGATACGGTGCGGCTGCATGTCACCCGCAAGCCGGGCGATGGGGACACCCATACAATCGGTCTGGCGGGCGAGGCAGATTGTACTGTTAAGCAGCGCTTGTCTGCGGTAGGTCAGGTCAACAGCATCATGCGCACCAACGACAACAGCGCCAATGCACTGAACTACGATATCACATGGCCCGCAAGCGCGGACGCCAAAGACGATGCCACGGTGACATATACCCTGTACGCGGAAAAGCAAGACGGCGAAAAGTGGACGGCGCTTGCCAACTGGCCGGCCATCACGAAAAACAGCTGCACCGTTGACCTTGAGAAGTATCAGGGCGAAACCCTGCGGTTCTATGTCGTAGCAAATGCGGTTGACGGATTGAAGTATTGCAGCCCGAACGGCGAGTACAGCAACCCCCTGCTTGTCGAAACGCGCCTTGCTGCACCTGTTGTGACCGCAGCCGCGCTAAGCTACCCAACACCGAGCCAGACCCAGTTCCTGACCGGGGAAAAGCTGACGCTGACGGTTGAAGGCGCCAGCGGCAGCAGCAGCTACTACTATATGGGCTATCTCTTTAAGAATGTCGAGGATTACAAGGAAATTGCTGTGCTGGCGAACAGCTATCAGAAGGAGCAGACGCCCGATGCAAAGGCCCAAAAGCTGGCAGACCTGACAAATGCGCTGAATGCAATGCTGACCGACACGACCGGCCGCGTGCTGCGCCTGCTGCCGGAAGGCCAGATGGACGGCGGCGCACAGGCAGAAACGACAGCGGGCGGCGCAGCGTTTGCGCTTGGCGATGAAAGCTTTACCATGAAGCCGGAGTATGCCGGTTACTGGCTGCTGCCCGCCCTGCGCAGCATGTCCACCAACGACACAACCGCCAGCTCCAACTGGTACTACTATGTCGCGGACGGTTTGAGCGAAACCCCCACCCAAATGCAGCTGCCCAAGATTAAGCTGGATACACCGCAGACGAACCAGAACGCCTTTACAACTGTAGATTCCAAGGCAACCCTGCAGCTGTTCGGCGCTGATGGTGCGACGCCATGGACACCCGAAAGCATAGAGGCGGATATTTCCCGCTATGCAGTGGAATGGAACGCCGTAAACTACAGCAAGGAAACAGGGGAAGGTCTGGCAGACAAGTATCAACTGGAGATCACTTCTGCCGATGGCAACACAACCGACAAGATCACCTTTACTGTGGCCAAGCAGAATACAATGGGTGAGGACGGTAAGATCACAACCAAGTGCGGGGAAATCCTGTCGGTGACAAAGGAAGTTGCAATACAGGATAAAGCCTATACGATCACGATCCCGCAGAGCAAAGAAAACGGGCGCACATTCTATGATCTGACCACTACGGTCAAGACAGACGAGGATGGAGAGGCAGTCCTTGGCGCGGATAATACTCCCGAGCTTACAACGAACCATGTGACGCTGACGGGCCATTATGAGCTGAAGGACGCCAGCGGTACGCCGCGCTATAAGCTTGAAACCTTTGCAACGCTGGAATACCTTGACCGTGACGGTGAGCCGGGCTACCGCGTAACGCTGCCTGATCTTGTCGATCTGCTTCACAAGGACGATACACGCCAGCGCGTTACCGGTAAGGTTACTGTGCGGGCCGAGGGCGATGCGGATAAGACCACTGCGTCTGATGAGCTGGAATTGGATGTGCCGAATGACGGTACAGCTGCCGCCCTGACCCTGACAGCAGAGGAGCAGCCCGCGCAGGACGCTGCAGCAGAGCAAAGCCCTGCCGCAGCACCACCGGTTTTGCGGGCGGTGCGGGTCCTGCGGGCAACGCCCGAAACGGCTGCAGCGGAGAAAGAGGAGCTGCCTGCAGTGGGATAACACAATGAAGGAGGGTATACCTATGGGCAGAAAAGCCCGCGGTATCATGCAAAATCAACAGGGGCTGTCAATGATCCTTGTGCTGTGTATCGGCGCGGTTTTTGCGGCGCTGTCTGCGGCGCTGGTCTATGCGGCGTCTGTGTTGACGGCGAACGCGAACCGCCAGCTGATAGAGCAGGAGGTGTATACCCTTGCAACGAGCTTTTCCGATGTGCTGGATGATCAGCTGACCGGCTACGGCACGGCAGCGGGCAGTGCGCAGGCGGACAGCCTGGCAGCGTTCATTGACAAAAACTACCTTTTGCAGACTACCTACAGCGATGCCACGGAGCATACCTTTGTGGACGAAAGCAGCGGGCTGGAGATTACGCTCAAAAAGACGCCGGCTGACGAGGTAGATAAAAGCGAGTATGTTGCAGTGCTGGCGACAAAGGGCTATGACATTACTGCACTTAACGGCCAGCTTGACAGCTTTAAAGATAAGGAACTGTCGGATTATATTGTGGAGGTGACGGTGACTGCAAAGCAGGGGAGCGAGAAGTTCTCCTACACAAGAAGCTACCAGCACACCAGCACATGTAAAGTGGCGTACTATACGATTGGCACGGATACGGCCCGGTATAGCAGTTATCAGTTGACCAAGGATGGCGAAAATGTAACGAATCAACAACTCGTTTTTAAACGCACGGATGTTGATAACTCATATACACTTGGCCCGGGCGCTGATACTGAAATCAAGATCCACTATGACCTGAACCAAGCGGATAAGAGCAGCAAATTTGTGCGCCAATGACCCGGAAAGGAGCGGCTATGTCGAGATACCTTAAAAATCAAAGCGGAGAAACGATTGTGGAAGTGATCGTTTCCTTTGTGCTGCTGCTTATGTTTACGGCGCTGTTCGTGGTGTCCCTGCGTTATGCACGCACCATGTCATTGAAGGCGGAAACGATCCGCCAGACGGCCTATGCACAGTGCGAGCAACTGTACCCCGCCGGAGATGGAAAGCTCCAATGGGTGAATGACGGCAGCACTGCAAGCTATACCTTTACCGGTACGGGCGCACAGTTTGTTGTTGGGAATGTTCAGAAGCAAAAACTTGAGGCAAAGACTTCGCAGGATGGCACGGGCGAGACCTACACCTTCCACCGTTACAGCAAAGGCCAGTCAAATACCAGCGGGGGACAGGGAACACCATGATGCGAGTGCTGAAAAACAAAAGGGGAACAACGCTGGTCGAGCTTGTTGTCTGCATGGTGCTGCTGTCGCTGTTTACGCTTGCGGCTGTCACGCTGATACAGCCCAGCGCGCAGGCGTATATGCAGGTGCAGCAGCAGACCCGCGCCCAGAATCTGGCCGATGCGCTGATCGAGACCATCCGCGGCGAGCTGCTGAACGCTAACGGGTATATCCGCTTTGCGGACGGCGCAACAGACAGTGATTTGGACACGGTGTTCAAAGAAAAAACCGGTGTCAGCAGCGGTACGGCGTTGGAGTTCAGCGTCTATCCCAATCATATTGAGCTGATCGACAAGGATAAGGTCCCGGCGCTGACAAAGGCGGACGGAACGCCGCTGCTGACCCAAGATGCTGCGAACGAGCTGGACGGTTACCTGCACATGCGGTTCTATCTGCAGGAAGAAAACACCTATAAGCCCCAGCATGAAGTGACATCAGATGGAAAAAAACTGCCTAATGTTGCCTACGCCTACACGACAGCCTACCCCAAGGACGCCTACATGGGGATGTTTATCAGTGACCTGCAGTTTTATGCCCGCAGCTATACCAAGGCCGAGGGGGAAAAATACGCCCATGTTACGGCGCTGACCGTTGTGCTGACCGTAGCCCAGAAGGACGCGCAGGGCAACGCTGTGCCGCTGTGTACCCAAAAGGCGATCGTGCCGCTGCCGGGCGCACCGGTGTATATCGAGGAGCCCGGCAGCTGGGACGGCAGCAACCCGGCAGTGTCCTGAAGCGCCGCCCAATGCGGGATATTCCATGTTATGCTGGACAAACCCCTTAACTTTTGTTATACTATAAAACAGTATGGGAAGGGTGGGGCGCTGCGCCCCGTTGTATAGAGCAGAGAGGAATACCACATGGCAACAATCGAAATCAGAATGTTGGGCGATTTTGAGATCCGCGTAAACGGCAACCCGGTGCTGGCCCAGCTGGCACAGTCCCGCAAGGCAATGGCGCTGGTGCAGTATCTTGTGCTGCAGCGCGGGGAGCGGGTGTCCCACAAGACCATCACCGATACGCTGTGGGCGGGCGAGCGCTCGACCAACCCGGATATGGCGCTGCGCGCGATTTTGCACCGTTTCCGCAATATGATTGATGCCGAGGGCCTGACCGAGCTGCAGGGCTGCATCCAGACCAGCCGCGGCAGCTACCAGTGGAACCCCGCGCTGGATTGCAGCGTGGATGTGTTTGAGGTCAACGACCTGTCTGAGCAGGCCCGCAGCGAGGCCGACCCCGAAAGCCGCGGCTGCCTGTATGAGGAGATCGTCAACCTGTACAAGGGCCGTCTGCTGCCCCAGTTTGCCACCGAGCCATGGGTCGAGAGCGTCAGCGTCCGGCTGCACGGGCAGTACCGCACGGCCATTCTGGGCCTGCTGGAGCTTTGCAAAAAGTGGGGCGAAAGCAGCCGCATCATATCGCTGTGTGCCCGCGCGCTTGAGCTGGACCCCTACGAGGAGCGCCTCTATCTGGAGGAGATTGTGGCGCTGGAATCGCTGGGCCGCCACACCGAGGCACAGAACCTTGCCCGCCGCGGCAACGCAATGGGCTGCCTGCACCATGCCATTGACCCGGGGCGCGCCGGCTCTGCCTACCGCCAGATGCGTCAGGCGGACCGCAACATGGAGAGCGAGCTTTCCCGCCTGACCGCCGCCCTGCCCGACACCGAAAACACCGGTGCCTGCCTCTGCGACTTTGAAACCTTTAAGGAGATCTACCGCGTGCTGCGCGGTGTGCAGGCCCGCTACGGCCTGCCGGTATTTCTGGCCATCGTGACAGTGGCCCCCGGCCAGAATGCCGAGCCTGCCGAGACCGCCACTATGGTGGAGCAGCTTGGCGAGCTGATCCACACCGCGCTGCGCCAGTGTGATGTGGCCGCCCGCTACAGCGATATGCAGTATGTCATCATGCTCAGCGGCAGCGCGGCCGAGACAGGCTCCAGCCCGCTGGAGCGCATCAAGGCGGCCTTCTACCGCGTGCCCGCCCACGGCCGGTATCTGCTGAGCTACAATGTCTATGTGCCGGAGATCAAGGCTGACAGCGGACGCGCCCGCCGCCGCAAAAAAACAACGAAGAAATAAGCAATTTTCCCAGCCGCGCCGGTGCGCGGCTCTTTTTTTACACTTTACACAATCTTTTGCCTAAATTTTTTTACAAAAAATATAAAAAAACTGTTTAAATTTCCACAACAATGTGGTAAAGTAGTATCAAACAGGTGGGAAGTGTTCAAAATTCACTCCGCCGCAAAGAATATCTACGCCGCAGGGCGGTTGGAAACGCCCCGGCGCGAAAAGAGGTTTGACGATCCATGGGCTACGCAAGCAAAGACATCCGCAACATTCTGGTGGCCGGCCATGCCGGCTGCGGCAAAACAACGCTGACCGAGGCACTGCTGTACATGAGCGGCGCTACCGAGCGTATGGGCCGCGTGGAGGACGGCACCACTGCCAGTGACTTCGACCCCGAGGAGACCCGCCGCAAGGCATCGCTGAATGCCAGCGTTGTGCCGGTCGAGTATGAGGGCACCAAGTACAACCTGATCGACGCCCCGGGTCTGTTTGACTTTGAGACCGGCGCCGCCGAGGGTATCATGGCAGCAGAGAGCGTGCTGATCTGTGTATCCGGCCGCTCCGGCGTCACCGTCGGCGCAGAAAAAGCCTACCAGCTGGCGCTGAAAAACAACAAGGCGCGGATGATCTTTGTCACCAAGACCGACCTTGAGAACGCCGATTACTTTAAGATCCTTGAGCAGATGAAGATCAAGTTCGGCCCGAGCGTCTGCCCCTGTGTCGTGCCGGTCCGCCTTGATGACGGCACGGTTTCGTACATCAACCTGTTCAGCCAGAAGGCCTTCAAATATGAGGGCGGCAAGCAGGTGCAGATCGAGGTGCCCGACATCGGCCACCGCTTTGAGGGTCTGATTCAGGCCATGAGCGAGGCCATCGCCGAGACGGACGAGGCCCTGATGGAGAAGTTCTTCGAGGGTGAAGCCTTCACCACCGAGGAGATCGTGCAGGGCATGGCTGCCGGCGTGCGCAGCGGCCAGATCACCCCCGTGTTCTGCGGCAGCGCCGTCAACATGCAGGCGCTGGATATGCTGCTCTACAACATGAATGTGCTGCTGCCCGGCGCAGATGCCGCCGCAGCCGTGGCCGAGGATAAGGACGGCAGCCCTGTGGACATCGCGGTCGATGACGCTGCGCCGCTGTGTGCCTATGTGTTCAAGACCGTGGCAGACCCGTTTGTCGGTAAGCTGAGCTTTATCAAGGTGCTGTCCGGCAAGCTGACCGCCGCCAGCAACGCCGTCAACGCCCGCACCGGCCAGCCGGAGCGCATGGGCAAGACACTGACTGTCTGCGGCAAAAAGCAGACCGATACCGCCGAGATCGCGGCGGGCGACATCGGTGCCGTTGCCAAGCTGGCCACCGCCAAGACCGGCGATACCCTGTGCGACCCCGCCCGCGTTGTGGCGCTGCCCGCACCTGTCTACCCCATCAGCTGCTACCGCATGGCCGTCAAGGTTGCCAAGAAGGGCGATGAGGGCAAGGTCAGCGGTGCGCTGGCCCGCCTGATCGAGGAGGACCCCGCCATCAGCTTTGTGGTCGATCCCGAGACGAAGCAGCAGATCATCAGCGGTCTGGGCACCCAGCATCTGGAGGTCGCGCTTGCCAAGCTGAAGAATAAGTTCGGCGTTGAGATCACGCTGGAGGCCCCGCGCGTGCCCTACCGCGAGTCCATCCGCAAGAGCTGCAAGGCACAGGGCCGCCACAAAAAGCAGACCGGCGGCCACGGCCAGTTCGGCGATGTCGTCATCAACTTCGAGCCCTGCG
>OOCL01000035.1_pt1 | contig 114018 bp, 128 predicted proteins | sample 1671211 | NCBI WGS metagenome assembly OOCL01 (sample SAMN06348133, study PRJEB24527) | human gut metagenome | biome: human gut; feature: ankylosing spondylitis patient; material: feces | host: Homo sapiens | place: China | collected 2015-10 | reverse complement strand
TGTCATACATACCGCCTGTCCGGTATAAGATGGGTCAGTAAGCACTTCTAAATATCCCGTCATGGATGTGTTAAAAACGATTTCACTGATAATTTCTTTTTTAGATCCGATGGATGTTCCTTCAAATACGTTTCCGTCCTCTAAAATCAGAAAAGCTTTCATGTCTTCCTCCGTTTCCAGGCCTGAAATTCCTTGATTCCAGGCATAATTCATTATTAATAGTAGCATTTTCAACGAGCTTTTTCAAATTAGCTCAAATTGAATAGATTATACATTATATCCCGACATTTTTCAACCTTTTTGTCTATATATTATTGTGCCTTTTTTTTTACTATTTCAAGTAATATTCTGACAATTAATAAAAAACCTGATTTCCAATAACATCGCCATGTATAATGTTATTTACGGTTCTGAAATACAGCCATCTACCGGTCCTGACCCCGTTAATCAGTACTTCCGTTGCCGCCTGCAGGCAGCTCGGATCCGGTGTTTTCGCCAGTGCAATGGCATATCTTCCGCTTCCGACCGGTGTAAACTGATACGGCTGCATCAGCACCTCCTCTATTGTGTCCGGATATTTTGAACTGGCAACACGGTTCATGACAACCGTTCCCACTGCCAGCTGTCCGGCATACGGCTCACCGCCGGCTTCACAGTAAATAATTGCCGCCAGTTTTGTCAAATCATCCGCTGCCGGAATATACGGTGCCACCGTGGTTTCCTCATAGTTTTCCCCGGCTGCCAGTGCTGCTGCCCGCCTGGATTCCTCCTGCGACTCCCGTATGGACTCCGCAATGGATTCCGCAATACGTCTTGATTCTTCCTGTTTTAACTGTTCGATGGAATTTTTCTGTTTTTCAATTTCCTGCTCATATTGCATCGCCTCTGCTTCTGCCGCACTGATCTGCTCCTGATGGGATTTGATATTGTCCGATGCCTCCGACATCATCTCCGACAAATCATTTACTGCTGATTCCTGCTCCTGCTTTAACGAGGTCAGATTATCCATCTCCTGCTCTGCCTGCGACTTCATCACGGTAATGGTCAGCAGCAGGGTTTCGTAATTATCCATCTGGGAACGATCGTATTTTAAAATCTCACTGATGTATTCCACCTGGTTCAGAATCTCACCGATGGACTGATCGGACATAATTGCATTCACAATATCCATATCGCCGGATTCATACATATACTGGATTCGCAGCTTCATTGCCTCATACTGCTCTGCCTGTTTGCTCTCCGCCTCTGACAATTTCCCATTGATGGACTCAATCTCACTCTGTTTATCCGCAATCTGCCGGTCATAATTATCTATTAATGCCTGGGCTGCATCATAACTCTGATTTAGCGAAGCGAGATAATTACTCAGATTCTCCTTGTTTGCTTCGAGTTCATCTATTTTATCCTGCATTTCATCATAAAGACTCTGTACTTCATTTAATTTTTCTTCTCCTGCCGCTATATCGTCCGACAAATCCCTGGAATTTCCCGCATGGACATTCACCGCCACGAAGAAAGCCAGTATAAATGTAAATAGTATCGAAATAACTGCCTGTTTTTTCATCTTGTCTCTCCTGGTAAAATAAGGATTCTTCTGATATTCCGATATGGAACACGAAAAGAAAAATCTCCGCATGATTCACACAGAAATTTTTCTTCCCATCCGATTCCTATATTTGCTTATATTTCTCTGCCTGCTCCCTGATTAAATCCATATCTTCAAAATAATTAATCTTCATGGCAGATTTTACTTCTGATAATGTCTGTGCTGCTACTTTTCTCGCTTCTTCGCTTCCTTTCCGGAGTATCTCATAGATTTCCGGAATATCCTTCTCATATTCTTTTCTTCTCTGTCTGATCGGCTCTAATTCTTCCTGGATGATATTGTTTAAGAATTTCTTTACCTTCACATCGCCAAGACCGCCTCTCTGGTAATGTTCCTTTAATTCATCCAGATTTGCATAGTCCGGAAGATATCTCTCAAAATGCTCCGATCTGCTGAATGCATCCAGATAGGTAAATACTGTATTTCCTTCGATATGTCCCGGATCGCTGACCTGAATATGGGTCGGATCAGTATACATGCCCATGATCTTTTTCTTCACATCATCTGCGGAATCAGCAAGGTAAATGCAATTGCCAAGGGACTTGCTCATCTTTGCTTTGCCATCAGTTCCCGGAAGTCTGTGGCAGGCTTCGTTCTGTGGAATAAGTGCTTCTGGCTCGACGAGAACTTCATCATAAACTGAATTAAATTTTCTTACAATCTCCCTTGTCTGCTCAATCATCGGAAGCTGATCTTCCCCGACCGGTACCGTAGTAGCCTTAAATGCCGTAATATCTGCCGCCTGGCTGATTGGATAGGTAAAGAAGCCCACCGGAATGCTGGCTTCAAAATTTCTCATCTGGATTTCTGACTTTACAGTCGGATTTCTCTGTAATCTGGATACGGTTACCAGATTCATATAGTAAAATGTTAATTCTGTAAGCTGTGAAATCTGTGACTGGATAAAGATATTGGTCTTTGCCGGGTCGATGCCTACGGATAAATAGTCTAATGCAACTTCGATAATATTCTGACGAACCTTTTCCGGATTGTCCGCATTATCAGTTAATGCCTGTGCATCTGCTATCATGATAAAGATTTTATCAAACTCTCCTGAGTTTTGTAATTCTACTCGTCTTTTTAATGAACCTACATAATGTCCTAAATGAAGTCTTCCTGTCGGTCTGTCTCCTGTAAGGATTATTTTAGACATTTTTTATTTCCTCCCTGTTGAACGTGTGATGGTGTGAGCTGTGTGATTGATTAGGGCGCCTTGGTGTCTGTTCCCGCAAACGTTGTGAACTAAAGTTCACTTGTTTGCTTGTGGTGATGCCCCCACTATGCTTTGGCTTTTTTGTGGCACTCCCCGCAAACTTTGCGGACTATTGTCCGCAAAGTTTGCTTGAGGTTGGCGCTGTGCCATTCGTAATCTTTCAGATTACTCATGACGGGCGTTCGCCCTATAAAACGAATTATAAAAAAAGTCTTTTGTGAGCAAGCTCCCACAGACTTTTTTTATAATTCGTTTTGCACAGCTCACTGCCATTTCACATTTTACCATATTATTTTACAAATAACAATTGAGAATTGCAGGATTTCGTAGTAGAATAGTGAACAGTAGATTACAAGGAGGAATATCATGAAACATTTACTTAGTCCGCTTGATTTAAGCGTAGATGAAACTGAAGATTTACTAAACCTCGCAAGCCGCATTGCAAATGATCCTGAAAAGTTCAGCCATTGCTGTGACGGTAAAAAACTTGCCACTTTATTTTATGAACCGAGTACTAGAACACGCCTTAGTTTTGAGGCAGCCATGATTAATCTTGGTGGTTCTGTTCTCGGCTTTTCTTCTGCCGATTCCAGCTCTGCTTCTAAAGGTGAAAGCGTTTCTGATACGATTCGGGTTATTTCATGTTATGCAGATATCTGCGCTATGCGCCATCCAAAGGAAGGTGCTCCTATGGTTGCCGCTGAGAAATCCGGGATTCCGGTGATTAACGCAGGGGATGGCGGTCATCAACATCCAACCCAGACTTTAACAGATCTGATGACGATTCGCGAACTGCGTGGTTCTTTGGATAATTTTACGATTGGTCTGTGCGGCGATCTGAAGTTTGGGCGTACGGTTCATTCCCTGATCCGCTCCCTGATTCGCTATAAGAATGTGAAATTTATTCTTATTTCCCCGAAAGAACTGCGTGTGCCGGATTATATCCGCGAAGATGTCCTGATTCATAACAATGTGGAATTTGAAGAAGTTGAACGCTTAGAAGACGTTATACCACAGCTTGATATTCTCTACATGACACGTGTCCAGAAGGAACGTTTTTTCAGCGAAGACGAATATTTAAGAATGAAGGATTTTTATATTCTTAACAAAGAAAAAATGGCTGCTGCAAAGGACAATATGTATGTACTGCACCCGCTTCCGCGTGTCAATGAAATTTCCGTAGAAATTGATGACGACCCGCGCGCGGCTTACTTTAAGCAGGTACAGTTCGGTGTCTATGTACGAATGGCGCTGATTCTGACACTGCTCGGACTGGACAAAACAGTTTAAATTTCTGACACATCAAAAATCATGCCGCGGATACGGCAGAACGGAGGACTTTATGTTAAATATAGGCGGATTAAACGAAGGCTTTGTATTGGACCACATCGAAGCCGGCAAAGCCATGATGATTTATAACAATCTCGGACTGGACAAGCTCGACTGCTGTGTAGCTATCATTAAAAATGCCCGCAGTAATAAAATGGGTAAAAAAGATATTATCAAAATCGAAGGCGGACTCGATTTGGTAGACCTGGATGTACTTGGTTTTATTGATCACAACATCACAGTCAATATTATTAAAGACGGTAAAATTGTTGAAAAGAAACGTCTTTCACTTCCAAAAAAGATTACAAATGTGATTAAGTGTAAAAATCCTCGCTGTATTACTTCTATCGAACAGGAATTAAAGCACATTTTTATTCTGACAGACGAAGAAAATCAGGTATACCGCTGTAAATACTGTGAAGAAAAATATACCCGCTAAATGCTCCGATTATCGTTATATCGGACTGTAAATTTAAAATTTAAATAATTAGAAGCTGTTATCTGCATATATCAGATAACAGCTTCTTTGATTTATAATCTATTCACACTGTGCCTGTTCCATGTCAAAGTGTTCTTCCAACTTTGTTGAAACTCCGGCGATTTCATCAATTTCCGCTAAAATGTCTTTTACAGAGTTATTCTGTGCAGCAATCGTTTCCGAAATGCTCTGAATGGTTGCTGAATTTTCTTCAGAAGTTGCTACCAGCGTCTCCATTTCTTCCTGAATATTTTCAAAAATCTCATTATCGACTGGCATTCCACATCTGCCGCAGAACTTAGCCCCATTCTCCAGTTTCATTCCGCAATTTTTACAGTACATTACATTCTCCATTTCTTTTGTTTTTTTATTTTATATTAGTTGTCATTTTATGTATATATACATTTTTCACAATTATATTAAAAATATAAAATACCCACACCCTATTATCTCCATTCCTAATCATATACACATTTGCAATTATCTTGTCAACGACTGAATCTCTTTTTGTATAAGTCTTCCTGCCGCCTTTGCCAGCTCATCAATACGACGTATTCTTGTAAATTCTTTTCTATATATCTTTTCTGCGCTATTGGCCGCCGCATCATTTCCCATAAAAACAGCTGATACATGTATTCCTTTATCACGCAGTGCACGTACCTCATTGGCTGCATCATTAACAGAAATATCGTCGCTATAATCATGCCCAAACGGGCTGTCCTGTGATGGCAGAATACGCTGGCTGTCATTAGGCGCAGCATCTGTTAAAATAATCACAAGGTGCCTGTCAGCCACCCCCGGGTTCATATCAAGGATTTTACCAATTCCCCGAAAAGCAAGACCATCACGATTCCAACCGGCAGCATAATAATTGAAAATATTGTCGCATTTCTTATCCCTAAAAGACTTCAATATATGAAAAACTGTATATCCTCTGACACTGCAAAATCTTGTTACCCTGACCGGTATATTACATTCCACGAGGCTTTTGGCAATAATTACTCCCTGCGCAGCAAGCATTTCCTGATACTGAAGCCTTGAAGCAGATGCATCAAGAAGCAGATCCACTGTAAAGGACGGTTGATTATCATCCTCATATGTGTGAAAAATCCTGTTATCTTCTATATATTCTGCACGCCATACTTTAGTTGTATCAAGCCTTCCGCTCTGCCCTAATATTACATCTGTCTTCTGACTTATATATTCGCTATTACGGATTTGTTCAACCATATGTGCAATAAGACTATCATAAAGCCGTACATTTTTATTATAATATGAATGATTTCTTTCAACCTGCAGCTGTGACTGTTCTCTTAAATGAAGAAATTCCTTCGGTATATTTTTCTTTGTTATATATTTTCCATCAGTAAACCATAAATGGCATCCTGTATGACTGCCTGTACACAGTTCTTTTTCTATTTTAGTAAGAGTCTGCTCTGATATAACAGATCTTCCAAAACAATTCTCAATATAAGAGCAGTCATCATTTTCTTTCTTATATGTTATATTATCTTTCTTTTTACTGTAAGCTGCTCCACCAGTCATATTGTCCGCCTCAGAAGAACGCATAACCATTACATGATTATTTCTTACAGAGCTGACTGGCATTATTCTTGTCATTATCCGGGCAAATGCCCCTGTAAAATGCAGTCGTAACGCTTTTTTTTCATGTTTTACGCCATCAAAAAGATTAAATTTGCGATAAATTGCCAGCACAGTATCTATCAACCGGTCTGTTTCAGGCATTATCTGTGGTGTCAGTTCTGCATACAGCTTTTGTTCATTTGGTGTCAGCAGAACCTTCTTTTTCCCTGACACACTGCTCCATCTGGCTGACTGCATATTATATACAAGCCGGTTTTTGCTCATCCACTCCTGCCTCGACAGCTTATATTCACCTGCAAAAAAAGCCTTTCCATAATAAACCCGTAGATCAGTCATAGACGGACGTTTTAATGCTTCCTCTGTATACAGTACATGTTCCAGATAAAGCCATGTCAGATCATCCAGCATAGCCTGACTGATATCTCCGTTCCAATAACCAAATAAAGTGCTGATTGCCTTTTCACCATAATACTTATATGCCAGTCCAATTATAAGATTCATATATAAATCTGAATCTAAATCCCCTGTTTCAACAGCCAGAAACAATGGATCAAAATTATAGCGTTCCGCCGCATTCCATACCTGATTAGCAGCCCGTCTTTCCTTAGCAGTATAAGAAATGGTACGCATTATTCAAACACCTCCGTATTATGCAGCTTTAAGGGAAACCTTGAAGCTATGACATCACGTATAAGCTCTTTTTCATAGCTGTCAAATATCTTATTGGTAATTCCAAGATCCAATGCATCCCTGATTGGAATACCCTTTTTTATAAGACTTATAGCATCAATTAATCCACGCAGATCCAAAGCTTTCTCTGTAAGTTCACCATTTTCACATTTTTTCTGAAGTTCATTAAATAAAAGTGCAAACTGTTTGTTATACTTAGTAACCAGTGAAGGGAACTGATCCTTTAACAGTCTCTCAAGATCTTCCTTTGCCAGTGGCGGCATCTGTATAACTACAAATCTTGAGGCAAGTGCCTCATTTAATTCCCTTGTACCTGCATAATTATAATTCATCGTAGCAATAAAACGTGTATCATCTGCAACCTCTATCCTGTCATATCCTGGAACATCAATTACACGTCTGAAATCAAGTACAGAATGTAAGACTGCAAGTGCTTCATTCCTTGCCATATTAATTTCATCGAGAATCCCAAAGCCGCCGCTTTGTGCACAACAATACACCGGTCCGGGTCTGAATGTAACCCTGCCATCGCGAAATGTATCAGAACCTATCAGCGCAGCCGCATCCATATTAACATGGAAGGAAATATCCCATGCCGGACGTTCAAAAACTGCTGCAAGATTCTGTGCAAGCACATTTTTTCCCGTTGCCTTCTCTCCTGCCAGCAAAAGATTTCTGCCACACAGAAGCACTGCAAGAGCCTCTTCCCATACCTTATTGCCATAATAATGAAAATGTGGTACAGGAATACGTTTTTTTAATGCTTCATCTACAGTATGTTCTTCTGAATAATGCCGGACTTCTTCTACAAGCTGTGCTGAAACACCTTCCTGCTTCAAAAACTCAATCAGATTATTCAATACCAACACCCCTTTAACTGTTTTTTTTTATTTTAATTATATTCTTTTTATTTATTTATTTCAAAACTTTCTTTGATATTTTCAATAATATCATATTCTTCACTTACAATACTACTCGCATCATTGGTTGCATGATTGATATTTTCAAAATATCCGAGCAGACCGTTAATCGTTGTAACGCTTTCTGCCGCTGCATTCGTACCGGTTGTAATTTCTTCATCTACCTGCTTTGTCATATCGGTAAGCCATTTTAATATATCCTGGATATTACCTGCTGATTTTGCACTTTCTTCTGATAAGGCACGGATTTCATCTACAACCACGGCAAATCCTTTTCCGTGTTCGCCTGCTCTTGCTGCTTCAATTGAAGCATTGAGTGATAACAGATTAGTCTGTGATGCAATGGAATTAATTTCCCCGAGAATATCTGTAATATGTTTCATTTCGGTCAGCAGTGCACCGGTCGTCTTGTGCGCAGCGCCAACTGTATTTTCAACAGACATTATAGTGCTTTTCGCCTCTTCAACTGCTGCATTTCCCTTATTAACAGCGTCTTTCACATTATCAAATCCCTGCTCCAGCTGTCCGGCAAGTTCATTGTTTCTATGAACTTCTTCTGTTGCCGCATTGACCTTATCCATCACCGTTACCGTTGACTTCACAGATTCTTCTACAATCTGAGCCATCTGTGCAGCTGCCGAGTTGACATTGGCACTGCCGTCTGCCAGTGTATATACTGCATCTTTTCCTTTTTTTACCGATGCAGTAAGATTCTTTGAAATATCATTTGCAACTTTTGTAAATTTTTCATACCTAAGCTCCATTCCGCAGACATTTTTAACACCGGAAATACCGTAGACTGTTTTCAGCCAGTCCTGCGGCAAAAACAGAATTCGAAATGCCTGCAGCACGAATTCCACCGTGTGAACAAATTTAACACATAAAACTCTTAATAAACGCAAAAAACAGACATATGCAATGCTGCAAATACGTTATTTCCTATAAATTCAAGTATTATTTACCACTTCCGACCATAAATTCTGCCTGAGCGGAATGGTTCCTGTCAATGTCAGGCTTCTTGTATCCGGCTGGCTTCCGCCAATATAAACGGTATAGCCCTCATCAGTAAAATAAATCCGCCCATTTTCATCGTAGAGTCCAAAAGCCTCTTCTGATAACCAGACCGTTACCTGCTTTTCTTCCCCCGCCTTTAAAAAGACTTTGCCAAAGCCCTTTAACTGCGGATTCAGACTGTCTTCACACAAAGCCTTTACATAGACCTGAACAGTTTCGGCACAGTCAAAGTTTCCGGTATTACGCACATTTACAGAAACCGGAAGCTGTATTTTTTCTCCGGCTTTCATTTTCTGAAATGTGTGCATATCGGCGGCACACTCCATTTTATCATACGCAAATGACGTATAGGTAAGCCCATATCCAAACGGATACAGTGCCTCCTGTTTCATATAACGATATGTTCTGTTTTTCATGGAATAATCCGTAAATTCCGGTAGTTCTTGCGTACTTTTATAAAATGTAACCGGCAGATGTCCCTGTGGACTGACTTCCCCGAATAAAATTCTTGCCGCCGCACGTCCGCCCTGTGCACCCGGATACCAACACTGCATGACCGCCGCGGCACGCTCCTGTGCCGTGTTGACCGCCAGCGCACTGCCCGATAACAGTAGGACAACGACAGGTTTTCCACTGTCTAATGCCGCTTCAAGAATCTGATTCTGCTCTCCCGGAAGCTTTAAGTCCGGCTTATCGCCGCTTGCAAAATCATTGCCCGCATCGCCTTGTTCACCTTCAATACCTGCGTCCAGTCCCAGACACAGAATGACAACATCGCCCATTTCTGCCATTTCACGCACCTCGGCAATGCGGTTCTTCTTCCAGTTTTCTTTATACAAATCACAGCCCTCGGACACCAGCACCCGGACCGAATCCCCAACATAATCCTGTATGCCCTCGGAAATTGTAATGTAACGCGATGCCGTCCCTTCATAATTACCGACAAGCGCTCTCCTACTGTCTGCATTCGGTCCAATCACTGCGATTGTCCGGAGTTTTTCCCGATTCAGCGGCAGAATCCCGTTATTTTTTAATAGAACAAATGTTTTCTCTGACACACTTTCGTTGAATTCACGCATTTCTACGGAATCTACAACAGAATACGGAATTTTGTCGTAAGGATTGTCCGGTCGTTCCCTATCCTGTTCCATCCCCAGCTTCAGCCGGGTGGTATACAGATTCGTCACCGCCGCCCGCAGTCTGCTCTCCGAAACCATACCGCGCGAAACCGCTTCCGAAAGGTGCAGATACATATGTCCGCAGTTTAAATCACAGCCGTTATTCATCGCCAGAGCCGCCGATTCCACGGCATCTTTTGTTACCATGTGATGCTGGTAAAAATCGCGCAGTGCGAAGCAGTCCGACACAACATGTCCTTTAAAATGCCACTCATTCCGCAAAATGTCTGTAAGCAGGGTCTTACTGCCACAGCACGGCTCGCCGTTTACGCGGTTATACGCACCCATGACTGCTTCGGGCTTTGCCTCTTTAATACAGGCATGAAATGCTGAAAGATACGTTTCATACAAATCTTTTTTTGTAACCTCAGCGTTAAAGCTGTGCCGCAGTCCCTCCGGACCGGAATGTACCGCAAAATGCTTGACACACGCCGCCGATTTTAAGTAATGTGCATCATGTCCCTGTAAGCCCTTTATGTAGCGGATTCCAAGCCGCGCTGTCAGATACGGGTCTTCGCCGTAAGTTTCATGACCGCGTCCCCACCTTGGGTCCCGGAAAATATTGATATTGGGCGCCCAGAAGGTCAATCCCTTGTAGCGCCCGACATCTCCGTATTTTTGCTGCATATTAAATTTGGCACGTCCTTCCGTAGACACGGCATCGGCAACCTGCTCCATTAAATCTTCATCAAATGCTGCCGCAAGCCCGATTGCCTGCGGAAAAACCGTTGCCGTACCGGCTCTTGCCACGCCGTGCAGTCCTTCATTCCACCAGTCATATCCTTTAATATTCAGCCGTTCAATCGGTGGCGCACTGTTTAACGTCTGGTCTGCCAGTTCCTCAATTGTCATCTGCGAAACCAGTTCTTCCGCCTTCTTACGGTACAAATCGCACAGTTCTTCATTTTCTGTTAATTCCGTCTGATGATTTTTCATTATAATACCTTCTTTACTTTTCTTTCATCATAACGGAATTGCCATAGAATCTCAACGTAAATTTTGCGCTGCATTTTTGCATAAGCAAATATCTTTTATAAAAGCTTATCTTTTTACTTTAAAAGCACCCATTCCCGGATAAACTGCCGCACTGCCAAGCTGTTCTTCAATGCGTAAAAGCTGGTTGTACTTTGCAACGCGCTCTGAACGTGACGGCGCACCGGTCTTAATCTGGCAGGTATTTAATGCCACTGCCAGATCGGCAATCGTGGTATCCTCTGTCTCACCGGAACGATGGGATGCAATCGCTGTGTAACCGGCTTCGTGTGCCATTTTAATGGCTTCCAGAGTTTCAGATACAGAGCCAATCTGATTTAATTTGATCAGGATTGAATTGCCGCAGCCCAGTGAAATACCCTTTGACAGACGTTTGGTATTCGTTACAAATAAGTCATCCCCTACAAGCTGTACCTTGTCACCAAGTTCTGCCGTCAGTTTCTTCCAGCCTTCCCAGTCTTCTTCATCTAACGCATCTTCGATCGATATAATCGGGAATTTTTCAACCAGCTTCTTCCAGTGTTCAATTAATTCCTCTGAGGTATAATCTGTTCCTGCTTTCGGAAGCTTGTATTTTCCCTTTTCTTTGGTCTTCCATTCGGAAGAAGCTGCATCCATGGCAATCATGAAATCTTTTCCCGGTTCATAGCCTGCTTTTTTTACAGCTTCAAGAATCGTTTCGATAGCTTCTTCATCGGAAGCAAGTGCCGGTGCAAAGCCTCCTTCATCACCGACAGAAGTTGCCAGTCCTCTTTCCTTTAAAATAGATGCCAGCGCATGAAATACTTCCGAGCACCAGCGCAGTCCTTCTTTAAAAGACGGCGCTCCGACCGGCATTACCATAAATTCCTGTACATCCAGTCCTGATGATAAAGCATGACAGCCGCCGTTTACAATATTCATCATCGGCACCGGAAGTCTGTTTCCGCTGACACCGCCTAAGAACCGATACAGTGGAATATCCAATGCTGTCGCAGCCGCTCTGCAGCATGCAATAGATACGGCAAGAATCGCATTTGCCCCCAGCTTGGACTTGTCCTTTGTTCCGTCTGCCTCAATCATTGTCTTATCAACAGCATAAATATCAGAAGCGTCCAGTCCGCTTATCGCCTCGTTGATAATTGTATTGATATTTTCTACGGCTTTTTGTACACCTTTCCCCAAATATCTGCTCTTATCGCCGTCACGCAGTTCCAGTGCTTCAAATTCACCTGTCGAAGCACCGCTTGGCGCTGTTCCTCTTGCAACCGTTCCGTCTGCGAGATAAACTTCCGCTTCTACTGTCGGATTGCCTCTTGAATCCATAATTTCACGTCCAATAACCTTTTCAATCTCTAAATAATCCATACTGACCTCTTTCTGAGCGATTTTATCATGAAGCAGCGGCAAAGATTCCGCATAAACGGTTTCTCATCTGCTATTCAGAAAATCTGCTTTCGCCCGGAAGCAGATTTCCGTGTAAAAAAATAACACCTGTTTTTCTTTGTTCTGCCTCCGTCTGCCACAGTCCGTCCTGCGGACTGCAACAGTTACGCTGTAAGTTCAGCAGTCTTACAGTTTCCTTTTATCCTGTATTATGGACAATCCTGTATATTTTATCCAAAATATTTAAAAGCTTTGCTCTTATAATAAAAGCACCGCAGAAAACATATTCCTACATTTTCTGCGGCACTTGTGCCTGCCGATATTTCTATCTGCATTTTTTACCTGTTCTTTTTACAAATATTTTTACAAACAACTGAGCAGCACTATAAGCCGGGTTATGTATCAGATGATTATCTATCTAGTCCTGCTGTTACCAGCAGGCTCAAGCAACCTACCTAAAGCACGACGGGCCGCCGTATCGCTTTTATTCGGTCTTGCTTCGGATGGGGTTTACATCTGCCGCTTCTGTTACCAGCCGCGCGGTAGTCCCTTACACTGCCTTTCCACCCTTACCAGCATATGCTGGCGGTTTATTTCTGTTGCACTAGCCTTGGAGTCACCTCCACCGGACGTTATCCGGCATCCTGCCCTGTGAAGCCCGGACTTTCCTCACCTGCTGCCTTTCGGCAATTGCAGCCGCAATCATCTGTGCTACTCAGTCTTTTTTAGTTTGTATTTTCTTTTACCATACGGAATACATCAATACGGAACTGGGCTTCTTTGCCAAGTCCTACAAAACGGCAGCCGTACTCCGTGCCGTCTTCGTCCTGTGATGCAATCCGCACAACTTCAATAACGGTTTCAATTTTATCACATCCGCTCATTTCAAGCAACATGTCATAAAAAGAATGTAATGGCAGAACGTTTTTTGTTTTAAATGCAATTCCACCACTTGATACATTCGTTGCATGAACAGCAATAAATTCTTCCTTAGTATCCTGATCTGTAATCGGACGAATTGATAAATTCGCTTCTACATCAATTCTTTTTGTTCTTCTTCTTTCATCACCCATAAGTACTCCCCCTGTTATGATCCTTAAAAAGTAAACTTTTAAGTTACTTTATTAACATAGCATCCCCTATGTGTCTGGTTCGCTTTAATATCTTTCTTTTATAAGCATATTTATCATTTTACCATAGGCTGTCAAGATTAACAATCGTTATATCATAGGTCATTGGAACTATTTGCACTGTTCTAAAATACCATTGATTTCCTGTAACTTGACAGCTCCGATTCCTTTAATCGTTCCGATTTTCTCCAGAATCTTGTCTGTGTCGATTGTCGGAGCTGATTTCTTTCCCTGATTGAAGCCCTCACTTCTGGCTTTTTCCACCCGGTCCTCGACATAGTGTACCAGTTGCTCGTCTGTCATTTTTCGCATTTTGACAGCTTTATCATGTATCTTGTTCTCGTCCTCTGTCCTGCGGCAGCTCCTAGTCTTTCCCATGTCTATTCCTCCTCGTCTTTGATGTTCTCCAGCATAGATATAGCTTTCCTCATTGCAATATGCAACTTTGTTATGTCATACTGACTTTCATTATATGTTTCATAGTCCCTCGGAGAACACACATAATCCTGCGGAAGCCAGCCTCTTTTTATGTGTTCCAGTGTTTCTATAACATCATCTTTGCTCATATCGTCAAGAGCTTCTATATCGTCCTTGTCATATTCTGTAACTGTATATGTCTTAGGCATTTTCTACCTCCTGTATTTTCTTAATGTGCAGCACATAATATTTCACACCCGGCTCTGCTCCCCATTCTGGGTTGCCGGTTCCTTTTGTAAGTGTGCAGGTTGCTTTCGCCTGTCTGGAACTTCTGGAATATCCGTTCCTGAATATAATTTCCTTTTCAGGCGGTGTTGTGTTGCCTACTCCGTCTATGCCTCGGAATAGCCACTGGCACCCGAACACGCTTTCAAACCTTGAATCGTAGTACGGTTTTATTTCCCGGTATTCTTCCGTCTTTTCTCCAGACAAAATCATGTCGTACCATTTTTTCTTAATTGGCAGCACCAACATATCATCAACTCCTCTCATTCATCCACAAACTGTTCCGCTTTGAACCTGTCGCCCATATCCATAAAATAATCAAACAGAAATTCTCTCTGTTTCTTTGTCAGCTCTTTTATGTTTGTGACAATGTAGCCGCCGGTTCCAGAGGGATTGTGTATCAGGCAATAGCCTTTTACCTCTGCCAGAAAATCACGACACAATCTCATTTCTTCTGTACCCAGTTTTTCTTTTCTCCATGCTCTGTACTCTGTTTCAAAGCCTTTCTTCTCGCAGATTTCCTCTGCTGATTCTTCATGCTCTCCGAACGGGCTTTCTGTAAATTCCCCGGTTGGAGACAGCCAGCCAAACTCCTTTGTTACAGCTTCTTTAGGTTTTATGCCGCTTCCCGGCAGGATTCCGTTGTCGAGATTTTCCATGTGCTTTCGCAGTTTTTCTGTATCAATTTCACGACTGATTATCTCCTCGTAATTAAGGGGCTTGCCGTCCTCTCCGTCTTTCAACATTACCATACGGCAGGTTCCCCATTCCATTTCGGAAAATCCAAGATTAAAGCAATCCATGACATAAAACAATCCAATCTTAATTTCAGGATTTCTTATTATCTCAACCATGTCTATAAAATTCTTGTTTGCCAACGCTTTCCATACCAGATGAATGTAATAGACTATATTCTTTTCAAATGATTCGCACCTGCCGCCGGAGTTGATATTTACCGTAGTGTCGCAGTAATCATTCTTGCAGTGGTGCTTACATTCTGTGTTTTTGCATTTTACTTTTCTTGCCATAGTCGCCTCCTACTTCTCTGGGAACTGATACACGATATTCTTTCTGTATATCGCCGGTCTTTGTGATTGTGCCGACAGGTCGAAAAATTCTGTTGTGTAACATTCCTCCTCGTATGCTCCGCAAAAATCCTTTAAGACCTCCAGACATCTTTCCTTGCTGTCATACTCTGCAATTTCTTCAAGGCAGCCGTCCGAAATACAGATTGTATGTCTGATTATTTCCTGCTTTCCTTTCTTGCTGATGTCCTCGTTATACTCCAGTGCATTAAAGGCTCTCCCGAACCATAACACCCTTTCTTTGTTTTGTGATATAAGAATCATATTTTCAGCCTCCTAATCTGTATAAGGCGTACCGTCCGCATTTACCCGGACCGTCAGCCCTCCGTACTGTGTATAATAATAATGCACGCCTGTTTCATTATCACGCCATTCAGAGCAAAGTCTGTTACCTACAATACATTCTAATTGTCCTTTTAGCTGCATTTCTCCAGCAACACCCTCTCTGTATTCTGTATCTTCTGTGCAACCTGTCATTGTAATTGCCGCTACTGCGATTATTATTGCTATTGCTTTTCTTTTCATCTTTGCCTCCTGCATATCATGTCATAGATTTTATCCTTACATAACCATGCTTCTGTTTGCACCGTACTATATTTTTTTCTGTATTCATCAATTCCCGGTGCTTGAATGTTCATCTTGCCAAATTTATTTATCCAAAGTATCAGGAACCAGTACCCAAGACCTGATTGGGGTTTGAACACTCCTTCTTCTGTAAAGCCACCGCCTCGCATAACATAGTCGTACAGTTTTGGGTGCGTAATCGCCATACGCTCCAGCCGATTAGGACTTTTTTCTAGATGTAAGCCATACGCACAAAACATACAACCTGTGCGGTCACAGCCGGTTGTTTGTAAGCAAGGTTTATCACAATCGAACGCAAAGCCCAAATCCGCAAGTGTCATTTGCCCTGTCTTTTCATCTTCTGTGACTATATCCCCATACACACTCGCAATTTTGATGTTATTCTCTCTGATGTACCAGAGTACATCCTGCTCTGTCCAAAAAGACATGGGGTTACTCATTGGATTCTTCCCCTCAAATGCGTTGCACCCTGTTTTTAACCACTTTGATGTCCTTAATCTACTCTCGCACGCCATTTGTGCTGTGATAGGCTTTCTTCCTGTTTCTCTCGCAAATTTCTTTACAGGAGCTTTCTTCATCACTTTGCAACACATAGCTGATACTTCAAACGGCGCATAAAGCATAAACTGATAGCGTTCCTTGTTGTACATCTGTGAGTATTCTCCGGTTTCTACGCCGTTTTCTTTATGCTTTACTTTTCCGAATAATTGAGCTGCCCTAACCGGCATATCTTCACTAGGGATAGTTCCGGTTTTTAATGCTTGATACAATTCGCTCCATTTGCTGGAGCCTCGACGCTCTATCCCAAGAATATCCGCTATGCCCCAAGCATACGGAAGCGTCTGTCTGTCTGTCTGTCTGTCTGTCTGTCAAGATTTTAATGTATTTCCTTGCAGAATCAATACAGTCTGATATTTCTTTTGAGAAAAAAGGGTAGCCGTATCGTTCTATGACTTGTGTAAAATTCATTGTTGGTTTTAACACCACGACATTATCATAAGACATTGCGTGCCTAACTACTTCTGGATATTCAAGCCCTGTGTTTACAAATACTGCCAGCATATCCGGGTATCTTTGTCTTATATGGTGTAGGAGAACCGTACTATCTTTCCCTGCACTAAAACTGACATAAACGCCGTCCTCTCCCCACTGATATACCCAATCATCTATTCGCTGGTCCGTCATTGCGATTTTTGCCCGAAGCGGGAGCGACTGCATTTGCTTTAACTCCCACAATTCATGTCTGTTTGCCATATTTGCCTCCTGATAAATGCAAAGCTCCGCTTTTATACGGAGCCTTGCGGTCATAGCGGCATAAAGCCGCTGATTGTCTGATTATGAAATTTTGGAAATCTGGAAGCAGACCGGAACACGAAGCGAATCAGCCGCATTCCAGATGCCGGCATACCCAATGCTGTTCACACTGCACGCATCCGTCGAATAGCCGCTCCTGACAGAAGCCAACCAATAATATCTTGTATCTCCGTCCTCGTCTACTCGGATTCTGTTTCTTGTGTCCTTGTAGTAGTCAAGCTGCTTATACAGTCCTTTATCTCCGTAGCAGTTATCCTCGTCAAATACTTCTGACGCAGCCGGTAAGAACAGCTTCGTTGTGTATGTACCGCAGTTTCCGTCTTTGTCTTTCCATTCTCTGTCTACTTCGCTGATAACCGCTCTTAAATCCTCCGGCAACAAGTTCCAGATTGTGGAATCAACATAGCCTCTGATGTCCGAATCAGGATAGCCTCCCTTGTTGGTGTCCTGCTCGTTCCACTCAACTTCTCCGCCGATAAAGTTTCTGGTTTCAAATCTCACATACTGGTCTGTCACATCTGTAACCACAAACTCTGCCGGTGTGCCGTCTGTAAGGTTGCAAGAAACTACCGCACCAATTTCTACCGGGATAATGCCTTTCTTAATCTTCTCTGCCAATTCCTGCCAGCCCATGTTGTGATGACGCTTTACGGTTCTGATGTAATCAATGCCGCCCTCCTGCTCGTCCCCTGTTTCTTCTGTCGAATCCTCGCTGTAGCAACTGCACTTGCAATTCATGTGTTCCGGGAACGGCTTTAATCCCTCAACCAGAATAGCTGTCACGCCGATTTTGATTCCACTATGATTTTCTGTGTAATCAAGGAACGCCTCTCTTTCTCTCTGGATGAGGTCGTCTTTTCCGACTACCTCCATACTGATTCCTCTTGCTTTGATTTTGAGTTTACTCATTCTTCTTTCCTCCTGAATTTGATTGTGATTTATTTAGGTCCGGCGGCTTTATGCCACCGGAATACCTACTGTGTGATGTTCTCTGTTTCTCCAGCAAAACAGATTCCACAATACTTATATACGCCTTTTTCGTCTGTGGCTACGAATGTTGCGTATGTACTCTGGTATTTGCCTGTTTTGCTATTCATGGCTGTGCTATGTGGTTCTCCTACCTGCAAATATCCTCTCCAAAACGACCTCGGCGGTAAAATATCAAGAAAATAATTGTAAACATCTTCGCCCACAATATCGCCCGGCTTGCAGTATGTTCCCCAGTCTGTATTTTCTCCGCTATGCTCGTCTGCGTACTTTTCCCAGCCCTTGATTGTCTTGATTTCCGTATTTTTCGTTAAATTCATCTTCAAACCGCTTCCTTTCACAAATTGAAATGATGTCTGTAACATGGTGTCCGTTCAGAACATTTAGGGCTTGCAGCTCCGTAAGTCCACACAGGACCTGTAACTCGATTCGTAGTTCTCGCCGCTCTCTTATGTCCTGATTGCCATAATCTGGCAGAACAGCCAACCGTTTCTGGTATTCATCCGCTATTTGCTTTGTCAGTAGTTCTGCCATGACTTGTACCTCCTATGCTGTTTCCTCCAGTGCTTCCAGCTCCTTGACAACTCTTTTCAATGCGTATTTCGCATTCTCTGTGAGCTGCCTCTGCCAGCAACCATTTTTAGGCGACCACTTAAATCCGTTGCTCTTTAAGATGTCCCTGACCTTATCCTCCGGTTTGCCGTCAAAGAAAAGCTGTAAACGCATGATGTCCGCATTTTCCACTGTCTTAAAGAACTTATTTTCGGCTTCCTGATTTCCCTTTTCCTTTGCAGCTTTCAGTCTGTTCAGGCGGCTTTCAACTCTCTTGATATTTGCGTTGTTGTTCTGGAGTGCGTATGACGGAAAACCGATTCTTCCGCAGAAATCAGGCTCTCTAAATTCCTTTATCTGCTTGTCGGAATATCCCATATCCTTTAACAGCTCGTCGCCTTTGGCTGTATCTTTCATCTTGACCGCCTTGTTTATGGCTTTCATTCTCTCCTGACTTTCTTTCAGACTCTCCAGCTTTTCTTCCAGAAGCTCGATTGCCTGTGCGTCTCCGGATAAAATAGGCTGTTCCATGGTCAGCAGGTGTTCTATCTTTCTTGCATAGCTCTCCAGATAGTTCCATTCGTTCATCAGGGTTTCTCTACGGCTGTTCTGCTTCTCCTTTTTTCTTACTGGAAAATTGCCGCCTCCAGAAATCAGAATTGACGGACAGCTTGCCTCGTTTCTGTAATAAGCGTTGAAGTATTCTGCCAGCTTGCGGCTGTATCTCTCTGCCATACGCTGTGCCTTTTCTGCAAGGTTCGGCTTTTTCTCCTCGATACGCTCTACGATTTCATAAACTCTGTTTACCATGTTCTGATACTCTGATGTAGCACTTCCGTCTACATATCCGCTCATTGAATTTGCTTCTTTCGCCGCTCTTGCGGTTAATTCGTTGATTGTGAAAAACAGTCTTTCCATTGTGGTTCCTCCTGTAATTTGAAATTCTATGTCCTATCACTGTTTGCCCTCCAGTGGTAGTAGCTTTGGTTCTTTTCTCTGTGCCTCCCTGATGATTGCATCCCGGAATTCCCGGAGCGTCCTATTCTCTTTCCAGAGGTCGCTATTTTCTTTTCTGGATTCTCCCAGCGATTCAATCAGCTTTCCTCTCTCCTCCACCAGCGAATACAGAATGTCGATTGCTTCTGTCCCCCAGACTTCGTAGATAAATGCGATTTGCTGTGTGCCTATGATAGCTTTCGCGTTCATAAGCACCAGCTCCGCTTTCCGGTATTCCTCATCTGTTACCGAATGTCCTACCGCCTGTTCAAATTCAAGTCGGTACATATCTGCACCTCTTTACTACATGAGCGATTATCCCAGTCGGTATAACTGCTTCAATTACTCCCTCTGGGAACTGGAATTCTGCCAGAACATTTCCTTTACCGTCGGTCTCTTTGACCGTTCCAAGAGTTCCAATATCTTCAACCTTAATCGTATCTCCTGCCTGTACTCTCATATCATCATCTCCTATCCTAAAAATTTCTCAAATCGCTTTGCGTCCAGCTTCTCCATCCTGTCAAATATCAAATCCATAATTGGACTGCCTGACGGTAGTTCCTCATACAACTTGAGGCAGTCATCAAATGACAGCTTCTCAACCAGTACTTTTGCCTTATCCATACTCTGTACCTCCTATGCTTCTACTGTTTCTCTTTCTGTGATAAATACCTCCCTGCTATTCCATTTATGGATCCTTGCCGTCTTTTTCTCTCCCAGCTTTTCGTTGTACCTTCCAGGATGCTTAATTGCTACATATGTGATTGTCTTTTCTGTTCTCTTGATAATTTCAAAGATTACTGCGTTTTCTCCGTATCTCTTGCCAGCCTCGAATTTTCTCATTTTATCTCTCCTCCTTGTGAGTTATTTTATTGCGTTCCTTTATTATGTTATAATTATAACTCACTTTTAGTAGCTTGTCAATAAGTTTATTTCACTTTTGAGAGTTTTTGAGGCAAAAAAATATAATCATCAGCTCTCCAGCTTACTTTTGAGAGTTAATTCATATCCAAGATTGTCAAGGATAGCCTGTAACACATTGAGCCTGATTTCCTCCGGTTTTCTCGTCATGTACTGGCTTAATGACTGTCTGCTCATTCCCAACTCTGCCGCAATCTGTGTGTTGGTCTTTCCTGATTCATCTATCAGCCTTTTCAGTGTTTCTTCAACCTTAATCATCAGAATTTGCCTCCTCTCCCATGATTCCGCACTCTGCCAGTTCCTCCGCTGTAATTCCGGTTTCTTTCATCAGGAACTCTGCAAAATCCTGATTGTAAATTTCCTGCCTGTTTTCTCTGATAACCTCTGCCATGTTTGCAATCAGCGTCTTTGCTCTGGCTGTCGTCATTTCTGCCTTTTCCTGCACCGTCATGCGTAACGCACATTCCGTACACATTTTTCCCGAAAACATATCCTCTGTGAATCCGGGCGGTAACCGTCTATCCCAGCACTCGGCACCGCACTTCGGACAGGTACTCTTTTTACATGTGTCATTTGCTGGATATGGGATATTTTTAACCAGTGGCAATATCAGGTAGCCGCCTCGGTCAGTCGTCTTTCTTGGTTCTATCTTAATATTCATATCGTTTTCCTCCTAATCTCCTACATAATAGCTACTATACCAGAAGTCGCCGTTTTCATCTCTCCAGATTGTGATGTCGTGGAACGGCTCAAAAATCACTCCTAAACAGGTCATTCCGGTAGGTGGTCCCTCCAGCTTTTCAGCCTTGCAATATGCGGCTCTCAATTCATCTGCTGTAACCTTTTCTTTTTCAGGTTCAGGGCTGTCACCGCCAAAAACTTCGTCCAGAACTTTGCTTATCTCGTCCATGTCTGCCTCCTTATGCGTAATAGCAGGTCAGGTTCCATGCGTCGCCATGCTCATAGTAAACGCCGTACTTTTCAAAAATCTTATTGAATCGCCGTACCAGACCGCCCAATGCGTAGCCGTTTATCATGTGATACACCGGTCCCTCGAAGCTCATGCTCAAAATGTGGTCGTCTGCCACATACTCAAAATAATCTCTCGGATTCTGGTTGTCCTCAACGAACAGCTTCTCCGGGTCGTTGTAATAATATTTCTTCGTTTCCGGGTCTCTGGTTGTGAATCTCTTACCGTTGAAATAAATAGCTGTATCCTGCCAGATTCCATGCTCCAGAAGAAACGCACGGATTTCAACCGCCATTTTCTCAATCCGTTCCTCTGTCAATCTCTTTGCCATGTCGCACCTCCTATTTTTTTCTGAATACCAAATACCCATCTCTATATCCGCTTTCCACGCATGCAGCGTAAGCACTGGGGTAATATTTCTGTAATTTCTGCGTATTTACTCTGTTGAAATTGCAATCCTCAGCATAATAAACTCTGGCTGTTGCCGTTTCGAAAGATTTTATATGGTGTTCATTCATTGCCTCAAGCAGCTTTTCCCTTATATTCTTGTCCTTTTTATCAAGTCTTTCTTTCTGCTTTTTTATTTTCAGTAAATCTCTTACAAGCCCCTCGTTTTCTTGCAGAAAAATGTCAAGTTCTGTATTTATCAATGCTGTTTCCATTCTTACACCTCCCATCAAATGTACTTAACTGCTATGTGCGCTGACATGAAGCAGCCTGGCTCTCCGTCGAAATCATTTCCTGCGGCAGAATATAATGTATCGCCTCTTTCTTCGCAGCACTCCCTCGGACTACAACAATCTGTATTCTTCCATAGCTTTCCGTTTTCGTCCTCATATACATATCTGCCCCAGCTATCACGCCCCCGATATTTCAGGTGCAGGGTCTTTGTCTTGGCTGCTACCAGCTCATAATTCACAATATCGAAGTGTCCTAACGGTCTTGCGTACTCAATATAACCCCACGCCTCTCTCTGAATTTCCTCTGCATAAGTTTTATTGTCGAAATTGTATACCGTCACTATTCCATTGCCCTCCGGCTTCGGGTAACTTCCCGGCATAATCGGTCTCTGTGTGCTGTAATATCTGTAATTCATTCTGATACCTCCTGTTCTACTGCATCTGGATAATGTGCAATCACATCTTGTCTTGCGTCCGCTATCGTGGCAAATGGTCCGGTTCCGGCAGCTCCCTTGCCCTTGCCCTCGTCATACAGGAAATGGTTGTGAAATCCGTCGGCTTCCTGAATGATTGCTATGTGATTTATATATCCGTCATCCATATTCATTGTCGAATGGTACATAGCTTTGACCGGCGACAGCCCGAATACTTCATCTCTGATATGCAGGTCAATGTCTATCACTGTTTCAACGTCGGCTCCCAACTGTTCCAGTTCCTTGTATAAATCTCTTACTGTCTGGAAATCTTCGCCTGTCTGATAGTATTTCCTGTCTGCCTCTTTGAATTTCTCCAGAACCTCCTCATTTGCCTCTTGTCTGATTTTTTCAGTTATCAGTTCTATATTTCCTCTCATTCCTTGAAGTGTAAACATGGCTCATACCTCCTATAATTTGAATAAATCTACATGGGAATTGCAGAATGTAGATGTTTCTCCGCTCTTTAATGTGAGTATCAGGTACTCCTCGAACTCGTCTACTGTATCAAATCCCATAGCTGCTATTTCTTCATCTGGAATCTGCTTTACTTCGTAGCCTTGAATATCGTAATTGACCTCTGCTACTTTCTGTGTGCCGTCCCAGTATTTAACGCCGTCATACACTTTTAATTTTACTTTCATGTGCCTGCCCTCCTATCTGCCATTATTGAAATCTATTCTCCAGTCATCTACCTGTATAAATGGTATTCTCAAACACTTTTTGTTATCTTCCCATACTGGCAGGTTTACCTTGCAACCAAAATCTGTAAGCACCTGTGCTATTGTAGAAGCACCGCCATAGTTCGTGTGATTTCTGTTAATATCCTTTTCATCTGCATAAGCATTTGTTCTGACTGCGTCTTGAAAAAATCTCACTTTCAAACTCTCAATGTATAGGTTTTTCATAAGCAGTACCGCCTTTCCTTTGTTTTATGTCTTTCTTTATTATGTTATAATTATAACTCACTTTTAGTAGCTTGTCAATAAGTTTATTTCACTTTTGAGAGTTTTTATTTCAATAACTCTTTTTTGTGAATCGCTGGATTGAACATAAATATATTAAATATATATGGTATTGGTTATGGTTATGGTTATGCGTGGATTTTCCTCGGATATGTCCTCGGACAGTCCATGAGACAGTCCGCAGAATATTAAAAAAGTAAGGTTGCATTATAAATAAGAAGAAACTCCTCATTTGAAAATCAGCAAATTTTTTATGCGCTCTAATTTGTTGAACCGTCCTTGGACAGTCCATGTGACTGTCACTGTGACATTTTCATATTATATGAGGACATTTTGCGGACATATTATGTGACAATCCTTGGACATGTCCTCGGACAGTCAACAGACACTTTTCAAAATGTGCATAATGTTATATAATTAACTTAATCTAATACGAAAGGGGATTTTCTATGAGAAAATTATTATTGATAATGTCACTTTTAATATGCGTGACCTTATTCGGCTGCGGATCTGAATCCAATATCCAAACCAGCTCTACTGACGATTCTATAAAAGGGAATGTACAAATCAAAGACAAGGATGGGAATGTACTTATCACTACTGATGATATTTCATCTGTATCCTCAGGCACTAATGATTCATCGCCTTATGTGAAACTTGTTTTTAAAGACAATTCAAAAGAAACATTTTTCAAAGCAACATCAGAAAATATAGGTAACAGGTTAAGTATATATGTTGGCAACTCTTGTATATCTGAACCTATTGTAGATAATGCGATAGAAGACGGCACGGTTTATATAACAGGCTTTGAAAATGAGGAACGTGCCAAAGATATTGTTTATAATATTATTGAGGGCAAGCCAAAAATTATAGCAGAATTAATGAAACAACAAAGCCCGGATAATTTGGTTGCTGGTAGAATTTATTCTTTATCTTCCGGAGATAACCCATTCGATTTTTCATTTATTGTATTCTATGACAATAATACATTTCGTGGTATCAAGCTTCGTTTGTTTCCTAATCAAGCGAAAAATAAGCATACAAACCAGTACGAAACAACATCAGGAACTTATGAAATAAACAAGGGTGCTTTGACAATTAAGTTTTCAAATAAAGAATATTCTGGTGCTGTAAATGGAGATAAAATATCTTTTGATAAAACTGTTTTCTCTGACAAAACTGACGGAAATTACTCAATTGATTTTTGTAAATGTATAGAGTAATTTTATAAATTCTTTTTGTGAACGACCGTATTGCTCGCCAAAGTGAAACGGTCGTTCTTTTATTTCTTCAATTTCATAAACCTTTTCTATTCCCATTCAAACTCAATTTTGCCCACATTAATTGTATTTTTACTTGTAATATATGGAAATTTAAAAGACTGCCGCTCCGGGGAGAATACTTCCGGGGCGGCTAAAAAGACTATTTATCAGCAGCTTGCCTTTTTCAAGAGTGCTTCCTGAAGAACCCGTGAAAAATTAATATTATTCTTTTCCCCATATGTGTTTAACCATGCCGGAATTGATATATTTTTTCTGACCGTTTTTTCGCCGTATTTTTCAGCATACGCATCTATATCTAATACAAGCATACTTATAAAGCTGTCAGCTTCTTCCAGCTTTATATCCTCTTTCCGTAATGTGGGTGTAGGAATATTATTTCCCTCTTCAAGTTCTCCTAATATCCAGCCACTAGCTGCATCTACCCCCATTTCAATAGCGTCTAACAAGTCTTGCCCTTCCGTTACGCAGCCCGGAAGATCAGGCACTACAACTGTATAACCTTTTCTTTCAATACAAGGGGTAAAAATTGCAGGATATACTAATTTCATTAACATCGACCTTCTTTCTATATCTATATTCCCTAACCATTATATAAGCTGTGCAGGACTATTTAAGTCCTGCCTGCTTCAGTATTGAATTTGCCGTTCTTATATCGACATCTCCTCTATGGTTAGGTATCGTTACTTTTCCAGTCTTCGTTGGATGCTTATATTGCATATGCGAACCAACTTGCTTCACTAGATACCAACCGTCGTTCCTCACAAGCTTATCAAGCTCTCTGACAGTCATTTGCTCATCTCCTTCCTTGGTATCTTATCTATAATTATATTATACACACTATGCGCATAATGTCAACACTTTTATGCGCATAGTGTGTATTTATTGTTTGATATAGAAATAACCAACAGATTTATTCCCCTCTACGTGCTTTCGCCTCGTCTGAGTTGTGAATATCTCTGTAAATGTCCCTGTATCTTCCGTAAGACATATATGTTTCCATACCCTCAGGGTCCGGTTCTCTGCCAAGCTCTGCAAGATAAACTTTACGGATATACTCCTTCTGCTGATACTGGGCATATTCATCTGACTGCTTGATGTTGTCGTCAACATATGCCGTCAGATTGTCATCCCACGCTGCATCGTCCGGAATCTGGTTTCTGTAATTCTCCAGCCCTCCGTCATCTGCCGGCCTTCCCAGCAGTTCAATAAATGTACAGTTAATATACCAGTTCTTTTCTTCGTTTGTCATGTGTTCTCCTTCCTCTGTGTTCTTAGCTTCATCGGTATCTTTCACATATCCCACACCAAAGCCTTCACACACTGCGCTTACAATCGTATTTCCAATAGCTTCAAAATTTTCTTCATAAAGGAGCATATCATCTGCATCATCAATAAAACATACCTCCAGCAACGCAGATGATACACCTAAGTTCTTTACCTTATTAATGGCAAGAAAATTTTCCGCCCGGACTCCGCGATTTCTGAATCCCAAAGCTTCCATATTTCGTAAAATAATCTGCTCTGTATTGGTAGTTTCTTCTCTAGGTGTAACATAAATTTCCGTACCGCCGATGTCATCATCACCGCCCTCATCACCTCTGCCGGAATTAAAATGCACTTCGATTACATAATTGCACCCGGAAAAATCCGCCTGAAGTCCCAAACCCCTGTTACAATCCTTAAATGCATTACGCTCATAAGGATATGTAACAACTTCAATGCCGCACGCTTCAAATTTCTCTGCAAGCATACGCACAACACGCACGGTTTCATTTGCTTCCTCGTATCCACAGCCAACGGCGCCGCAGTCCCCGGCACCGTGTCCTGAAATTAAACCCATTCTCATATTACTTGTCCTCGCTTTCAATATTTGCTTTATCTTCTACCTGCTGCTTTAAATTCTTTACAATCGGCTGTAAAAATGGCGGCAGCGTTACACCAATATCCGAGATATTTTCTAAAATAGAAATCAATTCGTTACACACAAGCCAGATTGCAACAATACACGCTACTAAAAATGTAAACGGAACCACAATCCCTACCGTATTCCCTGCATACTGTAATAACGTATCTACTACCACACCAACAACGACTAACAGCCACATACACACCTTTTTGGTAATGCCTTTAATTCCTTTGTAGCTGTTTATGCTCTGTGAGCGATACTTTGCCGCCATTACTCCTGTAAAATAGTCAATTACATTACAGAACACTAGTAATAATACCGGCACTGCTAAAACACCCAATGCGCTCATCAATGCGCCCCATACTGCAATAATAATCATTTTAACTTTTTCCATCGATATTCCTTTCCGTTGCACCGGTGCAACTTTGCTTTTTTGAGGTAAAAAAATAAGACACGAAAGTGTCTTTGTAATAAATGTTTATTTAACTTTTAACTGCTGTCGTAGTACACGACTACCACCCCCTTTAAGATGCTGTTCCATGCAGAGTTACATGAAAACTAATGCTCTTGGTTTCTGCAAGCGGTGAAAAAACAAATCCCTGAATTTTGCTCGTTGTATAGTTTGTGATACTTACGCTTATTAATCCGCTTGTCGCGAATGGCGTAATGTTGATAGCATCAAAAAACTTAATATTATTGCTTTGCGGTATCGTAATTTCAAAGCTTGCCCAATACATATTGCCATACGGGCTTGTCATGGAATAATCTTTTGCTGCGGTATGAAATGCCTCGATTAAATAATCACTTGGCAAACGGTTAACTGACCAGCCATAAGATGAACTTCGACCGGAAAGACATGTGCCTTTTGTATCTGTGAATTTTGCATCTGACGGTACGTCTGCATTAACGCTGTGTCCGTTTACTTTCGCAGCGTTTCCCGCACTTGCTGCATAATTTACAGACTTTGTAGAATCTGCTGTATCGTCAACGTTTCCAAGTCCTACATTTTCCGCTGTTATTTCAACGTTCCCTGTGCGATAAATGCTTTCCGCACTTCCCTTAACACCTGTAACGTGTTCTGTCTTTGTATGCTTTATAGCTTCTGTAAGACCTCCATGCTCCGCAGATGTTATATGGATTACATTATTGCCTGTGTGAGTATCCAGCTCCACCTGTTCTGCTTTTTTTCCTATAGCCGCAACCAGTACATCAATAATTGAAGCATTTTCTTCAACTGCATTTGCAAGTTTATCCAATGTATTCAACATTTCCGGTGCGCCATTTATCAAAGCCGCAACTATCTTATCTGCATATCCGGTCGCCTGCTGATAAGATAAATCTACATAGTCCATATCCGCTTTATATTTGCGTAAATACGCAAGACTCTCCAGCAGTGCCAGGATAACCCTGTTAAACAAATCAGCGTGTGCGGGATCTGTCGGTTCAAACTTCCGTACACTCTCAACAAAATCCGGATTTTCCGGAATTTCAAAATCAGCCATATTTTCTGCCTCCGTTTCTTCAAAATTTCTTAGAATACATCATCAACCGTATAGGTCATTTCAATGTCGCTGTCTTTTCCCTTGCTTGTAAAGTTCTTAATGCAGACAATGTCACCGGCAGCATCATACAGCCCGACCTCAGAGATATACTCTCCTGCAAGCTCTGATTCTGACAGCGTACACTGATACCTGCAGGTCGTATCATTTACAAAGCTGTAACCGTCTATTTCTTTTCTGAACAGCTCATTTTTTAATGCTGCCTGTTCGGCAGTCGGCACAATTACATTCCCGGAGGTATCCACCCCACCTGAACCGAATGCCATGCCGACAATCTTTGGAAGTGTTATCGCTCCGGCTCTTGCCTTTACCATATTCTCCCGCGCCTTTTTTGTAATAATAGAATTTTCTGCCATGCTTTATAGTTCCTCCTTCTCGTATAATGCATTTAATATTCTGCTTCCATTAAGCGGTACGTCCCCATTCAGATACCACAGATTTCTGCGCCGTTCTAATTCTACAGTTCCGATACATTCCACGCTGTTATCCATTTCAAGATGTACAGCCGCTTTTGCTTTTACCTGTTCATTTAGTGCGGATTTGAAATGTATTTTAATATTTTGTAGACTTATTCGGAGTAAATTAATAACAGCCACATCAACTCTGTGATTAACCACATAGGCTGTATGTGACTGTTTCAACTGATTCAGCGCACTGTGTACAAGCTTTGAATCAAGTGTATTTTCTCCTGAATAATAAGCCTTAAATATATTGGGATGCTCCGGCACATAGCCATATCTGCCGGAATCCATAGCATCTGCAATCGATATTTCAATCCCAGTTGTGTTTTTTACGTACTGCTCCATTCTGTACGGTGTCATCGGTGTACGGCAGTCACGCTTCTGATAAATCAGCTTTCTTCGTTCCTCGTAGGAAAGATTCTCCCGCACTGGAAGCTGCCATTTCAGTTCGTGATACATCAGCCCCCATGTCGCCGTTTCCGGAAACATCTGATATGGCAGTTCCTCTATGATTTTACGAACATCATCATATTCCATGCCCATGACCTGATAGAGCCACTTACCGACATATGAATTATCATAAAACCCCTGCGACACGTAAGACAGCATACGCACTGCACTCTCGCTTGTAGGAAATGCTTCAAGGTCAAATTTTTCTTTTTCCATTACAGCCTCCTACTCTGCCAGGGAAAAATTAAGAGTACCCGTCTGTGGGTACTCGTCCTGTGCAAGTATGATATTTTCGGTGCCACCGTTGATTGTAAAGGTTTCAAAGTCTTTCACCCCGGCTATTGCAGATATTAACGGTCGTACATCATTGTACCTGAGAATACTGTCTGTTTTTGCCTTATCATACACCGTCAGAACCGCCTTTTTAAAATCAGCCTTTATCTGCTCAATATTAGTTGTTTCATCGATTATCAGCCCTGTACACGCATAAGCAATCTGAACGGTTGTCGCCGCCGCACATGTCAGCTTTGCACACGCTGTCGGAAGCAGTCTTGCCGTCCTGTCGTCCGGAGATACGATATGCTTATACACGGCATTGATAAGTGCCTGGTTGGCAGGCTGGCCATTCTGGTCTACCAGCACCAATTTAACCGTTCCTGGTCCGTCTGCCGCACTTACCACGATACAATCACCTGCTCCGGCTTCTTTTGCCCACCGGACATAGTCGGCATCATTTCCAAGATATGTCATGCTATTGGCATACTCGGCAGCTATGCGGTCGTAAAAATCATCGTTGCCCTCTCTTTCACTGCCGCCGGTTATCGGTTCAGCATTTACAACCGAGGTTATATTCTTGTCCGGCTTTGACATAATACAAATTGTATTTGCCGCTACATTCGATACTGTACCAGCTGTGACTGCCGTAACTGCAACTATACAGCTTCCGGAGCTGCCAATAGTACAGTCCTCATCTGCTGTATATTCCAATGCCGGACCTGTAGCTGTTGCCGGTGTACAAAACACCGTTCCCTCAGGAATCTTAGTTCCTTCTTTACCGGTTACTTTTACATATCCTGCTGCATGATCTGCAGGGTGCCGTGTAAGATGCACCTGCTGTCCATGCAGGTCTAACCATTCATCCCATGCATACTGCGGAAATGCAATCATCAGTGTCCTCGTAAGGTGAAAATTTATCAGTTCCGCTTTTTCGATTGCCGCCGGTCTTGTAAAATCATAAGGAAAACCGCCCGGCATATCGTCTATGTCAGGCGGCAGATTTTTCATCATTCTTTCATGGATTTCCTGTGTACTGGTGCCGGACATAAAATCCGGATTTGTAAATTTAAGCTGTGCCACTTCCGCCACCTCCTTAATACTTAAAGCGTTATCTTAAACAGTTTATCCCATTCAATACCCTTTACCGTAAACGTACAGTGCAGTGAATCTGTATCCCACGTAAACCAAAAGTTTGTTACATATTCCGTACGGGGATTGACTTTTAAAGCATCTGTGATTGTACGCTGCACCATGCTTTCCACGACTTTCTGATTGTCCGCAGCAAGTGCGGCTTCCATTTCCACTCCTATGCTTTTAGCATAAGCAAGGCACGAATAGCGTTCTGTCTGTGCCACCTTGAAGCACCAAATCATAAAGCCTTCTTCGCCGGTACAAGAAACTATCCTGTTTGCACCGTCCCTTACAAAATCACCTTCCACCGGGTCCCATTTTGCAGTGTGCTTATATTTCGTGTCGTACCTGGAACTCTCGCTTTTGAAATCCGGTACACTCACTACTGCTAATGTTTTTGCCATGCCAGCCTCCTTTTAAGAACTTACAATAACATCTATCACCACAGCTTCACTCTGCACCCATGCGACAAGCACCCTGTCACCGGACTTTACTGCCGGCGGTTTTACCGTATGCGTGTGGCTTCCTGTGTTATGATCCGTTGTCTGTTCTTCATGTCCCTCATGTCCGCCGCCGGAGATTTCAAACGTCAGCCCACCGACATGGCGGCATACCGAATACTGACCTTTAGGAACAGCCACCGGAAATGTATTTGTTATCAGGCTTCCATTTGCCTGTATTTCTCCAAAATCCAAATAAAGAGGGCTTTCGCTCTCTCTTTTCATTCTGTCCGTAAGCACATTTGCCAGTCTGTTTGTACCGGCATTTTCATCAAATGTATTATCAGCCATAGCCGCCCTCCTTTAGTCAAATGTTCCGTCATCTACCCAGCCGTATACGTTACTGTCATCATCAACATGTATAAGATGCCACGGATGCGCACCACCGGAACCGTTTTTTTTTGTAATCCTTGCCTGTCCGGCTCTCGCGTTATACCCTGTGGCATCATCGTAGCTGCTTACATAATGCGTACCACCGTGGAAATTCACAATGTCACCGACATTGTATTCCCTGTCAGACTCTCCCGAATTTGAATCTGAATCTGTTCTGATTGTTTCCGTTTCCGCCTTTTCAAGCTCCATTGTCATGGAATAACTTTCACAGTCATGCCGGATACCCTTGACATAAAAATAATCATTGGCAGTACCCGCCATTACATACACTAAATCGCCCTTTCTTATGTACGGGACGTCCGGTGCTGTTAAAGTCAGCTCCTGCGTTATCTTTCCGTCATTGTCTAAGATTTCCTGTGCCGCTGTCTTTGCATCTTCAAGCGATTCATCAGAACCACGGACATAGATACGTTGTCTTATTCCATATTCAGTCAGTCCGTTCAGCGTGGCTTCAACGCTTGATTTTCCGTCATCGTCTGCCTGTCCAAGCACCCGCACCCTTGTTACAAGGTCGGCGGTGCTGATTGACGTACTGACGGATTTTGTAATATCCACTTTAAACACGTACACATCTTCGTTGCTTCCGCGCATAACAACATCGGCATAGCCTCTTACTGACCGCACAAGATATGTGCCGTAGCCTTTTTTCTTAACATCATCAAGCACGTCCCGGATAATATCCGAAACGTAACTGCTGTTATACTTTAATTTGCCGTGTGCCGCATTCGGTCCGCTGTAACCGTCTGTCGGTATTTCAAAATCATCAAACAGCCCTGTTACAATAGACTGCGTACCTGTACCGGAGGAATAAAACCGGTTGTCCTGGCTTTTTTGCAGGCGGTAAAGTTCATCATATGCCGTGCATTTCAAATCATCACCGCTGTTCTGCAACGTAGGATTCCAGTCTGTCACGAATCCCCTTGCAACCTCCTCATCATGCCCGGCTGAATCTGTTGCAAAGATACCTACAAGACATCCCGGCTTTATCAGCGAGGATAATTTACCCTGTGCCGTTTCACTGTTCTTTGCCGTAAAGGTCGTTCTGATAGCTATTTCATTTTCGTTTTCTTCCCAGCCAAGCCCATGCACATAATCTTTAATGTTATACTGCGTGCCGTTCTCATCGACAATGACAACGCGGTACTGAATCTTTGTTAAATCTATCATGCCGCCTCCTAACCTGGAATTGTAAGGACTTCACCCGGCCATATCCAGTGTCCATGGTCAGAGCTGCTTTTCCCATGTTCCTGTGCCGTGTCTTCTATGGTGTCTTCATTGGCATCATATATCCGTGTCCAGTCCGTGCCGCTTCCGAGTTCACGCTCGGCAATAGCCCACAGCGTATCGCCGGAAACAACCGTATAACTGTAATCCCCGCCGCCCGAATCATCAGAATCCGAATCCGGTTCATTGCGTGGTACGGTCTTTACAAATTCCGCAATTTTTAATTCATCGGTAGTGTAAATCTTCAAATCTTTTGCCTGCGTAAAAGTTATGGAATATTTCACATTGCCATACGCACCGTATACCTCCGGCGAAAATGAAGATATTGTAACATCAAGATTAATCCATGTATCTGTTACAATCATGTTTAAAACCTGTCCGGATTCCTGCCATTCCCTTAAAGTTTCAACACACAGATTCGGCGGCATATAGTATTGTGTAAGCACAATGCTTTCATACCGCTTTGCACTGCCGAAAAACTCGCCGCTCCACTTAATTTCTGTAACATCAGTACCCTTTGGCACCTTTACGGTGCCTTTGGATATGATGTCAAATGACTGGTACTTTGCCGCCAGTGTACCGCTTATCGTTTCCGGATTTGCCGGGAATGTAAAAAAACGGCTTCCGCCTACTTCTGAAAGCCGTATGATAATATCCTGTGCCATGTGCTACGCCTCCCTTACTGTCGGCATATTCTCAAATACCCGCTCCAGTCTTTCTGCAATCTCTCCGCCCAGTTCATCAGCCATGGATTTCATATTTTTCTTAATTATCGCCATGATGTCTGCTTCTGACTGACCTTCTGTGCCATTGATTACAAATTCCGGCGATACAGAAACATTAACTGATACCGGACTATTTCCGCCCTGCTGTGGTGCCGTGGTGCTGACCGGTTCAAATACAGCCGGATTATTCTCTGTATTATCCTCTGTGGTTTCGTAATAGCCACGGGGAACGGTTTTTATTGTTTCATTGAATAAATTATAATCAACCGTATTTAATCCTGTATTTGAACCGCTTACATAGCCGCCCTCTGCGTGGGCTGTTACCCCCAGCACCTGTCCTGCCTGTTCATAAAGTTCCAGCGCCCTTGACCTGCGGCTTGGATTGGTCGGAATTACAAACTCGCCATAGCCTTCTTCTGCAAGCCAGCTTAACTGCGGACCGCCGCTTACATAACCACCGGCAGCATGTTTCTGCGGTGTAATGCTGTAAGATGTACTCGGCATCAGCGAACTTGGCATTGTAGGATTACTTACGGAATAATCAAATGTAACCGTAAGCGGCATTGTGACGTTGTAGCCAGCTCCAAACTTTGCCGAAGCCGAAGTATCGACATTACCTTTTACAATGTCAAGCGCCGCATTTACTTTGTCCATGTCCGCACCCTCAATAGCTGTCGCTACGCCGTCGCTTAGTGAGGTTTTAAGAGCTTCCATGTCAGCATTTGATAAATCAAGTGCTGACAGCTGGTTCTGTATCTCGTCTGTGTACGGACCGATAAAATCAACGTCCGCATCCATAATTTCCTCTGCACTCGGAACTGAATCTTTATAAGACTGCAAAATCTGTTCTTTAACTTTTTGCGGTATACTCTCCGCTGTCGATTTCAGCAGTGTTTCAATTTGCGATTGATACTCCTCATCAAGTCCGTCCAGGTCAAAGATATTCTTCATAAAGGTATCGTCCCAGGTACTTACGTCAGGCTTCTGTGTCAGCGCATTGTTTATTGCCGTTTGAAGCTTTTCTGCTGTTGTACCTTCGATATCCGGGAGTATTCCGTCAAGCTGGCTTTCAAAGGCATCTGCAATCGTCTGTAAATTAAATTCCTGCACATTCAGATTCAGGTCGGACAGCTTCTGTGCGTATCCATCCTCTATCTGCTTTTTCATTTCAGCCGCTTCGTCCTCAGATATAACATTTTCGGATAGTTGCAGCTCTACGTTCTTTAACGATACTTTCATTGCATCGTAATAGCTTGCGGCCGCCTTTTCAGTGTAGTCTTTAAGCTGTTCCTGCAATTCCGAATAGGATTCTGGTGTAAGCTCTGCTCCACTCGCTTTGAATTTAATGCTGATTGCATCTAATTCCGACTGGCTCTCGGCATCTGCAAGCTTATTTGTAATGTCTGTAATCTGCTGTTGCAGATTGGTAAGCTCTGCCGATTCGTCAAGCGTTATGACACCATCTTCAAGCGCAATATTCATTTTTTCACTCAGCTCCGCGCTCAAATCATCTACCTGCTGTGTAAAAGAGTTGTACATAGTATCAAGACCTGTTGTATCACCATTGCCGTCTGTGAGAAGATTTAAAGCCACAGTTGCTTCGTAATGGTTGTCATTAATATATGTCTGCGCATTTTTTACAAATGTATCCACACTCTGTTTGTACTCGTCAATATCGGTATCAGATAACTGCATACCAAGATTGATTTTCCAGTTTTCACGCTTCAAAGTGCTTACGGAAGACTTAAAATTTGTTAAAGAGCTCTGTGTGTTCTCCGTTACCGTATTAAACTCATCAAGCCCCTCTTTCATATTGCCGAAAGTGATTTCTTCCGCCAGCTTTTTAATTTCCGTAAATGACAGCTTTATATCTCCAAAAGAATCTTTCATAACGTCTGTGCATGATTTCTGAAACTTTGCCGCAAAGTCCTCTGCACTGACCGAAGAATCATTCAGCGCGTCTTTCAGGCTCTTGTTGGCAAACTTCGATGTCTTATCAATCGTAATGCCGGTTGCATTGTACACTGCTTGCACCTTGTCCGACATTGCCTGCATTTCCTCAGCGCTTTTTTGATAATCCTTTTTGACTTTATTGCCGCCTAACCAACCGGCAACACCACCGACACCAGCACCTACCAAAGCACCTACCGCTGTTCCAAGACCAGGAATTACACTGCCAATAGCTGCACCTGCGGCGGCTCCGGCACCAACACCGCCAAATTTCAATCCTGCGGAAGCTCCATATGCTGATTTTTGAGCATTATCGTTGGCTTTAATTGCCTTGTATGTATCAATACCGGCACTGATAAGGGTTGTTCCTCCAGCTACCGCACCAGCACCAGCACCTAAACCTAATGCAGATAAAGCACCTGCACTCATTGAAGCACCGCTAGCAATGTTCCCGGCTCCTAAGTCAACGGCAAGCATAGCTGCCTTTCCAAGAATCCCTGAACCTGTTGCTGCTGACCCCATAAGTGTACCGGCTAATGATGTGCCTACGGTTCCTTTTCCAAATAGCGACTTGCCAAGACTTGCGGCACCTTTGCCCAGTCCTACAAACGGTTTTGAAATCTTCATCAGAATACCGGCAGATAATACAGATGATAAATCAGCACTCTGTCCTCCCGGCAACAGTTTTGCCGCATTGCTGAACAGATTTCCCAGCCCGTCCCATATCTTTTCTGAAATCAGACTGAAATCAAATCCTTCCGAAAATCCCTTTGCAAAAGAAGCCCCAAGCGTACTACCCTCATCTATAGTTTCTGACAGATTAATTCCAAGAATTGTACCAATACCAACTGTAAGCCCTGTACCAATCGCATTGCCAATATCTCCGGCTACTGCATTTATCTTTGTTTTGCCCTTACTGCTCCACCATTCGGAAAACGGCTCGACAATAAAATCATCCCATGCTATCTTTGCCTTTCCAAAGAAATCTGCATTTTTCCATTCGTCTGTATCTGTAACCTCTTTAAATTTGTGTTTCAGACTGTCAAGCTTTATTTCCACAGAATCCATGGCATCATTCAATGCCTGCTCTACATTCGGCACCTGTGCTGTAAGCCACTGGACTATATCACGCAACCATGAGTTGGATAGTCTCTCACCCAAAGAGATTTTAAGGCCGTCCACAGCCGACTGAAAATAAGTAATATCACCGGACAGATTATCAAGCTGTATCTTTGACATCTTCTCTGCCGCACCGTCAGCATGATTAATTGACTCTGCCAATTTGTCATAATCTTCCTGTGTGGCATTTAAGATAGCCAGTAAGCCTTTCTGTGCTTCCATTCCTGCTACTGTATTAGCTAAATTTGATTTCTGTTCCTGATTCATTCCTGCTGTTGCTTCTCTTAACTCACCCATTACTGTTGCAAGTGATCTGGCATTACCTGTACTACTGTCATAGAAATTAACTCCCAGCGCTGCTATTGCATCAGCCGCACCACTTGAATTAGTAGCAAGTCTTGTAAGAACAGAATTAAGTGCCGTACCTGCCTGTGTGGACTTTATACCACTGTTTGCCATTAATCCGGTCATTAATGCTACATCTTCAATTGAGTAACTGAGTGAACCAGCCATCGACGCCACATACTTAAATGTTTCGCCCATCATTCCTACATCAGTGTTTGCACTTGATGAAGCCTGTGCAAGAACGTCAGAAAAATGCGTTGCATCGCTGGCTTTTAAACCAAACGCTGTCAACGCATCTGTTACAATATCACTCGTTGTTGCCAAATCTTCATCGGAAGCCGCCGCAAGGTTTAAGATACCACTAATACCGTCTGTCATCTGCTCGGCATTCCACCCCGCCATAGCCATGTAATTAAAAGCTTCAGCGGATTCTTTGGCTGTAAACTTCGTAGTCGCCCCCATTTCTTTTGCTTTGGCTGTAAGCTTATCAAATTCACTGCCGGTTGCCCCGCTTACCGCCTTTACCTGGCTCATAGCAGCCTCAAAGTCTTTGTAAGTATTTACGGTATCCGCAACACTAAAAGTTACTCCGAGGACTGCTCCGGCTTGAAAGATAGGATTCTTTAACAGATTCAGTATCCCACGCACCGGAGCTGTAACAAGGTCAACAGCTTTCACGGTTACACTCCATGCCTTTCCGGCAAAACCTCGCAATCCGCCTTTTATCGTGGACAAAACCGGGGTTATCTTGTCTTTTGCTTCAAGCAGTATCTGATATTTTTCTTTTGCCCATGCCGCAAGTGACTTCTGCGTTTTCTCCGCGGATTTATCGAATTTGGATACTGTTTCCGTGGCTTTTTTTGTCGAAGAGGCAGCACTATCAGCTGCTTTTTCCATATTGTTTAATTTTTTTGTAATTTGTGTCAGCTCCGGGTCTGTATTATCCACAGTTTCTATAGGAATCTCTATTCTCATTGTCTCAGCCATTGTCTCCGCCTCCTTTCTCTTTCTGTGATGACTCTAGGTATATTCTTGTAGATGCCAGCATAAATGCCTGTACACCTCTCGGCTTCTGGTAGAACTCGTCCGGGGTTATGCCTGTCCGCTGAAATATATGATGTAACAGACAGGCTTTTCCACCGGCTTCAATTAGTTTTTTGCTACTTCCTCAATATTGGAATCATAGCCGCTTAACGCATCAATAGCTTCAAGTACCTTGTCCTTTTCTCCCGCTTTCAAGCAATACTCAATTACATCAAGACCACTCATAATCTGTAAGCCCTTATTTCTAAGTGCTTCCCATACTTTCTTGTTATCCCACAGCTTTTCACGGTCTTCCTCCACCGTTGCCGTATGAATAAGGGCGGCTCTGTATTTAATGTTGTTCGTTTCCTCCGGCAGCTTCATGCCGAATTGCTTATTTCTTACATACTTTGTCCATTTCTTTTTACAGCGGTCGTATTCTTCCTCTGACAACGGTCGGATAGCAAATGTGAAGTATACTTTACCGCCGCGGGCAATCTCAATCCGCTTCGTTTCGTCCTGCGTATAACCCGCAGCTTCAATCAGCCCGCGGATAATATCTTCTTCATGAACTCTCATCTGTTCCTTTGTTTCATCTTCCGTAAGTTCAATATCCTGTACCGGTGCTGCACTTTCCTGTACAGCGTTTTCCTCTACAATACCTACTGTTGCTCTCGTTAAATCTGCCATGCTCATATCCTCCAAAAAAAAATAAAAAAGAGAGGCATACCCTGACGATATGCACTCCCTAAAACTGCATATATTTAGCTGTTTATCCTTCTAATCAGATTAAGAAATTGAAAGAAGGCTCTGTAATTCCGGCGGCTGGTTTACCGCAAAGTTCCATGCACGCTTGACAACATCTCCTGTCGTGATGTTCTGTAAGTCCACCTGTCCTGACGGAACACATTCTGAATAAACCACACGCTGTTCTGAACCATTTCTTCCTATTAAAACGCCCTGGAAATTCCAGTATGGCATTGTCTGTTCTTTCATTGCTGTCATAAGCTCCTGAATAAACGCATCATCTTCAACAACAATCTGACTCATTGTCAGCGTTACTTTAAAAGTGTTTGCTGACTCTAATTCCTGCGCATTACCTAAAACGGAGTATGATGCGTTGTTAAAACTTACATTGCTTGAAAATGATTCAACCGTTGCCAGCAGTACACCGTCTGCATTGTAAAATGCGCCGTCCTTGCCGGTTCGTGCCTGTCTGGCATCTCCGGCAGCCCTTGTATTAATCATATTGTGCTACCTCCTATTCGTTTGTGCTGAACCGGAACATATATGTAAGATACATATGTTCCATGCTGTCTTTGTCGATTACTGAAATTTCAAAATAAGCACTGTCACCGTCCGCCGTATATACAGAGCTTTCAGACACCTTGCAGGCGGTCAGCTTTCCCTCTGATACCATGGAATTTCCGACAGCCTGTAACTGGCTGATTGCCGTTGCCCTTCCGTTGGTATCATTGTCAATCTTTCCGACAAGGTTATCTGCTGTGACATTCATTCTGCGGATAAGTTCAAAACGTGTCTTTACGCGGCGGATTTTCTTCCAGCCGTCATCTTCGTTTTCTGCCGGAGTAATCAGAGTATTGATTGCATTATCAATCCATACCTGTTTTGCACTGTTGTACGTAAGCACAATACAGCCTTTTTTCTCCGCAGTAACAATCTGTGTGTTTGTCAGTCTTTCAAGAATCTCGGTAAAACCGTTTACAACTGTATGTGTCAGGGACGAATTTGAAGCACACGCTCCAATCATTCCTGCAATACGGGCCGCCGTCTGGTATCCGTCAATCTCTGTTCCCTGCTCATTTACATGGGCATTTAACACATAACACATCTTTTTGTCATTAAAAACTGCCGCATGGGCGATTCTTGTTTCAAGGTCTACCGTGTGTTTTTCTGCCACAACTGCGATTGCCAGCGTTCCGGCATTGAATACCCGGCTGACAAATGCCTGTAACAGAAGGTGTACCGCAGTATCTTCTGTATCTACACAGATAGTATTAAAATCAAACGCTTCAACCTGTGCAAAAGCCTCTGAATAATCGCCTGTCGTTACCTGTGGGTCTGTACCGGCTGTAAATGCACTCTGCGATACTGCCTTAATCTCTGCCGAATCCTTTCCTGCTTTTAATTCTGCCTTGAACCTCTTTGAGTTTGAAAAAGCTTCCACAAGCGCCGCAGCTTCTCCACTGCCGGCCGGAAACTCTGCTTTTTCAAATTCCGTCTTGCCTGCATAAATGATACATTCCTTTACCGTGCTGTCTGTCAGCTTTTCTCTTACCGTAACAGTAAATTCTTTCTTACCGGGATATGCGGCTGTAATCGTCACAGCGGCTTCTACCTCATTGTCATTCAACGTTACCGTACCAGCTGTACCGCCATTTCCAACACGGCACGCAATTATTGTCTTTGCGCCACCGTTGATAGCTTCCTGAATGGCATCTGTTGTGCCACCGTTTCCAAACGTGGAAGCAAATCCGTCTTCGGCACTTAATTCAACCGCTGTATTAAGCGGTCCGAAATCTGATTTAAAAACAACAGCGGTAACACCGTTTACAACATCTGCCTGTGCATTTGTACCCTGCTTCTGAATATTAAAATACGCACCCGGTCTTACCTTTGTTTCTCCAACAATATAGGTTTCTGCCATTACTATCTGACCTCCTTCTTCATAAATGTCTTTACGGTTTCACCTGCTTTGGAAACCGTACATTCTTTGATACCGGCGGCTTTCAGTGCCGCCGCCGCACATTCTGTTCTGACCCCGAACAGCTTTCCTGCATTTGCCGCAAGCTCCTCCGCTGTGTAAACGGATTCTACCTGAACAGGTGCAGCCTTTGTTGTGACCTTTTCTGCCTCTGTTGCCTCGGCAGTGGTGGTCTTTTCCTTTGCTGTTGCCATGACCTGTACCTCCTAACTGTAATTGATAGATGTATTATTCAGACTGTACGGCTTTGCTTTGTATCGCAGTAGTCCGTATCTGCCCGTGATAAAAACCTGACCGTCTTTGAGATAGTCAGATTTGTTATCTATCTGTAACCGCCTGATGAACATAGGCGACTTGTCAAGCAGAATTACCTCTCCAGCAAGTGACAGCTTCTGTGCGATAGCCATAGCCATTTTTCGTCGGACTACTCCGTCAGGGCATAAAATATGGACGGCTAATCTACCGTCCATCCACGCTACCGTATTTGTCTGTTCTGCAAGGTCAGAAGTGAGTAACCTGCAATAAATAACCGGAACTTCTTTCGACGCTTCGGTAATGTCGTTCATCTTGTCATATCCAACCACTATGCTGTCCGGGTACATCTCCTTGATGAATCGGTTTGTACCTATCACTGGGTCTGGGTCCGTCGTCTCCTGATTCGGGTATTCCAGAATATCAAACCTGATGTCTACACCGACTATCAGGCTGTTTTTTGGCTCCTCAATGTCGAAAGCGTCTGTCCTCGCCCACGCAAACGCATATAGCGGTCCGTCTGTTGGTTGTAGCAGTACATCTTTCAGGCACTTTCTCACGAATGGTTCAATCATTTCCGGCATAATCTCGTCTATGTCTTGTGTATTCTGACACAATAGCGTAACGGATAATGTACCGGCACTGCTTCTTTCTTCGTTTGCCTGTAAATCATAATTGTAAATCAGGCGTGGGTACTGCTTTTTGTTCTCCCACCCTGACATATTATCCTCTGGAGCTTCCGGGCTGAATACTGCCGGTCTGCCAGAGAATCTTGCAAGCAGCTTTATAAGCTCCTCTGATTCTGTGAACCGTTTATAGATTAGTTCCTCCAGTATCATTGTTACCTCCGTTTCCGGTATCTGTATCGCTTGCCGGTTCTGGATAAACACGGATTTCTGACATATCGGCTGAATATCTGATTTCCCAGTCCCCAGCCACTACTTCATTTGCCCTGATGAAAAAATGGTTTGTCACATTACCGATTCCGGGGTGGTACTGAACCACAACCTCTTTGTCCGTAACCGCTGTGACAAATCCTCCGATTCCCTCATTCCATGACCTGTTTTTTGCAAATACAAGATAACCTGCTTTGATTTCAGAGGTATCGAATACCGTTTCCGGCTTTTCTGTAATCAGCATATCCTACCTCCTGTTATGAGTAATCCTCATTCAAAATCTTATCAATCTCCGGCTGTGCTTTTTCCTTAATGCGGTCTACATAAGGTCTTGCCGCCATTTTGCCGGTTCCGTTCTCCAGATAACCTGCATACGGCGTATTGCTCTCAATGTAGGAAGTAACCAGAACTCCTTTACCGGAGGTTGTTTGTGTTTCCACGCCCCCGGTCCAGTTAAGCCTCAAAGCACCGGTACGCCTTGCTGGTGGCTCTCCCGGTGCCGACGCTGTATATCGTCTTTGTGAATTTGGCTTGCGATATTTTCTACCGCTACGCTTTCCTTTCAAAACTTCAAGTTCTGCGTTCCTAAGTGCATTTTTAACCCTCGTACCTCTGGACTTTACCTGTTGATTGATTTTCGTTACGGTCTTATTGACCGCCTCTTTTACAGCTTCCGGTGCTGCTGTTGGTGTCATTGTAAATCACGCCTTTCCTCTGCGTAATACAGCGTTGAGAATCCAAGTCCTCCCACTTCGTCAATATCGCAAATGTAAAAACTCCTCTCCCCTAATATCAGGCGGTCAGTCCGCTTTGCTTTGGGTGGTCCGCTTTGTACGATTGTATGCGTTACGATATGGTCCTGTATGCTGTGATTCTCAATATCCTTGTCTGTGGCATTGGCAAGGCAGCCTTTCAGCGTATCTGTGCCGCTGCCTGAATGGTTATTTACCACTCTGCCAGTGCCGGTTACCTGTTGACTATTGCTTTCAATGATAAACTCTTTGAACAGGTTTCCCGGTCTGGCATACATGAATCTTGCGTTAATCATCAGCGTTTCGCCCTCTCATTCTGCTGCATACCAGCATAAAAATAAGGCGGTTTGTTTGCAGCTCCTCCGGCAAATGGAGGAACCGAACAGCTTTCCTGCTGGATTTCCTTTTTCAAAGCCAAATAATCCTCTCGCCACATAGCCGCTCTGTCATGCAGATTAAGTGTCAATGGACCAGTCTTTGTGTCAACCTCATAGGAAAATCTACGATACAGACTTTCCAGCAACATGAGCTTTGCTCTTTTCCATAAATTAGGATAACTGTCAATGGCTACCTGAATTTCTTCATCTGTGAGTGCTGTTGTATCAGTACCGCCGTCAACCATAGTATCTCCAAGCTCAAACCTCATGCGGCTTACGGTCTGACCTTTGATGTCAGCCGGATTGTAGTTGTAACTTCCATTTGCCATGTTGAACACCGCCTTTACTCTGTCTGATTGTTGCTCTCACTACCGTCTGTGGCTTCGCTATTGCCGTTTGGAGCGTTTTTATCACTTTCTGCGGAACTTAATATGTCCGCACGCTCTTTAGCCGCATTTTGCATAGTTTTTCTGGTATCTGTTGCATGAATCAGAATGAGAACATTGTCGCTCTCAATTTTTCCGATTGCTGTGATACCCTCGTTGGCGGTCATTTGAAGTAGTGAAAAGACTTCCTGAACTTCCTCCGGTGTTACCTCCAGAGTAATATCCCCATTTTCCCCCTTTACAGGAATTGTTATTGTGGATAATTCAGGAACAGGAACAACCGGCTGTGAATTAACAACCGGTGTTTCTGTATTCTCCGCTACCTCGCTAATCATGCCAACGGCTGTAAGTGTTCTTACTCTGTTCGGAAGAATCACTCCGTCTGGAATTACATCTCCGGGTTTGTATGCAACACCGGAAATATTCAATCCCTTTCTGCATAAATAGCTCATAGGTTACCTCCTTATACGCAAGCAGTCATATAGCAAGCAAGGTCATCAGAGGTTTTCTTCATGTCTGTTGACATCAGTCCCTCGATAAACTCTGAATGAGTGCCGCCCTCGCCCTCGAACTGGTCCGTCGCCATGTAGTTACCGTTTCCAAGCATATCCCATGTAAAGATATATCCCGCGGACGGCTCGTCGATAGATGGTGTATCTGTGGTATATGTCATCAAAGCTCCGTCGGATTCACATACAAACTGCATATCGTCAGGCTGTCCCTCCTCTGCGGCATTGTATGTAGCCTCCAGCACCTTAACCTCCTTGAATCCAAGAATCTGAGCAAGCACATTCTCGTTGACGATTGCCGGATTCGCAGAGCTTCCAGTGTATTTCACACGCTCTAAGATGTCCGGGTGGTTCTTTAAGGCTGTGAATGAATCGTAGCCAAGGCTCAACTTGTTTGGCATACGGCGACCTGCCAGCTTGATTTCACGCTTTCTTGCGTCAAAGAAGTTTACCGGGTCAAAGTTTGCGTCGCTGAACTTCAAAAACTGTGTTGCACCCGGAGTACCCTGTGCGATACCTGTAAACTCATTCGCCCATACGCCTGTTCTGAAATAGTTCTGTGCAAACAGAATATCAAGGTGTAAAAGCTGCTGCTCTGATACGAAACGGACCTTGTTTCTTCTAGGGTCGATAGAGGCAGGAACTCCGGCTCTCTGGTAGTTTACAGCCGAAATCTGGTCTACGCCTACAATAATCTGGTCTACATTACACTTGTATGTGTTGTCTGTATGTCCCATTTTTGCAGGTGGAACCTTGCCGAACTCCGGCTTTCTGCTTACATTATCTCTTGCAAGGTCGCCTTTCAGGAACTCGTAATAATATCCGGTGGAAAAATCTACCGGACAAATAGGGAAAATGCTTGTTGCCACATGGTCTGCCGGGTTTGCGAAATATGCCATGCTCATATTTGTTAAGTAGCGGTTAGGCTTCCAGCCCTTTGCAATTCTAGCCGCAATCTCTGCGGCGTTATTTACATCTCTTACGCTCATTCTGTGTTACCTCCTCTATTTAGCTGCTGGCTTATATCCAGCTTTGATAATCTGTACCTTGATTACATCTCCGGCGGCTGTTGCCTTTGAGAGTGCAACCGCTGTGATGAAATTGCCCTCGGCTGCCTTGACAGCTTTTCCCTCTGCGTTGGTAGTAAGTTCATCTCCTACCGCAACCGCCTCTCCAGCAATCCATTTTCCAATGTCTTTTACCTGTACGGTAATGTCGTCATTTGCCTGTACGGTTTCATCATTCGTAAAGAGTGACAGTCCGATTACATTTGCACCGGCAGTAGGCTTTGTGAGCTGTTCGCCGTCAATCACAAGGGCGATACCCTGTGCGTTCTCAATCTTTTCCTTTGCAGGAAGCACGATTGTAGGGCTGTCATTGATACTTGTTTCAAAATAAGTTGCCATGTCTTAGTCCTCCTTTTCGCATTCTGCGGCAAGTGCCGGGTCATTCTGGAATACCTCGTCAAGAGCCTGTGCCTTTGTCACATTCTTAGACTTCATAATCTCGGCTGCCTGTGATTCTGCTTTAGCCCATGCAGCACCGTCTGTAGTTCCTGCGCTGCCGGACTTTCCAATCTCTGTAAATGCTGCTGACTTTGTAACCGTATCAACCGCTGAATCAAGAACGGCAATCATATCTGCATAGGCTGTACCGCCTGCGGCTTTTAAGTTTTTGAGTACCGGAACAAGGTCCTCTTTCTTCTTTCCGATAATCTCATACTTCCTGGCAATGTCCGTGAGTTCTCTCTCCTCTGCACTTTCCTTGAACTTCTTTAAAGCCTCAAGTTCTGCCGCCACTGCCGGATGCAGACCCTTGTAAATATTATCTGCGCCCCCATTTTCTGATGATTCAGGGGGCACGTCTGTCTTTGCAGACTTTTCTACAGGATTTGTTACCTCCTGCACGGCTGGATCCGTTTTCTGTGTAACTTCCGTTGTTTCTTCTGTTCCTGCTCCATATCTCTTTTCAATGGATTCTAAGAACGCTCTTTCAGCTTCTGTAAGCTTACTCTTGTCAATGTTGCTCATGTCTGTTTCTCCTTCCAATTCTTTATTAGTGTTTTCTGTTTCCAGTTCTTCATCTGTGCCACCGGCTTTCCGAATGCCTGTAATCTTTCCGGCAGACCACTCACCAATGGCAGTTTGTACCACACCGGTAAATTCGGAAAGGCTTTCCGCCATCGCATTTGCAGCGCCTGTACTGTCTAATTCCTCATCATTCAGAATTGAACAAAAAGACGACTGCAACGCATAGCAGACGTCCCACACTTCATCACAAATTTTCCGGTTCTTAATTTCAAGAATCTTGCCACTGAAACTTTCTGAACCACCCTTTGCGATTTCACCACTGTCATGTGATGTAGCTTCCTCTGCCGGTATCTGATTCGTTGCCGTAAATGCCTTTAAGATTGCACCGGCTAATCTTTCCAGTACATTCTGACTGTTCTGACCGTCTTCAAGCTGTTCGTGTTCGGTTTTCTCTCCGTCTTTGCTCTTAAACAGCCTGATGTGGGCTTTCGGATTGGCTCCGTCATCTACGAAGTCAACTTTTTTGATCTTCAGATTTTTTAACTTTGTTGCCACTTTCTTTGTATCCTCCTTTCACAGATTTCTATATAATGCAAAACAGCACCCATTCTGATGTATTTCCGGAATCCCGGACACATACTACACAGGTGCTGTTCTGAATTAACAATATTTAGTTTTTTAAACTTCTACACGCTGGGCTTCTCCCTCAATCGAAAACATAGGATATTCGCCGCTTTTGACTTTCTCCCATACATCTTCGTCAAGGACTTTGAAACCAATCCACCAGCCGACAGGAAGTGCCCCCGCCGGAATTCCCATAGCTTTCATCTTTTCTTCTGTAAATACTACAGATTCTATCAGGACGGCCACACCGCCTCTTTCGTGCATTTCTCCGCCCTCACGGTACAGCTCAACAAAATTATAAGCTGCGTTTTCCAGTTCTTCCGGCTCTATGATGTCATGCTGCCAGTCTTCGATTCTCTCTCCGTCTGCCGTAACTGCGACATTCGCCCAGCCGAAAGCCAGCATTTTATCATCGTTTGCCTTTGTAATAGCAACCCTGCCTTTGATAACACCGCCTGGAACGTTTTTATCAGGTTCACCCTGTATCTGTATTATCTCTGAGAATTTTTTCACGCTCTCGCCTCCTTCCTTTTTCTGCCTTTAGGGTACAAAAAAGACACCCTTTCGGGTGTCCCAATAACCTCTGCTATGATTTCATCAAACAACTGGTAACTTATTCGGGCTTTTCATTCACGTTCTTTCAATCGTCTGTCCAATTCAGCCCTCACCTTTTCTTTATAATCCTCTATCCCTATATAGGATTCAAAATGAAATAACGGAAACTGTTTGTCCTTAATATTTTCATTCCACTCCTTTCTCATAGCTTTAATTTCTTCATCATTTCTGATTCTTGAAACTATCCCTTCCATTTCACAACCTCCTTATACGCATCATATAATGGTTTCAACACACCATTAAATTCTGTTTTTACAACTGAATCACTCATATCAATACACGTCAAATTAGCAAATATTTCCATAGCCTGTAATTTATCTGACTTATAATATTCATTTTCGTGACCTACAAACAGTATATCATTAAATAATCCTCTTGTTAAGCCACTTATAAGGTCATTAAAAGCAAAATCATTCGCATAACCTTCATTCTGCAACAATATTTTAATTGCATTTTTATTGCTTAATATCAGCTCAGATGTTGTGTCTATCGCCTGCCTAAAAGCAGTATCTTGCCATGATTTCAATTCTAAATAATCTACTCTGTGTGCATTTTCATGTGTTAAAGCATATATTTTATTATATTCTTCCCAATGTTCAGCATTGCGGTTGTACATAATTGCATCGTTTGTTACATCGTACATAAATGCACAACCAAGTTTTTCATTTTCCACATACTTAACATTATCATGACTAAGCAATAAACGTGTACTCATTGCTTCATCTCCATTACTATAAACAAGAGATAAATCATAGTCTTCAATGGCATCATCTATTTCTTTATTGCCTGTATAAATTGGACTTTCTGCTCCTGCAACAAGCTTTTCCACTTCGATGTATTCCACGGCACATGCACAGTTCGGGTGCGCCGGTGGAATCAAATTGTTGCCACTGTTAAGCCAGCTCTTTGAAAATTCAAAAGCCGTATCCATTTCAAGCTCTTTACCCTCTAAAGAACTGCATATAGGACATACTGCCTCATCGCCGGAAGTACACCAGCGCTTTACCATTTTCCCTAAAAGATTCTGCGCCTGTGCCTGTCTGATACCCTCATCAGTGCCTTTACTGTATGCTGACACCATTTCAGTCTGTGCGATTGTGTACGCACGGGACCTGTGCTGTCTTTCCGCATATTTAGCGGCGGCTTCCCGCGCCCGGCTCTGTATGGTTTCAGTGTTCATCTTCGGATACTGCTCTTTTAATGTGCGGGTTATATTCTCATAATATTTTAAGTTTGCCTTTGCCTGTGGTTCTGTAAGTCCTATACAGGGACGGATATATTTTGCCAGTTCGTCTATGCTGTGCCGTTCCCTTACCGCCTGCGTAAGTAATGCCCTTATTGCTCCCCGCTGTTCTTTTACAGAATTTGTTATAAATTCCGCACTCCTTTGGGATACCCACGATAATACCGCCGGATAATCAGACTGAAACACATAGCCTGTAAGTCCTGCCATTACCGGCTGACTTACTGCACCGGCGGCAATCGCTTCTGTCCACATGGACCGCAGACTGTTTTCAATTAAAAAAGAGTAGTCTCTCGACCACTCCTCAAATGTTTCTTCATCAAGACTGCCGTCTGCTACAGCCTGCCGAAGCTCTTTATATGTAATTGCATCCTGCTGGTCTTTCCAAAAGTTGCAGAGTATTTTTACCGGAGTTCCGCTGTTCTCTTTTAGATACTTCTCCAGTCTGTCAAGAATCTCCTGACCTTTGCCCGCCCGCGCCTTTTTTATGCGTTTGTGAGGTCTTATAATTATTGTCATCTTTCAACCCTCCCTAAACGCTTTTTAGCGGATTCCACTGCATTGTCGGGGATTTCTTCACCTTTGTCTTTTGGATTCGCCCCTGCGGCTGTCTGTGGTTCTGACGGCTGTCTTGCTTCACCTGCGGTTCTTGTGTCTGTGGTTCTTCCTGGCAAATGTCCTATCTGCCGGATATAATCTTCCAGTCCGTCATCAGGAACTAACACACCGATACCAGTCATATCCTTTACAAATGTAGATACCTTTGTAATGTCGGCATCTTCAATATCTCCGTGTGTCATTTTCGGATAGTCTGTAATACCTTTGAAATGGTCGCCGTTAATATCAATTAAAGCCGGGATTCCCTGACTATTGAATGTTTCGCAGATTATGTCAAGGAACGCTCCACATGCCATAGCAAAAAGTTCCGTTTTATCTGAGCTCAATGCCCAGCTTCCATTCTGCTGATGTCCTAAAAAAATAAAATCGGCAAGTACCGTCATAGCAATTCTGGTGTCATACCGATTTATCACTGCATTTGTATCAAACTGTCTTGTGCCACCGGAACTAAGAAGTTCCAGCTCAAATCCATGTGGAAGGACTACACCCTCCATTTCATCTCGCCTGATTCTGCGTACCATGGATTCAAGCTCTGTTCTGATTCTTAACGCATCCTGATTGTCCGGGTCCCATATATCAAGCCCCTCCGGTGCGTGCATTACCGGCAGTCCGGCAAGGTCACGCTCAATACCGATACCTTCTATTTCCTGTATGCGCCGTTTGAAATACCACGGTCTGTATGCGTTACGGAGTATCGACCTGCCCTCTGGATTATCTTTGCGGCTTTTCGTCCTGAATAATAATGCCTTGCTCATAGGAATTGTATATAGCTGATATAACGGCGGCGGCATCTGTGTCATGCCTAACAGGTTATCTTCGTTGTCATACTCCCACTGATACAAGGTTTCCTGCCCTCTTATGGGCAGTTTTTTCCAGCCAATAAGACCGTCAGTGTATTTGCTTCTTGTCCGGCTGTCTTTTGTATTACCCATTCGGCGCTTATACACAATCTCATGGAAGCTCCAGCCGTACGTAAGGAATGACAATATCTCAGATACTGTATCAATCCATGTTTTCTGCATATCATTCATACAGCTTTCCACAAACTCAGCAGCTTCAACATCTTTTGCGGAATCTCCTCCCGGCTCTACATTCCAGTCTGTCTGCCTGATAAGCATTTCTATAGCATAAAGGATAGCACCTACAATGTCGTCATTCTCCGCCATTTCATTGTAGACTGCTATCCCTTTCTTTCCTCTAAGTTCTGGCAGAAATTCCTCGTAAATGGTTCCACCGTAACGCCTCTGTCCTATGCGTCCCAGCTCTGCACCGTTTTTTCCATTATCCGACATATTATCCCACCTCACTTTCTCCAATAGCTGTTTTTGCTCAAATTGTCGGTTCCCGGTGCTGAATATGTAGCACCGTTTTCTATCTCTGCAAATGAGGAACTGCTTCCGTCTACCATGTCCTTAAACTTGGATTCCGGGAAGCTCTCCATTTGGTTAAAATAGCTCTCATTCCATGGAGCTATCAATACATCAACATTTCCAACTTGCCACTGTGCAGCCAGCGGCTCTGCTCTTGATTCCTTGCTTCCGCTCTCTGGTATCGCTTTAACCAGATACCCGGCAAGCATTTTGATGTAGCTTTGTGCCTGTTCCTTACCAGCCTGTCCGGGGTCCTGCGGCAGACGCTCTATTACTCTGCCGTATTTCGCCTTATCCGTCATGCAGGTAGTCTTTATCAGCTTTCTTACTTCTGACGCTTTCAGACGCTTGTTGATAACATCTGCGATAATATAACGCCCACATCTACGCTTACCGATAAGCACTCCGGCTGTGTATGCCGGTTCGCCGTTCTCGTCCTCACTGGTAGCTGCTAAATCCCAGCCCCTAGCCCATGAGATAACATCATTCGGCAGATACTCAACCATTGTTACCTGTGTTCTCTGGTAGTACAATCCTGCGGCAGCCTTAATCTTCCAGTTTCCGTAAAGCAAACGCTCTTTTTCAACGATAGGAAGTGCTTTCAGGTTTGCCATGTAGGTAGGGTCTTTCTCCATGAGAATCTTATTATCCTGTAATGTGCTTGCGATAAAGGTTACAGACTTAATATCTATTGCGTCTATGCCCTGTTCGATAAGCTCTGCTCTGGAGCTTCCCCAGATGATTTCGTCTTTGATTCTCGCCATGTAACGGATTTTACCGCTACGCTCTTTTATCGGGTAGCCGGTGTCCGGGTCTATCCACCATGCTATAAATCTCGCAACCCACGAATCAGCGTCAGGGTTGCAAGTGGCTCTGATATACGGCTTCACTCCGCAGGTAGAACGGTTTCGGGACATCATATAAAAAAACTGACGCTCTGAAAAATGTGTCAGCTCGTCAAATCCTATGAATGTTATCTGTGAACCCTGCCACCTGCTCAAATCTTCATCTCTACCCAGATAATCAAAATAGAGTATGGATTTTTTTGCAAAGTTCCAATGATACTTAGGACTTTTGGTAGGTACGGCTCCATGAATACCCAGATACATATTCGTGCTTTCGTCCCATAGACCACCGGAGGCGTTTATTTGTGTGTAGCTTTTACGGAATATAACAGCTCGATAGCCTTTCGTGTATATATACCGTAGCGGCTCCATTAAGAGTGCGTATGTCTTGCCTCCTCCGGCTGCACCGCCGTATATCGCAATATCAGCACTCGTAGCAAGGAATTTTTCTTGCGGTCCTTTCTGCGGTCTTATAACTCTACTCGTGGCTGTCCTCCTCCTTTTCTGGCATATAAATATCAACCGAAGTTGTTTCGTCTGTGTCAAGCTCGTTCTCCATAGCGGCAGACGTTCTATTCAGGCGTTCAAGGTCGGTTGCCAGCTTTATATATTCTCTTATATCTCTAGGCGACATATCCTCGACTTTCATGTTTTGCAGTGCTTCCAATGCTTTGTTTTGCAACTGCACTGAAATTCTTATATGGCGGCTCGTCATGTCCTTTAGGTTCTTTACTGCTTCCTTGTGAGCTTCCCTCTCCAGAGCATTGTCGTAGGCTCGTACTCGCTCGTCCCAATTCCATGTTGCTTTCCAGCGTGAAATGAGCTGCCTACTTTTCGACAACTCTTTGCAGACTTCCTGATTTGACCTTTTCAGTCCCAAATCTCGGTAGATTTTGAATGCCTCAAATGCCTGTGCGGATTCTCCCGGCTGGCGTTCCCATATTTCTTCTCTGTCTTTGGACATATCAGCCTACCTCCTTTTGCGTGACCGCTACCCTACTTGATAGCAACCCACCCACAAAAATTGAGGCAACGCCAGAACATATCCACCTTTTCAAAACCTGCCTCATGCAGCATATCTACATTCCACCCTGCCTTTAGTGGCGACAGCACATTTTCAAGGCTTTTGCGTTTCTGCATGATTTTTTTATCTGTGTACCCGTTCTCCCTTTTCATCTGGTAATACAGGTCCACATTCAGGTCGTCCGTTCCCTCGTCCGCTATTATCTTCTCTACGAACACAAACGCCCCTCCGGGGTTCAGTGAATTGTAGATAGCATTTATCATATTCTGGCGGTAAGCTGTCGGCATAAACTGCATAGATAATATTGATAATACAAGGCTCTGATTTCCGGGTATCTGCATTTCATAAAAATTGCCGTTGACAAGTTCCACATACCCACCGGCTATGCCTACCGAAAACTTGTCTTTGCACACCTCAATCATAGCCTCGGAGTTGTCACATAAAAAATAGGCGTTGTTGTCGCCATGTTTTTTGAAAAATGGTTCGACTGCAAGCCCTGTACTGCAACCTATATCTGTTATGACCGTACCCGGTTTAATGAATCTTTCGCCCAGCTCATACACCAGACTTCTCATACTTCTGTAATCTGGTATGCTACGCTCCAGCATATTTGCGAAGCAGTTTGCCACATCTGCGTCAAATTCCCATTTCTGTTTCGGTGTCACATTGTCAACTCTGCTCTCCTGATTCCCCATGCTCCGTTTCCTCCTTTCTTGGGATAGTAACTCCCAGCCTTTTTTCAAATACCTGTCTTGCCCTCTCTGACAGTCCCATTGTGGTTCCGTCCGGGTACGGCAGATTAAATTCAAAGTCAAGGGCTTCTCCCAGCTTTTCAATGTCTACCTTTGGCTTTGTCGCTTCCAGATACCAGAACTTTCCTATCATTTCCAGCCGGTCAATGCTCTTAAAGCTCCTCTGGAAGATGTCCTGCATTTCTCCTGATGTATGACCTTTCTGTACTTTAGGGTGTTTTGATATATCTCCCAGTACGGTGTTCGGCTCATAGTCCAAATCGAATGTCAGGCGTGCGTTATTCGTGACACTGTGTTTCTTGGTAATCACGAACTGCTGCGATTCGTTACTCTGGCACCAGCACACTACACGCCCTCCCGGCACGCATAAAGCCGCTGCGATATGTGCTATCTTGATTCTGTCTGCCATAAACGGAACCGAATTAAACACGCTGGAGATAAATACTGATGTGTACTGCATGCCGCTCTCTACCTCGTCAAGAAATCTGTTTGCAATCTCTAAACTCTTTTCCTTGTGGATTTCGTCGCCGCTGGTAACAAAATAAGGCTCGAACGCTGATACATACACACCGGCATTTCTTAATGTTCTGGTGTTATTCAGCTTTCCAGCCCCAAAGTCCACAATCTTATCTCCGTATTTTCCTTTCCATGCTTCCAGCACTTCTCCCTCCAGTTTGAAGAAATCCCTGCCGTTATTCTTAGGAAAAAGGCCTTTGAAAAAGCCGTCCCCTAATGCACAATTACCGTCTGCGTCCGTTTCTCTAGTGTTACGCTCTCGCATGAAGCTATTGTATCTAAGTACATCTGCATAGCTCGATTCCATAGAAAAATCCATGGATAACAGGTTGAGCATAGCTGACGAAAACTCCTCCTGTGCCTGTGTGACCTGTACGCACTGTATGAATTTTCTATCTGCCTCAACCGCCGTCTGCAATCTACCGATACCGTTAATCACATTCATTTCCTGACCTATGACAATCGGCATGGCACTTCCCACGCTTCGCTCCAGCGTCTTTGCCAGTGCTGCTATATGGCTATCAAAGTTTCTATGATTCTTCTTTGCAAGAGAAACGGTATCAACCCTCCTTATGGCATATACGCAAGGAAAAGAAGCCTCTGAATCCGGCTCTATGTCCGGCAAGGCTTCGCACATACCCTGAATATCCATATTGTATAAACGGCTCTTAATCTTATCGCAAGTGTCCTGTTTCTGGAGGTCGTTTGTGGCTCTGTTAAACAGGATATTGACGGTTTTTCTTTCGTTAAGGTCCAGATTATTTACATACTGTACCGGAACCCTTGTGAAGCCCATTCTCGTCGCTACGAAGTGCCTCTGATGTCCTGATAATATCTCGCCGCTGGTATCGGCATAGATAGGAAGTAAAAAGCCCAGCTTACGCAGGCTCATTTCTGTTAACGCAAGACGCTTTTCGTCGTTCTTTCGTGGGTTGTACTCCGACGCTTTTACATCTCCTATCGGTACTAACTTAATCATTGAGAATCCTCCTTTGCAGCTCCGCTCTGATTTCTGCTGGTTCAAAGATACCGTTATCCCTGATGTCATCAATCAGTGCGTAATATTCACTTGCCTTTACAGTGAATGAGAAGCCACCAATCTTAATTACTGTGGTAGCTTCCTTTTCCTCCGCTTCCGGCTCCGGTGCTTCCTCCTGTTCGTCTGGAATCTCTACCGGTTCTGTATTTTTCAGGTACTTTTCAAGGTCAACCTCGCCCTCGTCAAATCCGGTAGGAAATGCTGATACTTCATCATCTCCCAGAAGATATGCCAGCTTTTCCATGTCCCAGTCGCCCTTAATCTTATTAAGTGCCACGCACAACGCCTTTTCCCTCTCCGGGTCCGTTTCGTTAATTATTACGCAGTCAACTTGTGCAGCTCCGCTGTCCTTTAATATCTGCAATCTCTGATGACCGCCGATTACACACATATTATATTCATTGACAACCAACGGCTCTACAAATCCGAACTGCTGTATGCTGTCGGCTATCTGCTGATACTCCTTTGAGGATTTCTCCAGCTTGATTCTGGGATTGAACACGCTCTCGTGCAGCTCGTTTATTTCTACTGTTCTGATAAGCATTTGAACAACCTCCTTTTCAATTCGCCCTCAACCATTTCCTTTGAGAAGCCGACTTTTTCTCTGATGTCTGCCATCATGTCTTTATATGGCATATCTGGGATACGGAACTTATATTCTCCGACGATACAAGGTACGCCGTCCTCCGTATCTTCCTTTTTGCCTACGCTATCTACCTCCGGCATATCCCCGGCTGCTTCCTGAAGTTCTCCTAATAGCTCCGCAATCTCGTTATCTGAAAAACCGGTAGCCGTAGTATCAATTTCAGAGTTTCTCAACTCCTCCATGATGTCTGCCAGCATACCGTAGTCCCATTGACCGCCGACTTTGTTCATAGCGATACATAACGCCTTTTCTTTTTCAGGCTCCATGTCTACGACGACTACCTCTGTTTCCTCGACACCGTTTTTCAGCATTACATTAAGCCTCTGGTGTCCGCTGACAAGGATTCCTGTTCTCTCGTTTACTACAAGTGGAACAACTAAGCCGAACTCGTCAATGCTGGCTTTCAGGGCTTTGTACTCAAAGTCCGCCTCTGTGAGCGTTACTCTCGGATTGTACTCTGCTGGTACAATGTCTGCTAACCGCATGACCTTACACTCCATTTTGTCTACCTCCTGACATTTTTATTTGCAAATAAAAACAGCACACCGTTTTCTGATGTGCTGTCTGTTGCCGTATTATGTTGATACCGGACTAATCGAATAATGACATCTGCTGTGGCTCCGGCTCTTTATTTTCAGGAACTTCATTCCCTAATGCACCCTTGATGAACTTCTCATAAGGTGCGGCTGCGATATTATACTTTGCGTACATGGTTCTGGTTCTCGGATTGCTCTCTACTGCGTAGAACTGTTCTGGGTTCATTCCATGTTTCGGGAAAATGAATCTTCTAAGGGCTGACTCCTTGAACACTGGAGGCTGTCCGTTGATGTCGTTGAAGTAAATCTCCTGTGGCTCCCAGCCGGTTTTCTTCTTGACATTCTCCATAGTCTCTTTCATCTGGTAGTCAGGTCTTGCGGTAACGATAATAACATAATCGTCCTTAATAGCCTCTATAAGGTCCATTCTGTACTCCTCGCCCTCCATTCTTCTGGAGAACGGTCTTAACATTCTGGTCTGTGCCTGATTGCTTACCAAAGTATAATTAAGGTCCAGTAAGCAGATTCTCTTTCCGTTTGCAATTTTTGATAAGTCGTTGTTGATGTTTGTGTTGTTTGTTTCCATGATTGTAATCTCCTTTTCTTTGTTCTGATTGATTTTCTTGATTTTTCTGAAAGAAGATGATACAATACGGTTGTCGCTTCTTTCAGAAGTTGATTGTGAGGAACAGAGCCAGCCATTGCCCGGTATTGGTTCTGTTTTTTTGTGCCTTTTTGCAGGTATTCCCTACTTCTTAATTATACCATATAGGGGTATCTACATCAATAATAATGCAAGGAAAACAGCTGATTTATGGGCTTTTCTGCGACTTTATCAAAACAAAAAGCAGCCCTGCGGCTGCTCCTGTCGAATATACCATATTCATAGCCACAACCGTATTTTCCAAGCAAGAAAGCCAGTGTGAACCAGCTCCCTTGCCGGAGGAAAACACATGGGATTCCTGATGTCATAAGTGACATTTGGGGTTGTTCGGCTGATACCATACTACATCATTTCCTATTGCGTGTCTATTGCATCTTTTTCGCACCGTTTTTATTTCCGGTCTTTCTTGCCGCCTTTTTCTCCATACGCTTCTTTCTACGATATTCAGCTACATCTAAGCCCTCAACTCCAAAGAATAGAGCCGTCAGGTCATCATATGCTTTTTCCAGCGTTCTATATACATTACTCTTATCAATGTTCTCCACCTCTGCCACATCATCAGGCTTCATAGGTTCTTCATTCAGGAACATCATTTCAACCACACGATACCTACGCTCTACATCCGGTATCTTCGATTGCTCGCATTCCTTTTTGTAGTTTTCAAGCTGGGTATCTACATGATTAAGCAGCATACCTGTAATCAGCATATTCTTCTTTGTAGATGTCAGCTCAAATTCTTCTTTTCTGCACTCGTCCAGAATATAATCAAAGATTCCGGCAAGTGTTAAGTCTGTTACTGTGTCTGGGTCGTATACGGAAGTATCTTTCATCTTCTTTAACTGCCTGTAATGCTGTACCAGAGTTTTTGCACTGTTTCTTACCTTTTCGGTACGCTCTGCCATAACAATAGCCTGTTTGCTCTCATAAGCAGCGATACCCTCTTTCGCACCCTCTCTGGCAGCCTTTTTCATCATCTTTGTAATTTCTTCCTCGGTCAAAACTACAAATTTTGTCTCTGATGTTCCCTGTACTTCCCCTGTTATTAGTTCCTTGCTTTCTATCATTGTGCAGTCGCCTCCTTGACATTTTATCCTTTACCCTTTACAATAGGTTTGCTAGACTTATTGCAATGGCTTTGGTTTCATGCCAAGGCTTTTTTATTTTCCGCAGATTCTAGTATCTAATATCTAAGCTCTTTATACAGTGAATATAACCGTTGATTATCCAACTTTTTCAACTCTACCTTGTCCCAGTGCCACATATCTTTTTCCTTATACCCTAACTTTCTTTTAATCAAAGATTTCTGCATATCATGTGAGGGATATGTGCCTAATACCAAATGAACCATACCGGTCTTGTCTAACTCCACTTTCATAGAAAATACCTGCTTTCTGTTATTTCTTTCTTTGCCTTGCAACATTCGGACAGGTAGCAAAGTGTGATATGTAGCCTATGCCTGTTGCATTTGGTGTTCCTGATTCCACAATCTCTGCACTGTGGACTTCTCCGTTTGGAGTAACTATCTTTTCTCTGCCGTTGCCCTGTCTGTATGTGACAAGCTGCGGATTGCAAGGCATATTCTTTCCGGCTACTGTCTTTATCCAAATAACCTGTTGACCGCAGCTCCGGCACTTGCCGAATTTGTCTCTATTTCCCATGTCAAATCCTCCTAACCCTTATAATTCAGTTCAATTTCCTTTAGCTTCTCAAAACCTACGATTGTGCAGTCCGGGAGAATGATTGAAGCCTCTCCCAGAACTACACGCTGTCCCTGTATGCTCATTTTGTGCCAGCTAACCATTACATTGCATTTCTGTGCCAGCCGGTAGGAAGCATCCAGCTTCAGTTCCTTTATCTGTTTGATTGTCTGGCGTGTGGTCTTTCTGCCGTTTATCTGTAGATTCTCGAACTGCTCTTGCAATTTCCGTTCCTCTGCCTGAATACATTTATAGGCGTAAAGCCTTGCCATGCGACCACCTACTTTCCGTTTGGTCTTTTGACCTTTTCGATTTCCTCAATCGGCGGCAGTACAACGGCTTTCTTCAATACCTCTACCTGCTCTTTGGTGCCGGGATTGTTCCTCTCTATCTCGTATGCTATGTGTCTAAGAATCAACACCAGCATACATGCGTCTGCTTTCGCATAGGGCTGTATTGCTTTCAGAACTCTTTCGGCGTAATGCTGGAAGCCTCGGGTTACCAGACGCATAGCGTCCGGCGTTTTCCCGGCTTCAATCAGCTTTTGCCCTCTGCTCATGTAACTTGACATTCTAAGCATTGGCTATTCCTCCTCTGGGTCATCATAACCGTAATCGTCGCTTGGCTCATCTGAATCCTCTTTGCCCTCTCCATCAGTACCGAACAGAGCTTCGGTAGCGTCGATTTCAGCGTCCTTATCCTCGTCTGCGGAAGAAATATTGTCTGTACCGTTTTCGTCCGTTTCTGGGCTGTCTGATGCGTTCTCGGTGCTATTCTCCGACTTATCCTCTGCCGGAGCGTCGCTCTCGTCCTTACTTCCCGAATCATCATTGCAAGGAAGTGCTGGTGTGCTGTCTCCCGGAAGTTCTTTGAAAGTACCGTCAACGATGCCGCTGTCATCTTCTTTGTCAGATTCCGGCTTATTCATGCCGCTCTGGAAGTCGCTGTCAAAGATTGTTCTCTGTGTGGTGTCCGCTACCGGCTTTAAGTAGTAACAGCCATTTTCGCTCATATCCAGTTCCATTTCATTGTTGAACGAACCAGACTTTTCATCATTGATTTTGATTGTGGAAGCGCACTTATGCTTGAACTGCGGCTTACGAATCATTCTCGTTTCGCCCTCAACGTCCGGGTTATTGTTTGGAATCCACTCTGTAACCATATTGACATCAATCTTGATTGTCATACTTCCCTCGGTGCTATCCTTTTCAATCATGCTTCCTATCATTCTCTGGAGAATGAAATTCATGTCCGTTTTCATAGCCTCGAATGTGTCACTGTCAAAATCCAGCCTTTTGATGTACTCCTCATTCATCATAGTTATTTCGCCACCTTTCCAAACTCAATGTTATTTGCTCTCATGTAATCGCCTAAAGCCTTAATCTGCTCCAGTGTACCCTTGCACCAGAATGTAGCCTTGTATCTCTTGACCTCTGCCTCTGGTTCGGACTGCTTTTCAGGAACCTGTGCAGGTGCTTCCTGTTTCTCCTCTGGTGCAGCATGTACCGCCTGTGCGATTGCCTGATGTTCAATGCTGGCGATTGCTCTACCCATTTCAGATACCGGCTGTGTCGTCTGCTCCGGTTCTGATTCATGCTGTGCCTGTGCTGCCGCTTTCTGCTCTGCGGCGATTCTCTCTGCCTCCACTCTCTGGCGTTCCGCTTCCTCGCGCTTTGCAGCTTCGGCTTCCTGACGCTTACGCTCTGCCTCCTCTTTAGCTTTGCGGTCTGCCTCCAGACGTTCCTCAAGCTCTCTTAATCTTCTGTCCTCTGCCATAGCCTGTGACAAATCAAGGGTTCTTACATACACATCACGAACATTCAGCTTGTGCTTGCTGTCTAAGCTGTCGATTGTTGCAATGTCCGTCTTGAACTTCTCGATTTTCTCAATGACCTCTGACATAGCCTTAGAAAGTGAGAATGTAGCGTTTAAGTATCTGGTATCAAATACCCTCTCAAACGGCAAATCATTTCCAAAATCTCCGATTGATTCATCATAAGCCGCCTGAATCTGTGATTTCTTCTCTGCTTTCTGCTTCTCCTCGTATTCCTTAATCTGGCTGTCAATCATGCCGATAGGCTTATCAATCAGTGCTGTAATCTCTTTGACCTCTTTCTCGAACTGCTCATAAGGTTCCATGCACTTTTTCTTGACCTCTTTTCGTCTGTCCTCGATAACCTTTTTGAACTTGTTGAGTGTCGCCCTGTCGTCCTTTGCTGCTTTCATGGTGTCCTCTGTATATACAACATCTGTATATGCAGACATCATCATCTGTACCTGCTTGCGGATTTCCTCGCTGTTCCATTCAATGTGCTGTAAGAATCCGCTCTCGTTTGGGTTGATTAGCCGCAACTCCATTTTCTCTGATTCCATGTGTTTTCCTCCTGTTATGCTTATATATTTTCCTGTCCGGCAGTCCTGATAGTCACATCAACTCTCGGATTGTCGGAGTAGAATTTTCTGACCTGCGTATCCACGATTGCGTTATCATCATGCCACGCTACACCGTTTAATGCGTCATATATGAGCTTTGCCACATTATCAAGGTCCGGCTTTACTGTCGGTCTGATTCTATGCTCCAGCATTTCCTTGTGACGCTTTTTTGAGGTGGACTGTGGAATTGGATAATATGCTATGATACGAATATCAAGCGGTTCCTTTTCCTTGAATCTCCTGCCTCTGGCAACCTCTAAGAAGCAAGCCTCAACCTGCTTCTCATGCTGTGTCGTTTCCTTTGGTGTGTAGGTCTTTGTGTATGTACCCATTCTGGCGAATTTTGGTCGCTGTTTTCCAAACGGATTTCCGGGTACTGTAAATTTGATTGATTTCATATCGCCAGCCTCCGTTATCTCAAAGCCGCTCATACTGCCTCTCCATTCAGAAAGTCAATAATCTCGTCGCTTCTCTTTTCAAGCTCCATGACCTGACTGCGTAAGTTCGCAACCTCTGTCTGGCATAACTCCCTGACTGATTCAGGGATTGCCTTAATTCTCTCCAGACGCTCCCTTTCCTTGTCCGTCATGTCCTCTGGCTCTGCTAGAAGTTCCTCCGCTGTTCTGTATGGTGGGATAAATCCTCCGGCTGCCAAGCTGCCGTAATCGTGAATGTCGTACATTCCCTCGCCCCCGGTCATTGCTCCACCGTATTCATCATCTCCAATTCCCATATCATCATCACTGAATGGAAGTGGTAACGAATCATCATACTTCGGTACAACTGCTGCTGCCTCTGCTGGGTTTGGTCTTCCTGCTGGAGCTTCTTTCTCTGCCACTGGCTGTTTTTTCTTACTGCCCTGCCTTTTCTTTGTGATAAACTCTGATTCTGGAACGCCGCCCTTAATCAATATCTGTTTGATTGTATCTTTGTCACAACCATTTAGGTCTGCCAAAATCATAACCATATCTTTTTTTTCATCCGAACGGTTATATCTATCTATGATTTCTGTATCCGTCATCTGCATTTTAATTTCCTCCTACTGCTTTATTCCGGTGTTTTGCTGTTCTCCTCGTAAACATTCAGAAGATAGTCCAGCGTTTTTCCGGTGGGTGTACGCTTTCGCTTATCTGGTCCAACGGTGTAACCGTTCTTTATCAGGATTGATGATACCGTCAGTCGGTCCTCTACTCCCTGAATGACAAGCTCTGCAACTTTCTTAAATCCCATGTGTTTTCCTCCTTGCCTGTCAGCTCTCTAAGAGCCTCTTAGTTTCGTTGAATCTCTCTTTTGCCTGTTCGATACGCCAAGATGTACCATTTACCATTACCGGGTGGCACATCTCAAATATCCTGTCATAGATACGCTGATACCTAATGTCCTGCGTCATCTGCATATCCTGTAAATTCAGGTTTGTTGTAAGTATCAGGGGCTTTCCTGTCCTATACCGGCTGTCAATCACATTGTAGACTTTCTCCAGTGCGTAATCTGTGTTACGCTCCGTTCCCAAATCATCAATAATGAGCAGCCTTGCCGCACACAACCTGTTTACGAACTCCGTTTCGTTTTCGGTATTATTCTGAATGACCTGTAATACCTTTACGAATGAGGTTATAACAACCGGTATTCTCCGGTTCAGAAGTTCGTTTGCTATACAGGCTGCCGCATAGCTTTTACCTGTTCCAACGCTTCCCCAGAACAGAAGCCCTCTGTTGCTCTTATAAAATGTGTCAAAGTTTTCCACATAGTTTTTTACAATTGTGTATAACTTCTTGTTGTCTTCTTTTATTGTGAATGTCTTTAGCGTAGCTGCTTCCAGCTTTGCGTCCATAAGGCTTGCAACTCTCAATCTCTCTATTCGTCGCATTTCCTCCTCGTACTCTTTCTGTTTCTGGATACGCTCTCTTTCCTCTGATTCACACTTGCAGACACAGCGTACCGTTACACACTCTCCTGCAAGCTGAATTTTTTTCTCTTTGTTGGTGTGGCACTTGCCGCAGAAAAGAATACCGTCCTTGTAGTAGTCCTCTTGATTCTTCTCTGCCTGTGCCGCCGTTGCTGCTTTAATAACTGCCTTTGTGATGTCTGAATCCATGCCTATACACCACCTTTGCTTTATGATGACGGCAAGCCGCCGTCAAAGCCGCCAAGCTGTGCCGGTGCCGCTTCTCTCGTCTTAGGAAGATAATCAATGAACGGTGTACTGTCACTCAAAAATGTCTTAGCGTGCTTGATGTACTTGACTTCGGTATGCTCCGTTGCACATCTTCTGGCGTAGTTCTCTGCCGCCATGATAAGCTCCTGTTCTGCATAACCGTCATTCAATCTTGCCTTGTACTTCTTGTACGCCTCGCCTTTGCCCTCTTTTCGTGGGTATATGTTCCAGAACGCCTCGAAGTTCTCTGAATAGTCAGGTTTTCCTCTCTTCGGCTTTTCCGGTTTTGGCGTTTGCTGCTCCGGCTCTTTCTGCTCTGTTGTCGGCTCTGGTGCCGATTCAGCTTTTGCACTTGCCCTAGCTGCCGCTCTTTCATTCTTTTTTCTTATTCTGTCTCGTTCTCTGCGTTCTTTAAATGTATAGAGCGGTTCCTGCCATTCTTCCCAGTCGTGGATATACAATGTGTCATCTACCGATTCCAGCCAGTTACATTCAATGAGTGACTTTACTATGTCGTCCGCCTCAATTTCCTTGCTTTTCCCGATATTTAGAATCTCCGCTAAATCATCTTCATTCGCTCCAATGATTCGTCCGTCCTTGTCTGCGTTATTGATACACCACAGCCACAGCCTTATGAGTATGCCTATGGATTCATTTTGTGAACACCCAAGACTTTTTGACAGTTCTCTTAATTTGCCTCCTATGATGTCCTCATGAACACTTATCCATGCCATAATCACTACCACCGCCTTTCGTGCTGGGTGTTCATTCCTACACATCTTTGAGCAGGTCTAAGATACCGATAGGACCGGTAAGCACTTTTGTACGCCTGCAATAATCACATAAACCGCACCTGTGCGGCTGTTCTTCTCCGTTCTTAACTCTAAGCACTCTCGGCATATTCGCTTCTACAATGCTTAGTGCGTCACGCAGGAAGTTGTCAGCAACATGGATAACCTCAATATTCGTTTCATCTTCCTTTGTAGCAGCCGCTATGTAGAACGGTAACTTCTTTCCGGTGTTCTGCCTTACAATCTCTTGATAAACAGCACCCTGAATGTCATAGCCCCAGTAACGGATAAAATCTACTGGTCCTAAATCTCGTACCCACTCATGTTTAGTGATTGATGACATCACTTTCAAATCCACAATAACGGTATCTTTGATGTATGAATCCATTTTGATTTTCCATTTTGCCCCGAAAAGCTCTCCGGTCATAATGACCTGCTTTTCTCCGCTCATGCACTTCATAAAGAATTGGTCACGCTCAATTCTCTTGATGATGTCGTCTGCTTTCTTATATTCAGCTCTAAGCGTTCCTTTCTGTGTAAAAAGCTCCGGTGTACGCTTCTTGTAATCATCAAGCGTACCCTCAAAATAGGAATCCACATAACTTCCGACCATGAGAGCGGTTGTTTTCTTCATTTCCCACTCTCCACGAAGTTCAGCCATAGCCTCTGCTTCACACGCCAGATTTCCGTCCGTTCCTGCAAAAGATTTGAACTGCGACACCGACATATATTCCGCATTGGCTTCTGGACTATAATAATTTTCAGCCGTCAACTCCATTTGCCACTACCTCCTATGCTTCCTCTAATCCCATTTCTTCAATGATTGCAGCGTCGCTATTCTCTGGTTCTGCCGGAACCTCCTTAAACTCTGCGTCGAACACATTCACTGTTTCATCTGCAACCGGTTCATTTGCTTTTTCCTTGTCAAAATCTCCAGCGTCCTCATACGCCAATCTCTGCTGCGAATTGAAATCAAGGTCAATCAACTTGCATAATCTACGGAGAACCGTCTTTTTATACATTTCTCCCGGTGTCGCCGCCCAAGCCTTACTATTCTTTGCTTTAGAGAAATTGTTTCTGACCTCCTCTATCTCCTTAACGCTCATGGTGTCGTACATCATGCTTCCGTCCTTGAAAAGTACAACTGCAAATGTACCTATGATTTTTTTATCAGAGAACGGAACCGGTCTGAAATTAACCGACTGCTTGCCGCTTTCGATAATCTCCTCGAAGAAATCTCCCTCTCGAACATTCTTTGCATAAATGTCCTTAATCGGATTTCTGGAGTATGTTTTCGCCAGCTTAATCTCGCCTTTGTAATCTGTCTGGAAATTAACTTCGCCAGAATAAGGGATTGCGTAACATTCGCCGTTGAAGAAATCCAGTCCCAGATACGCTCCCTTTGCAAGTGCCAGATATACGGATTCTGGCGTGATATTGTTATAATTACCTAAGTTGCTCTTAATGAGCGAAATACAGTTCAGGACAAATCTGGACTGATTAAAATTCTCTGGTAATGCCTTTGCGTTCAGGTTAAGTTCATTCTCCAGTCCGCTCTTGACTTCTGCCAGATATTCCTTTGTTGTAATCTGCTTTCTTTCTGCCATTACATTTCCTCTCTTTCTGCTGTTGTCAGGCTTTCGCCCATCAATTCTAACCACTGATATATTGTGAAATCTTCCAGGCAATCCTTGCATACGCAACCGTCCGTCGTGATAAGGTACTCGTCGCCCTTATAGATTCCCTCGTCGCACAAGCAGCACCTTTCAACAGGTTTTGGCTCCGGTGCATTGGGACATCTTGGGTGGCATGGGTTCTGTCTGCATATATCACACATTTTGTGCCGCCTCCTTTGCTCTCATATTCTTCATTCCCTGTGCATTTACCGCACATCTGAAACAATGATTTTTCAGTTCATCCGGTAATAACAGTAAAATGTACTCCGGCGGTACCTTTAGCAGTTCCATTTTTCGGAAGCTGTATTCTATGACGCTATCAACAACTTTTTCTGCAATTCCTGTCTGCTTCTGAAACTCGTCTGTAATCTGCATCATTTCCTGTGCGATTGCTTCTGTTTCTGTCATCTCCCGGTTCCTCCTCTCCGTATATCATCTCGTATATCATCTGAATAACTGCCAGCACAACCTGTCGGAGCATATATGCAAACATTACCATAACCAGCAATATTAGATACTCACCGCCAAATGCTACGTATCCTCTGTCCATGCATGCACATTGTACTGTAAATGGTGTAATCACCATTCCAATTGATATTGATAGCCAGTAATGCAACGTAAACTGCTTAATTTTTTTTAGACACTTCATTTTCTGCTCCAATCCAGCGATATTGTGTTAATTGATATTTCAATTCCGAATATCGTTCTTTATGCTCCTGTATACTTATTTTTTGTGCCTGTACAGGCTGTGAGTTTTCTACAATTCGTATAACTTTTATTGGCTTTTTCGTTTGTTGGAAGTTTGTATTTGTGATATTCATTATTATTCCAGAGACCATAAATCCCAAACTGAAAAGCACCGTTCCAATTTTCACATTACGCTGTAACCTTAATTTCTTTCTGATATTCACTGTCAGCACTCCTTTCAGGAAGCGGCTGTGTAAATATACCAAGGTTTATTCCTGCGAAGTCTCTTACTGCCGCTTCAAATTCCTCTATATCATTGATTCCATATTCGCTTTTCAGAATTTCTTTCAGCTTTTCAACCATAACTGCATCATATGCCTTTCAAAATCTTTTCTCCTGCCAGCTTTAACTCACTGATTATCTCTGCCAGTCCGTCCAGATGTTCCATTAACTTCTTGAACTCTGCCAGCTCGTCATCTGATACCTTTCCGTCCTCCAGAATGTCAATCATGCTTGTCTTGAGGTCCTGCATTTCATCTTCATTCAGACCTTTCAAAAGCCTAAGTGCGATTCCCTGTAAATTCTTTTCCTCTGTTGCCAGTGGCATAAATCCATGTATCGGACACTGATATTTGCAATATCCAGTAATCAGTTCTGGTGCGTTGTAAAGGTCTGCCATGAGGACTACTTTGTCTACCGGCACCACCTTTGTATTTCCAAGTTCGTAGTCGGCAAGCGTATATGGGGATATTCCCAACAACTCCGCTGCGTTTTCCCGGCTGAAAAGCCTGTCATTACTCATAGCAGCTCGTTTTCTTGCTTGAAAATACACATTTGTATTCTCTTTTAAGGGTTCCTTTCCCATGTGTTTTCCTCCATAAATGCCTTATAATTTATTCAGAACTTGTTAAGGCTGTCTGCTCGATATTCAGTACATCACTGATGACTTTAACCGCTGGCTCTGAAATCACTCTGCCGTTGATGACTGCGGAAGTATATTCTTTTGTCATCTTGACAGCCTGAGCCAAGTCAGCCACGCCCCAGTCTTTCTGAATCATTGCGATTTTGACAGCCTTACACCAAGGCGATAGTTTTCTTTTCATTTGCCTTACCTCCTTAACCTTATATTTGTGCTTTACTTTTTTAACATTTTCCCTTAAAATTAAAGGGAGCCATTTTGATAAATTCTCACAATGGCAAGTTGCAAAGCCGCTATCTCGCCAGAAATGCTTTAGCTTTGTAACTTATATATATAATATAACTCACAATTAGTAGTTTGTCAATACTTTTCACTACTTAAAGTGAGCTTATTTTCAAAAGGTGGAATTATATGTTTTGGGACAACTTTTTAAGAATATGCAATGAAAAGGGCTTAAAGCCTACTCCAGTAATCAAAGCGGCTGGTTTGGCTACAAGCAGTATTGCTCGTTGGCAAGGTGGGGCAGCTCCTAATAGTGATTCATTGATAGGACTATCAAAATATTTGAATGTGTCAATCGACTATCTTTTGACTGGTTCTGAATTTACTAGACCGGGAGAAAGACCATTAAGCAACGACGAATTGAAAATGCTGGAGATGTTCCGGTATCTGCCGGAGGCTTCGCAAGAATTTATATACGATTCCATAGAAACGGCATACGAAAAGGAAATTAAACGCAAAGAAGCAAGTTCACAGTCATTAGCATAAATGACCGTCATAAAAAATGAATGGAGGCTTGCCTATGGACTACGCTCCTATCGCCGGAGATACTGCCGGTAATAACTTAAAATGGGATTCAATGAAGATTGAAGCTGATATGTACTTAAAGACTGGCAATTATGCCTTGCTTCGTGATGTTCGTATGCGTCAGGCACGATTTACGGAACTTACAGGGAATGAGCGAATCGCTATATCTTATTACTGTATGGCGTTTTACGCTGACCTGAACGGCTTTGATAACCTCGACCAGCTTATATCCGCTCACGCCTCCGGCTATTCCGGCTGGCCCTGTACGGCTCATGTGGATGTTGGTGTTGTCAATAAGATATTCTTTCTATGCTCCAGATGTTCCGTTTCAGAACCAGAGCTTTTAAATGTCTTTTGCCTCTCTGCTTTTAAGCCAAAGACATACCAGTATCACATTTTTACAGTCAAAGAGTGTCAGGAACTCTTATTGCTTGCAAAGAACGGACATATTGGGGAAATCAACTCACGAATACAGCTCGCTACGGCTCGTTTCCTTGCGGATAATTCCCATAACAATAAAAATATTGCTGTTTAAGAAAAAGCCCCTGCATGGGGCTTTTCGCTTTATATGGAGGTATATATCATGGCGTACAACGCACAAAACAAAACCGGTGCAAGGGTAGCTATCTATGTCAGGGTATCTACTCTGCACCAAATAGACAGGGATTCTCTGCCTATGCAGAAACAAGACCTGCTCGCATACGCAAAGCTGATGTTAAATACAGATGATTGCGTCATATTTGAAGATGCCGGATATTCAGGTAAAAATACAGACCGTCCTAAATTTCAGGAAATGATGTCGCAGATGAGAGCTGGAGCTTTTACACACCTGCTTGTCTGGAAGATTGACCGTATCTCTCGTAATTTGCTGGACTTCGCAACCATGTATAATGAGCTGAAAGCCCTCGGTGTTACCTTTGTTTCAAAGAATGAACAGTTTGACACTTCTACCGCTATGGGTGAAGCAATGTTAAAAATCATTCTGGTGTTTGCCGAACTTGAGCGTAACATGACCTCGGAGCGTGTTACTGCCACCATGATTTCAAGAGCCAACAATGGACTTTGGAACGGCGGCAGGATTCCCTACGGCTACAATTACGATTATGAAACACATGAGTTTTCTGTGAACGAGGAAGAATCGAAAGTTGTTATCCTCATGCACGATATGTACGAACAGGAACGCTCTTTAGTGCGTGTGGTTCGTGAATTGAATGAAAGAGGCTACCGTTCCAGAGCTGGTAATCTCTGGTCGCCGGTGTCGCTCCTGATTATCCTTAGGAATGTGTTCTACTGCGGCGACTACCGCTATAATATGCTCAAAGAGGGCGACAGGCAGAAAGTCAAAGATGAATCAGAATGGGTTACGGTACAAAATCATCATGTGGGTATCATTCCCAGAGAACAGAAAGAAAGAATCATGGCTACGCTGGATTCCAATTCAAAATTATGTAAGCAAAGAAATCTTTACAAATCTGCAAAGCATACTCATGTTTTCGGTGGCTTGATATACTGCGGATCCTGCGGCAAGCCTTTAGGCAGCACTCCGGGAAATCTCACAAGGGACGGCTGGCATTATTCAAAGTACACCTGTCCTACCAGAAGAAAATCTGTTACCCTATGTACCGGCAAATCCACTTCTGATCCTATTATCGGGGAATTCGTGTTTAACTATATCCTGAATATGCTTAATGCTCAAAGTGGCTTTGATAAAATCAGCTCCCCGGAAGAATTGGAACGATTGCTGCTTATCGGAGATACCTTTGCCTATATAGACCATATCGAACCAAACGGACTTAACGACCTGTTCAATGTCCTATCCTCTGGAGCTGTCAAGGGGGCTGTCTTTGGTAAGGGTGCCAGCCTGCCAACTAAGAAAGCTACTGTTGAGCCGGAGGTTGCCAGACTTCGGAACGAAAAGCAGAAAACAGAGCGTGCCTTAGACCGTCTGCGTAGCCTGTACCTGTATGCTGATGAAGCCATGTCGGAGGCTGAATACATGATACAGAAAAATAAGCTGGAGGAAACTCTGGAAGATATAAACGACCAGATAGGAATGATGAACACCGATTCTTGGCAGCAATCGGTTTCTGATGAAGAATTTATACAGCGTGCCAGTGAATTTATCATAGCCCAGAAGTTATCCGGCAGAAAGTATGTCAATTACAAACGGCTTGCCATGTCAGTTGATTCAGAGGTGCTAAAGAATTTTGTCGTGAGTATCATTGACAGCATAACCATACAAGACGGTCTGGTGTCAAATATCGTGTTTAAGAACGGCTTATGTCACACATTTATTTTCAGGTAAGCAAAAAAGCAGGGAATTAACACCCTGCTTTCTTTATTTCTGCTATCCTTAAAAATATAAGATTTCAAGTTACAAAATTAGCATAGCATCTCCAAAACTGAAAAACCTGTACTTTTCCTTTACGGCTTCTTCATACGCCGCAAGCACGTGTTCCCTGCCTGCCAGTGCTGAAACCAGCATCACCAGTGTGGATTCCGGCAGATGGAAATTGGTAATCAGGCTGTCAATAACCTTAAACTGATATCCCGGATAAATAAATATCTGGGTCCAGCCGCTTCCGGCTTTTACTGTACCATCTTCTGTCCCGACAGATTCCAGTGTACGTGTACTTGTCGTACCGACTGCAATAATCTTTCCGCCGTTTTTGCGCGCCGTATTAATCTTGTCTGCTGCTTCCTGTGTCACCGTATAAAATTCTGAATGCATATGATGCTCCAGAATGTTTTCTGTCTTTACCGGACGGAACGTTCCAAGTCCGACATGCAACGTGACACGGGCAATTTCAATACCCTTCTCCTGTATCCTTTCCAGCAGTTCTTTTGTAAAATGGAGACCCGCTGTCGGTGCCGCTGCAGAACCTTCATGCTTTGCATAAACGGTCTGGTAACGGTTCTTATCCTCCAGACGGTGTGTGATATACGGTGGAAGCGGCATCTGACCCAGTTCATCGAGTATTTCTTCAAAAATACCGTCATAAGTGAATTGTATCATACGATTGCCTTCTTCTACAATATCCACAATCTCTCCGATTAATTTTCCACCGCCAAAGCTGATCTGTGTACCGATTTTTGCCTTTTTACCCGGCTTTACAAGCACTTCCCATGTGTCTTTTAAATCCTGCTTGCGGGTAAGCAAAAGCACTTCGATTGCCGCGCCCGTTCCGACTTTTTCGCCTATCAGTCTAGCCGGAATCACCTTGGTATCGTTAATGACCAGACAATCTCCCGGATTTAAGTAATCAATCACATCTTTAAAAATTTTGTGCTGTATTTCCCCTGTCTTTTTATCCAGTACCATCAGTCTTGAACTGGAACGGTCTGACAGCGGGTCCTGTGCAATCAGCTCCTGTGGCAGATCATAATAAAAATCATGTAAATTCATTGATTCCATATGCTGCTCCATTCCTATCTTTTTCCGCTTCGCGGCAGTTAGCTTTTCTGCCGCAGAACGGGCTGTTTTTTATTTATAATTAAGAACGAAGTTCGATGCCCATGCCGGAAAGGTCTCCCAGAATCTTTTCCATAATCGGCTGGATATCTTTATCTTCTAATGTTCTGTCCTTTGCACGGAAAGAAATGGTATAAGCTACGGACTTGAAACCTTCCTTAATCTGTGCACCTTCATAAATATCAAACAGGTTATATTTTTCAAGAAGCTTTCCGCCTCTCTTTTCAATAATCTTTTCTACTTCACCGACAAGTACCGTCTTTGGCATTACCATACTGATATCTCTTGTAACAGCAGGGAATTTTGCAATGCCTTCGTACTTTCTGTCAAATGAAGCAAACGGTAAAATTTCCGGTAAATCAAGTACGGCAATATATGTTCTCTCGCCCAGTCCATAGGTGTCTGCAACATCCGGGTGTACTTCACCGAGATAACCGATTACAGTATCTTTGTAAAGAATCTCTGCCTGACGTCCCGGATGTAAAAATGTCTTTCCGGCTTCCGGATCATATTCCGGTCTTGCACTCATACCGATTTTTTCTAAGAATTCTTCAACAACACCCTTCATTGTAAAGAAATCGCCGTCGCCGTAGAAGCCCAGTGTGAACTGTACTCTCTCATCCGGAAGGTCTTCTCCTTCTACCGGAACATAAACCTTTGCCAGTTCATAAAGCTTTACATCTTTATTTCTACGGTTGTAGTTGATTGCAAGCGAATTCAGCATTCCGTTTAACGGCAGTGTTCTCATAATGGAGAAATCTTCTCCCAACGGATTGGAAATGACAACTGTCTTTCTTTCCTCTGCATCTGCTGCCAGCTTTAACTTATCAAATACCTTCGGACTTTCAAATGAATAAGTCATTGCCTGTGAGAATCCGCAGAACTGTGCGATTTCTCCGGCTACATCTTCCACTCTCTGCTTGAAGGAAATCTTACCCATTGTAGAAGCTCCGTGTGGCAGTGTTGTAGGAATATTGGCATATCCGAAAAATCTTGCAACTTCTTCCGCAATATCCGCTGTTCTTAATAAATCCTGACGGAACGTCGGAATAATCAGTTCCTGCTTTGCTTCATCATAGTCTAATTCAAGCATCTTAAAGTATCCAAGCATTTCTTCCACGGAAACATTTGTACCCAGTAGTGCATTGATTCTTTCCGGTTCAAACGGCACTCTGACTCTTTCCTTCTTATTCGGATATACGTCAACCACGCCGCCGACAATTTCACCGGCTCCAAGTTCTTCGATTAACTGGCATGCTCTGTTCATTGCCGCCAGTGCATTTTCAGGATCTAAGCCCTTTTCAAACTTACCGGAAGCATCTGTACGAAGACCCAGGCGCTTTGTTGCCTTTCTGATATTTGTGCCGTCAAAGGTTGCAGCTTCAAATAACATGGTCTTTACGTCATCCGTAATCTTGGAATTTTCACCGCCCATGATACCTGCAAGACCGACAGCCTTTTCACCGTCACAGATCATCAGCATATCAGAATCAAGTGTTCTTTCCTGTCCATCCAATGTCATGAACTTCTCACCGTCTTTGGCACGTCTTACAACAATCTTACCGCCTGCAAGGGTGTCATAATCATAAGCGTGCATTGGCTGACCGTATTCTTCCATAACGTAGTTTGTAATATCCACGATGTTGTTAATCGGACGGATACCTGCTGATGCCAGTCTGCGCTGCATCCACTTCGGTGACGGAGCAAGCTTGATATTCTTTACAAGTCTTGCGGTGTAACGGCTGCAGAGGTCTGTGGCTTCCACATCAACCTTTACATAATCGTTAATGTCTTCTGCGTTGCCTGTTTCTGTTACAACCGGCGGTGTAAACGGCTTTCTGAAGGTTGCCGCTGCTTCCCTTGCAATACCGATAATACTGTAGCAGTCTACACGGTTGTTTGTAATTTCATATTCAAATACGGTATCATCCAAACCGAGATAGTGAACGGCATCTTCTCCAACCTGTGCATCATCACCTAAAATGTAAATGCCGTTTTCCGGTGCATCCGGATAAAATTCACGGGAAGAACCGAGTTCTTCAATGGCACACATCATACCGAAGCTTTCTACACCTCTTAACTTACCCTTTTTAATCTTAATGCCGTCTTCCGGAAGTGCGCCGCCGTCATGACCACCTGCCACACATCCGCCATCTAATACAACCGGTACTTTCTGTCCTGATGAACCCACCGGAATATTCGGTGCGCCTGTTACAATCTGAACAGTTTCACTGCCGACATTCACCTGGCAGATTACCAGCTTATCTGCATCCGGGTGCTTTTCGACCGATTCAATCTGTCCGACAACGATTTTATCAAGATTTTTGTCAAAAGCGGTAAAATTTTCCACCTTTGTTCCCGAAAGTGTCATTGCGTCCCTGAATTCCTGGTCTGTTACTTCCAGTCCCGGAACCATTGCCTTAATCCAATTTAATGATGTATTCATGATTCAATATCCTTTCCTCGTATCCAATTTCTTTGCTGTCTTACAGCCGTCGTTCTTTTTAGAACTGTTTTAAGAATCTTACGTCATTTTCATAGAGAAGTCTCATGTCATCAATTTCATACTTCAGCAACGCAATTCTTTCCAAACCGATTCCGAATGCAAATCCTGTATATTTGTTCTGGTCAATACCGCTCATTTCAAATACATGCGGGTGAATCATACCACAGCCAAGAATTTCAATCCAGCCTTCGCCCTTACACATACGGCAGCCCTTACCGCCGCACTTAAAACATGTCACGTCCATTTCTGCACTTGGCTCTGTAAATGGAAAATGATGAGGACGGAATTTTACTTTTGTTTCCGGTCCGAATAACTCTCTTGCGAATTCAGCCAGTGTTCCTTTTAAATCTGCAAATGTAATACCCTCATCAATAACCATGCCTTCAATCTGATGGAAGCATGGAGAATGGGTTGCATCGACTTCATCTGCACGGAATACCCTGCCCGGCGCAATCATACGGATCGGCAGTTTGCCTTTTTCCATTTCACGGACCTGAACCGGTGAAGTCTGGGTTCTCAGTACAACTTTATCATTAATATAAAATGTATCCTGTTCATCTTTTGCCGGATGATTTGCAGGGATATTTAACGCTTCAAAATTGTAATAATCATATTCTACTTCCGGTCCTTCTACGACTTCATAACCCATGCCGACAAATATTCTCTTTACTTCATCGAGTGCAACAGTGTTTGGATGTCTGTGTCCGACATTGTTTTTCTTTGCCGGAAGTGTTACGTCAATCACTTCGCTCTTTAACTGGACTTCACGCATTTTTGCGGAAAGTTCCTTTTTCGCGTTTTCCAGTACTTCCTCAATTGCCTGTCTGGTTTCATTTACGATTTGTCCAACTGCCGGTCTGTCCTGAGGTGCAACGTCTTTCATGCCCTTTAAGACTTCTGTAAGTTCTCCCTTTTTACCCAGGAAAGAAACTCTTACCTCATTTAATTTTTCAAGTGAATCAGTGGAATTAATCTGGGCTAATGCCTTTTCTCTGATTTCATGCAGTCTTTCTTTCATCATTTTCTTTTCCTCCAATTGCAAAACCTAACTTTTATTTTATCATATGACTACAAATTGGCAAGCAGTTTTTACTGATTTCTTACGTTTTTACTCTCAAACTGCTCAATAATATGGATTGCTTCGTCCATACAGTCGGGATTACGGACCGCTGCCTCTTTAATATTCTTCTTTGCTTCCTCAATCCTGTTTTCGTTATATTCTATCTGTTTGCGCAGTTTCTGGCGCTGTGTATTCAAATCGTGCCGCACTTCCACCATATCCTTGCTGTATACAAGGGCACGTACCTGTGACAGCCACAATTTGGCATCATAGAGTCCGAGTTTTTTGAGTAAATCCAGTAAATCTTCTTCTGCTTCACTTAATTTGGTCGTCATCTGTACAATCTTGCGCTGCTCATTTTTCATGTCCATATAAACTTCATATTTCTTTGACAGTTCATACGAACTTCTGACATGATATTTATGATATTCATAATCAAGCGTATTGGCTGCGTTGATATACTTAATCTTTGTTTTATTCAGTAATGTCGTAGCTTTATTGAGTTTGATTTCCGTCACCAGAACCTGCCGTTCCGTATATTTTAGCAGGGCAAACATGCCAAGGGCAAGCACCGCTCCCAGAAAGGCAACGACAATATAAAGCATGGTATTTTGTGTATCTTCCGTTACGGAAAGCGCAATGAAAAATACCATAAATACGAATGCCAGCCCGACAATCGCGGCAAGGGCAAGGCTTCTGATACGCAGCTGGCGCGTTGTGAGTGCCGCAGCCTCCATGCGCAGACTCATGCGTTCCCCTTCAAGAATCCTCATATCCCGTTTGACGGTTTCATAATACGATTCCTGTTTTTCCAGATACTTCATACCACGCGGCAGTTCATCTTCAAACTGTTCCATGCGGTGATACGTATGGGTGGAAAGCTTATGCTCGCCGGATTTAAAAATCCGCCGGTCTACCGTCAGATTATCTACACGGTCTGCCGTTTCCGTAATCCTTCTGCGGATATTGTCCGGTGCCGTATCAATCAGCTGGATATCCGAAAAATGTTCCGTAACGACATTGTATTCTTCCATCGCCAGTTCAATGTGTCCGGTGGCTTCTTCCATGATTTCACACTGGCTGCGGATATAGGCTTTTGTTTCTTCCTTATCGTAGTAATCCGTATTAATATTGTCCAGACGGCGAGGTGTTCTGGATACATCCGGGATATGTACGGCACTGGCATCGAATTCTTTATCTTCTTCCGAATAATTTAAAACTTCCTGAATCCGCTTTTTTTCTTCTTTTTTTTCAAGCTGTTTTAAGTATTCCGTTTCTTCTTTTTCTTCTTTTGCAAGCTTCCCCGAATAATTTTCCTGTGTCCCTGCCTGATTCATCTTATCTACTACATGAATCAGGGACTTTGCCTGCACACTGTTTAACAGCTCATCATACTTTTTTTCTTCTTCTTTTGCTTTTCTGCGCTGTTCCTGGATTTTTTCTTCGGAACTGACCTTTTTATTCTTTTTCTGCGGTGCTTTTGCTTTTTTTTCATGCTTCTGATAATTTTTTTCAAATTCGCTGACAAGTCCCGTTAAATCTTCTGTCCGCGAATTATCCGCATTTTGTTCTTCCCCTGTATTCTGCTCATCGTCATAGACAAAATCATCAATGTCTTCAATGTCCTCGATATCTTCCAAATCGTAATTTTCTTTAATTGTTCCCTTGATATAATTTAATAATCCCATATTTCCTCATTTCATCCGTCTATGACGTATACCTTTTATACTGCGCTTTCCATCTGTCCATGCAGTCATCAATCGCCTTATAATACTGTGCTACTTCACCGTCGGATTTTAAGTGTTCCATTTTCTGCATCGCACGGTATTCATCGCTGTAACGTGCATTGTCTGTAAGCAGTTCCAGTTCTCTTTGCAGCACCTGTTCTTCTTCCGGTGCCTGCATATCCTGTATCTGTTCCTCACCCTCTGCCATACGGCATGCCGCAAGATAACATTTCCGGGACTTTTCATGCTGACCGATTTTATACGCTTCTTCAAAATACTTTGCCGCTTTTTCAAAGAAGAACATTCTGGCATAGGCAGTTCCCAGATTGTGATAGACCTTTGCGTAAAACAGCCCTGAAAGATTGATGTCGCGCTCTCCATTTACAATTTTATCATAATTGCTGATTGCACTATAATAGCAGCCTTTTTCAAGGAACCGGTCTGCACGCATTTTCATCCGTTCATAGACATTCTGTGTATCCAGCATCGCAAGCAGGTCCTTTACCTGTTCAATTTCTGCCGTATCATAATAATCCACATACTTTAAAATGGTCACAACCGCTTCCGCCAGCCCTGCATTTTCACACTTCAACTGCTCAAGCTTGTCTGCCAGCAACGGTTCCTTAATCTCTGTCCGGATAAACGCAATAAGTTTTTCATCTAAAAATGCATTGGTCAGAATATAGATATTGTTGTATATATAATAGCACAATTCTTCCAGTGAATAGATTTGTACCCCCGGTTCTTCCAAAACCAGCGGCTTTAATGCCCGCCCGGTCCGGCATAAAATGATTCCGCTCATATTCATTCCTCTTTCTGTGCAATTTTGTCTGTTTCCAAATTTATTTCTTCTTCCACTACAACCCCGGAACTTTTGACAAATCCGCCAAAGCCCATATCTTCTATCCGTACCACGCAATGGCTGTCACTGTCAAAACGGACTTCAAAAGCCACCCTTGTCATCCTGCCCTGGCGGAACGGTATCGCACTGATGTCAATTTCCTGTGTCCATTCATGTCCGGTGTCACACCTGTGCAAAATAATAGGAATCGTTCTCATATCTTCCAGTATCAGTTCTACACTGCGTCCGGCTTCGTACCAGTTCGTTCCCGGTCTGACCATGCGGAACCGCTTTTCCTCGCCGCGTTCTTTGATATTTAATTCAAGCCCCGTGGTAATGCGGTTTCTGCACGCCAGCAGTCTGCCGCTGCCATGACCGGCAGAAGTGTCTTCCTTTAATGCAGCATATGCAGCACCTTTTACAAACAGATTCTGTCCCGCAAATGCTTTTCTGCGCGCGCACAGCACATGGGTCAGTTCCTTGGGCAGATTTTCTGCTTCAAAACCGGCGCCCGTCAGATATACCGCAGATACGATTTTATCCTTTAATGCATCCTGCACACAGTGTATCAGTTCTTTTTCAGCCTGCGCCAGTGTTTTCCGTCTTTGCGGCACGGAACAAATCATTTCGGAGCTGTAAACGTGGCTTTCCTCCGGTATCATTTCCTGACCGCTTTTTTTTACAATCGTCATATAATGCGTATGCAGTCCGTCTTCTCTGTAATCGAGTAAAACCGCGCCGTTGACGTACAGCTCTTTTTTCTGTGAAAAAGCGTAATACGCATAAGCTTCCTCATGGCTGATAAAACTCCAGTTTTCCTTTGCATACCCTGTAAGCTGTACTGCCGCCGAGAGTTTTTCTAACACCGGCTTTGAAAAATCACTTACGGTAACACAGATAGAATCCCGTTCTCCTGCCTTTCGCCCGTTTTTTGGAAGCAGCGCAAGCAGCGTACAAAGAAGTTCTTTTAAATTATCCTGATTGGCACCAGATAGCATAAATCCAAACTGATACTTCTGCCGGTTGTCCACGGAATTTACAACGCTTACCGATACCGGCTGTCTTTGCTGTTCATCATAATAGCAGATTTGGGAACTTTCCTGCCCGATATCTATTCCAACTATCAATTCAATCTCCTTCTGCCGCCTGCGCAGCTCCTTCATTCTTAAAAAGGCTGAAACATCTGTTCCACAACGTAATCCTGCACGCAGTACCCCTGCATGAGTTTTTTCATGGTTGCCATATCATGCATTTCCATGCTGACCAGCATATCATTTAAATAATCAAAACGTCCCTGCGGCTCTTTTGGTGTCACATTGTTACAAAGCAGGCTGGCATCCTGTGTTTTTTTCTTTTTCTTTCCGTCATCTTCCAGAAAATAGTACTGTATGCTTTCCCCGTAAAACAAAGAAAAGCTCTTTGCATAAACACCGCCTGCCACACAGGATAGCACTTCACTTTGATATTCTTCCTTATCATCATGACGGTAGAATATCTGTACTTTGCTGTTTTCCGGTGCATAATACTCTACAGTTGTTTTGTCTGCCGCATTATACGGAAGGGAAAGTATCCCCTTATACTGCTCATAAAATGAAAAGAAAATATTTTCCGCACACAGCATATCCATCAGCTTTTGCAGTAACAGCATATGTGTACCGCCAAGCTGTTCCTGTCCAAACTGCGTATGGTATTTTAAATATGCCATACCACACACCGGCGGCATTTTTTTATTTTCCAGCAGATATCCGCCGATACAGGTAAAGACCTGTTCGTCTGCCGTTTCGTGTTTCACAAAATAACGGTACGCATTTTCTGCCAGATAAGCCATTTCAACCGCCGCATCCGGCAGCTGCTGACGATAATACGTAAAAACTTCCGCAATTCTGCCAGATAAATTTCCTGTAAATAGCCGTTCCACCAGTATCCGCTCTGCCAGTGTCTGGCACGGCACCCTAAATCCTGCACAGGCACGCCATACTTTCATCATTTTATCGGACTTTGCCTGATAAAACTGTTCTAAATATGCCAGTACATTTTCGTCATACTTGCCCTCATCAAACACATGAATACAGCACGCCAGCAATTTTTCATTGTATTCCTGCGGTCTTAACAGAATCATATTTCTTGCCATACGTAAAAGCTTTGCCGGTGCGGCTTCTTCAAAACCGTATTCACATACCAAATCAAAAGCATCCTCATACATGCCTTCTGCAATACACGTTTCAATCAGCAGCGCTGCATCGTGTATCTGCAATTCTTCTTTTAAAATCTTTTCATAGCGTTCTCCAAAATCTTCGCCATGATAATATTCATGATAATACTGTATCTGCCAGCTGTTTAACCGGTTTCTTGTAAGCTGGTTGACATTGCCGTCTGCCATCAATGCAAGACAGACTGCGCAGGCTTCTTCATCGTTTTTACGCTGTTCTAAGCTTTGTTCAAACCAGTTCAGCAGCAGATAAATATCTTTGCTGCAATAATCATCCAGCGCTTTTAAATATGCCGGATTATCATAAACCCTCTCGATTTCATACTGGATACTGCCTTTATGTACCTGTTTGCCTGCATCTTCAAACATCAGAATGCAGTCCCTTGTATACATCTGCACATAGGCAGTCCGTCCCACCAGCGTACAGCGCTGTCCCTTGCGCAGTTCCTTGTGCTTTACCAGCACCGACTCAATCTTGTCATTGAATACGGTAATACGGTATGTAAATAAGTATCTTGACAAGAATGGTGCCGTTTCTTCATTGACACCAACATTCTGAAACAGCCATCCATAAATCACTTCCAGATAAGGATCAATATATCCCTTTTTCATCTGTCCATAGGCAAACCGCTCTATCTGCGGTGCATACGTGTTCATGATTTCTCTGGAGCTGCTGTGATTTTTTAAAATGTCCGCATACAGATATGCCTTGCTTTTTGTACTTAAACTGCTCTCATATGTAAAGTAACGCAGTACAATCTGCGGCAGGCGTTTTAATTCTTTTTTATCTAAACTTTCTATATAAAATTCATACAGACGCGTAATGCGGAGTCCACGCAGAATTCCCTTCTCGTACAGTCCTGCGTATTCCGGTCCAACCAGCTCATTGCGGATCATATGTGTAACAAGTACGGTTAAGATTTCATCCTTGTCAAAAAAGTCGTTTAATGCTTTAAGCAGTCTTAAATACTGCATATCTGCCACTTTACCGTTTGCAATCATTTCACACACATACAAAGTCAGTTTCGTGGAAATTATGCCGTACTTACAACCGAACTGTAAAATGTGCAGTTCAAAATCGTTTAACACACGCAAAAGCTCCGGCTGTGCATTTAAAATCTGTAACGCTTCATAATACATCACAGGACTTACACAGCCATTGTGGTATGCATCCTTAATCCGTAAAAGCTTAATGCTCTTATTTGCATCTTCCGCAGCATCCAGATAAAATAAAACCCACAGAACGCGCCACGTATCATAGCCGTTTTCATAATAATCCCGGATTACCTTAACTGCCGCAAAGGTATAGGACTTATCTTTATAATACATTGCACTGACATACAGGTAATAACAGTACAATTCCACATGGCTGTCCTTATTTTCTTCAAGAAAATCCCTGACATTGTCAATCAGCCAGCCGGCTTCATCACTGCGGTTCTGCACCAGCAGAATCTGTGCCTGTGCCAGCTTGAAAAAAATATCGTCATCGCAGATACCGCGCATGCGTTCTATAATCTGTAAAGATTTGTCCTGCCATGCCCGCTTGTCTTCCCGCTTCATTCTGAAACTTAAATATTCCTGAACCAGTGCAAGCACCGCCTGCTTTTTCTCACGGTGCGTATTTTCCTGTCCGGCGCAGTCTACTTCAATTTCAACCGTATATTTCTGCGTAAAAGAACAGATTGTCATTCTGCCCCAGTTCCTGCCCGCGTGCAGCTTGTCCGCATCAATGACATATTCCAGTTCATACTTATTGCCCGTAAAATTCTCAGACGTAATGCGTGTTATCTTCGGACAGATAAACGGTACATCCGTTTCAACCGTAAGCTCCGTATACCCCCAGCCGCTCCTGGTAATCGTTATACGCTCTTTCACGCTTTCCGTAAAATCCGCAAATGTCTTTGTCTGCGGAAAAACATCTATGCCAACCGGTGATTTTTTCCGCACGGCAATTAAAAATTCTTCCATTGCTGCATAAACGTTGGCTTCACTGCCGTTTTTAGCGCCTTTTACCACATCATAAATATTGGTCTGTACCGGATCGTTTTTTAAAAATATCCGTTTAAAATCCGGCGATAAAAAAAAGCCTGCTGCCTCCTCCGGTGAAGTCTGTACAAGATTGGCAAAATGAAACATACTGCCTGCCGCTCCCATGCTGGTCATGACCTTCTGCGCTTCAACCGTGTATTCATAAGATACGCTTTTTTCACCCGCACTGCTGACAATATAAAACTGTCCCTGAATCACCGTACCTTCTTTTAAATCCGCGGCATCTACCGTATAAACTATCTCTGCCGGTGTCGTGCCAAACTGGGGTTTTTCAATGCGGACACGTGCATGACTGGATAATACAATGCCGTAAGCCGGCTGTGATGCCGTAAACCGGAACGTAAACATTCCCTGTCCGCCTGCCGTGACACTGCCGGTCAGCGTATAATCCTGCACTTCTAATTCCGGTCTTTGATATGTAAATTTTCCTCTTGCTAATCGATTGATATACTCCTTCATTCGGAATCAGCCTCCGCTTTGATTTTATCTAAATGCTCTTTCATCTTTTTCTCGTAACCGATTTCTGTCATTTCATAAAAACGACTGTCTTTTAATGCATCCGGCAGATACTGCTGTCTGACATAGTGGTTCTTATAATCATGTGCATACAGATACCCTGCACCGTGACCTAGCTTTGCCGCACTCTTATAGTGGGCATCCTGCAAATGTGCCGGAATTGGAGCAGTCTTTTGTGTTTTTACCACTTCCATTGCCTTATCAACTGCCATATAAGCCGCATTGCTTTTCGGTGCGCATGCCACATACAACGCCGCCTGTGAAAGCGTAATCCGTGCTTCCGGCATACCGAGCCGCTCAACCGCCTGTGCCGCCGCCGAAGCAACTACCAATGCCTGCGGATCTGCATTGCCCACATCTTCACTCGCACAGATTAAAATCCGCCTTGCAATAAACCGCACATCCTCCCCGGCATATAACATTCTTGCCAGATAATAGGCGGTAGCATCCGGGTCCGAGCCACGCATACTCTTAATAAATGCTGAAATCGTATCATAGTGGTTATCACCTGTTTTATCATAGCGGATCACACGCTTCTGGATACATTCCTGTGCCGTATCCAGTGTGATATGCACTTTTCCGTCTTCTGATTTTGCCGTTGTAAGAATTCCCAGTTCTACTGCATTTAACGCACTTCTTGCATCGCCGTTTGCTACGTCTGCAAGAAATTCCAGCGCATCTTCGTCAATCTGTGCATGGAAGCTGCCCATGCCTTTTTTTTCGTCCTGTACGGCACGCATAATCAGCTTTTTAATATCTTCCTTTTCAAGCGGCTTTAATTCAAAAATAACCGAGCGGGATAAAAGAGCGCCGTTGACTTCAAAATAGGGATTTTCCGTTGTCGCTCCGATTAAAATCAGCGTCCCATCCTCCACATACGGTAACAGATAATCCTGCTGTCCTTTATTAAAACGATGAATTTCATCGACAAACAATATCGTCTTTTTACCGTACATGCCGAGATTATCTTTTGCCTTGGCAACAATGTCTTCCATATCTTTTTTCCCGGCAACGGTCGCATTAATCTGTTCAAATGCCGCACTGGTCGTATGGGCAATGACCTTTGCCAGTGTCGTCTTTCCCGTTCCCGGCGGTCCGTAAAAAATAATGGAGCTTAATTTATCTGCCTGAATGGCGCGGTAGAGCAGCTTGTCCTTTCCGATAATATGCTGCTGCCCCACCACTTCATCCAGTGTCTGCGGTCTTAAACGAGATGCTAACGGCGATTCCTGCTTTATTGTATTTTCACGCATATAATCAAATAAATCCATAGTTATCCTCATTCCTTGGCAACTTGTTGCGAAGGGGCGATGAGAAATCCGCGCAGGCGGTTCCTCATCTGCCATCAAGGGGATTTGTTTTTGCTCAAAAACAAATCCCTGTGTGAAAAAGCTTTGATTTAAGGCTTTTTCACACTATCCCCTTTTAGTCTTTAAACTGTTCTGCCATTGCCTCTAATTCATTCTTTTTCTTTATAAAGCATTGTAATAATCTTGGGTTAAATATACCGCACTCTCCGTCCAGAATCATCTGATAAGCTGTATCATATGAAAATGACGGTTTGTAACAGCGTTTACTAATCAGCGCATCATAGACATCTGCCAGTGACACCAGCTGTGCACCAATTGGAATTTCATCTCCTGTAAGTCCTTCCGGATATCCGCCCCCATCGTATTTTTCATGATGATACCTTGCAATCTGCGAGCAGTACTGCATATATTCTTCTTCCCCTTCATCGTTAAAAATACGAAGGATAATATCATATCCCTTCGTTGTGTGGGTCTTCATAATCTCAAATTCTTCCGGTGTGAGTTTTCCCGGCTTTAGCAGAATCGTATCGGAAATTGAAATTTTTCCCACATCATGTAATGGCGATGCCTGTACAATCATATCAATATCGTTCTGGGTCAGTCCATATTCCGGGCATTCCTCTTTTGCACATTCCGCCAGGATTTTTGTAAAAAATTTCACACGCTTAATATGCGCACCGGATTCCACATCACGGAATTCTACAACATTGCCCAGAGATTCAATAATTTTTTCATTCAGCCGCTGTATCTTCCGGGTCTGACGCATGGTCTTTTCTTCTAACGCATTTTTGTGTTTATATAAATCAATGATGTTATTTAAGCGGCTGCTGAAGCTGTATGTATCAATCGGACTTGTCACAATATCAATAACACCATGTGCAAATGCATTTTTATAGACATCTTCTATATATTCACCGGATAAAAAAACAACCGGAACATTATCGATATAATCCATTTTCCGCATATAATCAAGTAAATCAAAACCGTTTATCCCATTGGCATACATTTCCGTCAGCACCAGACACAGAGAATCTTTTTTTTCATCAACAATCTCGATTGCCTCCTGACTGGTATCCGCTTTAATAATTTTATATTTTCCCATAAAGATATCCCCCACCATATGCTGGATACCATCATTTGCCATTACTACAAGAATGGATTCTGTATATGCCTCTTTATATACCGGATTGTCAGCCTGTACGGAAACACCTGTCATTCCCTTTTCTTTTGCCTGTTTTAACGCCGTTTCCGCGCTGCTGTAAAGCTGCCAGAAATCTGTGCCGAAACGTGAACTCACCGCTGTTCCCACTGTCACTTTTATCCGCACATCCGGATATCCGGTAATTGTTGTCTGCTCTGCTACCTGCATAATTTTATCCATATACTGCTGCTGCATCTTTTCTTCGTACAGTGGAATATACAGACAGAACTCATCGCCGCCAATACGGGACATCACCACATCGGAACGGAATATAGATACCATATTGGCAGCCATATTGTTGATTACCATGTCCCCCGCGGAACGTCCGTATGTGTCGTTAATCCATTTTAATTCACGGATATCCATTACAATAATCGCACAGTTGCCATCATTAAGCAGTGCTAAATCGTGATTTACCCGTTTTTCAAAACTGCCTCGGTTATAAAGACCCGTAAGCATATCATGTTCTGATATTTCCATATAACTGCTGCTTTCTGTTTTAACCTGGGAAAGCGGCGCTGTATCGGTAACATCTGAAACAATAATCTGCGCCTGCATTTCCCCGGTCTTTTCATCTTTGTAGATTTTTCCATAACAGAAAACTACAATGATATCGCCATTCTTTTTCACCAGACGGTGTTCCTGTATATTTTCGTTCTGGTTCCTGCGTATCTGCATCATCTTTTCTATATATTCAACGATATCTTCTGCCGGAATCAAATCGGTATGTTTTAATTGATTTTCTCTGTAATCTTTTTCAGTATATCCTGTCAGTTTCTCAAAATTTTCATCTGCCGAGATGATACGGTAATCACTCATCCGTATTCTGTAAACAGAATAAATAACATCTTTTACATTACTACTCATTTATTCCTCCACAGGCTCTAGTAAACCCAATAATAAGAAATATAACATATTTTTTTTCAAATTTCACTACCCGAAAGCAGATTTGCCTATTTTTCACAAAAAAATACAGCAAAAGCATACAAATTAAGTCTATTTCATATACTGCATTAAGAAAATGAATTGCTTTTTAGCGGAAATGAGCTTCTTATGCGTAAAACTGTGCTTCTTTATCCGGCAGTCCGTCTGACTGCCCTACTTCTTTCCGTATGTTTTTTGTTAACCTCCGTTTTCCCCTGCATTACATATGCCGGAAATTCCGACAATGGTCCTGCCATTACCTCGCCCGCCGCCATTTTAATGGAAGCTTCCACCGGACAGGTGATTTATGAAAAAGATGCCGATACAGTCTTACACCCCGCAAGCATTACAAAAATCATGACATTAATTCTGATTTTTGATGCATTAAACTCCGGTAAAATCAACCTGACCGACGATGTGACCGTATCCGAATATGCCGCTTCCATGGGCGGCAGCCAGGTCTTTTTAGAACCCGGCGAAACACAGACGGTCGAAACCATGATTAAATGTATCAGTGTTGCCAGTGCCAACGATGCCTGTGTTGCCATGGCAGAACTGATTGCCGGCAGCGAGGAGGGCTTCGTTGCCAAAATGAATGAGCGTGCCAAAGGACTTGGCATGAATAACACTACTTTTATCAACTGCTGCGGACTGGATACAGACGGGCATATGTCAACTGCAAGGGATGTTGCCCTGATGAGCCGTGAACTGATTGTGCAGTATCCTCAGATTCACAATTACTCAACCATCTGGATGGATACGATTACGCACGTTACCCGCAAAGGCGAAAGTGAGTTCGGTCTGACAAACACGAATAAGCTTATTAAACAATATCAGTGGGCAACAGGCTTAAAGACCGGTTCTACCGGACTTGCCAAATGCTGTCTTTCTGCAACCGCCAATAAAGACGGTGTTGAATTAATTGCCGTTATCATGGCTGCTCCCGACAGTAAGACCCGTTTTTCAGATGCCGTAACGCTGCTGAATTACGGATATAGTGTATGCGACATTTATCACGATACTGAAATGCCGCAGCTCCCAAACCTATCCGTATCCGGTGGGCGGTGCGATACGCTTTCACTTTCCTATGCAAAAGAATTTTCGACCTTATTCTTAGAACCTGTCGATACCGCCAGCATCGAAAAACAACTGACTCTCCCTGAAACAGTCACAGCACCTGTAAACGAGGGGGACGTCATCGGCACCCTGACATACACATTGGACGGAAAGACCATCGGCACGGTCGATATCACTGCCGCGCAGTCTGTTTCTTCTGCCACATACGGCGATGCACTGTTTAAAATGTTCCGGAAACTTACCGGTGCCGCGTGATTTAGAAATACAGCATAACCGTACAGGATAAAAAAACGATAAAACAGCATACGATAAGCCGCAAAAAACGGAATCCCCGGTATCTGAAACTTAAATCTGTTTCAGATACTGTTGATTCCGTCCTTTTTTACTTTGCACCCGCACCGGCAGATTATCGTCTTTCTGCCCGGTACTGTTGTATTAAATACTTTACCGTTTTACTGATATTTTGTTCCAAGCCAGAAACGGCTGACATCGCCAACCTTCTCAAGCCCATTCCCTTTTTTTGCACAGGAATAAAGCTGTCCGTCGGCATCGTAAAAATACAGCCTGTTTTTATACAGCAGTGTATATGCCGTGTCTGTCTGTTCCGTCTGCTCACACATTTTTACAGGACTGCCCTTTACCGATGCACAATAATACTGCACACCGTCTTTGATATAAGTAATACCGTTCTGTGTATTGTCCACACTGCTGAGTGTTCCTGCCGTGACGCCGGATGTAATCCCGCTTTTCTTTCCTTTTTCACTGTAACAGAGTGTACCGTCTGCATTAATGTACACCAGTATATTATCCGCCGGAAGATACTCATAATCTGCCTGCAGCAGTGTATCAACCTGCACACGTTCTTTAATACCGTCTTGTGACAATTCCGCATAGGTAATTTTATTCGGCGCTAAAAGATACAGATACCCTGCCTTTTCCTCATAAATGATTTCTACGGAAGATGACAGTTCCTGCATCATATACTTTGTCTTTTGTTCTGAAATGTTGTAGTAGTACCACTCACCGTCGTCACTGAAAATCAGCGCATGGGCATTCTTTGAAGTATTTACCGTATCTGCCTTTGCCGTAAAAAAGTTATCTGCCTTCGCACTTTCTGCATACACGCTTCTGACACTGTCAGATAATTCATTTTCTTTTTTATTCTCATCATAATCATACAGATACAATACATTATTCTTGTTGTAGCAGACAATTTTTTCTTCTGCCGCATACACAAAATATTCCTTTAACTGTCCTTCTATGAGTGTAAGCTTTCCGGACGCATCGTATACATATAACTGCATAGCTCCGAGTCCGCCTTCCTCATTGACAACCTCGACATCGGAATAGATAACTTTTCCTTTATTCGTAATATAACCGATATCTTTATCATAGGCATTTTTAGACACCTGTACCGCATCCTGTCCATCTTTCCATGTATACAGCGCATACTGCGCACTGCCCTCATCATAGACGGTTGCCGCAAAATATTCCCCGTTGTCGCTTGCAAGCGTATTTGTCACCGCATCGGCATCAATCTGCTGTGGAAACTGCGGCGTGTAAAATGTACGGTTATCGACTGCAAAAACCGCCTGCTTATTTTCACACACATAATTATTTTCCAGCCCTGCAACATTGTAAATCTTTGCACCGGAACTCATATAAAGCACATAATTTTTACGGGAAGCAAGCTTGTAAATGCCAAATCCGCCGCCTGCCAGTACACATACAACCAGCACTGCCGCGATAATCCGTTTCCGGTATCTGCTAAAAAAGCCTTTTCGTTTCTTTAGCTCCTCTGCGGCACTGCCTGCTGCTTCTTTTCCGGTATCATACACCTTTTTCATCATACCCAGATAATCGATTTCCTCATACTCCGGCTGTTCCTGTGGCTTCTTTTTTACTGCTCTGCGGTCATCGGCGTTTTCCTCTTCCGATTCTTTCTGCGGCTTGTCTGTGTGAGAAGAAGCAGACTCTTTTTCAGCCTGCTTCTTTTCATACGCCTCTTTTCTCCTCAGATAATCTGCATTATTGACGATAATCTCTGGTCCCGGTTCACAATTCGGGCAGGCACTGCCCTCATACTCCTGACCACATTTCGGACATTTCATGGCGATTCCTCTCACATATTAAAATGTAAATTTGTCTGCGAAATATGCCTTTAAATCAGCAATCTTTACACGTTCCTGTTCCATTGTATCTCTGTTACGTACCGTTACGGCATTATCTTCTTCTGAATCAAAGTCGTATGTAATGCAGAACGGTGTACCGATTTCATCCTGTCTTCTGTATCTCTTACCGATATTTCCTCTGTCATCGAATTCACAGTTATAAGTCTTTGAAAGTTCAGCAAACACCTTTTCTGCGCCTTCATTTAACTTCTTAGACAGCGGAAGCACACCGATTTTAACCGGTGCCAGTGCCGGATGGAAATGAAGCACGGTTCTTACGTCACCGCCTTCTAATTCTTCCTCATCATATGCAGAACACAGGAATGCAAGTGTTACACGGTCTGCCCCCAGTGAAGGCTCGATAACGTATGGAATGTACTTTTCCTTTGCTTCATCATCAAAATAAGACATATCTTCACCGGATACGGTCTGATGCTGTGTCAAATCATAATCTGTTCTGTCGGCAATACCCCAGAGCTCGCCCCAGCCGAATGGGAATAAGAATTCAATATCCGTTGTTCCCTTGCTGTAGAAGCATAATTCTTCCGGAGAATGATCTCTTGCACGCATTTCATCTTCCTTGATTCCCAGCTTCTGTAACCAGTCGATGCAGTACTGTCTCCAATATGTAAACCACTCCAGGTCTGTTCCCGGCTTGCAGAAGAATTCAAGTTCCATCTGTTCAAATTCTCTGGTACGGAATGTGAAGTTACCCGGTGTAATTTCATTTCTGAAAGACTTACCAATCTGACCGATACCAAACGGTACTTTCTTTCTGGATGTTCTCTGTACATTTTTAAAGTTGACGAAAATACCCTGTGCTGTTTCCGGTCTTAAATAAACGGTATTCTTTGCATCTTCCGTAACACCCTGGAATGTCTTAAACATCAGGTTAAACTGTCTGATTTCTGTAAAGTTGTGCTTTCCGCAGGTCGGACAGTTGATTTCGTGTTCGTCAATGAAATTCTTCATCTGTTCCTGTGTCCAGCCGTCTACAGAACCGCCTAAATCAAACTTATTCTCATCTGCCCAGTCTTCAATCAGCTTATCGGCACGGAATCTTTCATGACATTCCTTACAATCCATTAACGGATCAGAGAATCCGCCAAGGTGTCCTGAAGCAACCCATGTCTGAGGGTTCATTAAAATTGCACAGTCCACGCCGACATTGTACGGACTTTCCTGAACGAACTTCTGCCACCATGCTTTTTTCACATTATTCTTTAATTCTACACCCAGATTGCCGTAGTCCCATGTATTAGCAAGTCCACCGTAAATTTCTGAACCCGGATACACAAATCCTCTTGCCTTTGCTAAGGCTACAATCTTTTCCATTGTCTTTTCCATTTCTAATCTCCATTCCTCCGCACCTGCGGCTCATTCTTCTCTATCCTTTTTCTTTTATGCGCTTACACTCCGCATAAACATGCAACAATTTTATACTATTTTTATCATTCTGACAAGACCATATTCTTCTTCTGAGCGGCTTTCTTACAAAGCCGCGATTACTATATATGGATATTTGTGCTGTTCACAGCGCAAATATCCGTGTGAACAATCTTTGATTTAAGGATTGTTCACACTAGTCTTCCCACGGGCGGATTCTGTATGCCGCGCCGATTTCATCACAAATCTTTTGACACTGTGCTTCCTGTTCGTGACTGATGGTCGTATCTACGGTTGTCATAACAACATGCGGTACATATTTTGTACACGATTTTGCAAATGAAAGCATCGCATCAAAGGATTCTTCCCCGAATTTACTTCTGACTAGCTTTAAATACTCCTCTTTTTCCGGATGATTTAAGCTGACGGATACCGTGTCTACAAGTCCCTTTAATTCCGGTGCGATGTCACGTCCGTTAATCAGACTGCCTGCACCGTTGGTATTGATACGGATAGGCTTGTTATATTTTTCTTTGACAAATGCCGCAATCTCTTTTAACGCATCAAAACGCTCTGTCGGCTCACCAAAGCCGCAAAACACCACTTCGTTGTACTGTGTCATATCAAACTTTTCAAATTCTTTTTTTACTTCTTCCACAGACGGCTCTCTTTCCAGCCACAGTCTGTCGGATTCTCCGATTCTGTCCATCGTCTGCCTCAGACAGAACGTACAGGCATACGGACATTTATTTGTCAGATTGACGTACAGATTATTATGTACCTTATAAAGAATTTCCATCGTATAATCTCCTTTTCCATATCTTTATTTTAAGGTAGTGAGCAGTTCCTCAAAGCAGACACCGTCTGTCAGCGGAATGTCCATTTCCATAGATTTCAAAATACATTTTTTAATAAATGCGGATGCTTTTTTCACCGAATCGTGAAAATCCACACCGTTGACCGCATCTGCCGCAATAATGGCACTGAAAATATCACCCGTGCCGGAACGGGACATCCCTGCCTTTTCGGTCTTGATAAAATAGCCCTCCTGCCCCATTTCATAACAGAAATTTGCCACATATTTTCCCTGCTGGATACCTGTGATAACAATTTTTTCCGGTCCTTTTTCCGCTAAAAGCTCTGCCATATGGGTCAGCTCTTTTTTTGTCCAGCTTTCATGATATGCCATTCCGGAAAGGATACAGCCTTCTGTCAGATTCGGTGTTAAAATATCCGCATGTGTCACCAGCTTTTTCATTTCCTCACAGGTTTCCTGCGTATAGGTCGGATACATTTTTCCGTAATCGCCCATCACCGGATCGATAATGGTAATGTTGTCTTTTGTCTGAAACAGTGACAGAAAATGCTCCACAATCCGTATCTGACGTGCCGAGCCTAAAAAACCCGTGCAGATGCCGTTAAACTGCAATCCCAGTTTCACCCACTCCTGCATATAGTCTTCCATTTTATCTGTATAATCATCAAAAAAGAAGCTTTCAAAACCCGTGTGATTGGAAAAAATCGACGTTGGCAGTGGACAGCACTGAACCTTCATTGCCGAAATTACTGGCAATTCCACGGCAATTGAACAACGCCCAAACCCGGACATATCGTTGATAACCGCTATTTTCTTCTGATGATTGTGTGACATATCTGACATATCCTTTATCCTCTTTTTATTCTTATTTCTGTACGGCTCTGCCGCAGTCCGTCATTTTACAGGCACATATCCGAAACGCGGAGCACGAACATATGTCCGTGTCCTGTATCCCGGCTTACTTTACCCCGGCAGCATGGCTTCGGATTTCATCTGCTTATCCAAGTGCTTTGCACAGATACGCTTTAAAACCATTTTCAATTCCGTGAGTACATTTTCACTGACTGTAAACGTATACAGCTTTTCAAGCGGTGCCGTGACAATATACTGGAGCGTGTATACGGTAGATTCTTCTAACTGTATGCCGTCCGGCGCCTGTCCGTGACACGCATGGCAGTAAATACCGTCCGCCGTCATCGAATACGTATCTAAGTCCTGTGTACCGCCGCAATTCTTACATGCAAACACTTCCGGACACTCGCCGTTTAAGGCAATCATTCTTAATTCAAAAATACATTTTACAAGTATATCCGGAATCTTTTTATTTGCCAGCGCCTTTAACGAAACATATAGGAGATTGAGCATATCTGCCGCATCAAGATTTTCCCTGCCGTAATAATCCGCAATCTCTGCAAAATAACAGGCATAGCAGACCGCATCCAGATCCGAAATAACCGCCTCAAAGTAATGTGTAATGGACGCCTGCCGTATCGTATAGGAAGTTCTCCCTTCATAGACCTGAAACGTTCCGAATACAAAGGCACGGGTAATTCCCACCAGCGGACTGTTTGGTTTTCTTGCCCCCTTGGCAAAAGCGGAAATCTTTCCGCGCTCTTTGGTCAGCAGCACCACCCGCCTGTCAAATTCACCGACCGGCATAGACGATAAAATCATGCCGGTTACTTCTGTAATATCTCCCATACCGCTTCACATCTGCTATTCGTCTTTTTTCTTGTCATATCCGAAGTTTTTAATCAGAATATCACTGTCGCGCCATTCTTTTTTTACCTTTACCCAAAGCTGGAGGTTTACCTTTGTTTCTAACTGGCGTTCAATTTCATAACGGGCATTGGCACCGATTTTCTTTAACATCTGACCACCCTTGCCGATAATGATACCCTTGTGCGAATCACGCTCACAGATAATCGTTGCCTGAATATCCGTAATTACACCCTTCGGGGATTTTCTTTCTTTCATGCTGTCAATGACAACCGCGATTCCATGTGGAATTTCCTCGTTTAAGGCATGCAGTGCCTTTTCACGAATCAGCTCGGATACAATCTGGCGCATCGGCTGGTCTGTAATCGTATCTTCGTCATAATACATCGGACCATACGGCAGATACTGGAAAATCGCATTGATTAAATCATCGGTATTGTCACCGTTTCTTGCGGAAACCGGAATAATTTCCACAAAATCCACTTCATTTTTATAGCGGTCAATAACCGGCAGAATTTCTTCTTTCTTAATCGTATCCACCTTGTTAATGACTAAAATAACCGGTGCTTTCACCTTTTTTAACTTTTCAATAATGTGCTGTTCTCCTGCACCGATAAACGTTGTCGGTTCTACCAGCCAGCAGATCACATCGACTTCACCAATCGTTTTTTCTGCCGCACCGACCATATATTCACCCAGCTTATTTTTTGCCTTGTGAATACCCGGTGTATCAACAAATACAATCTGCCCGCGTTCATCGGTAAAAACTGTCTGTATTTTGTTACGGGTTGTCTGCGGCTTATTGGATGTAATCGCAATTTTCTGTCCAATTAACCGGTTCATCAGTGTCGATTTCCCGACATTCGGACGTCCCACAAATGTTACAAAGCCCGATTTTGTATTTCCATTGACCGCAGCCGCACCACCGCTGATACCGCTTGCCGCCAGCATTTCATCTAAATTCATAAATCCTCCTTGTTTTGCGGAGCAAAATGCGACTGCCCTAAGCAGGAGCAGAGGATTTTTTCTCCTTGTTTTTGCGAAGCAAAATGCTCCAGGCTATGATGTCTGTGAATTGTTCCGTGCTACACACTCCCACAATTCACACCGCTATTCGCATATCGCAGGACTTCCGTCCCGCTTTTATGCGAATAGCGGGCGGGTCCCAAGGTCTTTTACCCACTTATGAGCAAGCTCATGTGGGTTCAGACCTTTGTCCCCTGACATCATAAGAATAATGGTTCTATTTTTTCAAACATCTGCTCATTTTCACGGATTTTAGCGTTATTGCCGACTACACACAGATAGTCCTGTGAAACCGTGGTTTCAATGAGCGGCGCCAATGCTCGAATGGACTCTTTTGTCGCATTTAACACTTCCTCACGTTCCTTTTTTAACTGTGCGTATTCTGTATGACAGATATATGCACCGAAGGAACGCACGCCCTTTGATGCCGGATTCATCGGTGTATCCATGCCGCCGATTGTTCCGATGATGAACTTCACCATATCCCTCTCACTGACATCAAACCGGCGGACATATTCTGCTGCCTGCTCAAAGATGGCGTTGGTTTCGGCGAGATTCGGGTCACGGTACGATACCATGTACGTATCGCCATTGCGGTAAAATCCGCTCATGCAGCCGTATGCACCGCCCTTTACACGGACATTTAACCACAGGTAATCATACGAGAATATAATTTTAAGCACCTTTAATGCACCTGTATACTCATACCCTGCCTTACGGTAGTTACCGCATCTTGCCACGTACTGTACCTGTGATGAAGAAGTATACGCTGTTTTTTCCTTTACCGGTCTAAAGGTTCTTACCGCATCTTTTCCCTGTAACTGTGCCAGTTTTGCAACAAATTCCGTCATCGGCTTTTGTAACAGCTCCAGTCCGTCATCTTCTGCCGTAAAGCTGACCGTCAGATTTTCCTTTGTAAAAATCAGCGCCGCTGTACGCTTCAAATTCTCAGCAAGCATTTCTTTCATACTGTCAAAATCCCGGTCTGCCTTTTCGATAAACTCATAATACTGATATCCGCGCAGGATGTCAGAATAGTAGCTGGACGGTGAGAACTGTGCCATTGCCGAAAGCATTGCCACGGTATGCCCGCTTCCTGTCATATTGCTTTCCATTCTCGACTTAATCCGTGCAATAATCTCACGCAGACGCTTTTCATCTTCAAACTTTGTTTCATAAATGATTTCATGCATCATTTCCAGTACAAACGGCAGTTTTTCATATAAAACCTTGCCCTTGACTTCATACATGACCGTGTATTTTGAAAAGTCTTTACTGTCCGTATAAATAGCCGCGTCCGTAGCTATCCCGCCGGAATTGATGTTGATTTCATTCGTTAATTCCGGGTAGGTATGCTTATGCGTATCCATAAGTCCCAGAACAGAGCTTAACAGTCCCACATACGGAAGCAGTTCGTCCGGCACTTTCTTACAGTCAAATGCCAGCATCAGATACGCAATCTGATTCGTAAACAGGTTGTGATGAATCACATCCACATCTGCAATACTCTTTTTATCAATATAAAGCTTTGCCGGCTCTCTTTCAATGTCTGACAGCTTTAACATCGGAATCCGTTCGAGTTCTTCCTGTGGAGACGGCTCGTCCTGATAAGCCTTTAATGCCGCCGTATCTGCCACAATGGCTTCCAGCTCTTCCTTTGAAAGACTGTTTTTATACGTTTCAAGCCGCTTTGCTTCCTCTGCCGCTTTTTCTTCTTCCAGTCCGCGCTTTGGCACTAATGCAATCAGACTGCCATGGCTGTTGTCAAGTAAATATTTCTGAATCAGCTCTTCAAAAAGCCCCTCGTCCAGTTCTTTGCGAAGCTGTGCAAATGTATCCAGTGCCTGAACATGGATAAACGGTTCATTTTCATCGTAAAGCCAGCTGTCCATCATCGTCAGATAATACATCAGTCCCTTCGGGTATGCCCCGTAGTCCGCTTCACGGAACTTAAATTCATAATAATTCATGCCCGCAAGTGCCATACGTTTGTCAATGCCGTTTTTTGCAATATCACGCAGCACTTCTTCAATCGTATCAACAAATGCCTTCTTCTGGGATTCTTCCGCATTTTTGGCAACAATTGAATAAACCGGCTGTAATACGGAGGATTCCAGACTGCTGTAAATGTCCGTTCCGATTCCTTTATCAATCAATGCCTGCTTTAACTTAGCCCCCGGCGCCATAACCAGCACGTAATCTAATATCTGCATTGCAAGATACAGCTTTTTATCCAGTGCCGTTCCGACCACCTTGTTGTAAGATAAATAAGTATTATTCTCAAGCGGTTCATCTTCTGTCACCGCATAGTAATGTGTTTCTTCCTTTAATATATCAAACGGCTTCTGCATCGCGATATCTGCATCAATCTGCACATCGTTTGCATCAAAATTCTTTAAATATTCGTTATCCAGATAATCAAGGCGCTCCTGCACATCAAAATCACCGTACAGATAGATATAACTGTTCGCCGGGTGATACCATTTTTTGTGGTATGCCAGAAAATCTTCATAAGAAAGTTCCGGGATATGCGACGGTTCTCCACCGGATTCAAAACGGTATGCCGTATCCGGAAATAAAGATACAAACGTATCTCTGGAAAGCACATCGTCCGGTGAGGAATATACGCCCTTCATTTCATTAAACACAACACCGTTGTACTTTAACGGACTGTCGATACTGTCTAATTCGTAATGCCAGCCCTCCTGCTTAAAAATCTGCTCTCTCTGATAGATATTCGGATAAAATACCGCATCCATATAGACATCCGTAATATTCTTAAAATCTGCCAGATTACAGCTTGCCACCGGATACACCGTCTTGTCCGGGTAGGTCATTGCATTTAAAAATGTGTTTAATGAGCCCTTGCACAGTTCCACAAACGGGTCTTTGACCGGATATTTTCTGGAGCCGCACAGTGTGGAATGTTCCATAATGTGCTGAAGTCCCGTATCGTTAAACGGCGGTGTCTTAAAGCCGATGGAAAACACCTTATTTTCATCGTCATTAGACAGCACAACAACTCTTGCACCGCTTTTCTTATGCTTTAACAGCAGTCCTGCCGAATGAATATCTGCAATTTCTTCTTTTTTTATCAGTTCGTATTTACTTAAATCCAGCTGATCCAATGCTGTAGTTATTTCTTTTAAATCCATTGATAGCCCTCATTTCCATTTAATCATACCTGCCGCCCATATTTCAGGCGCATCATAATAAATTAATATACCACAAATACGGGCATCTATGCAAGACTGCTGCACAGTTCGCAGACATAAAAAGGACAGTATGCGCAGATTTTAAGCAAAAAGCACTACGCTGTACTGTCCCTTTATATATTAAGTTTATTTTACTTAAAAAAACCTTTTTTCTTAATATGCTTTTCTTCACCTGTCAGCAGCTTATCATATACTGCAAGGGCTTCTTTCTGTTCGTTGGTAAGCTTTGTCGGAATATCAACAACCAGTGTAATGTAGTGGTCGCCGCGCACATTTTTGTTGCGCAGTGTCGGCATACCTTTTCCTCTTAAACGGACTCTCGTGCCGGATGCCGTTCCCGGCTTTACTTCATAAAGCACTTCACCGTCAACCGTCTTTACCTTAACTTCACCGCCAAGAACAGCCGTCGGATAGCTGATTGTCACATTTGAGAAAATGTTGTAGCCGTCACGTTCAAAGCCAGGTTCTGCGGCAATCATCACTGCTACCAGTAAATCACCTCTTGCGCCGCCGTTCGTACCCGGTTCGCCCTTACCCTGGATTCTGACACACTGACCGTTGTCAATACCCGCAGGAATTGTGACTTCAATCGTCTTCTTTGTGCTGATGTAACCTGTGCCATAGCAGTCCGGACACTTCTCTTTAATAATCTTGCCGGTTCCGTGACAGTCCGGACATGGCTGTACATTTCTTACCATGCCTAAAATAGACTGCTGTGTATAGGCAATCTTACCCTTACCGCCGCACTTACCACAGGTTTCAGGCTGTGTTCCCGGCTTTGCACCGCTTCCGTTACACTTTGTACAGGTTTCTTTTAAATTCACATCGATCTTTTTGCTTGTACCGGTTACGGATTCTGCAAATGTAATTCTAACGGTTGTTCTTACATCAGCGCCGCGCATCGGACCGTTGCTGTTACGTCTTCTTCCGCCGCCGAATAAATCGCCAAAGATGTCACCGCCGCCGAAAATATCGCCGAAAATGTCGCCCATATCGCCGAAATCAAAACCGCCTGCGCCACCGCCGCCGCCATTTTCAAAGGCCGCATGACCAAACTGGTCATACTGCTTTCTTTTCTGTGCATCACTTAATACAGCATATGCTTCCGAAGCTTCCTTAAACTTTGCTTCCGCTTCTTTATCTCCGGGATTGATATCCGGGTGGTATTTTTTTGCAAGCTTACGGTATGCCTTTTTGATGGTCGCATCGTCTGCATCGCGTGAAACGCCTAAGACCTCATAATAATCTCTTTTATCTGCCATAACTTTTACCTTTCTTTTTATACGCTTAAAACTGCATGAGGGAAATTCCCCCATGCAGTTTTACCTGAAGCAAATGTTTCAAACCTTATACTTCCTTGTAATCACCATCAACAACGTCATCACCGTAAGGATTTGCACCGGCTGCTCCGGCATCTGCACCAGCACCGGCTCCCATATCAGGACCTGCACCGGCTGCTCCAGCACCGGCTGCCTGCTGTGCTTCATAAAGCTTAGCGAAAAGCTTCTGGGCGCTTTCCATTAACTTTTCTTTTGCTGCCTTAATTTCATCTACCTGTGAATCTGTCATGTTTTCAGCATCGCTGCCCTCAACAAGTGCCTTTAATGCATTTAAGTCTGCTTCTACAGCTGCCTTATCATTTGCATCTAACTTATCTCCGGCTTCATCTAAGGCTTTCTGTGTCTGGAATACCATTGAATCTGCATCGTTGCGGACTTCAATCGCTTCCTTACGTTTCTTATCCTGTGCTTCGTACTCAGCAGCTTCCTTAACTGCCTTATCGATATCTTCATCAGACATATTAGAACCTGCTGTGATTGTAATTTGCTGTTCCTTACCTGTTCCTAAATCCTTAGCAGATACATTTACAATACCGTTGGCATCGATATCGAATGTAACTTCAATCTGAGGTACGCCACGTCTTGCCGGCGGAATACCATCCAGTCTGAACTGTCCAAGGGACTTGTTATCCTTCGCGAACTGTCTTTCACCCTGTACAACGTTGATATCAACGGCTGTCTGGTTATCTGCTGCTGTTGAGAAAATCTGACTCTTCTTTGTAGGAATTGTTGTATTTCTCTCAATCAGTCTTGTAGCGATACCACCCATTGTTTCAATAGAAAGTGACAGTGGTGTAACATCCAGAAGAAGGATTTCACCGGCACCGGCATCTCCTGCTAACTTACCACCCTGGATAGATGCACCGATTGCAACACATTCATCAGGATTTAAAGTCTTGCTTGGTTCATGACCTGTGAGCTGTTTTACCTTATCCTGTACAGCAGGAATTCTTGTAGAACCACCGACTAAGAGTACCTTTGAAAGGTCTGAAGCGGTAAGACCTGCATCATTTAATGCGTTACGTACAGGTTCTGCTGTCTTTTCAACCAGTTCATGTGTTAATTCATCAAATTTAGCTCTTGTAAGAGTCATATCAAAATGCTTTGGACCTTCTGCTGTTGCAGTAATATATGGCAGGTTGATATTGGTTGTTGTAGCGCTTGATAATTCCTTCTTAGCCTGTTCTGCTGCAACCTTTAATCTCTGGAGTGCCATTGTATCCTTAGAAAGGTCTACGCCTTCCTTTGCCTTGAAGTCCTCTAACATATACTGTGTGATTACATTATCAAAGTCATCACCACCGAGTCTGTTGTTACCTGCTGTTGCAAGAACTTCGATAACGCCATCACCGATTTCGATAATAGACACATCGAATGTACCACCACCGAGGTCATATACCATAATCTTCTGTTCGTTTTCGTTATCAAGACCGTAAGCTAAAGCTGCAGCTGTCGGCTCGTTGATAATTCTCTTTACATCAAGACCTGCAATCTTACCGGCATCCTTTGTTGCCTGACGCTGTGCATCGTTGAAATAAGCAGGAACTGTGATAACGGCTTCCGTTACCTTTTCACCTAAATAGTTTTCAGCATCAGCTTTTAACTTCTGTAAAATCATGGCTGAAATTTCCTGTGGTGAGTACTTCTTACCTTCGATTTCCACCTTGTAATCAGTACCCATATGTCTTTTAATAGAAGAAATTGTCTTGTCTGCATTGGTTACAGCCTGACGCTTTGCAGGATCACCGACAAGTCTTTCTCCGTTCTTTGTAAATGCAACAATTGAAGGTGTTGTTCTAAGACCTTCTGTGTTTGCGATAACAACCGGCTTGCCGCCTTCCATAACTGCTACGCATGAGTTTGTAGTACCTAAGTCAATACCAATAATCTTTCCCATAGTTATCTTCCTTTCTTAAGGGCTTCTGCCCATCATTTACTGATTAATTTGCAACCTTTACCATTGAATGGCGGATTACGGTTTCTCTGTATGTGTAACCCTTTTCGAATTCTTCGACGATAATCCCTTCACCGACTGAATCATCTTCCACATGCATCACTGCATTGTGCAGTTCAGGATTAAATTCCATGCCGAGTGCTTCAATCGGCTTGACATCAGAATCTTCTAACATCTTCATGGTCTGCTTATAGACCATATCCATGCCCTTCGCAAATGGTGTTTCTCTTTCTTCTTCTGAAATTGAATTGAAACCTCTTTCAAAGTTATCAACGATTGGAAGAAGCTTCTTAATCATATCGGAAGCACCCATTTCAAACATGGAAGACTTTTCCTTCTCAGTTCTCTTTCTGAAATTATCAAATTCCGCCATCTGGCGTTTTACTTTATCCTGAAGTTCTTCAATCAATGCGTCCTTCGCATCCTTTTTCTTTGTATCTATTCCATCGGCAGACTGCGATTCGGATGATTGACTCGCTTCCTTCGGATTTTCGGCATCAGTGTTTTCTTTCTGTGCCTGCGTGCCATCGTCTTCTGCTCCAGCAGTTTTAGCGGCATCAGCGTCTTTTTCTGTCATCTTTACATCATCGACAGACTCTTTGCTATTTTTCTTTTCTTCTTTTTTAGACACTTTCTTACCAACCTTTCCTATGTTTTCTTAAAAACCTCGTCCATCTGCGTCTGGATTGTCTTTAACGATTCTACAACCTTTTCATAATCCATCCGCTTTGGTCCGATAATTCCGATTGTCCCTTTCAAACCGTCCTGCAATTCATAGGTTGCCGTAACAACACTGCAGTCCTTCATGGAAGCAACCGGTGTTTCATTTCCTATATATACCTGAATACCATGGTCGTCCGCTTCTTTGTCTTTCCCCGACTGCTGGTCTGCAATCAATCCTGAAAGGCTCTGCTTTTCTTCCAAAGTATATATAAGCTCACTCGCTTTGACAGAATCACTTAATTCCGGATACTTAAAAATATTCGTTGCACCGCTTGTATAAATCTCTAACTGGTCTTCATTGCTGATTGCTTCAACAATGGCATCCAGCACTTCTTTAACAAGCTGCATATGCTCTCCTGCCTGATTCTCCATCTTGGATACGATGCTTAAATTCATCTGTTCCAACGTCAGCCCCGTCAGTGTAGTATTTAACAGAATGTTCAGCTTTAAAATATTTTCCTGTGAAAGTGCCTCACTGACATCAATCACTTTATTACGGATAATATTGCCTTCCATTACAATAACTGCTAAAATCTTATCACTCTCCAATTGGGAAAGCTGTACGAATTTCAGCTTATTGCCTTTTACCTGCGGTGCTGTAATCATTGTTGCATAGTTCGTATCCTTTGCCAGAACTTTTGCTACATTCTGAAGCAGTTCCTCTACACGGTCTACCTTTTCATTTAAAATATCCCGCATGGAATCAACCTCTTTTTCTCTGTCGGACACTTTGCTTTCCCGGTCTTCTAACTCCTGCTTTTTCTGTGCCATTAAATCGTCCACATATAAGCGGTAGCCTTTATCGGTAGGAATCCGCCCTGCCGAGGTATGCGGCTGTACAATGTATCCTAATTCTTCGAGGTCTGCCATCTCATTTCGTATTGTTGCCGAACTTAATTTTAAATCGGTATATTTTGAAATGGTTCTTGAGCCAACCGGTTCACCCGTTTCAAGATAGTTCTGTATGACAGCTTTTAAAATCTTTAATTTTCTATCATCCAGCTCCATGGCATCTGCTCCCTTCTTATCTTGTTAGCACTCATTTAGGTGGAGTGCTAATATCGATATACTTAAAATATCACTACACCCCCGTATTGTCAACAACAATCTCAAATTTTTTCTATAAATTATTTATAAAATACATAAATTGCAGATGAACAGCAGAAATCCCCGGAAAAGCAGCATGCTCTCCGGGGATTATCTGATTTCTTTCTTATTTAACGTTCAGTGTAAATGCCACGTGGTTTGATTCATTCAGATCTGAATCCGTACAATATACATCCAATGTATATGTACCTGATTTTGAAGTACTGTATGTACCGTTAACTATAATTCTTCTGGATAATGTATCCTCTGTATCTTTATCATCCGTAATAGATGAAATATACTTCATCACATTAAAGCTGTTTCCCGCTTCAACCGTCGCTTCTGTTGCCGATAAAACAAGCTTTGGTCCGCCTGCAGTTGTTTCTGCTTCGCTCTCTGCAGTTGTCTTTTCCGCTTCTGTCGTCTTTGAAGCATTCTTTGTACTGTCTGTCTCTGTCTTTTCCGTCTCGGCTGCAGTGGTTGTTTCTGCCTGGGTCAGCTGTTCTTTTGCTTCAATTTCTTCTTCGCTCGCCTCATATGCAATCATATAACTGTATTTTGATACATTATTATTATGATCTCTTGCCGCAAAAATCACTTTTGCCCTTGTCATATCCGGCATCACATAGATATTCTCAATGACAATGCTGCTGCTTACATCACCGTCTTTTGCATCGACTGCCTTTGCATAACTTTTAAGCACTTCTTCACCCTGCTCTGCCGAATACGGTTTGACTTTTGATTCATCTACCGTAATCACCGGAGCTGTTCTGTCTGAGGTCAGATACATCGCCGCGATGATAACCGAAAAGAACACGCACACAGCCAGTAATGCTATAATAACACCCTGCTTTTTTTCCATTTGTTTCCTCCTCCGTGAAATGGTTAAACTTCCATGTTATATCAGCTATGCATTATTCCTTATCACCATGACTGTAATTGCCGTAATACTTGCCATAATAATTGCCATAGTATTTGCCATAGTAACTATCTCCGGCAAGGTCTACTTTATTCAGAACGCTTCCGAGAATCTTGCACTTTGTCATTTTAAGCTGCTCTAACTGCTTCTGGACAAACTTGTAATTAACCATATGCGCTGCAACAACCAGTACCGCACCATCACATTTCTGGGCAACAATCGCTGCATCTGTAACACTGCCGAGCGGCGGTGTATCAATAATCACATAATCATAAGTATCCCTGAGTGCCTTTACAAGTGCATCAAATGAATTGTTTGCCAAAAGTTCCGACGGGTTTGGCGGAACGATTCCGGAAAATACCACATACAGATTATCTACATTCGTTGTACAGATCACTTCTTCAAATTTATTCATGCCGGACAGGAAATGAGTGAGTCCCTTAATAGCCTTATTAATCTTATATCTGCCGACAAGAACGGATTTTCTTAAATCCGCATCAATGAAAATAACCTTTTTGCCGGATTCTGCAAGCGATACCGCCAGATTAAAAGAAACACTGGATTTTCCTTCATTCGGTGTAGAACTTGTAAACATAATTACTTTCATATCAGAACCACACAGCTGGATATTGGTTCTCAATGTCTTATAAGCTTCGTTGCAGCGGTAATCTAACTTTCTGAGTCTTTCAATGTTAACTGTAGGCATTACTTATCTCCCTTCTTTGAAGAACTGTGCTTACGCTTCTTTCTCTTTGCCGCAGCTTCCGCACTGTCATCTAAATCTTCTGATAAAGGAATCAATGCAAGGGTACTGATTCCAAGATATTTCTCAATATCTTCAGATGTATTAATGGTATCATTCATTACAAATCGTATAACAACAATGGCAATTGCAAGCACCATGCCTAATACAAATGCGATGATTGCATTTTTTAAGCAGTTCGGGCTTGACGGCTTTTCAGGAATATTTGCTTCCTCGAATACATTGACCTTTTCAATCTGCATAATATCACAAATAGAATCTGCTGAAATTTCCGCTACTTTATCTGCGATTCTTTTTGCTTCATACTGGTCGTTGTTAGAAACCGTAATCTCAAGCACACGGCTGTCAGATGGTGTAGATACGCTGATTTGCTTTGCAAGCTTTTCATTTGTCGTATTTAACCCAAGGTCACTGATAACCTTTTCTGTTACGGTACGGCTTTTTACAAGAATCATATAATCCTGTGTCAGCTGTGTTGATGACTGCAAATCACTTAATGTTGTTGTTCCCTGGCTCTGCTTATTTAACACATACAGGCTCGTCTGTGACCGATACACTGGCTTTAAAAGCAATTTACTTCCAATAAATGCCGCCAGACCGAAAATCACTCCCACTAAGAGAATAATTGCAATCTTACTCATAATAACGATAAAAATCTGTCGTAAATCGATTTCAATTTCGTCATTATTCTTCATCGAATTTTCCATATTCTTCTAGTCCTCCAAATATTCACCTTTAAGAATCCGTTCTGCATTATCACGCAGCAATGCCTTCGCATAATCCTCATCAAATTTGCGGCAGATATACTTTGCGCATTCCTGAATTCTAGGCGATCTTCTTCCATTACTGTGTGCATCTGTTCCGATAACATCCACGATTTCTTCTTTTAACAGTCTTTTGATAAACTTTTTCACCTTACTTCCGGAATCCCCGATAACAGAACCCGCATTCACCTGAATGACAGCCCCCATGTTCTTTAATTCCAAAGCCAGCTTCCAGTCTTCCAATACGCACATATAGCGTTCAATATGCGCAATAACAGGCGTATAACCCATCTGCATCACATTGCTGATACTGGTACGCAGATAAGAATATTCCACAGTCGGATGATATTCTATTAAAATATACTTGGAATCTTCCATCGTCAGATGCGCCTGTGCTTCGAGATCATCTAAAATATCCGAAGTATAATAAATTTCCCTGCCAAGTGCCAGTTCAATCTCAGGGCATACATCTTTCATCTGTTCTTTAAACAGTTCAAAATTTCTGCGCAGCTGTTCGTATCCCATTGTACATTTACCAGGATGATAATGTGGTGTTGCCACAATCTTGCGAATACCCTCATCATATGCAATTTTCATCATCTCAATACTGGTTTCAATATTATCCGGACCGTCATCGACACCATATAAAATATGGCTGTGAATGTCAACATAATGAAACGTCGTTAATTTTCTCATAATTCTGTTTCCTTTTATAAAATCTGCAACTTTGACATTATATATCATAAATCACTTTTTTGCAACAAAAGATTGGGGTCATCTGACATTTTTCCCTGTCAGATGACTCCAATTCAAATGAATGTATCTAATTAAATATGTAAAATTCTTTTTACATTATCGCACATCTTATCAACATCACATATAGTATCGTGCAGTACCGGCGCTGTTCTGATGTCTTCAATCGCCTGCGGAACTTTTACCTTAGAAAGCTTTGAAAGCTCATCTACCAGCTCAAAATCAGACATTACATCATACTTATTGTCAATCGCATCCATCACGCTTCTTGTAAACTTATATGGGCTGGCTGTTGATGCAATCACTGTCTTTGTGGTATCACCGGTTTCCTTCTGATACTTTTCATAGACAGATGCCGCAACAGCTGTATGGGTATCAATTACATATCCTGTATCTTCATACAGCTTCTTAATCATTGCCGCATCTTCTGCTTCTGTTGCGTAATTACCGTAGAAGTCCGAAAGCTGTGCTTTCATTTCATCTGTAATTTCATACTTTCCTGTTTCCTTTAAGGACTGCATCAGTGCCGCATTCTTTTCAGCGCTGTTGCCTGCAATACGGTAAATCAGACGCTCTAAGTTGCTTGAAATCAAAATATCCATTGACGGAGAAGTTGTCAGGACAAATTCCCTGTTTCTGTCATATGTACCGGTTGTAAAGAAATCATACAGTACTTTATTTTCATTGGAAGCACAAATCAGTTTGTGAATTGGAAGTCCCATATTCTTTGCATAAAATGCTGCTAAAATATTACCGAAGTTACCGGTCGGCACAACCACATTGATTGCTTCCCCTGCCTTTACTTCACCGTCTGCGAGCAGGCGTGCATAAGCATATACATAGTAAACAATCTGCGGAACCAGACGTCCGATATTGATAGAATTGGCAGAGGAGAACTGGTATCCGGCTTCGTTCATGACCTTTTCAAGTTCTTTATCACCGAAAATCTTCTTAACACCGGTCTGTGCATCATCAAAATTGCCATTGATACCGATTACATAGGTATTGTCACCCTTCTGGGTTACCATCTGCTTTTCCTGAATCGGGCTGACACCATGCTTTGGATAGAACACGATGATCTTCGTTCCTTTAACGTCAGCAAATCCTGCAAGAGCAGCCTTTCCTGTATCTCCTGAAGTTGCAGTCAGAATTACAATTTCATTCTTTACGTTGTTTTTCTTTGCAGAAGTAATCAGTAAATGTGGCAGAATGGATAATGCCATATCTTTAAACGCAATTGTTGAACCGTGGAACAATTCTAAATAGTATGCACCATCAGCCTTTACAAGCGGTGCAATGACCTTTGTGTCAAACTTTGAATCATATGCTTTGTTAATGCAGCTCTTTAATTCTTCCTCTGTAAAGTCATCAAGCATCAGCTTCATCACTTCATATGCCACTTCCTGATAAGACATCTTTGATAATTCTTCAAAGCTCTTATCCAATGCCGGAATCTGCTCCGGTACGTATAAACCACCGTCTGCCGCAAGACCCTTTAAAATTGCCTGTGATGCAGTAACCTTTACGCTGTCGTCTCTGGTACTTCTGTAAAACAAACTCATTCTCTTCTTCCACCTTTATATTTTCATTCAAATTCTGCTTAAAACAGTATTCAGTTGACATTATACAACAGGATTTTTGGAAACACAATAGCTTTTAAGGTATTTTGTATTTATGTATTTTATGTTACAATCTTTTACAGATACGTAAGGGGGAGCTTTTACGCAGGCAGCGCGAATCCACTCTTATCGCAGAACCGGATACATTAAAATATCTACAAAAGGAGAGGACGTTATGGCAACAGGGGTTTATACAGCATATAAAAAAGACGGCACCGAATACTACCGGGTATCGCTGACCTGTCAGAATAAACATATCAGTCTTGGAAGCTTTGACGATTACAAGACTGCTGCCGCCGTCTATTCCGAAGCCAATGCCATTGTGCGGGATGAAAAAAGTTCCCATTTTGTCAATGCTGCAGAAAAAATAACAAGCTACTCCTCCTGCACTTCTGCACTGGCTTTTGAAAAATTTATGATTCTTTTGAATCTCCGGGATAATAACATTTATATTAAAACACCGGTTTATCTGTGTGATAAATATTTTTTATACTTTTTTTCACCGGAAATTGTGCTGACTTTTGATATTGAAGATTTATTTTACTATTCAGGACACAAAATCATGAGCCGCGGCGGTTATTTTTTTGTCAATGACTTCGGTATGCAGACCAGTATTTTAGCACGCTTCGGTATCCGCAGCCACTCCGTAAAAGGAAAGGATTATTTATTCCGCAACGGTGACGAACACGATTTCCGCTATTCCAATGTTGCCGTTGTCAACCGGTACAACGGCGTAGAACAGATTGAAAAAAACGGACGGATTTTATACAGAACCCGTATCCACATTAACGGCAACTATACCATCGGCACTTATACGTCGGAAAATGAAGCCGCGATTGCCTATAACCGCGCCATTGATTTACTTGCAGAACAGCTGCCGGATTTTAAGAACTACACCCGGAATTATATCGAAGGACTGTCCCACATCGAATACGCTTCTATTTATAATACGGTAAAAATTTCACGCAGGTTCCGCCGCTATATCGAACAGTTAGGACTCACTTACTAAAAAGCGGCAGAAATTCAAATCATAGATTCAAGAATTTCTGCCGCTTTTATCATTTTACTTCTGGTTAATGTAATTAATCAGACCTTCTGCTTTGATAATCTTCTGCATAAATTCAGGAAATGCCTGACCGGTGTAAGACTTTCCTGTTGTTTTATCGGTAATCACGCCGCTGTCAAAATCCACTTCCACCTCATCACCGGCTTCAATTGCCTTTGCAGCTTCCGGACATTCGATAATCGGAAGACCGATATTGATGGAATTGCGGTAGAAAATTCTTGCAAAAGTTTCTGCAATAACACAGCTTACACCTGCTGCCTTAATTGCAATTGGCGCATGTTCTCTGGATGAACCACAGCCAAAGTTCTTATTGGCAACGATAATGTCGCCTTTCTGAACCTTTTTTACAAAATCCTTATCAATATCTTCCATACAATGCGTTGCGAGTTCTGCCGGGTCTGATGAATTCAGATATCTTGCCGGAATGATAACATCTGTATCTACATTATCGCCATACTTAAATACTCTGCCTTCTGCTTTCATGTTGTTCCTCCATTCTGATACAATTCTTATAATCCAAGGTCTGACGGCTGGCTGATTTTACCTGTAACCGCACTTGCTGCTGCAACTGCCGGGCTCGCAAGATAAATTTCAGAGTCTACATGTCCCATACGTCCTACAAAGTTACGGTTAGTTGTAGATACACAGCGTTCTCCTTCTGCAAGGATACCCATATAACCGCCAAGACATGGTCCACAGGTCGGTGTGCTGACTACTGCGCCCGCACGGATAAATGTCTGAACCAGTCCTTCTTCGATTGCCTGCATATAAATCTTCTGTGTTGCCGGAATAACAATAACACGCAGCCCCTTTGCCACTTTTCTGCCTTCTAAAATCTTTGCCGCACAGCGTAAATCGTCAATACGTCCGTTTGTACAGGAACCGATAACGACCTGGTCAATCTTAATGTCGTCAAAGCTTCCTACTACATGTGTATTTTCAGGAAGATGCGGAAAAGAAACTGTCGGTTCAATTTCTGATAAATCAATATTGATAACCTGTTCGTACTCTGCATCGTCATCTGCTGTATATTCTACAAACGGTCTCTTTGAATGTTCCTTCATATATGCTCTTGTCAAATCGTCAACCGGGAAGATACCGTTCTTTCCGCCGGCTTCGATTGCCATGTTTGCAATCGTAAAACGGTCGTCCATTGTCAGATTGGCAATGCCGTCTCCTGTAAATTCCATAGACTTATACAGCGCGCCGTCTACGCCAATCATGCCGATAATATGTAAAATAACATCTTTTCCGCTGACCCACTTCTTTGGCTTGCCTGTCAGTACAAATTTAATTGCAGACGGTACTTTAAACCATGCCTTGCCTGTTGCCATGCCGGCAGCCATATCCGTTGAACCTACACCTGTAGAAAATGCGCCGAGCGCACCGTATGTACAGGTATGTGAATCCGCACCGATAATAACGTCGCCTGCAACCGTAAGTCCCTGTTCCGGAAGCAGTGCATGTTCAATACCCATCTGTCCCACTTCAAAGTAATTTGTAATATCATGCTTCATCGCAAATTGTCTGACACATTTGCAATGCTCGGCAGACTTAATATCCTTATTCGGTACAAAATGATCCGGTACAAGTGCAATCTTATCCTTATCAAATACAGTTTTTACTGTCATCTTATCCATCTCATGAATTGCAACCGGAGATGTAATATCATTTCCAAGTACAAGGTCTAAATCCGCTTCAATCAGCTGTCCTGCCTTTACTTCTGAAAGACCTGCGTGTGCCGCAAGAATCTTTTGTGTCATAGTCATTCCCATGAACCTGTTCCTCCATTTCTTTTTCTATTGACTTCTATTGACTAATTATAGCCGTATCCTGTAAAATTTGTAAAGAGAATTATTTAAATAACTATAATTCCTTTTTAGAATATGTTTCTGTTCAGAGCCAGGCAGATTTTTAAGCATATTTGTGAACCATGCTCGCATGAGTGAACAAATATGGCTGAAAATCTATTTGGCGGATACGCCACACCGACAAAATGTGCAACATTTTGGAGGCTGGCTCTGAACAATAACTGGAATATTGATACATTCCCTAATGCCTGTTCAAAATATAAGGAGAGCGCCATGAATTCACAATCCATAAAAACCTTTATTACCCTTGCCAAATTAAACAGTTTTTCGCAGACCGCCACTTCCCTCTACATTTCCCAATCCACCGTAACAAAGCGTATCTGCGAGCTGGAAAAGGAAGTCGGAAAGCCGCTGTTTTACCGCGATAAAAAACATGTTTCACTTACGGAAGACGGTCGTATTTTCTTAAAATATGCCACACGTATTGTTGAATTGGAGGAAGCCTCTTTAAAGGAAATGCACTCCTCCGTCACTTACGAAAACAGTCTGCGCATCGGCTCGACCAATTCCATTTATGAATGTCACCTGTTTCCGCTGATTTCCGGCTTTGAAAGCGCTTCTAAAAAGCACTCTGTCAAAGTCACGATTGGTCATTCTTCCGATATGATCCAGCTGTTAATGGACGGCATTTTAGACTGTGTCTTTACATCAGTCCCGCTGGTACGCGCAGGCTTTGAATGTCACCATTTTCACACGGACAATCTTGTGCTTGCGACCGGTTATGATAATATGCTGCATGCGGACGGTATCCGAAAAGAAGAACTGACTTCTATTAAATATATGATGTGTAACTTTGCACTCAATGACGTTGGGGAATTTATCCGGAATCTCTTTCCGACACACTATCAGTTTAAGTTTGAAATTGACAACAGCACCAAACTGATTCCCTATCTGATTAACACAACCGGTTACAGCTTTCTGCCCGACAAAATGATCGAACAGGAGCTTGCAGATAAAAAACTGCGTACGATTCCTCTTCTGGATTTTGAAACACCGAAAATTAACAGCTATTATATAGGAAGTTTAAGAAGTAAAGAACTGTGGACAAAACTGCTGCACAAGTAAAGTTTAGAACCACAGCCGCTCTTTACACAGCAGTTTCCCGTATCGCATATCGCGCTCCCGGGTGCAAAAAGAGAGCCGGTTTAGATGAACTCTAAACCGGCTCTCCCGCCCCTGCCAAGGATTTGCTCACATATCCGTACTGAAATCCTTGAAGAATCGGAATGACGTGATTCGAACACGCGACCTCTTCGTCCCGAACGAAGCGCTCTACCAAGCTGAGCCACATTCCGATATATTTGGTTGTACGTCCAAAACCGTACTTTGTTATATTAGCATAATTAAATGCAATTGTCTAGAAAAAAATGAATGTTTTTGCAGGTAATTATGTTTACAATTAAATTTGGATGTAGTATTCTTTGATGAGGTGATACATAATGGTCACTGTAAAAAGAATAAATACAGAGAATAGAAAAAGGAGAACTTATGGGAAGAGATGTCATTATTGCCTGTGATTTTAACAGCAAAGAAGAAGTAGTGAGCTTTTTAAGCAAATTTCAGGATGAAAAGCCATTTGTAAAAATCGGAATGGAACTTTTTTACGCAGAAGGACCTGAGATCGTCAGAACAATTAAGAAGATGGGACATAAGATTTTCCTTGATCTGAAATTACATGATATTCCAAATACAGTCAAAAAATCCATGGCAGTATTATCAAACCTTGATGTTGATATGTGCAACGTTCATGCGGCAGGAACCAAAGCAATGATGTCCGCAGCGATTGAGGGACTGACAAGAGCAGACGGAACAAGACCTCTGCTGATCGCTGTGACACAGCTTACCTCTACAAGCGAGGAAGTAATGCAGGAAGAATTGTGGATTGACAAACCGATTGACAAAACAGTGATGCATTATGCAAAAAATACAATGGAAGCAGGGTTAGATGGTGTGGTATGCTCTCCATTAGAGGCAGGAAAAGTACACGAAGTATGTGGAGAAAAATTCCTTACCATCACACCGGGCGTGCGTTTCGCAGACGGAGATGTAGGAGACCAGAAGCGTGTGACAACACCTGCAAAAGCAAAAGAGCTTGGCTCTGATTTTATCGTAGTCGGCAGACCAATCACACAGGCAGCTGATCCGGTAGCGGCATACAGAAGATGTGTTGCCGAGTTTGTTGGCTAGAAAAAGGAAGATTATGGAGAAGAAAAAAGGAATTAGCGGAAGTACCTTAAAAATGATCGCCATCGTCACCATGCTGATCGACCATATCGGCGCTGCTGTGCTGGCAAGACTTCTGATGGTAAACGGGCTGGGAGAACTCGACCAGACCAATACAGATGCGATCATGCAATGGCTCTCTGCAAATGGAGCATTGTATGGGACGTACACGGTCATGCGAATGATCGGACGTGTGGCGTTCCCAATCTTTTGCTTTTTGCTGGTGGAGGGATTTTTGCATACACATGATGTGAAAAAATATGCGATGCGGCTTGGACTGTTTGCGTTGCTCTCAGAGATACCGTTTGATCTGGCATTCAGCAGCAAAATACTCGAATTCAATTATCAGAATGTCTTTTTTACACTATTCATTGGTTTGCTGATGATGATCGCTTACCGTGCAGTGGAAGAAAAAGAAGAGTGGAATCAGGCGTTGAAGATGATCTTGTATATCCTGATCGTGGCAGCAGGAATGGCACTGGCGTATTTTTTAAAGACCGATTATGCCGAAAAAGGTGTATTCTGTATCATGGTCTTATACATTTTCCGCAAGAAAAAAATGTGGCAGATCATCGCAGGATGTGCATCATTCATCTGGGAGACACCGGCGCTGTTCGGCTTTATCCCGATCGCATTTTATAACGGAACCCGCGGCTGGAAGATGAAATATTTCTTCTATATTTTCTACCCGGCACACTTATTGATTTTATATCTGCTTTGCTATTTCATGAGAATCAGCGGTTATTCAGCGGTTTAAAAGGTGCAGTCCTTAAAAGTTTCATAAGAAATTATACGACAGATATTAAGAATGATTAAGAAAAGCTTGATTGAATCACTGGCTCTCTTTTTGTAACATAAATTTAAAGTACTGAATGATTACAAAAAGAAAGCCGGGGATGAAAAATGAGTCAGAGAGAAAACGTAAATCCGATAAGGGAACAGAATCACAGAAAAAACAGCAGAAGATATCAGAAAAGAGCGGCAGCAAGAAGGCGGCGCAACACGATTTTTATCATGGAGATCGTGTTGCTGCTTATTCTTGCGGTGGTTCTTTTTTTTGTGTCAAAATTAAGCAAAATTGAGAAAACAAAGCTGGATATGGACAAGATTGAGGTCAATGAGGATATTTCGCAGGAATCCCGGAAAATTATGAAGGGTTACCAGACCATTGCGATGTTTGGTCTGGACAATCGCTCCAATGGAAATTTGTCGCAGGGGCGGAGCGATGTCATTATGCTTGCCAATATTAATAATGATACAAAAGAGGTAAAATTGGTTTCTGTCTACCGCGACACTTATTTGGATACCGGAGATGGAATTTTCCAGAAATGCAATGCCGCCTACGCTAAGGGTGGACCGGAGCAGGCGATATCCATGCTAAATGTAAACCTTGATTTAAACATCACAGATTATGTGACAGTCGACTTCAACTCGATCATCGAATGCGTCGATTTACTTGGCGGTGTGGACATGGAGATCACAGATGATGAGGCGTCTCTCATGACCGGATATATCCGGGAGTTAAACGAATTGACCGGAAATAAGGCCGAGAATCTTACGCAGGGAGGCACATATACTTTAAACGGTGTGCAGGCATGTGCATATGCGAGAATCCGATATGGAGGCGGTGATGATTACCGCAGAACAGAGCGTCAGCGTACGGTTTTGACCGCGATGGTGAAAAAAGCACAGCAGTCCGATCTTACAACCGTAAATAAGCTCATCAATGAGGTATGTGGTGATATCCAGACCAGTTTTTCAAATGCAGAACTGTTAGCGCTTGCGTCACAGGTTTTCCAATATTCCATTGGAGACACCACAGGATTTCCATTTACCAAGACAACTAAGGTTTTGAGCAAAAAAACAGGTGATGTCGTGATACCGTGTGATCTGAGCGACAATGTAAAAGAACTGCATATCTTTTTGTATGAGGACAGTGCTTACACCGCTTCTGATACCGTGAAACAGAACAGTGAAAAAATCGTGTCAGATACCGGATTTAAATCCGGCGACGGACATTAAAAAAGGAGG
>OOCL01000018.1_pt1 | contig 165799 bp, 109 predicted proteins | sample 1671211 | NCBI WGS metagenome assembly OOCL01 (sample SAMN06348133, study PRJEB24527) | human gut metagenome | biome: human gut; feature: ankylosing spondylitis patient; material: feces | host: Homo sapiens | place: China | collected 2015-10 | reverse complement strand
TTTGCTATCGGCTTCCTTCATCGATTCGTTGCCTCCTCGACTCTGCCGAGTTGCTCGGTCCTTCCCGCGACCGGGCGGACAGTGGACTTTCACCACACAATCACACGTGCGCTGCCGGGCGCACCTAAACACATCGGCCGATCTGCAAGCAGACCGGCCGATGCATAAGACTTTGCGGCGTTTCGCCTTAAAGCTTCCTGCGCCGCAGCATGATGAGCTTCCAGGCTGCGGGAATAACGAAGAGCGAAAGGAGCGGCGCCGTTACCATGCCGCCCACCATCGGCGCGGCAATGCGGCTCATCACCTCACTGCCGGCGCCTGTTCCCACCAAAATCGGAATCAGGCCGGCAAGCACCACAGCCACCGTCATGGTCTTCGGACGAACTCGAAGCGCCGCACCATGCTCAATAGCTCGGTCAAGCGCCTCCACCGTAAAGGTCTTGGGATCGGCCAAGGACTTATCGTTCTGCACGGCATGCCGCAGGTAGACGATCATCACCACACCGAACTCTGCCGCAAGACCCGCCAAGGCAATGAAGCCCGTACCCACGGCAACTGACAGTCGGTCGCCCAGCAGGTAAAGGAGCCAAATGCCGCCCGTAAGTGCGAAAGGCAGACTGCCCAAAATAAGGAGCGACTCTGCAAAACGGCGGAAAGCCAGATAGAGCAGCACAAAGATGATGAGGATGGTCATCGGCACCATCAGCGTCAGGCGATCCTTGGCGCGCTCCATCAATTCGTATTGCCCCGAGAAGGCCACGGAAACGCCCGGCTTCAGAGACACTGATTTGGCAATGGCTTCACGAAGATCCCCCACTACCGACGCCATGTCGCGATCACGGGCATCGACAAAGACCCAGGCAGCCGGCCGGGCATTTTCCGTACGCAGCATCGAGGGACCGAGAGACGTGCGGATTTCAGCCACATCTCCCAAAGTCAGACTCTGACCGGACCCGGAAATGATCGGCAGATTGCGGAGCGCTTCAGGCGAATCGCGCCAGCTCTGCGGAAAGCGGATCGTGATCGGATAGCGCGCGATCCCGTCGACAACGTCGCCCGCCATCTCTCCGCCGACGGCGGACTTGACGTAGCTCTGCACGCCGGCAACGGTGAGCCCCCAGCGGGCAGCCTTGAGACGATCTACGCTGACTTCAACGTAGCGTCCGCCCGTCAGTCGTTCAGCAATAGCTGATACGACACCCGGAACCGTCTTCGCGGCCTCTTCAATCTGCTCGGCAGCGCCGTCGATGTCGGCAAGCGACTGTCCGGACACCTTAATGCCAATGGGGCTCTTCACACCGGTGGAGAGCATGTCGATACGATTGCGAATCGGCATCACCCACAAGTTGGCCAAACCCGGGAGACGAACGGTCTTATCGAGCTCGTCGATAATCTTTTCCATCGTCATGCCGGGGCGCCATTCACTTTCGGGTTTGAGCTGAATGGTGGTTTCAATCATCTCCAAAGGCGCCGAGTCAGTTGCCGTATCGGCGCGGCCGGCCTTGCCGAAGACCGTAGCGACTTCCGGAACGGTACGGATGAGCTTGTCGGTCTTTTGCAGCATGGCTGCAGCTTCAGATGAAGACACCCCCGGGAGCGTAGACGGCATATAAAGAATATCGCCCTCGGCAATCTGGGGCAGAAATTCGCCGCCCAGCTTTTCCACCGGATATAGGCCGCCGATAAGCACCAAGAGCGCCGCAAAGAGCGTCGTCTTCGGCCGGCGCAGCACGCCCATGAGGAGCGGCTGATAAAGACGCACAAGCCAGCGGTTCAGGGGATTTTTGTCTTCGGGCGGAATCTTGCCGCGAATCCAAAGTCCCATCAGCACCGGCACGAGCACCACAGCCAGGAAGGCCGAGGCGGCCATCGACCACGTCTTCGTCCAGGCGAGCGGCCCGAAGAGACGCCCTTCCTGGCCTTCGAGCGTGAAGATCGGAATGAAGGAAAGCGTGATGATAAGGAGGCTCATAAAGAGCGCCGGTCCCACCTCTACCGCAGCTTCCGTAATGACCTGCCAGCGTTCCGCGCCGGCAAGATCTGCCCCAGGGTGCGCCTCCTCCCAAGCTTCAATATGCTTGTGGGCGTTCTCAATCATGACGATGGCCGCATCAACCATGGCGCCCACGGCAATTGCAATGCCGCCGAGACTCATGATGTTGGCGTTAAGCCCCTGAAAGTGCATCGCTATGAAGGCGAGTGCGAGACCGAGCGGCAGTGTGATCACCGCCACCAGTGCACTGCGCACATGCCACAGGAAGATGGCGCAGACGAGCGCAACGACGATGAATTCTTCAATAAGCTTATGCGTGAGGTTTTGGATGGCACGGTCAATGAGTGAACTTCGGTCATAAACCGGCACAATTTCCACGCCTTCGGGGAGCGCACTCTTAAGTTCCTCAAGGCGCGTCTTCACAGCAGCAATGACTTCACGGGCGTTGCCGCCGGTACGGAGCAAAATAATGCCGCCCGCGACTTCACCTTCGCCGTCAAGCTCCGCGATGCCGCGGCGCATTTCCGGCCCCAGGCGAACCTGAGCGACGTCGCCCAAAACCGTCGGCGTTCCCGAAGCATTTGTTTTGAGCACGATGGAGCGGAAGTCGTCAAGCGTCTTCAGATACCCCTGAGCGCGCACCATGAATTCGCTTTCGCCCATCTCGATGGAACCGCCGCCCGCTTCCTGATTCGAAGCGGAAAGCGCCGTCTTGATGTCGCCCACCGTAACGCCGTACTGCTCGAGCTTGACCGGATCCGGAATGATCTGATATTCCTTCACGGCGCCGCCCACGCTCGCCACTTCGGCTACGCCCGGGATGGTCTTGAGTTCATACTTGAGAAACCAGTCCTGGAGCGCCCGCAGGCTTTCCAAATCGTTCTTTCCGGATTTGTCCACCAAAGCGTACTGATAGATCCAGCCCACACCGGTGGCGTCCGGGCCGAGTTCGGGCGTGACACCGCTCGGGAGTTTCCCTGCAGCCGAATTAAGCGACTCCAGCACGCGCGAACGCGCCCAGTAAAGATCCGTTCCGTCCTCAAAAAGAACGTAGACAAAAGAGGTGCCGAAGAGTGAAAAGCCGCGTACGGTCGAGGCACCCGGCACGGAGAGCATCGTCGTGCTGATGGGATACGTCACCTCGTTCTCAACAATCTCCGGCGCCTGTCCCGAGTAATCGGTCTTAATGATGACCTGAACGTCGGAAAGGTCGGGAAGCGCATCCACGGGCGTCTTCAGCACCGCAACGATGCCGGCGATCGCGAGCAAAAGCGCGCCGAAAAGAACGAGTACGCGATTTTCAACCGAGGCGCGGATGACGCGTTCAATCATTTCGCGGCTCCTTGGGGTTGTGTTGCCGCCGAGGGCGTCGGACTGCTGAGGTCGAGCACCGTCTGAGGCTTGGACGCTGTTCCGAGAGACTCATCCGGCGCTCCGTGAGTCATACCCTGCGGCATGCTGCCCTTCGGCTCGCTTTGAGCTTCATCCGGCGAAGCCGGTTTCATAGGATCTGCGGGCATCGGCATGGGCGCCGCAGCGCCCTCATTGGCGCTCAGGCCATCGGCAGCCGGCTGCATGCGGGCAAGCGCCCCTTCAATATTGGCTTCGCTGTCGATCAGGAAGACGCCCGATACCACCACGTCTTCGCCGGGCTGAACACCCGAGGCAAGCGCTGTCTGTCCGGACGATTCACCGAGGATGCGCACGGGCTTCGGAATGAAGCGCGTGCCTTCACGCACGATCACGCGGGGATTTCGTCCGTCGTCAATCACCGCCTGCGAGGGCACGAGAATGCCTTGGGCCCCCGGCGCCGCAAGCAGAAGCTTGGCCGTCATCCCTGGGCGCAGTTCAAGATTGGGGTTGTCGACCGAAAACCGCAGCTTCAGCGTACGCGTAGCCGCTTCGCCCTCCGGCAACACTGTCGGCGCAGAAGCCTCCCAAATGCGGCCGGGGAAGGCGTCAACGGAGAGCTTAAACTTCGCTTGAGGCAGATACGGCGCATAGCGCTCCGGCACCGAAGCCGTTACCCAGAGCGGATCGAGTCCTTCAACCGCGGCTACCGCATCGCTCTTCGTGACGTTCATGCCGTTTTTCAGCGCGAAAGCGGTCAGCACGCCGTCAATCGGAGCGGCAATATGAAAGCTCGTGCGGACTTTCTTCGTACGGCGAAGCGCTTCAATGTCGGCATCGGGCATGCCGGCAAGCTTGAGGCGCAAAAGCACTGCGTCGAGCTCAGCACGGCTGCGCTTTAATTCAACGAGCACCAGATATTCACTCTGCATCTCCACCCATGACGGGATGGTCAGCTGAGCGAGCGGCTGCCCTTTTTTGACAAAGTCACCGACCGTCACCGGCGCGACAGACTCCACAAACCCCTCTGCCCGAGCCTGCACCTGAGCCGTATGGTGGCCGTTGACGAGCACTTCCGCCGGGAACCAGCGCGAAAGCGAGAGCTGCCCCGCCTCGGCCTTTGCCGTCTTCAGACCCAGATTGGCGGTGAGCGTCGGATCTATGACAACGCCATGAGGCTCAAGATTTTCATCCTCGCCGCCCGATAAATCGGCTTGGGAGGCGTATTTCGGCACCAGATCCATGTCCATGAAGGGCGACGGACCGGATTTCTCAAAGTGCACGTCGGGCTTCATCGGATCGTACCAATAGAGCACGGGCTTGCCGTCAGCATCCGGTTCGGCGAGCTTCACCTTGGCTTTGGGCTTTGCTGCGGCAGCGCCGACGGGGGCGTATTTCGGCACGAGGTCCATATCCATGAAGGGCGAAGGACCGGGTTTGTCGAAATGCACGTCAGGCTTCATCGGGTCATACCAATAAAGCACGGGTTTGCCGTCGGCATCGGGCTGCGCGAGCTTGACGCCTGCGGGCGTCTGCGGGGCTGCTGAGGCCGAATGCGCTCCGGAAGCTGATGTCGATTCAAGGAGCCCGAGCCGCTGCGCGAAATGTTCGAGTGAAGACTGGTGCCGCCAAACGGCATATCCGCCGGCAGCAGCGCCGGCAGCTAAAGCGACAACCACAGCAAGCACCGTGAGCACCGGACTGCGGCCGGTCTGAGTCGATGGGGAAGATGAGGTGGACGGGGAAGGCGACGTCATGGGAACGGTCCGTCAGTCATTTTGTCGATGCGGCGATTGGGCGGCTGACAAAAAAGGGGAATACGAGGAGAGCCGTCGTCCCGGCGAGGGATGACGGCTTGAGGGTCGATCAAGCAGAAACTTGCCGGCCAAAGCAAGCGGACTGAAGCGCTGCTGCGTTTCGGCCAGAAGCCCGGGGGAGCGGCGGATCAGTGCGCGGCAGAGTCCGGCAGTGCTTGGGGCAATCAGCGTTCGATGCTCTGGAGGACCGAGAGCTGACCTTCCTGCGTGAAGGTAAAGTGAATCTTGTCGCCAGCCTTCAGACCTTCAACGAGCTTGGGGTCCTTGAAGGTAAAGCGCATCGTCATGGCCGGCCACTGCAGAGCAGCAATGGGTTCATGCTCAATCGTGACCTTGCCGTTGGCTGCATCAATAGCCTTGACAACGCCGACAGCCTGAACAGCCGGGCTCTGTGCGGCCATATGCATGGAATGGTCCCCCGCCATCATGTGATGTTCATGGCCGGACATATCCATATTCATATCGGCAGCCTGAACGGCACCGACAGTCAAAAGAGCAGCAAGAGCGGCAAACGTGCGAATCATGGTGATCTCCTTTATTGCGTTTTGCATCTGCGGGCGATCCCTGCCGTCTCAGGAAGATGGTCAAAAATCAGGGATAACCCTCAACGGACTGCAAATATACAACCAATACGGAAGATGTAGGGGATTGTCCTATCATGGCGGAATTTTGCCGGCAAGATCATTGTCGGCTGAAATTCCCTCTGCCGCAGTCTTTTGCAGGATTTCAATCAGCTTTTTCCGCATTGTGTCTTTGCGATTGGTTGCAATTCTCATTGCAGGGATGCTGATCGTCTTCTGCGTTCTGGGCTCCCAAACATCAGGCGCAGACTATCTGTTATATAAGGAACAGCTTTTGCTGTCTATCCCCCTACTGCCGCAGCGGATTTCATTATTTATACGTCAAACGGCTTAATTCCTTCGCATCAATCCCTGAAGGCTGAAATTTTCCCAGGTTTATAAAGATATGCGGGTTGAACTTCTCAGACGTTCAATCGGAAGATACAATGCCGCTCCAAAGAGCTAAGGGATAACGTGAGTACAGTCTGCCAAGCTCTTCTGCCCCAACCACCTGCACCTATTCATAAAGCTATATCACGGTGCAAGCCATGAAGATCGAGGAGAAGTTCGTGGCCAGACTATCCGTTCATTCCATCCCTGTGACTGATGCGCGCAACGAAGAAACCATGCACGGTTTTGCTCGGCGCATCGAAGCCACGCCTCCAGGACAATGCGCGCTTGCGCTGCAGCTGAGCCTCCTTGAAGCGAGTGCGCTGCAGACCTGCGGCAAATGTGTGCCGTGCCGGGACGGCCTTCCTCAGCTTGCCAAGCTTATGCGCCGCATCGTGGACTGCGAAGCTCAGCCCGAAGATCTCGGCCGGCTCAAAACACTGGCGGAATTCATCCGCTTGGGTTCGGACTGCGCCATCGGTTACGACGCTGCGCAGATGGTGCTCGAGAGCCTCACCCGCTTTGCTGACGAATTTAAGCACCACACGGAAGAGCAGAGCTGCCAGAAGGGCATCGCTCAGTCGGTGCCCTGCGAAACCTTCTGTCCTGCGCACGTTGACGTGCCGGGCTACATCGCGCTCGTGGCCGAAGGCCGCAGCGCTGAAGCCGTTGCTCTGATCCGCAAAGACAATCCTTTTCCGACTGCCTGCGGCTATGTGTGCGAGCATCCCTGCGAAAAGCGCTGCCGCCGCACGCTCATTGATGCGCCGATCAATATCCGCGCCATCAAAAAGTACGCCTGCGATCAGGCGGCTGCCGACACCGTTCCGACCCCGAAGCGTCAGCCTGATACCGGACGCACGATCGCCGTCATCGGGGGCGGCCCCGCCGGTCTCACCTGTGCCTATTTCCTCGCGCTCATGGGGCACACGGTGGAGCTCTATGAAGAAAAGAAGCACTTGGGCGGCATGATGCGCTACGGCATTCCTGCCTACCGTTTCCCGCGCGAGCGTCTGGACGAAGACATCCGGGCCATTCTCGGCGTGGGCAACATCAATGTCCATCTCGAGAGCCCCGTCGGCACCGACGAAATGAAGGCGCTTTCGCAAACTTGCGATGCTGTCTTCGTCGCCATCGGCGCACATGCGGCTAAAAAGCTTCGTCTGCCCGGGATAGACGCCAAAGGCGTCATTTCCGCCGTGGATATGCTGCGCAGTATCGGCGACGGCGTCTACCCGGACTACCGCGGCAAAAAGATTGCAGTAATCGGCGGCGGCAATGTTGCCATGGACTGCGTTCGCACCGCGGTGCGCGCGGGGGCTGCCGAGGTGAATCTGGTCTATCGCCGCCGCATTGAAGACATGACGGCGCTCAAGGAAGAAATCGAAAGCGCCGTTGCTGAGGGCGTCGAGATGCTCCCGCTTCAGGCGCCGGTTTCCATTGAAGTCGATGCATCCGGCGCCTGCACGGCGCTCATGATGCAGCCGCAGATGATCAGCGCCTACTCGCGCGGCCGCCCCGGCGTCGTCAATGCGCAAAAGCCCGTTGAGCGCCTTGAGGCAGACCTTATCGTGGCAGCCGTCGGTCAGGATGTGGTTTCCTCGCCCTTTGAAGCCTTCGGCATGAAGACGCACTGGGGCGCTTTTACGACGGACGAATTCCTCGCTGCCGAAGGTTTTTCCAATGTCTTTGTCGGCGGCGACTGCCAAAGCGGTCCCACCACCGTCATCAAGGCCGTGGGCGCCGGCAAGGTCGCCGCCCGCAACATTGATGAAATGCTCGGCTTTCACCATTACCTCGACTGCGGCGTTGCAGCGCCGCCTCCGCGTATGAATGACCGCACGCCCAAAGGGCGCGTCAATCTGATCGAGCGGCCGGTCAAATTCAGAAAGCGCGACTTCAATGAAGTCGAAATCGGCATGAGCAGTGAAGAAGTGCAGCAAGAATGCGGCCGCTGCCTGCGCTGCGACTGTTTCGGTGCAGGTGCGTCCTGCGGCGGGAGAATCCAATATGTTTGACTTTACGATCGACGGCAGGATTGTCTCCGTCAAAGAAGGCACCACCATTCTCGAAGCTGCGCGCAGCGCCGGTCTTCATATTCCGACGCTGTGCTACCTGAAGAATGTGAGCTCCATTGGCTCCTGCCGGCTCTGCGTGGTTGAGGTCGAAGGCACCGCCGGCCTTGTATCCTCCTGCAACACCCTCGTCAAGCCCGGCATGGTCGTGCACACAAATTCGGATGCGATCACTGCGGCACGCCGCACGGCACTTCAGCTCATCATCGCCGACCACGGACTCAACACCACCCAGTACTGTTTCAGCTGTCCGAAAAACGGCAGCTGCGAACTGCAGGACCGCTGCCGAGAGCTCGGCGTTGAAACGACGCCCTTTGACGTTAAGCCCGCCGGGGGACCGATCCTCGACTCGAACCCCTTCATTGCCTTTAACCCCGCGCTCTGCATTCGATGCCAGCGCTGCGTAGGCGCCTGCAACAACGCTGCGGGCAACCACACCCTGATCACCGGCCGCAGGGGCGTGCGCACCTCCATTCTTGCGCCTTTCGCCGAAGACTGGAAAAGCACGAACTGCGAGTCCTGCGGCAACTGCGCAGGGGCCTGCCCAACAGGCGCCATCACCATGAAGCGCCGCCGCCAATACCGTTCTTGGGAAATCCAGCGCGTGCGGACGACCTGTCCGCACTGCGCTACCGGGTGCCAATATAACCTCGTGGTGAAAAACGGCCGCATTGTCGACACTGAAGCTCTGGACGGTCCGACCAATCACGGGCTTCTCTGCGTGAAAGGACGATCGGCGAGCTTTGACTTCGTTCATTCGCCTCAGCGCCTGACGACGCCCCTCATCCGCAGCAAAATCACCGGCGAACTTGAACCCGCCTCCTGGGATGAGGCGCTCGATCTGGTTGCGCGGCGCTTCGGCGAAATCAAGGCCCGGCACGGCGGGAGCGCCATCGCAGCTTTTGCCTGCGCGCGTTCGGCCAATGAAGACATCTACATGCTCCAGAAGATGGCGCGCACGGTTTTTGAGACCAACAACGTCGACAACTGTGCCCGCGTCTGCCACGGGCCATCGGTTGCCGGCCTGCAGCGCACGCTCGGCTCCGGCGCGATGACCAATCCCATTTCCGATATCTGCGAAAACGCTCAGGTGATCCTGCTCGTGGGCTCCAACCCCGAAGAGGCGCATCCGGTGATCGGCATGCAGCTTCGCGCTGCGGTCGCCCGCGGCACGCGGCTCATTGTCGTTGATCCCCGCGATATCGGTCTGTCCAAAACGGCCGACCTGCACATCAAACTCAAACCCGGCACGAACGTCGCCTTTGCCAACGGTATCGTCCGTCAGCTTATTCATGACGACTTGATCGACCACGCGTTCATTGAGTGCCGCACGGAAGGTTTCGCAGACCTCAAAGCGATGGTCGAGGCTTACACGCCGGAGCGCGTCGCTCAAATCTGCGCGATTGACCCGCGCGACCTCATTGCCGCCGCGCGTCTTTACGGCCGCGCGGACCGCGCCGCAATTGTCTACTGCTTAGGCGTCACCGAGCACTCTTCGGGCACCGAAGGCGTGATGTCGCTCTCCAACATCGCCATGGTGACCGGCAAATACGGCCGTCCCGGCTGCGGCATCAATCCGCTTCGCGGCCAGAACAACGTTCAGGGCGCCTGCGACATGGGGGCATCTCCGGGCGATCTCACGGGCTACCAGAAAATCGCTGCCACCGGCATCGTTGAGAAATTTGAAAAAGCATGGGGAACTCAGCTCCCGAGATTCAAAGGACTCTATGCCACGGACTGCTTCCCCAAGATGATCGAGGGCGAAGTAAAGGGACTCTTCATTTTCGGCGAAGACCCGGTGCGCACCGACCCAGACACGCATCACGTCATCAAGGCCCTCAAGAACCTTGAATTCCTGGTGGTGGATGAGCTTTTCCTCACAGAAACGGCAAAGTATGCCGACGTTGTGCTCCCGGGACGCAGCTATGCCGAAAAAGAAGGCACCTTCAGCAACACCGAACGCCGCGTGCAGCGCATCCGCAAAGCCGTGGAAATTCCCGGAACGCGCGCAGACACGGATATCTTCACCGATATCATGAATCGGATGGGCTACCCTCAGCCGCATCTCACGCCCGCTCAGATCATGGACGAAATTGCTTCGGTTACCCCGTCCTTTGCCGGCATCAGTCATGCGCGGCTCGACGGCGCCGAAAACGCCGGTCAGGGACTGCAGTGGCCCTGCACGGGTCCGGATCATCCGGGTACGCCGATTCTCCATGTTGGGAAGTTCACCCGAGGTCTCGGCCGCTACTCGACCGCGCAGTACCGTGATCCGAGCGAACTGCCCGACAGTGAGTATCCGCTGATGCTCACCACCGGCCGAGTGCTCTATCAGTACAACGCCTGCGCCATGACCGACAAAACGGAAGGCATCAACGAGATTTCGGGGCGCTCCTTCATTGAGCTCAACACGAAGGATGCTGAACGTCTCGGCATCAGCAACGGCGACCGCGTGAAGGTCACATCAAGGCGCGGCGCTATTGATTCGGTCGCTCACGTGTCCGACAAAACTAATGTCGGCGAGAGCTGGATGCCCTTCCATTTTCAGGACGGCAACTGCAACTGGCTCACTAAGGCGGCACTCGACAATATCTGCAGTACACCGGAATACAAGGTGTGCGCCGTAAGAGTTGAAAAGCTCGGCGCATCGGCTTAAAAACGAACGGCAGCTCTGCTGTGGCTAAGCGCTCTGAATTCCTTTGGAAATCAGAGCGCTTTTTCTTCTTGGTGCCCCTAACTGTATCTGTGTCTGACGCCACTCAGAGCTGAATTTTCGGTCTAAGTAAACAATGTGTTTTCTTTAGCCAACACTTTTTATTGCCTGCAGATACTTGCCAACGCTCAACTTATTGATTTCTAAATAATATCATGTCATATAAGGGTGCTCTGCTATCGTTTCAACGCTTTACCAAACGAAGTCGCAAAGTACCGTCATACATGACAGAGAGACAATAAATGGCTTACACAAAAATTTGGACACTCTTGAATACCGAGCAATTTCACTGAATTGGCCTTCTGGTCGTATCGGATTTTCAAAAACTCCTATATTTAGTATCTACTGAGGATGCTATGACCATCAAACCGTTACGGAATTTTGGCATTGGAAAAACAATAAAGTGAACAGAAGTGATAATTTATAATTACTTCGTACTATGTAAAGAGATATCGATTGAAAAACATTAGTCGATATTAGAATATTCTCAAACAAATAGGCTTTTATTTGAGAATTATTAAAATTTCAGGTTGTTTGGAATAGACGGATTTAATTTCTCAAGTTTGGCAGTCGTCGCTCTTACTGTGTCAAGTTTATCCGCTTGCTATCCAATTCGGTTTGACCTAATGAGCGTATTGGTTAACCCTTTGTTGCGTCGATCAAACAATATCCATTTCTTGTTAAAGCCTGAAAATAAGCGCATTGCAATGTAGTAGGGTATACCCCCCCAAGTCAACAAATCGCATTCTTCTCCCCATAAGCTTTTTAAAGCTGTTCAGTACAGTCACTCAACCTCCCGCTTGAACGCGGGGAAATCTGGGGAATTCTGATGAAAAAAACGATCATTGCCGTAGCGACGCTTGCTGCCGCCTCTCTCGCTCAAGCAACCGATACAACGTGGACCAGTCAAAGTTGGACTCCTGCTTCTACAGGTCAGACTAGTTGGGAAGGATCTTCTGCAGATAAGCTTATTTTTAATGGCACTTCCAGCTCGAATAAAAATGGCGATGAGTGGACAAACGCCCAACTCTTTATTCAGGGTACTGAGGGAAATAGCCAAAAAAGCACCATTACTGGCGGAACTCTTGAATTCATTTCTCAGAACCCCGCAACCAATGATGCCAACAATGCTCCTGGGGTAGGCTACAACGCTGTAGTTTTAGGCGGAAACAGTTCTCTCACCATTGATGTGGGCACCTTATTGTTGGGTGATTCTGTCATCGATCAAACCGATAAAAAAAGGCGGTGACCGCGGCATACGTCTTTCTGGTTCGAACAATACGTTGACTATTTATGCCGACCGTATCGTGTCGTATACGGGTGATGAATTTATTCATGTGCGTCAGGGCAATGGTTCGTCGGTCGCCAACATTGGCTCAGCTGACCGCCGCATTGGGTATTTTGAAGCGCACACTGGCTGGGGCAAAGATGATTACGGCGTTGCCCTGCTTCAGGCCAATGAAGGCAACAAGGTGTTTCTTTATGCCGATGAAGCAGTACTTGATGGCTCAACAAATTCCCAGGGCGGCGTGATCGGTTCCGGCGGCTGGGGTGAAGTTCATGTCGACGCCAATAAACTCACTATTAACGGTAATATTTGCGGCTCTTATGGGACAATGAGCAACGCCGACAAGCAGCTGACTTTAAGTGTCAGAGCGGGAACGCTGGATATGACCGGGGATATCAATGTTGGCAACGAGGCTAAAGGGAACAGCAACTTTGACCGCAATACAACCGTAGAAATTGAAGCCGATGTGCTTAATCTTAAAGGCGACATTAAAGTCGACAATAATAAACGCACGGGATCAAAAGCCGAAGGCGACAATATTTCTGCAGTTAATTTAACTGTGAACAAAACGGCCAATATCATCGGCACGATTATTGCCTCGCAAACGGATGGAACATCAACTGTCACCTTGGGCGGCGCAGGCGATGCGACAGTCTCCTCCGGCAAGTACGAAGTGACTGGGGACGGCAGCAGCATTGTCTTTAAGGATTCCGGCTCTTGGGTGATTAACGAGTGGAAAGGCACTGACGGGAACCTTACAGCATCTGATTCCGTTAAGGTTGATGTCAACGGTGCAGTTCAAACGACTTCCACCACGCTCAACGGCACATCTACACTCACGCTTAACGACGGCGCAAAAATTTCAAGCAAGACACTCGAAGGCTCGGGCGGCACTTTCCTCATTAATACTGCTGATGAACAGATCATCAACATTGGTGACTACAAGAATACCGATGCTCAAGCCGTTCTTTCTGGCAGCCAGAACGATAAGTATGCGTCAGCTGACGAAGCAGTCAAAGCTCTGGAAGCCTCTGTCGGCTCTGATACAAAGCTAAGCCTCTCAGCTGCTGAAGGTGCGGTCGCTGACAGCTGGAAGGTTGTTGACAATGGGAATGGAACGACTTCATTGATAACTCAAGCCAACCAAAAGCTTGAGGGATATAACACGATTAATTCCCTCGCCGTTTTCTCTTGGCGTCATGAGCTCAACAACTTGCAAAAGCGCATGGGTGAACTCCGCGATCTGAACGGCAATATCGGTGCTTGGGCACGCGTCTTCGGATCTGAACAGAAGTACGGCGATGCCGGACAGGTCAATAAGAACACCACGATCCAAATCGGTGCCGATGTTAAGGTGGCGGACGCCTGGACAATCGGCGGCGCATTCAGCTATACCGACGGTTCAGTTGAAGCGACCGGCATTTCCGGCGACAACAAAGCCTACGCTTTTACGGCTTACGGCGTGTGGCAGCATGAAAATGGATCCTATCTGGATTTGACGGCACGTTATGCTCGGCTCGACGCTGACTTTACCGCTCAGACGATGACAGGTTCCTACAACAACAATGCCTACGCTGTCACTGCGGAAGTGGGACACAAGTTCAATCTTTCCGAGCTCGCCTTTATTGAACCGCAGGCTGAAGTGATCTACGGCCGCGTCGTTGGTGACGATTTCACGGCATCTAACGGCACCCGCTTCTCCCAAAAAGACTATGACTCTCTGATCGGACGCTTGGGTGCCCGTGCAGGTTTCAACTTCCCGGAAAACAAGGGCAATATCTACGCTCGCTTCTCGGTTGTTCACGACTTCCAAGGTGAAGTTGAAACGACAGCCTTAAACAACACCTCCCGCACGGTCAAAGATGACTTAGGCGGCACCTGGGTTGAATACGGCGTCGGCGGCAACTTCCGGCTCAGCGACACCGCCAACGTTTACGTGGACCTTGAACGTACTTCCGGCGGCGAAATTCAGGAAAATTGGCGCTGGACCATCGGCGCACGCAAAGTCTTCTAAAAACACCTTTATTTCATAATGACCTGAAGCCCGAAGAATCATCATTCTTCGGGCTTCAAAATAATGAAAGAAACTGCATTCTCTTATTTTGTAAACTTTATTTCGTTGCGGCTGAGGGAATTCCCGCAGAAACAGCATTCTTCATAAAGCGTGATGCAAAAATGTTCATAATAGATATCACCTTTATAATTTTTAAAAAACAATGCCTCAGCAGCCTGCCCCTTCCGACGAGATTATTCCCGCCGCCCCAGCTTCGGTCATACACGAGCTCAAATACATAGACCTTCTGCTCCTCAAAACCCTTGCCGAAACCGAATCTCTCACGAAGACGAGTGCCCGCATAGGCATCAGCGTGGCCAAAGCTTCGCGCATGCTTTCATCGCTTCGCAAACTTTTCAATAATGAACTTGTCCAGCGATGCGGCCCGCGCATGATCGCAACGCCCACACTTGAGCGTTTGCTTCCGGACATCAGAGCTGCACTCAAAAGTCTTGGAAAACTGTTCGAGCATCCGCTCGCCTTTCATCCTGCAGACATTGAAAGCCGGCTCGTCTTCGCCTGCACGGACAACGCTTATCTGGCGCTCCTCGCTCCGGCATTAAAGCGCCTGGCCGAAGAGGCGCCCCGTCTGCAGATTTCCGTTTCCGAACTTGACGACCAAACACTGAGCAAACTTTCTTCCGGCGACATCGATTTCATTCTTGGTCAGGATTTCTTAGCGCGCAAAAATGACCGATTTCGTCATCAGCGGCTGCTCACCTGTCCGCACTGCGTTGTCGTACGCCGAGATCATCCGATGGCGCTCGCCCATCCGGACGGCCGAATTACCGCCGGTGATCTGCGGGGTTTCCGCCAAGTGCTCCCCATTATTCACCGTCCATCGGGCTTTGAAAGCCCTACGCGGCTCTCAATGAATCTGGCAACTGCTGAAGCCATCCGGCTTCCGTACTTTATTGCCGGATTCTTCACCATTTTGCAAAACGACTGTTTTTTAGCCGCTCCGCTTGCCGTTGCGCAAAGGCTCTCGAACTGGCTGCCCATAGAACTGCTCCATTTTGATGAAGGCAGCCAATTTCTCTGGACGCCGGAAATTCTTTGGCATGAACGCACGGACGCGAGTCCTCTTCATCAATGGGTGCGTTCCATTGTCTGTTCGGCGGCAGCCGCGGCAAACACCCCTTAACGAAAATAATGAGAGCCGCAGCACAGACATACTGCGGCTCTCAGCGCTTTATTGCCTAGAGCGGATCAAACCCAGGTTAGTTGTCCGTGAAGGCCTTCTTCACGCTGATCGGGAAGGCTTGATAACCGAAGACATCGGTAAACTTCAGCGCAACTGCCGGCTGAGTTTCACCCCAACGGTACTCATAGAGATACGGATGCGGCGAGGTGGCTGCTGCGGCCGTTCCCTTCTTCTTCTGGAAGCTCAATCCAGCCGTCGAATAGAAGACCGTCACAGAATTCTTGTCGGCCTCATAGCCGCAGAGTCCCGTCACCGGACTGTAGTACTCGTGTCCGAGATCTTTGCCCACTTCCCAGATCTGTTCGACCGTCATCTTCTTCTGATCGATCTTATAGATCACGCCGCGCGTGTATTTATCTTCGGCCAATGCGGGCTGCTCCATGCCGCGGGCATCACCGTTGTCGAATACCGTAATGTAGACCGTGTCTTTGTCGGACTTTTCGTCAATACGCCAGGCCGTATGCTGCGTCCAGCTCCAGTCGAAGCTGCCTTCGCACTTGCTGCCTTCGCACTTAATGGGCTTGCCGTCCTTATCCACCGGCGTCAGGACTTTATCAGCCCAGCCTTCGCGCCAGCCTTCGGGAGAAGAAAGAATCCATTTAACCTTCTTGTCGCGGCCGATCTTGATAACGGCAGACTGGTGACGCGACGAAATGATGATGGAATCGTCAGTCGGATCGTAGTCAACCGAATTGACATGCGCCCAGTTGCGGCCCGGTCCCACGCCGGCGACGTCACCGAAGACGCCTTCCTGCTCCTGTTTGGCAAGATCTTCGGCCGAAAGGGTCTGACCGGCCTTGGAAGCATCAATATTGAGGCATACCGCACCCTGATCGAGCGCCTTAATGACGTTGGAACGATACGGATCGAGAATTTCAGCCAGACGCCAATCATCGACCACGCCGCCATTCGGGTCAATTTCAACGATCACGTCACGCACCGTGTGAACGCGCTTATTGTCGGCGCGGCGGTAGTCGAACGCTGCGACGCGAAGGAGACTGTTGCCGTTCTGGGCGTTGTCAAACGAATGGCTGAAGTCGCTGTAGCCCGAGGGGAGCCGGCGATTGAAGATCTCGCGTCCCATGAGGTCGTATTTGACATACCGCTGACCGAAGCCCCAGGTGAGCGCACCGTCTTTGGTCTGCTGGAAGCCCATAAAGTAGCCCGAGTACCACGGATTTTCCGGATCGCCAATCAGCGTATCAAAGAGCCACCAGCGAACTTCGCCGGCCGTATCGATGATGCCGACATTCGTGTTGTAAGCCCATTCCAGCGCACCGCCCGAGGGATTATTCCAGGTGAAGCGGGCGCCCTGCGGCGCAACGCTGTTCAACTGTGCGTCAACGAGGTAAAGACGGTCCGCAAATTCCGGATCTACCTTCTGAACTTCAACCGTAAAGGGACGCCGCTGATTAGGCATGCCGTTTGAACGGGTATAAATGGACGGCGCATAGAACTGATAGCGGTCTGTGAACTTCTCAGCCTTGCCCTGGAAGGTTCGCGTATAGCTCACTTCCACCGTGTTGAGGTAGTCCTGATACAGACCGAACACCGGAACGCCTGCATGCGTTTTAAGCTGGCGTTTGGAGACTTTGTATTCGATCGTGCGGCCGTTGGGTTTAGGAAGAATTTTGACGGTGACGTCATCGAGCTTATAACCGCCGTCGCGGATCACGGCCGTCAAAGGCGCAACGTTATAGGGATTAACAATGACTTCGCCGATATGACCTTGGACGGGATAAGTAACGGCCGGACCGCTCGGGCCGCCGCTGGCGGCAACGGCTGCCGAAAATCCCAGAAACGCGGCAAATGCCGCAATTTTGCTGAGCTTCATTGATTTCATGATTTCTCCTTTGGGCTGGATGTTTTTCAGCTGTGACAATCATGAAATCTGGGCGCTTTTCTCGCCATGCGCAGATTTAGCATTTTTTTGCCGGCGAACGCAAAGGGTCTTTGCATATTCTGCAACGGCAGGCCGGGACAAGCCGCGTTCAAACGCTTGGCGGAGGACTTTTGCCTTTGATGCGCCGCTCAGGCGCCTTGCGCAGAAACGAACAGCGCACTGCCGTCATTTGTGAGCTGTCCAATTAGGGAAAAAGCCGGGGAACCGTCACCGCGTGAGACGCACAAGATCGAGGCCGGCCTTATGCATCTCCCGCTTGATTGGGAGGCCGCCGCAGCAGCTTCCCAATCGCCGAGCGTTCATTATTTAGCTTCGACTTCCTTAGCGGCCTCCGTACCGGCCAGTCGGCCGAGCACCACGGCAATCGTGACGCCTGCACCAAACTGGCTGGCCGTTTCGCCCGCGACATAAAGCCCGGGAATCACCGAACCGTCAGCCCGAACGGCACGGCTCTTCGCATCACGCATGACGCCGCCATAGGTCGTCTGCGAGGCGGGCGATATTTTTTGTCCGTAATAAGGCGCAGTGTCAATTCGCGTGAAGATGGAATCCTTCCGCCCGAAGACGGGATCCTTCTTGGTGTCATAAACCGTATGCCACTGCGTAACGGTTGCGCCCAATGCCTGCGGATTGATGCCAAGTTTGGCTGCAAGATCCGTCAGATTCGGCGCTTCAACAAAGTAGCCGCGCGCTTTGTAGGCCTGCATCAGCGACGCGTGATCAACAGCCTTCTGATCAAAAATCAGATAGGCAGCGCCGCCCGTCTGCTTGGTGATCGCCGAAGCGAGCGCGGCCGTCTGTCCGAGCTCATTGGCAAAGCGCTTGCCCTCTTGATTAACGAGAATGGCGCCGTTGTAGCGGACGTTGGTGAGCGACACCGCACCGTGACCCGTGTCATAAGCCACCGTCTGCGGCCCGGTCAGATCCATTTGCGAGAGTGCTGCACCGGCCTTTTCCGCCATGATGATGCCGTCACCCGTCGCGCCGACGCTCGCCGTCGACGGATATCCGGCCCACTGCGGGCTGAAGCGCTTCACGAGATCCGGGTTCGAAGCAAAGCCGCCGGTCGCCAAAATCACCGCTTTTGCGTGAATCTCATAAGAGCCCTTGGGCGTCGTCACCCGAACGCCGGACACGCGGCCGTCTGTACCGACGATCAAATCGGTCGCCTTCGTATCGGTTCGCGTTTCGATGCCGAGCGCATCCACACGTGCCTTCATGACGGGCACCAGGCTCGTGCCGAGCGCGCCGCCGTCTTTGGGCGTGTGCTGGGAGCCGTTGATCACGCGCGATAGATCCGCACCCATGCCGATAAGCCAATCCGCAGTGGGGCCGGAGAGATCAGCGAGCTGCTTCACGTTGGCGAGTTCCTGACCCCGTGCGCCTTTTTCAAGTTTGGCGTAATAATCCGCGGCAGTATAGGGTTTGGCGGAGCTCATCTGCACTTTGGACCCGCCGGCATTAAAGGCCGTTGAAGCCAAGAGCGTTGTGCCGCCCACGAGCGGCAGTTTTTCAATCAGGAGCACCTTCGCTCCGGCTTCCTTGGCCGCAATTGCGGCCCCCATGCCGGCGCCGCCGGCGCCCACCACCAATACATCCGTCGAATTATTGGTGGGCAGCGCAGCATCGGTCTGATGCGTCTTTTTCAGATCTGCAGCGGTTCCGCCCGCTTTTTGGAGTGCCGCTTCGACCGCTGCCGTCACAGCCCGCGAGGAATTCGTCGCACCCGAGACCGCATCGATGGCCGTCGTTTGCCGGGCAATAATTTCCTTAGAGATCATAGCAATAGCCTCAACACCCAGGCCAGGCGTTTCTTCACCGCGCACCACTTTGATGGATTTAATCGCCTGCCCTTGGATTTCAACCGAGAAGACAACGGGTCCGTTATTGCCTTTTGCCGATACCTCATAGGTCCCATCCTGAAGCGCGGCCTGAACCGAACCGGCTAAACCTAAAGCCGCAAGAAATCCAATTGTGAAGAGCTTCCGCATATCTTTCTCCGCATCCAAACTTTCAGACAAGGATCCCTGTGACCCTTGCCGCTGCGTTCCATTATCTGCGTCATTTAAATCCTGCGGACTTATGAAAAACACGGAATATGCACATGTAATACGTTTTCACCCCTTTCGCCGTAGCGCGTTAACAGATCCCCATTTTCCGCCGCTAAAAGTTCTATCGCCGATTGTTACGGTTTTAATGCTTTGCGGCCATTTCAATACTTGGAGAACCGCCCGTTCGAGCTTTAGACTTTGGCCGCTCGCCCGCAGTCTTCGGAGGCCAGCCAACGACTGCGGGAGAAGTTCATATCAAAAAAAGGAGGAAACCATGAATAATCTCTCACGCCGCTCGCTTATCCGCGGCGCCGCCGTGCTCCCTGCTGCCGGATTGGGTCTTGTCAGCACTGCCGATGCATCGTCCTCGTCAAAGCCAAAATTCGACGAAATCTATGATGTAGTGATCATTGGTTCCGGTTTTTCCGGGCTTGCTGCAGCCTTGGCAGCGCGCGAAGCGGGCGCTTCAGCTGCCGTATTTGAAAAAATGGCTTTCGTGGGCGGCAACTCCTCGCTTTCGGGCGGCATGTTTGCCGTACCGGGCTCGAGCGTGCAGAAAGAGCAGGGCATCAAGGACTCTCCCGAAGCACTGATGGCCGACATGGAGCGCATTGGTCTGGGTCTGGGCGATCCTCAGCATATTCGGTTCGTCTGTGAACACGCCGCAGAAACCTTTGAATGGACACGCAGTTATATCGGTGTGGACTGGAATCCAACGCTTACCGGCAAGGGCGGCCACTCCGCCGAGCGCTGTCTCATCACACGGCAGGGCACGGGCCAGGGCATTATTGTGCCGGCCGTCAAAAAGCTCGCTTCGCTCGGCGTCAAGCCCCGTACGGGCTGCTTCATGGAGAAGATCCTGCGAAGCCCCGAAGGACGCGTTCAAGGCGTTGAGATCCGTGAAGGCTATGTCTTCGGAAAGCCTGCCGCGGGCACCGTGAAGCGTATCGGCGCCCGCCGCGCCGTGGTGCTCGCCTGCGGCGGCTTCGGCGCCGACGTGCAGTATCGTCAGAAGCTCGACCCCAAGCTCGGCGCACAGTTTCTCACCACGAACCAGCCCGGCGCCACGTCGGAAAGCTGGCGCGAAGTCTCCCGCATTGGCGCGCGCGTCATTCAGGCCGATTGGATTCAGTGTCTGCCGTCCTGCTCTCCGCTCGAAAAAGGCATGGGGAAAGCCACGCACTTTGCCTCTATTTCCGGCTCACTCTTCGGCTTCTGGCTTTCGAGCCTTACCGGAGAACGCTTCGTCAATGAGTTCGGCGACCGCAAAGTCTGCACGGACGCCATTCTCACCGTCATCAATAAAGGCGGACACGCACTTGCATTGAGCGACAGCGACGGCGTCGCACATCTCGAAAAGCTCCGCCCGGGCCTGTTCGACCAGATGATTGCAGAGAAGACCGTCGTCAAGTATGAAGATGCCGAAGCGCTCGCCAAAGCCTACGAAATGGATCCGGAAGTTCTGAAAAAGACCATTGCGCAATATAACGATGATCTTGCCAAACAGAGCGATCCGAAGTTCGGCCGCCGGTTTGACCGTTCGGCTAAGCCCATCGGCTCGGGCCCCTACTTTGTCTCAGAAATGAGTCCCAAAGTACACCACTGCATGGGCGGCGTGGCGACCGCCGTTGACACGGCGGTACTTGACGTCATGACCGACAAGCCGATTCCCGGCCTCTTTGCGGCGGGCGAATTCGTGGGCGGCATTCACGGCGCCGTGCGCATCGGCGCGTGCGCGGTGATGGACTGTCTCGTCAATGGGCGTGAAGCCGGCCGCATGGCTGCCCAGTCCAAAGCCTGGTTCTAAAGTCGTTCATTAACCGTTGACCGGCCCAGATGCGGCGCAAAGCTCAAACCGGCTTTGCGCCGCGCTTAGGTCTCTATTCCAAAAACCCAAGATGTTCACGCCTGCCTTTCGACGCTTCGTATGGGCTGGCTGCGCCCTCTTCGCCGCAGCCGGCACCCCTGCCTGCACGCTCTTTGGCGCCGTCGGCGAAGGCATGGTCGAGGGCGGCGGAACGCTCGCCGCTAAAACCCGGGACGAACACCCCGGGCCCCAGCGCTTTGACATCGCAGTGCCTTCAAAGGGCTATGCCTACCTCGGACTCTTCACGGGCGACAAGCACCGCTTCAACATGGGCTTCAATGAGAAGGGGCTCTTTCTCGCCCGTTCAACTTCAGGGAGCCTTCTGCGCAAAGAGCGGCTGGCATTGCCGCGCTTCTTTAAGCACCGCTTGAGTGCAACCGACTGGATCATGCAGCATTACGCCTCAGTCGACGAAGTGCTCGCACACAAGGAAGTATTTGTCGAGCCGGTGAACTACCTTCTGGCAGACCGCACCAAAATCGCCGTCGTTGAGGTGATGCCGGGCGGTCAAACCACTGTCCGCATCACGGAACACGGGACGGCCGCCCACACCAACCACTTCATCGAACCGGAATCCGAAGCTCTCAACCAAAAAATCGGCTCGAGCAGCGCTCGCCGGCTCGAGCGCATTCGGGAGCTTCTCGCCGCTGCGGATAAACCCCTTAAGATCGCGGACATGGCGGCCATGACCCGCGATCGGCATGACGGTCCCGTCCGCAGCATTTGGCGCACCGGCACCAAGCCCGACGGCGTTCAGACGCTGGCAGCCATTGCCGTAAGTCTCCCATCAATCGGCAATCCGTCCTTGAACCTTACCTGGCGAACCGATCCGAACAATCCTCGCGCCATGGACTCGCTCGTCTGCAGCGTTGCGCCCGAAGATTTCAAAATGGGTACTGCCGCCTTCCGAAAGAAATGTTCCGCTGTGGAAAACCATCCTTGATTCGCTTGCATGAAAGGGCCGCCCGTTCAAAAGGAAGTCCGCCGGCCGTCAGGGCTCAGAGTAATGAAGCAGACCGCAGGCATCAGCTGATAAAGAAGAGAAATGCAAGCGTACAGATCTGCACCGGTGCGGAACGCTTAATCACCTCTATCGGACTCACGCCTGCAATGCCCGAAATCACGATTACGCCGGCAGCCAGGGGCGAAGAGACGCGGCCGAACGTAGCGGCAACGCTTGCGAGGTAGCCGAGATCGGGGATCGTCATGCCGAACGAGGCGGCGTGCGGCGTAACGGCTTCATTAAAGGCAAAGGCCGCAGCGTCGCCCGAACCCGTCATGACGCCGAGCACATAGGGACCGACGGCCGCGCCGAGTTTGGCGAGGTCGGACGACCCCTTAAGCGCCTCGACGAAAACGTCAATGACCCCGCAGGAACGCAGGCCGGCGGCGAAAACGCCGGCGGCAATGATGAGCCCCAGAATGCTGCCGTAGCCCTGCCCCATGCCGTCAAAGAACCGCTTTGTCAGATCCGCCGGACTGACGCGCGTCACGATCATGGTGTAGATCACGCCGATCAGCATGGCTGTCGCCACGGAAACCTTCACCTGCGGGAACCCGATGGCCACCACAAAGAGCAGTATGACCGGCAGGAGCGGCGCAAAAGCCCAGAGCAGATTAGCCTTTTCGGGCAGCTCCACTTTGTTTTCCGAGTCGTGAACGCCGTCGTTCTCGAAGCCCCCTTTCTTGTAGTCGCCAAAGAGCAGACAGGCCGCAACCATCACGATGATGCAGACGATGGAAATCAGCAGCGTGCGCGTGCCCGTATAGGTGAGATAGTCCATGATCGGCCAGTCCGCAATCTTTGCTACGAACCCGTTGTGCGAAGACCCGGGCGACCAAAAAGACGGCAGCGTCGAAGCAATCACCGTACAAGCGGCCATTGCCGGCCGAAAACCCGCGCGAATCATGAGCGCGCAGATCGTCGGACCGATGGCCGCACACATGCCGGCCAAAGACGAAATCGCAATGGATACAACGCCCGTCACAATCATGCAGCAAGGCAGGAGCGCAATGCCCAGTCGGTTGAGCGGCTTCGTGAGGAGCCTCACCAGATGCAGGTCGCACCCGGTGATGTTCATCACTCGGGCGAAACCCATCGCCGAACAGACCACGACGATGAGTGAGGCATTGGTCATCGATTTATCGAACTGCTTGAAAGCAGCAATCGGATCGAGTGCGAGCAGACACATTGCGAAACCGGATGTGAGGAGCACCAAACGTGTCTCCCAGCGTTTGAGCAGTCCGTATACCGTGATGCAGACGACAGCCAATGCTGCCCATATTTCAAAAGTCATGAGTTTCGCTTCCTTGGGTGGTATTCATGGTTTTTTATGCTTTTCGCCTCTAGGCGAATTGGCGTATTTTAGAAAGCAAAATGTCATACTCCATTAGCGGTATTACCTATTACCTATTACCTAAAACCGTCTGAGTCGGCATACAGGACATAAACCGACGTTTTCTTTTCAGACTGCCGACATCGCAAAACGCTTCCGATATGCGTACCCATCCTGCGCAATCTGCAGGTTTTATGGTCCAGGTCGTAATACCGCAGGCCGCTTCGGTCATCGTCCTCCTTAGACTCATTGGGGGGATGTGAAGAGCCCCGTGAGCGAGCCTCTCAGTGCGCTCGATCAGCCCGCCGTCTCTTTGAGACTTCTCGATTTCCCATACGGAGCACTTCCGCGATGCCAGTCATTCTGCCCAACGGGCTTCCTGCCAATGAGCGCCTCCTTGACGAAAACATCTTCGTCATGTCGCCAGACCGAGCGCGCACACAGGACATCAGACCGCTTCGAATTCTGGCGCTCAACCTGATGCCGACCAAAATCACAACGGAAACGCAGATTGCCAGGCTGCTTGCCAATTCGCCGCTGCAGGTAGAGCTCACGCTGCTTCAGACCGCCTCTCACCGCGGCAGGCACGTCTCGGGCGACCATCTCGATGCTTTCTATAAGACCTTCGATGACATCGAAGACGAACGTTTTGACGGCATGATCATTACCGGCGCGCCCGTGGAACAGCTCGATTTTCACGAAGTGAATTATTGGGAAGAGCTCAAAGGCATCTTCGACTGGAGTCTCACTCATGCATATTCCACGCTTCATGTGTGCTGGGGCGCATTTGCCGCGCTCTGGCATCACTACGGCATCCGCAAGCGCCCGCTGGCCGAAAAGCTTTTCGGCATCTTTGAGCATGAAGTGCTTCGCCCTTCCAATCCGCTCGTGCGCGGCTTCGATGACCGCTTTTTCGTCCCGCACTCCCGCCATACGGGCCTCAATCTAAAGGATCTTGCCGCAGTTCCCGCTCTGAGAGTGCTTGCCTCGGGCCGCCGCACCGGTCCATTTCTGCTCTCCACGGAAAACGGGCGGCAAATTTTTGTGACCGGACATCCCGAATACGACCTCTTCACGCTCGACGCGGAGTATCGCCGGGACCTTGAAAAAGGACTCGAGATTTCTGTTCCTGAAAACTATTACCCGTCCGACGATCCGGCGCAGCGTCCGATTAACCGCTGGCGCTCTCACGCGCACCTCCTCTACCACAACTGGCTCAACTACTACGTCTATCAAACGACGCCCTATGACCTTGAGGAACTTTCGCCCCTTGCCGGCGAGCCGCGCTGAGTTCGGCTCAAGTCTTCAGTGTCTCCCGTCGTTAACACCTACGATGACTTCCCAGGGCTATAGGCAAGAAGTTGTAGGCAACCCGAATCGGCGTCATTATTTCTCTCAGCGGCTCTCAAAAAACCTTGCAAAGTTTGGCTGAGCGAGTAAATTGATTCTCAACCACTTCGCTTTCATTTCTCCTTTACACCGATTTCGAAATGAACACCGTCCTTCATGCATCGTCCTTTTATTACGCGTTTTGGCGATTTACGCACAAGACGCGTTTGACTGCATAAAAGGTTTCGGCAAGCGAAAACACAAAACCTGCGGTCTCAAACGCCGCAGGTTTTTTGTTGCTCCTTCCTCTCCCGCACCGCACCAAAGATACGACGGGATCCAAGCAAGGCCAAGCAGCACTCTCCGGCGGCAAAGAGATCGAGCCCAGACACTCGAATCCACCCCAATACCCGAATTTATTCTTCCGGAGAGAAACCATGATCATCATCATGAAGGCCACCGCCACAACGACCGACATCACCGATCTTAAGGACCGTCTTGAATCCCGAGGGCTTCGTGCTGTCGTCATGCAGGGGCAGGAAAAAACAGCCGTCGGCGTCATCGGCGAAACCCGCCTGCATCTGCCCGCCGACCAAATTCTGGCGCTTCCGTCGGTTGAATCCATTCGCCGCGTAAGTGACCCCTGCAAACTCGCCAACCGCCTCTTCCATCCGGAGGACACGATCGTCAAAGCGGGCAGCGCCAAGGTGGGCGGCGGCCACTTCGCCATGATTGCCGGTCCCTGCTCGATTGAATCCGAAGAGCAGATCGTCGGCATCGCCAAAGCCGTGAAAGCCGCTGGCGCCACAATGCTCCGCGGCGGCGCCTTCAAGCCGCGTACGTCGCCCTACGATTTCCAGGGGCTCAGAAGCGAAGGGCTTGACCTGCTCCTCAAGGCCCGCAAAGCCACAGGGCTGCCCATCGTCACTGAAATCATGAGCATCACGCATCTGCCGCTCTTCGAAGACGTCGACGTCATTCAGGTCGGTGCCCGCAGCATGCAGAATTTCGAAATGCTCAAGGAACTCGGCCGCACCAATAAGCCCATTCTGCTCAAGCGCGGTCTGGCCAACACCATCAAAGAACTCCTTATGGCCGCCGAATACATCATGGCAAGCGGCAACGATCAGATCATCCTTTGCGAACGCGGCATCCGCACCTACGAAACCGCCACCCGCAATACGCTTGACCTCTCTGCCGTGCCGGTGCTTCACGAAAAAACGCACCTCCCGGTGGTGATCGATCCCTCGCACGCCACGGGCGTCGCCCGCTATGTTCCGTCCATGGCTGCCGCAGCAGCGGCCTGCGGCGCCGACGGTCTGATGATCGAAGTGCACAACAACCCCGCCGCCGCGCTCTGCGACGGTCCGCAGTCGATCACGCCCGAAGAGTTCGAGCGCGTCGTGAAGACCGTGAACGCCGTGCGCGCCGCCGTGAATCTTCACAACATGGCCGCCCCTTCCGCCGTCCGTACGGCTGAAGATGTGATCCGCGTGTGCGCGTCATGAGCTGCTGCGAACGCTCCCGCATTCTGCATGTCTCAACGGGACGCACCTACGATGTAGAGGCGCTCCCGGGGCTCCTCCATGCCCGCGGACACGACGCGCTCAAGGCGCGCCTTCAGGCACTCGTTCCCGAACGAGCAGTCATCGTCTCAGACACCAACGTTGCGCCGCTTTATGCCCGCGCGGCGGCAGATGCACTCGGCACCAAATGTGCCGGCATTCACGTGATTCCTGCCGGCGAAGCGTCCAAAACGCCCGCTGAACTCGTCCGCGCGCTTGAAGCCTTTGCTGCGATCGGGCTCACGCGAAGCTCTGCGGTGATTGCGCTCGGGGGCGGCGTGATCGGCGACCTCGCCGGTCTGGCTGCCGCGCTTTGGATGCGCGGCATCGACTGCGTGCAGATCCCGACTTCACTCCTCGCAATGGTCGATTCGAGCGTAGGCGGCAAAACCGCCGTGGATCTTCCTGCCGGCAAAAACCTGATGGGCGTCTTCTCGCAGCCCAAGGCCGTGCTGATCGATCCGCAGGCGCTTGACACGCTGCCCGAGCGGGAACGCGCCTGCGGCTGGGGAGAGATGATCAAATATGCGGGCATAGACGGCCGCATGAACCAGCTCGTCCATGAGGCTCTTGCCGGCATTGAGCCCGGCTCGCCCGCGCCCCTTCCGACGGTTGACCTCATACTGGCCGCCATTGACGTCAAGCGCCGCATCGTCGAAGCCGACGAACGCGAAGCGGGTGAAAGAAGACTCTTAAACCTCGGCCACACCGTCGGGCATGCCGTCGAAGCGGCAGCGCACTGGGAGCTTTCTCACGGCGCCTCTGTCGCCATCGGCATGGCAATTCTCACGCGGGCTTTGGTTCGCGAAGGACGTCTTCCCAACGAAATGCGCGTTGATCTCGAGACGCTTCTCGCCAAAACGGGGCTCCCATCGGCCGTTCCTGCGGCTTTAAAAGCCCGAAGCGACCTCGATTTTTCGCCCGAATCGCTCCTTAAGCTCTGCCAGCACGATAAAAAGGCCGGGGCCGTCGATGTCGCGCTGGTATTGCCTGTTTCACCCGGCTGCGCCCGAATCGAGCGCACGTCCTGGGCGAAACTCCTCGAGAGGATCCGCGCAGGACTCTGAAGAAAAATACGGGCGGCCGGAGCGCCGCGCCAACTTGAAGCCACTCCTCATGCAGCAGACCGTTTCCCCGCAACAGCTTTCCGGCACGATTGCCGCCATTCCTTCAAAGTCCTGGGCTCACCGCGAACTGATTGCCGCCGCGCTGGGCGCGCCCGATCATGCCGTGCTCGTGCGCTTTCGGGGCGGCTCCAACGACATTGAAGCCACTTGCCGCGCCCTGCGGGGGCTCGGCGCCAAAATCGAACGGCTCCCCGGAACGGGCGCGCGGGTAGAGGGCATCAGCCGCGCAGAACGGAACACCCTCACGGAAACGCCGGTGCTCGACTGCGGTGAATCGGGCACCACGCTGCGCTACCTTCTGCCCGTCGCTGCCGCCCTGAACGGACCAGCCGGCGTCATCTTTACGGGATCCGGGCGTCTCCCCGCCAGACCGCAGGAGCCGCTCGCCGGCGAACTAGAGCGCCACGGCATTACACTCGACTATGCCGAGGCTTCTCCTGGGGCGCTCCTTCCCGTGCGGCTCACCGGCAGGCTTCTCCCCGGCGCTTATGCGCTGTCGGGCGCCGTATCGTCGCAGTTTCTCGGCGGACTCCTCTATGCGCTCTCCGTTCTTGACGGGCCAAGCACACTCGCCGTTAAGGATCGGCTCGAGAGCGAACCCTATGTGCGCATGACGCTCTCCGCGCTTCAGCAAAGCGGCGTTGAAATTGCCGAATCACGCACCGACCAAGGACTGCCGCTCTGGACCATTGCCGGCCGAGGCGTCCTCACGCCGCCCGAAGATGTTCAGGTCGAAGGCGACTGGTCCAATGCCGCTTTCTGGCTCTGCGCCGGGGCGCTCACGCAAAATCCCGAGGGCATCGCCGTGGAGGGACTCAGCCTCACGTCGCTCCAAGGCGACCGTGCCGTCGTCGACATTTTGTCGCGCTTGGGCGCACAGGTTGAATCGTCCTCCGAGGGCCCTGTCGGAACCGTGCGGGTCAAACCTCCCAAAAACGGCGCCGCGCTTCGCGGGCAAACGATTGATGCCCGGCAGATTCCGGACTTGGTGCCGATTCTCGCCGTGGCGGCCGGTGCCGCCGAGGGCGAAACTCGGTTCACCCATGCCGAACGGCTCCGCATCAAAGAAAGCGATCGTCTGCAGAGCACGGCTCAGCTCCTGCATCTCCTCGGCGTGCCGCATGAAGAGCTCCCCGACGGACTGGTGGTGCACGGCATCGGCAGCGCACGAAAATTTTCGGGCGGGCGCATTTCAAGCTTCAAAGATCACCGCATCGTCATGGCTGCCGCCGTGGCCGGCGCCTCCGGCGGCGCCCCCATAGTTATTGACGGCGCAGAGGATGCGGCCAAGTCCTATCCCTACTTTTTCGAGGATTTGGAGCGGCTGAAGGGCTCCGCGGCCCCTGCCGACCTCAAGACCCGCAACTGAATTCAAAACGATTGACTCCATCATGAACACCACTTTCGGCACTTATCTGCGCACCACCGTCTGGGGACAAAGCCATGCGGCGGCCATTGGCTGCACCGTTGAAGGGCTCCCTGCGGGCGAAGCCGTTGACGAAGAGGCGCTTTGCGCCTTTATGGGACGCCGGGCGCCGGGCGGCCGGCTTTCGACGCAGCGCCGCGAAACGGATCAGCCTGAAATTCTCTGCGGTCTCATGAACGGCATCACCTGCGGCGCGCCGCTCACTGCCCTTGTCCGCAATACCGATCAGCGCTCGAAAGACTACAAGGCCATTGCTGACCGCCCTCGTCCGTCGCACGCGGATCTGCCCGCGCAGGTGCGTTATCAGGGCTTTCAGGATGTTCGCGGCGGCGGCGCCTTCTCCGGACGCCTCACGGCTCCCATCTGCTGCGCGGGCGGCATTGCCCTGCAGATTCTTGCCCGCCGCGGCATTCGGGTTGCGGCTCACTTGGCCGCGGTCGGCACCGTTGAAGACCGGCCTTTCAGCCCCATGGGCGAAACCGATGCGGTGCTGCAGGCGCGGCTAAAGCGCGAACTTCCAGTGCTCAGCGATGAAGCAGACAAAGCCATGGCCGCCGCCGTCGCTGCCGCCCGAAAGTCGGGCGACAGCATCGGCGCGGTGATCGAAGGCATGATCACGGGACTGCCCATGGGCTTGGGCGGCCCCCTCTTTGAGGGTTTTGACGGTGCGCTCGCCTTCGGACTTTTTGGCATTCCAGGGGTCAAAGGTGTGGAGTTTGGCGACGGCTTTGCGGCCGCACGCCGTTCGGGCTCGGCTGAGAACGACCCCTGGGAGCCTCTGCTCTCTGCTCCCGGCGCAGCGCCAGCGAGCAACCACTCCGGCGGCATTGCGGGCGGGATGACCACTTCTGCACCGATCCTCTTTCGCGCAGCCATGAAACCCACGCCCTCCATTGCGCTCCGCCAGCAGACGGTCTCGCTCGAAGCGGGGACTGCCGCCGAGCTGATTGTCACCGGCCGGCACGATCCCTGCATCGGCATCCGCGCGGTGCCGGTCGTAGAGGCCGTTGCGGCGCTCGCTGCACTCGACCTCCTCCTTGCGCCGCCGGCAGTGCTCTCAAAGGACCTCCCCAATGCCGAGTGCTGGGCCTCTGCAGCTTTAAAGGCACGAGCCGAGAACACTGCCCAATGAAAGCGCACCGCGCTGAAACGCCCCATACCACCCTTCAAAAAGATACGTTTGAATTCATCATGACCGACCAGCAGACGGCAGAACCTCATCCTCATCCCGCGCAGCTGCGCGAAGCGCCGAGCGACCTCTTGGCTGACCTGCGGGCAAAGATCGACGTCATTGACGCCAAGCTCTCGGCACTTATTGTCGAGCGCCTGGCCATCGCCGACGAAATCGGCGAGCGTAAGCGCGGCCGGAACCTGCCAATTCATGCGCCCAAGCGCGAAGAAGCACTGCTGGAAAAGCTCGCTGAACGCGTGCCGCCCAACGAACGGCCGATTGTCGCAGCGGTTTACGAACTTTTGATCGCGGGCTCCCGCCAGCGGCAGCTCGCCGCTCAGCTCTTCGAAGAAGGCGCTCTCGGCACTGAAGGGCATCAGCCCGGGCGGCTCTCTGTTTTCAAAACGCTCGGCGAAGGTGAAACGCCGCAGTACGCCGCCAAACGGCTGATTTGCGCCTGCACGGCTGCGGGGGCTGCGCCCGCTCTGCTCGAGGCGACTCGCGAAGGCGTCGGCCTCACCCTTGAAGGGGCCGGCATGAACCGCGTTCTGGCGGCCGACCTCAAGGGGCTCGGTGCAAAGGTGGAAGTCACCATCGACCGCAATGCTGAACCGATTCCGCCCAAAGCGGGCGCCGGACTGCTCTGCGGACTGCTTGGCCGCCGCCTCGGACACACGCTTTCGCCGGAAATTCACGCGCGTCTGGGCGCCTACGCCTATAAGCGTTTTGAGTGCGAGCCCGAGCGTTTGGACGAATTCCTGCGAACAACGCCGTTTGACGGCCTCAACGTCACCATTCCTTATAAGGAAGCGGTGTTGCCCTACTGCGACGAATTGACGCCCGCCGCGCAGCATGTCGGCGCGGTCAATACCCTCGTGCACCGTCCTGACGGAAAACTCGTGGGCGACAATACCGACTATGCCGGATTCCTCGACACTGTCCGTGCGAGCGGCATCAAGGTCAAGGGCAAGAAAGCCCTGATCCTCGGCACGGGCGGCGCGGCTAAATGCGTGCAGGCGGTCCTAAAAGATCTCGGCGCCTTTGCCGTCATGGTGAACATTCGCGGAGCCGAAGGCCGCGAAGCGCTTAACCGCCATGCCGATGCAGAGATTCTCGTCAACGCCACGCCCGTCGGCATGTTCCCTGTCTGCGGCGTGTCGCCCATCGGCGACCTGGGGCTCCTCCCTAAGCTCTCCTTCGTTTTCGACCTCATTTATAACCCTGCCGTCACCGAACTCATGCTTCGTGCGAGAGCGCGCGGCATCCCCGCAGTCAACGGCCTGCGCATGCTTGTCGTGCAGGCCGAAGCAGCCGCGCGCGATTTTCTCTCGATCGCCTCCCCCGTCGACGGCGCGCCGGCCCAACCGGCAGCGAGCGCTGAAGAAATTCATGCGGACCTCAAGCGTCAGTTCGAAAACATCGTGCTTTCAGGCATGCCGGGGAGCGGCAAATCCACCGTCGGCCGCATTCTTGCGGCACGGCTTGGACGCCCCTTCATCGATCTGGATGAAGAAATCGAGGCTGCTGCGGAACTCCCCATCCCCGAAATATTCCGCCGTCACGGCGAACCCGCTTTCCGCGACCTGGAATCGCGCATCGCCGCCATTGCCGGAGCACGGCGCGGCGTGGTGATTGCCACGGGCGGCGGCACCATGATGCGCGTGAAAAATGTCTCAGCCTTAAAGCAGAACGGCCGCGTAGCGCTTTTGAAGCGCCCCATCGAAGAGCTGCCGACCATGGGGCGCCCCGTCTCGCAGTCGCGGCCGCTCTCCGTCATTTGGGCGGAAAGACGAGCGACCTACGAGGGCACCGCAGACTGCTCGGTCGACAATGTTGAACCCGAAGCCGCGGCGCGCAATGTGCTCGAAGCGCTCGGCTGGCCGATTGCATGACATTGACAAGGCAGCCGACCGCTATCCGCACCGGATTCTGATGCGGATCAAATCGACCGAGGCGGAGCGCCGAGAGGCGCTCCCGCCGAACTGCCCCGCATCATGCGATAGTGATTCTGTACTTTATGCCCCATTGAGGAACCTTCATGTTCTTGCTTCTTCTCTCCCGCAGCTGGCGGTGGCGTCCCGGATTCGATCCGTCGGCGCCCGTCTGCGTCTGCAGCCGGGAGGAGCAAAAGAACGAAAAGCGCCCAGCGCCTTGATGCATTCGAGCTTCCTCAGCCGCCGCGAGACCTCTGTTGCAGAGCGCCTGCCGCAGATCTCCAAAAGAACGGACCGAATCCTTTTTCAGTGATTCCGGTCCGTTTTTTTTCGTCTTCCGATTTCATGATTCTTTTTTAGGATGCCGCCATGCTCGCCTTCAGCGAATTTGCCCGACTCGCCCAGCAGGGCAATTACGTTCCCGTAACGCTCACGCTTACTGCCGATCTGGAAACCCCCGTCTCCATTCTTTCCCGGCTCAAGGATGACGAGAATGTGTTTCTCCTCGAATCCGTTGAAGCCGGCGAGCGCTTCGGCCGCAATTCCTTCATTGGCCTCAATCCCAGAGCGCGGTTCTCGGTCGAAGACGGCCGAGCATTTGTGGAGGACGCCGACGGACGCCGAGAGCTTCCCGAAGCCGCAACAAAAGAGGGCGCCTTCATGGCCCTGAGGTCGCTTACGGAAGGCCTTCGTCCCGCGGCTCCTGCAGATCTGCCCGCCTTTACGGGCGGTGCTGTCGGTGCGCTCGGCTGGGAGATGTGCGGTGAATTCGAACCCAAAACCGGCTACAAGCCTCATGGGCTTACGGCAGCCTTCATGGTGGCCGAAGATATGATCATTTTTGACAACTTCCGCCATACCATGACGATTTCTGCGGGTGTGCGCATCGACGAATTCCCCGATCTCGGTTCGGCTTTCGCCGCGGGCGCGGCCCGCGTGGAAGCAGTGCGGGCGAGAATCCGCAGGCCGCTCGATCTTTCAAAGCTCCCGGATCAGCATCCGGCTGCAGTACCCGTTCTCAAGGCCAATACGACCGAACACGATTTCTGCGCTATGGTAGAAAAAGCCAAAGGCTTGATCCGTGACGGCGAACTCATTCAGGTCGTTCTTTCCCAGAAATTTTCCGGTGAAACGACGATTGAACCCTTTACTTTCTACCGGGCGCTTCGCCGCATTAATCCCTCGCCCTACACCTTCTTTATGAAGATGGGCGGCCTCACATTCGTGAGCTCCTCTCCTGAAACACTGTGCCGCACCGAAGCCGACGGCAGCGCGCTGCTCCGCCCGATTGCCGGCACGAGGAAACGCGGCGCCTCTGCCGCTGACGATGAACGGCTTTCCGAAGAGCTCCTCGCCGACCCGAAGGAGCGCGCCGAACACCTGATGCTCGTTGACCTTGCACGCAACGACTTAGGACGCGTTGCCGCCCCGGGCAGCGTCAAAACGCCCTCCTTTATGACCGTCGAATACTTTTCACACGTCATGCACATTGTTTCCACCGTCACGGGTCGGCTCGCCCCTGGACTCGACGCCTACGATCTCGTTCGTTCGGCCTTCCCCGCCGGAACGCTCTCGGGCGCGCCGAAGGTGCGCGCGATGCAGATCATTCGCGAACTTGAACCTGAACCGCGCGGTTTTTACGGCGGTGCAGCGGGTTACTTCGGCTATGACGGCGCGATGGATCTTGCCATCACGATCCGCACGCTGATCTTTGAGGACCTTGATGATCCCAAAGCGCCGGGCGGCGCCAAGCGGCGGAACTTTTCCATTCAGGCGGGCGCGGGCATTGTCTACGACTCCGTTCCAGCGCTCGAATATAAGGAAACGAAAAATAAAGCCGCAGCCATGATGAAGGCTGTTGAACTCGCTGCCCGCGGACTCGCCGACTGAATGAGCCCGAAATACGCTTCAAAAGGAAGGATTGCCATGAAGATTTTCATGCTCGACAACTACGACTCGTTCACCTACAACCTCGTGCAGTACTTTCAGATCCTCGGCTGCGACGTGACGGCTCGACGCTGCGACTGCACAACGGTCGATGCCGTCTTCGCCCTTCGCCCCGACGCGATTGTTCTCTCTCCCGGTCCGGGCCGTCCAGAAAGCGCGGGAATTCTGCTCGAGCTCATCCGCGAGGGACTCGCACGCCAAATGCCGATGCTCGGCGTCTGCCTCGGACATCAGGCCATCGGCGAAGCGCTGGGTGGAGACGTTATTCACGCTCAAAAAGTGATGCACGGAAAAACGTCGCACATCCGTCATGACGGTCAGGGACTCTTTGCCGGACTGCCCGAAGACTTGTCTGTGGTGCGCTACCACTCGCTCGCCGTGGACCGCACCACGCTCCCCGCAGACTTGATGGTGACAGCAGAAACGGACGACGGTGAAATCATGGGGCTGCGCCATCGCACGCTCCCGGTTGAAGGCATTCAGTACCACCCTGAATCCATGCTGACCGAGCGGGGGCTCGATCAGCTCGAGAATTTTCTGAAGATTGCTGCGGCAACTCAGAAATAATTAGGTTGGTCGAAATGCCCGAATGCATTTCGACCAACCTTAAACATGAGATTTCACTTCACATGAACTAATTCTTTTCCATCCAATGAAGCCCAAGCGAAATTAATGCGGCTGAGTAAATGGACAAAGCAAAGATACATTCATCGGCACAAAGTCACGAACATTTCGCGTCACCACAGTCATGCCATGTACTAATGCTGTCGCAGCAATCCAAGCATCTTGATAAGGCCGCGGGTCCGGTACATTTAAACGCGCGCAGGTATAGGCAATATCAGGAGTGATATCGAGCACTCTCCCCTCGTAATTCGGTTTGATTTCCATATCAAACCATTCTCGGAGCACGATACCCTGCCGAGTATCTCTGCGGGAGATGCGGAGAATACCCACTTCAAGTTCCATCAAACTGATGACCGATACATAAAGCAGATTTGGATCAATTTCGTCAATCCAGTTCTTAAAGACAGGATCAACATTGCTGGTTGCAAGCTTTCTGCTTTCTGAGACAGCGTTCGTATCGAGAAGGAACATTAGTCAAACTCCGGTGCTTTGACCAATTCCTTATTACGCACCAGTTCGGACTCGAGATCGCAATAAGCGGCTTTTTTGTGAGCAAAAAGCTCAGTTGCAGTCTTGCGGTTATCTGAAGATTTGAAAACACGAACATACTCCTTATAAGAAAGGAGCACATTGGTCGGCTCGCCTCGCACAGTGATGATCACCGGTTTATGAAGAGATTCCTCACGAATCTTTGCAGAGTTACGATTAAACTCGCGGCTAGTTACTTGAAATTCCATAATTATCCTCCCAAACATACGCTCCAATGATACTACAAACATACATCAAGATCGTACAGTAAAACAAGATCATAGGCTGATCTTATCTGCCCGAGACACCAAAAAAAGCCTGTGCAGACGTTTTAACCGAGCTCTCGGCATGAGAACGCCGAAATAAGCGGCAAATCAAGTTTCCTTCACAATCTTCTGATGAAGTATGTGTTAAATCGCGTGAGCCGATCAGTCACGCGTCGTTTTGTTATTCGCTGCCGTTGCGCGAGAGCGCAAGGATGACGTCATAGACACGCCGCACGGCCGGCGCATTGTTGACCGCGAGCCGAGCGGCACGGGCTTTCATCACGCCGCGGCCGCCGGCCACGGCTCGAATGAGCGTATTGGTTCCGCGTATCGTTGCATCAGGCGCAGGAATAAGCGCGACGCCGTAGCCGGCATCCACGTAAGCCATCATCAGTCGGCTCGAGGGCGTGCTCAAAGTCGATTTGGGCGTAAAACCCAAAATGCTTTCCACCACGTGCGGATAGCCCGCTTCACCGCCCTCCAGATAGATGAATGTTTCATCCTTGAGAAATTCCGGAGACGTTGTTTCCTCGAGTACCAGTCGGCTCCTAGGAACTGCCAGTACGGCATCCCACTCTGCGATGACCTGACTGGTTACAGTCTGCGGGAAATCAACGCCAGTCGTTAATCCGGCATAAATATCAATCTGTCCTTTGGAGAGCCGGGCAGCCAAATTCGTGGGCGGAGATACCTCCGTGAGCACTTTGATGCGCGGCCATCTGCGTCGGGACTCTGCAAGGAGATTAATAAGGAATCCGGAGCTGATGGTGCCGGGGCAGACGCCAAGCTTCACTTCGGCCTCTTCCCCGGAAAGAATGTCCTCAGCATTGCGTTTGGCTCGCTCCATGAGCGTGAGGATTTGCTGCGCATCTTCAGCAAAAACGCGGCCTACCGGCGTGAGTTCCATGGTGCGGTTGCTGCGGTTGATAAGCGGCGCACCAACCGCTTCCTCAAGCATCCGAATCTGCTGGCTCAAGGTCGGCTGCGAAATACCGAGCATTTCCGCTGCGCGGCCAAAGTGCATGCATTTAACGAGCGCCAAATACGCTTTGAGATGACGAGGTTCAAACATGACGTCTCCTTTACGAGCGCACGAATGGAATGAAGAGCTGAACAAAATGCTGCTGCCGGACTCAATCGGAAAAAAATAACACAGCCACGATTAGCTTTCCCAATGATGCGGTAGCTCCGCCGAGATTGTTCAAAAAACCACTGAACTTTAGGCTACCGACCTATTGAAGAGTGCCGTTCGAGCGCCTCACAGCCTCGGGCAGCCGCAAACCACATACGAAGCCTCACTTTTCTATCTGGAGAACCGTTCATGATCACCAAGTCCTTCCGCATGACCGCCGTTGCCGCGCTCTTGTGCGGTGTTTCGGCCATGGCCGTCGCTGCTGTTACTGCCGGCACCTATGAGGGTGCCGCTCAGGGCAAGCTTTCAACCGTCAAGGCTGCCGTCACGCTCAATCAGGACGGCCGCATCACCGACGTTAAGCTTGACGTTTCCGGCGAAACCCCTGAACTCGGCGGCGCTGCTGCCAAGAAAATGGCGCCTGCCATTGTTGAGCATCAGTCCACGGCTGTCGACGGCATGAGCGGCGCTACGGTGTCGAGCGAAGCCATCCGCAAGGCGGTGGCTGCGGCGATCGAGAAGGCCGGCGCTGATCCGAAAAAGTACGACGTGAAGGTTGCTAAGACCGTCGGCGCCGATGAGACCCTGACGGCCGACATCGTGGTGGTCGGCGCGGGCGCTTCGGGCACTGCCGCCGCCGTCACCGCCGCTGAAGCAGGCGCCAAGGTCATCGTGCTTGAAAAGGGACCTGCAGTGGGCGGTGCCGGCAAGCTCGCCTCCGGGCTCTTTGCCGTTGAATCCTCCATGCAGAAAGCCAAGTACAAGAACAATCCGGAACTGCTTTCTCAGCTCACGAAGGACCAGCTCTACAAGCAGCTCATGGATTACAACCACTACCTGAGCTCGGCCTCGATCACCCGCCGCGTCATCGATGAATCCTCTTCGACCGTCGACTGGATGAATAAGCACGGCGCCAAGCTTGAACTTATCGACTGGAATCCTCAGCAGGGCCAGAACCCCTATCCGATCCGCTGGCGCATTTACCATCGCTATGTCGACAATGCCGGTGCATTCAAGAATATGTATGACGCATTCGGCAAGCTCGGCGGCAAACTTCTGCTTCAGACCCGCGCCTATGACCTTACTCAGGATAAGGACGGCAACGTAACGGCCGTCATCGCCGAGAAGGCCGACGGGGGCAAACTCACCATTAAGACCTCGGCTGTCATTCTCGCCTCCGGCGGCTACGGCGGCGATGCCAATCGCCTCGCCAAGGAAATGGAAAGCAGCCAGCTGACGAACCGCATCGCCTGGTCGAACAACGGCGAAGGTCTCAATATGGCCTGGAAGGCCGGCGCCCAGAAGTCGGGTGAACACAGCGCGCTCATTCACGCCGCGGAATTCGACGGTCTTTCGACCTCTTCCGCGGGCAGCCACGGCATGGTCGACTCGAACCTCTTGGTGCGCGTTCTGAAGACGCCGCTCCTCTGGGTGGATCCGGCCGGCCGGCGCTTTGCCAATGAAGAACTCATCTACGACACCGTCTACTGGGCCAACGCGGGCTACTCCGTGGGCGGCAAGTACTTTGTCGTCGTTGACGGCAAGACGCTTGACGCCTACACAGCCGACAAGCTCCCGTTTGAAGTCTCCGGCGCCGGTCCCGCCAATCCGACGGGCAAGGGCGATTTCCGCGCGCTGATGGAAGAAGCTGTACGCCAGGGCGTGGCCTTCAAGGCCGATACGCTCGAAGAGCTTGCTCAGAAGGCGGGTTTTGAAACCAAAGGATTCCTTTCCGACGTGAAGGCCTACAATCAGGCCGTATCGAGCGGCAAGGACCCCTTCGGCAAGCCGGCTGAATTCCTCAAGTTCAAGGTTGAAAAGGGCCCGTTCTACGCTGCGCGCGCAAAGGTTGTGAGCCTTTCGACGCTGGGCGGCGTGCGCGTCAACGACCGCTTTGAGGCCCTCAATTCTGAGTTGAAGCCCATCCATGGCCTTTACGCCGTCGGCAACAACGCCAACGGCTTCTACTCCGCTCCATCCTACCCGCCGTATCAGGGTCTCGCCCTGGGCTTTGCATGGAATTCCGGCCGCATCGCCGGCAAGGAAGCCGCTGAGTACGTGAAGACCGCTAAGTAACGCTCCGCGTCTCGGTCTCCCGACTTTGTTTTTTCTCCTTTTTCAGAGTCGGGAGACCGTTCAGCTGCACCGCATCAGAAGGCAGCCTTTCACCCTTCTTCGAGGACAAACACTCCAAAGCAACATCTCAGCTTCACTGCGGAACCTCTCTCATCCCAAAGCTCACACACATCAGAAGTCTTCTTCAATCCTTGGTTCCGAAGTTTCGGGCGTCACAGCACGCCGACATTCCTGAAAGCGCATCGTCTGACTAAACCTGCCTTTCGCCAATCAAACCACACCAGAGAGCGCCAAATGATGACGTTCAATCCAAAATTATTCCCTCTCTCCCGCTGCGCGGCCTGCGCTGCGCTTCTTGCGGCAGCTGCATCGTCGGCAGTCTGTGCTGCCAGCGTATCCATCGGCGGCATGTACGACACCGGTCTTAAATATACGTTCGTGAACGACGGCATCCACGGCACGGAGACGGCTTTAGGCATGGAATCAAGCATGCTGGACTCCAGCCGCTTCGCCATCCGTGCTCACGAGGACATCAGCGATCAGCTTTCCGTGGGTTTCATTGCAGAATCCGGTTTTAGAGCCGATTCGGGACAACTTCAGGAACAGGACATCTTCTTTAACCTCGGCTCGCTCTTTTACCTTGCTCACAAGCAGTACGGCGAGCTTTGGATGGGACGCCTCGGCACGATGCGTTCGGGAGCCACACCCGCGGGCTTCCAGATCCTCGGTCAGCGCACCAGCCCGTTCGGCTCCGGCTGGGACGGTTACGGCGCAGGGGCTTTGTATGCCATGCCTTTCATCGGCTTCTCGGTCGACAATGCATTGCTTTACAAATCGCCCGTCATCAACGGACTGCAGCTCGACATTGAAACCAGTTTCGGCGGCACAGACGGCGGCGACGAGAATAAGGCCAATACGGACCGTTACAGCGCCGCTGCGCTCACTTATGACCGCGGTCCCCTTCGTCTCGTCACCGTTTTGGAGTACATGAATGAAAACTCCTCGAAAGGAAGCCGCGACGATGAAATCGCTGTGACAGTCGGCGGCAGCTACGACTTTACCGCTTTCCAGCTTTTCGGCTGGGCGCAGTACTTCCGCGGCGCAAACCACATCATGGCACTCTCGAACATCGGCGACTATCCGCTCTTCACCGGTCTGGACGACATGCGGGGCTTCGCCGCCGCGGTTTCAGCGAAGATCCCCACCGGCCATGGTTTTACGGATCTGGCGCTTTCCTGGCTTGACGCCAAAGTGCACGATGACGTTGAGGCTGCCGACGAAGACAATGTCGGCAACAGCCTCAAACGCTTCGGCGCGACAATTGCCTACGAATATCCGCTCTCCAAGAGCACAACAGCTTATGCTGCAGTGGGCGTTTATAAGGACTTCATCGACGCGCGCACCAACAATGCACCCGTGGACGATCCGCTCTCCGGCCAGGCAATGGCGGGCATCCACATTAACTTTTAACGTTTCGGCGAAAGCATCCCGCACAGACGCCTGAAGATCATTCATCGTCTGTCGCCGAATCCTGCCGAATCTGCCGCGGCGAAACGCTCTTTTTTGCGTTTCGCCGCGTTTTTCTATGTACACCACTCAGGAAGCAGCTGCACCAGGCTAGCCCCAACTGCGCACATTTACCTACATCGACTGCGTAAGAGTCAACTCGGCTGAAATTCTGCAGTCTGCAGCTGAGATTCTGTGATGCCGAATCGTTTGAGCGGGTTAGTCTAGAAACGCTTTTGCGGGTCGATTATTAGGGCAGCCCGCGCCTCACCTGTTTTGGAGGAACAAAATGAATTTGAAGCATGCAGCCGCCGCGCTCGCGCTCACAAGTCTTGTCGCCGCCGGCGCCGCGCAGGCCGCGCCGAAAGAAATTACGGTGGCCATTGCCAGCACGTTCACGACGCTTGATCCGTACGACGCTTCGGATACGCTGTCGCAGACCGCTTCGAAATCCTTCTATGAAGGTCTCTTCACGTTCGACAAAGACATGAAGGTGATCGATGCACTCGCCACGGACTACAAAGTGAGCGACGACGGCCTCGTCTATACGGTGACGCTGCGCAAGGGCGTGAAGTTCCATGACGGTTCAGAATTCCAGGCTGACGCTGTGAAAGCCAACTTTGACCGCGTGACCAACAAGGCCAACGGTCTGAAGCGCTACATGCTTTACCAAAACATCGAAAAGACTGAAGTGGTCGATCCCTACACGGTGCGCTTCACGCTCAAGAAGCCCTTCTCGAGCTTCATCAATCAGCTCGCGCACCCGGCCGGCGTCATGATCTGCCCGTCGACGCTTGCTAATAAGACCAATAAGCAGATCGCTTTCGAACCCTGCGGCACCGGTCCCTACACGCTCGACAAATACAATCCGAGCGAAGGCATGCGCGTCGTGAAGAACCCAAACTACTGGCAGGCAGGGTTCCCGAAACTCGATGCCATTAACTGGAAGCCGGTCGTTGAGAACAGCACCCGCGTTGCGATGCTTCTCACGGGCGAAGCACAGTTTGCTTTCCCGCTGCCCGCCGAACAAGTCAAGCAGGTTCAGGGGAAGGATCAGGTTCGCCTCGACATTACCCCCTCCATCATTCTTCGCTATGTTGAAATGAACATGTCGAAGAAGCCCTTCCAGGACAAGCGCGTCCGCGAAGCCTTCAACTATGCCATCAATAAGGAAGCGCTCTGCAAAGTCGCTTTTGCGGGCTACGCTGATCCGGCCACGGGCTACGCTCCGGCCGCCATTGATTTCGCCGAGAAACTCGGTCCCTGGCCCTATGATCCGAAGAAGGCCCGCGAACTCCTGAAGGAAGCCGGCTACGGCAGCGGTCTTACGATCAATCTCTGGTCGGGCTACAACCACACGACCGCCCAGAAGGTTATTCAGTTCCTGCAGCAGCAGCTCGCTCAGGTCGGCGTCAAGTCCAACATCCGCGCACTTGAGGCCGGTCAGCGCACCGCGCTCGTAGAGTCTGTGCCGACGCCCGATAAGAGCCAGCACGACCTTTACTACATCGGCTGGTCGAGCTCCACGGGTGAACTCGACTACGCCATTCGTCCGCTCCTCGCCTCCGAAAATATGCCGCCGGTGGGCTCCAATGAAGCCTACTACAAGAGCGAAAAGGTCGACCGTCTGATTCAGGAAGGCCTGGCAACCACGGACCGCACCAAGAAGGCTGCGATCTATAAGGAAATGCAGGAGCAGCTCTGGGCCGACATGCCGTGGATCCCGCTGGTGACGGAAAAGAATATTGCCGCCAGTGCGAAGAACCTGACGGGTTTCTACATTCAGCCTGACGGCGGGTACAACTTCTACCAAGCCGAACTGAAATAAATCAAGAAGCCTTTGCCTGCGAAGAGCGCTGCTTTTCGCAGGCATCCGCTATTGAGAAAAACTGCGTGCGGGCATTTTCATCAGATGCCTGCACGCGTTTTTTTTAGAGTTCAGAGAGCCGATTCAGCCCGCAATAGCACGGGCTAATGCGATGCCGCCCACGACGGCGCCAAGCCCCAAGACCAAGGAGCCCAGCGCATAAAACACGGAAAGCGCCAAGGCGCCGCGCTCACCGAGAAGCACCGCTTCAAGCGCAAAAGACGAAAACGTCGTGAAGCCGCCGAGCAGTCCTGTTGTGAGAAAGAGCCGCAGGTTTTCCGATAATCCCAGTCGGCAGCTCCAATACTCGACCACCAAACCCATTAGAAAGCAGCCGATGAGGTTGACGGCGAAAGTGCCGGCCGGAAAGGCTGTGCCGAGGAACCGCACAGCAGATGCAGAGAGCAGCCACCGCATGGATGCGCCGATGCCGCCGCCGAGAAATACCAATGCCAGTTGAGTGAAATTCATCGTCTCGTTTCAGCCGAAAAACATTCTGTCCGGCTCAGACCGTCTGCTCGAGCGCACATTGGCGCACTATCGGGCAGTTTTACGCAACAAACTGAATGGCAGCGTTTGCCACCCTCTGCAAACATATCGAGCGATAAGCTCGGACTTTGCTCACGCAGCCCAATGGCCGGCCCAGCCTCTGTAACTAGGTCTAAAAGGTTAATGCATTTACAGCCGCAAAGAGTATGATGCTTTTTTGTTTTGTCATAACAGGTGTGCTCCGCAAGGCGCAGCGCCGCACTTCCAAACCGATTCCGTACGACTCTCCATGAGCTGCCACGTCCATTACCGACAAGCGATGAAGCACCGACTGGCGCTTATCTTTGGGCTCACCGCATTGACGGCGCTGCTCTTTGCCGCTGATCTGACGGCCGGTTCTTCGGGCATGCCTCTGAGCGCAGTGCTCAATGCACTTTGGGCCGGACCGTCGGGTCAGTCCCCGGAAGCGCTCATTTTGTGGTCGCTTCGCCTGCCGATGACCCTGACGGCGCTCTTCGTCGGCGCTGCGCTAGCGCTGGCCGGACTGCAGATTCAAACAATCACGGCCAATGCACTTGCGAGCCCTTCTACCCTCGGTATCACCTCGGGAGCGAGCTTTGGCGCAGCGCTCGCGATCACCGCAGGTTTTACGGTAGGGGGAGAACTGTGGCTCGGCACCATGACCGCCTCCTTTCTGGCGTCGCTCTTGATCTGCGCGCTGATTCTTGCGCTGGGACGGCTGCGCGGCATGACGCCCACAACGCTCATTCTCGCGGGCATTGTGATGAATTTCTTCTTCATGGCCCTGCACCAATTTCTCGTCTATGTCGCGAGCCCCGAAGTGGCGCAGCTGATTTCCGGGTGGACCTTCGGCAATCTTGAGCGTGCTGGCTGGCTTTCGGCGGCGTGCGCCTTGGGCGCAGTTCTTTTCGGCACCCTCCTTCTCGCGCCGAAAGTCTGGGCGCTCACAACGCTTTCTATCGGCGAAGAACGTGCCAAAAGCCTCGGCATTCAAGTCAGCCGCCTGCGGCTTCTCGTTTTTTCAACGGCATCCGTGCTGATCGCTGCGTCGGTGAGCTTCATCGGCACGATTGCCTTTGTGGGGCTCGTCGCGCCCCACTGCGCCAAACTGCTTTTAGGGGATGATCAGCGCTTCCTCATGCCCGCGAGCATGCTTTTCGGCGGAGCGATTCTTCTGCTTTCTTCGTTCCTTTCCAAATTCATCTCAACGGGTGCCATGCTTCCAGTAGGCATCATCACGTCGATTGTCGGCGTGCCTTTCCTCTTCGTTCTGCTCCTTAAGAATCGGAGGGACTACTGATGAGCGACCTTGAACTTCGCGTAGAAAACCTGAATGTCGGCTTCGGCCGCCGCACAGTGCTCCGCGACATCAGCTTCACCGTTCATGCGGGTGAATTCATTTGTCTGCTCGGGCAAAATGCCGCCGGAAAAACCACGCTCTTCAAAGCCGTCTCAAACCTCATTGCTTCTTCCGGACGCGTAACGCTCTGCGAAAACGGGAAAGCACTCCCTCGGTCCGCAATTGCTTACCTGCCGCAGCTCACTCAGGTCCAGAGCCGCCTGACAGTCTTCGAAATGGTCATGCTCGGCCTCGGCCGCCGGCTTTCCTGGCGAGTGACACCCGACATTTTCGAGCGGGTCGATCAGACGCTTCACGCCATGCAGATCAGTCACCTTGCCGACCGTCCCGTGGCCTCGCTTTCGGGCGGTCAAAAGCAGCTCGTCTTCATGGCGCAGGCCTTTGTTTCCCGTCCCCGCGTGCTGCTGCTCGATGAACCCACTTCTGCGCTCGACCTGAGACATCAGCTGATCGTCATGCAGGCCGCCCGCAGCTACGCCAAAACAACCGGCGCAGCCGTCCTTGCCATTGTTCACGACTTGATGCTCGCGGCTCGATTCTCCGACAAGCTCCTCATGCTGGGCGACGGCACCATTCGCCGATTTGCCGCTCCGGCTGAGGTACTCACGCCCGAAGAGCTGGCGGTCGTTTATCGCGTGGAAGCCGCGGTTGAACGCTCTCAAGAGGGGCTTCTCACCGTGATCCCCATGACGCCGCTTGATGTTGACGACGGCACACACGGCCACGGCTCCCATCCGCACGCGCATGACCCTGCCTGCACGCATTCGAGCAGTTCCGATCAACACGACCACCGCATTCGCCATGACGACGACCACCCCCATCTGTGAAACCGCTTCCGTCAAAACCTCAGCCGCTCTGGGCGACAAAGTTTCCGGCTACTGGAACACTCGTGCCGAAGGCTACAGCCTGCGCACCGCTGACGAACTCAACGGTCCCCGCGGAGCGCATTGGCGAGAACGGCTGCTCAGCAATCTGCGCGGCGTTCCGCCCGGCGGTTCGGTGCTCGACGTTGGCTGCGGACCGGCGCTTCTGGCCATTACCGCTGCCCGATGCGGCTGGAAAGCTTATGGCTGCGACTCCAGCCCTGAAATGCTCCGGCACGCTCATGAGAATGCGAAGACGAGCGGGGCTGATGTGACGTTTTGTCAATGCGACGCCGCAGCGCTCTCTTTTGCCGACGAAACCTTCGACGCCGTCATCTCCCGCAATGTGCTGTGGAATCTGCCTCATCCGGAAAGGGCGCTCAAGGAATGGATGCGCGTACTTAAACCCGGTGGCCGTCTCCTATATGAGGACGGCAATCATTACCGCCATCTTGTGGATCCGCTCTTTAAACACCATCACGACAACATGCCCGCGCCCTTCGGTCACCAGCCGCAGTACATGCTCAACGTCGATACTTCGGCGATTGACGCCATTGCCCAGACGCTGCCGCTTACACAGGAACTTCGTCCGCAATGGGATTTGCAGGCGCTCATCGATCTGGGATTCACCGAAACACAGGTGATTGAACCGAGCCTCTCTGAAGTCTCGGATCCTCTGTCGGGAAAAAGCATCCGCATCGTCACCGATTTCGTCGCAGCAGCGACAAAACCCGCGGCTGCCGCCTTCTCGAATGTCACAGCTGCGACTTGAATGCCCTGAAACACCATCAGCCATTCAGTCTTCATCAACCTTTGCGCTTTCGGAGTGCCTCATGCTTACTCGCCGCACGCTTCTTCTTTCCGCAGCTGCCGCATCCTTGGCGATGCTGCCTTTTGCCAGTTTTGCCGCTGAAGCCGCCGCCGGCGAAGCGGCATTAGGTCAAGCCGCCCTGCCGCCGGCGGGCAGCTGGCCCGTTACCTTCAAAGATCTCGCAGGACGCACCGTCATCCTCACTCAGGAGCCGCAGCGGATCATTGTTGCCAACTACATTCAGAACTTCATGCTCGTCGGCGGCCGAGACGCCCTCAAACGCGTTGTCGGCATGACGCAGGATCATTGGGAATCCACCCGCATGGGCGAATATCAGGTCTTTACCACGGCCTACCCGGAACTGAAGTCCATTCCTTCCATCGGCGGATTCCACGACGACATCCTCAATTCTGAAAAGATCATTGCTTTGAAACCCGATGCGATGATCATCAACCGTACTCAGTTCGCAGCCAACACCCAGCGTATTGAAGTGTTTGAGCGCGCCGGCATCCGTGTGATCGTCACCGACTACCACGCCATGAAGCTCGAGAACCATGTGCTGAGCACCCGCATCATCGGCCGCATGCTCGGTCGGGACACCGTCGCCGAGGAACTCTGCCGCAAAGCCATTGACGGCCTCAAGGACGTTGACGCACGCGTTGCCCGAGCCTCTGCCGGCAAGAAGGCGCCCAAGGTTTATATGGAACTCGGCAGCAAAGGCGTCGGCAACTACGGCAACACCTACAACTCCACCATCCTTTGGGGCGCCATGCTCGCCCGCGCGGGCGCCGACAGCATTTCAGCCAACAACCGCGAGCCCTACAGCGCTGCTACGCGTGAGTACGTCATCTCACAGAACCCGGAGATCATTATCATCGGCGGCTCGAGGTGGTCGGGCGGCGCGAGCGACCAGATGCAGATGGGCTTCACGGTCGAGCGCAAGACCGCGGAAAAATGTCTCGAAGCCTTTATGCACCGCTCGCTCTGGCAAAATCTCCCGGCCGTGAAAAACCGGCGCTTCTACGCCGTCGATCACGGGAGTCTGCGCTCCATTATTGACTGGCACATGAGCGCTTTTATCGCCAAAGTCTGCTGGCCGGAAGGCTTTGCCGACATGGATCCGGAAGCCGGCATCGTCGCCGACTATAAGCACTATCTTCCGGATTTGGATCCGGCCGGCACCTTTACGCTGGCGCTCGGAAACTAACCGCAGAGCTCCGCGCGTTTGAATGGAATGCGGCCACCGGCTCTAGGCTGGAGGCCGCTTTTTAGTGCTGTTTGTACGTTTGGCCGACAGACATGCTCAAGCCGAATGTATGCCGCCCATGGACGCAGTCAGCCCATCAGCCCTTAAGGACTCGGCTGCAGGTACAGCCGCCGCCTTCCTTTCCGGTTTCATCCGCAGCCGGGCCGTAAGTCCGGACAGCTTTGGCGAGCAGTACCTCAAGCTGATCAGCCTCATCCTCTGTGAGCGACCCCAAAATGCGTTCGTTCATGCGGATTGAAATATCGGCCATGATGGGTTTAAGCGCACGGCCTTTTTCGGTGAGCATGATGATGCTCGCTCGGCCGTCGGATTCACTGGGGAGCCGATCGACGTAGCCCTGCTTGGCAAGTCGATCGAGCATGACGCAGGTCGTCGACTTCGTACGGCGAATCTTCTGCGCAACCGCCGTGAGACTCAAACCTTCCTGCTGAAAGAGCACCTGGAAGATGTCTCCGCAGCTCGTCGTCAATTCGTCCAGGCCGGCCTTTTTCATCTCAGTGAGCAGAAAACGGCGGCCCTCTTCATGCATGCGGGCTGCGTAAGCAAGTATGGGACGGTCTTCCTTCATCAAAATACCTCAGGAGACCCCTGCCTTCAGGCAGGGGAGGAATGAGGTGCGTGGCCGAGCCACGCGTACCCATATCCGTCGTTGTGTGAAATCAGTCGGCAATGCTTCCAACCGACGCCTTGAATGACGCCCTTCGGCGTCTGAATGTTGAATGAGCCCGAGACGCGGACCGCAACGCGTCCGCGCCACAGTCCGGCCTTCTTTCCCTTGGGGACGTTCGCCTCCACCATGTCCCCGGTCGCGAAGCCGTGGACGCACTTCTGCCGCATCAGGTACCCGCGCGGGAAGCCGTACTTCGTGAGGCGCGTGCGTTGACGGCTCCCCCGCCCCATGCATCTGATCTCCAGGACGTTGAGTCCCTTCCGCGTCACTGCGCCGTTGAGCCGTCCCACGCAGAGCGCATCGAGCCAATGCTCCTTTTCCACGCCGAAAGCATGGCGGTTGAGCTTCGTCAGAGCGCCGCTTCCCGTCTCGACGGGTAGACCCGTCGCCTTGAGCTCGTTGAAGAGCACCCACCGCGTTGCGTTCACCGCAGCGGCATCACGCAGCGGCGTCTTGAGCTCCCTGCGGACGCGCGCGAGCACTTCCGGCTTTCCCTTGAGGAAGTCCTCCAACGACCGCGCGCCCTTCTTCTGGTTGCAGCTCACGCAGGCGAGCACCAAGTTGGAGACCCGGTTGGAGCCGCCCTTGGCGCGGGGAACCACATGGTCGATGTTGAGCGGCACGCCTTCGGCGCCGCAATAGACGCACTTCCGGCCGAACTTCTCAAGAAGGTATTCGCGCACCTCATACTCAAAGAGCGTGCCCTGCTGATACTTGACCCCCGAGACCTCCGGGTTCTGGAGCTTTTGCGAATCGAACTTCACCAACTCCGTCGCGATGCCGCTTACCGGCAGGTACCGGCACATCCTCCTCACGAACGAAAGGGTCGTTTCCACGCGGTGCCGCAGAGAAGGCGGGAGCCACCCCTTGGGCTTGACGCGGTTTAGAAAGCGTGGCGACCGACAGCGGAGATTCTGCGACCTGCGGCGGCGACGAAATGCGCTTCGCGCCTTGAGCGCGTCGCGGATGGCGCCGCCCCGATGCTCGATGACGAAGAACGCGAGCGCATGATGCCGCTTCTTCCCGTCATCCCGCACGACGGCGGCGCCCGTCTCCCTTGAGCCGGGATCGAGCTTGATGAGCACGGGTTGAACCTCGGACTGCTCCACAGTGCGGTCCACGAGCCGGATGACGAAGGGGAAGCGCTTCACCACCCGTGCGCGGCCCGCCCGCAGAAGCCGTCTCGCCCTTGCCGGGCGGCACGGCATCAGGGGCCGGTGCTTCTTGTCCAAAACGAAAACTGATGTTGACATGAAAAATGAACCTTACGATTCTTCGGGCTGATGCCCGTGACATGCTCCGCCCTTGCGGGCGGAGCAATTCCCCTCGCCAATGTTGAACAGACCGGCATTTTGCCTCAGACCGTTTCGTGCGTACCCAATGCTTGTCTGCTTCTGAGGCTTCCAGAGCTCGGAACTGAGGAAGCATTCCGAGGTGGGTCTTGAACCTGTCTGCAACGTAGTTCTCGAAAAACTTAGGCTGGTCAACCAGACCTGCTTTCACAAGCTTCGGCCTTTAGGCCGGGGTAGTTGACTGGCTCTTCTTATTGTTGACAGCTGAATGCCAGTCGCATTTCAAAAGGACTTCAGCTCGTTATGAATATTTTAAGAATTATAAGACTCAGGATTTTCTTCGCATCGGAGAGCACCTGCAAATAACCGCACCACGATGTGTAGTACGTAAATATGTATGACGTCTTGAATGTATTGAGCCGAAATTTGTCCGTACTCAACGCACTTTAGACCCAAATCAGGGCAACTCTGACAGTCCATATCGTCAGTGAAACCGCACTGCTCGAACGGTTGCTCTCCTTTGACCTGCTTGAAATATCTAAGGAGAGCGGTTTCACACCCCCCCCTGCTGGCTCCTCACTTTATGAGCGTACAAACCGTCAGTGCGCATCAGTTCGGGAAATCCGCACCCGTTCGATACGGCTGCGGGTTGCTTTAACCACATCGAACCGCAGTCCGCTGAACGTGATGGACTCTCCGGCTGTCGGAATCCGCCCGAACTTCTCCAAGAGCAGCCCGGCGAGCGTTGCGCAGCTGCCATTTTCGGGACGCAGTCCGCTCACCTGTGTGGTCTGTTCGACCAAGAAGAGGTCAGCAGCACCCTCTGCCGACCAACCTCCCGCAATCGGTTCGATAAAGCGTCCCTCGTTTTCATCCGGAAAATCACCCGCAATCGCTTCCAAAAGGTCATGCGTCGTCACTAAGCCCTGGATAATGCCGAATTCGTCAGCCACCAAAATAATGTGATGATTGCCCTCTTGAAAATTCCTCATCAATCCAATCACACTGACCGTTTCCGGCACCACCAATGCACGACGGCGCCGAGCAATGTCGGCAATAGCAGCAGGATTGAGCGTATCGCCGGCTAAATCCTTCGCTTTTAATATCCCGATCACATTGTCAAGCGACCCCTCACAGACGGGGTAGCAGCTGTGCGGCTCACGCTTGATCAGCGCGGCAATTTCCGATGCGGGATGTTCTAGATCGATCCAGACCACATCGCAGCGCGGCGTCATGATGGTTTTGACCGTACGTTCCGCCAAGGAAAGCACGCCTTCAACCATGTGCCGTTCCTCCTCAGCAAACATGTCAGGCTTGCGGTCTCGGGCAGTGTCCTCGGCAGCCGTGTCAACCTTTTCGCCGGGCCGGCCCATCAAATTCACAATCGCCGAAAGCGTGCGAGCGCGAAAGGGGAGCTTCTCCGTATGCTTACGCAGATTGCGGGCAGCCAATTGGTTGAAGAACTCGATCATGACCGAGAAGCCAATGGCCGCGTAGAGATAGCCCTTCGGTATATGGAAGCCGAACCCATCAGCCACGAGTGAGAGGCCGATCATGAGCAAAAACGACAAGCACAAAACCACCACGGTGGGATGTGCGTTGACGAAGGCCGTCAGCGGACGGCTGGCGAGCATCATGACGCCGATGGCAATTACTACTGCTGCCATCATCACGCCCAGATTGTCCACCATGCCGACGGCCGTAATAATGGAATCCAAGGAGAAGACCGCATCCAAAATCAAAATCTGGACGATCACCAGCCAAAAACTTGTCGCAGAACCCGCCGCGCTTTCTTCATGCGGACGCGCTTCCAATCGTTCATGAAGTTCTGAAGTGGCTTTAAAAAGCAAGAAGAGCCCGCCGGCGCAAAGAATAAGGTCACGCAGGGAAAACGAATGCCCCCAGAGCGTGAACAGCGGCGCTGTCAGCCCCACCAGCCAGCTCATCACCGAAAGCAAAGCTAGCCGCAGGAAAATGGCCATGCCTAAACCGGTATAAAGTGCACGGTCTTGCTGCTTTGCCGGCAGCTTTTTGGCCAGGATGGCAATAAAAACCAAATTGTCGATGCCGAGCACCAGCTCGAGCACAACAAGCGTCAAAAGTCCAACCCACAGGGTGGGATCAAAAAGAAATTCCATCAGCAGCAACAGAGCGGCTCTCGAATCAGCCGCGGAAGTCCCCGAACATAAGATATTTTTATAACGAAGATACAAAAACCCATGATTTCGGCTGCCTCGGATGATGAAGCGATTACTCTCATGGGTTTACATGCTGGAGATTATATTCCAAACGCCCGGAAACTAACTCCGGGAGGGCCTGACACCATCACACGTGCACTGCCGGTTGCACTGAAAAAAAAACTCACCTAAAGCACTGGCTCCAGGTGAGTTTTTCAATGGTTTGACTTTTATTTGGAATTAATGTTCATCACCGCCGGCGTGCTTAAACATGCGCAGACCCGTGGTCATGGACGAGAGCGTGGTGCAGCCGCCCATGATGTCTTCACGGAAGGACATGTACATATGCGCGATGGTGAAGATAATCAGCACGTACATCAGTGCATGGTGCACCGTACGCACGGCCTGAGCATCGCCAAAGAGCGTGAACACCCATCCGAACCAGGCCATCCAGCTCGTGTCGGCACCCCAGGCCTGAGCATAAAGCGCAAGACCCGTGATGATGAGGAGGATGCTGCCCAACACAAAGAAGCCGAACATGGCGAGCTGCGCGAGCGGATTGTGACCCGCGTACTCTGCGCTCGTCTTCTTCATGAAGAGGTAATAGGCAACCTGACCGAAAACGCCCTTCCACCACTTCCACGACCAAAGCGGCGGAATGAAGATCTGACGCGAGTACTTGTTCCCGACGACCGCCCAGTAGAGACGGTAGATGAAAAGCACCGTGTAGATGATGCCGGCCGCAAAGTGCGCAAAGCGGATGTAGGCGAAGTCATAGGTAGCCCATGTATCGCCGAGATTGGAAACCAAAGGCGCCCCAATGAGGAACCCGGTCACAATCATCACGAACATGCAGACCATCATGGCCCAGTGCCACACTCGAACCGGCGCCTCCCAGACATAAAGCGGGTGCGTACCCGCACTCATGTCTACTTCGTAGGTGACTGGATCGATTTTCATAGGTCCTCCTTGACCTCAGCACACCTGCACGGACGTAAGCTCTTCGCCTTCGGGCGAGTAGAGATGCGTAGCGCAGGCAAGGCACGGGTCGAAGCTGTGGATCGTACGGATGATCTCCAGCGGACGCTTCGGATCAGCGAGCGGCGTACCAATAAGCGAAAGCTCATAGGTACCCTTCTGCCCTTCACTGGAGCGCGGCGAAGCATTCCAGGTCGTGGGCACCACCGCCTGCCAGTTTTCGAGGCGGCCGTTCTTGATGACGCAGTAGTGCGCGAGTGCGCCGCGCGGAGCTTCGCACGGACCCACGCCGCGGCATTCCTTCGGCCAAGTCTTGGGTTCCCAGAACTCCATATTGGCCGCAGTTTCGTCGCCGGCCTTGATGTTGGCCGTCAGGTCATCAATGTACTGCGCGAGCTTGTGCGTCATCCACTGGCACTCAAGCGCACGGGCAGCATGACGGCCGAGTGTGGAGAAGGCCGCTTCGAGCGGGAGATTCAATTCCTTGAGAAGTTCGAGAGCCGGTTCCTTAAAGTGCGGAACGTTCTTAGCGATGCCGATCACCATACGGGCAAGCGGCCCCACTTCCATCATGTGACCTCGCCAGCGCGGGCTCTTGATCCAGGAATACTTGCCGTCCGGAGCGAGCCAGTTGAACTTCGTTTCCGTACCGTCGCTTCCCGGCGGGAGTTCGTAGTGCTGGTCAGTAATGCCGTCCCACGGATGCAGACCTTTGTCGGCTTCCGGATACTTGTACCAGGAGTGGTCAACAAATTCCTGAACCTGCTCGGGATCGCGCGTGTCAACATCAAAGACTTCGTTGAGGTTGCCGTTGAGAATGGCGCCGCGGGGAATCTGAATCGACTTGTCAGAATAGTCGTTAGCGATTTCGGGGAAGTCACCGTAAGACAACATGTTGATGCCGGCGAGCCCCTTGCCGTACTTGAACCAATCCGGATAGAAGGATGCAATAGCCTTAATGTCCGGGATATAGACGTTCGCGACGACATCGATGGCATGCTGGGCGACTTGACGCATATAGTTAAGCGTCACTTCGTTTACCATTGTGCCCTGGGCGCCCGTATCGTGGACGTTGATCGGGCAGGCGACGCCGCCCACAAGATAGTTCGGATGCGGGTTCTTGCCGCCCAGAATCGTATGAATGCGCACAACTTCACGCTGGAAGTCGAGCACTTCAAGGTAATGAGCGACCGCAAGCAGATTCACGGCCGGCGGAAGCTTCATGGCGGGATGGCCCCAATAGCCCTTATTGAAAATCGAGAGCTGCCCCGATTCAACGAGCTTCTTCACGCGGTTCTGCACATCGCGGAAGTAACCGACAGCTGCGAGCGGATGGCGCGGCGAAATCTTTTGCTGGATAGCAGCCGTTTCGCGCGGATCAGCATCGAGCGCGCTGACAACGTCCACCCAGTCGAGCGCTGAGAGCTGATAAAAGTGAACGATATGGTCATGAATGTAGAGCGTGGCATTCAGGATGTTGCGGATCAGATTGGCGTTCTTCGGGATCTTGATGCCGATTGCATCCTCAACGGCACGGACGGCGGAAAGCGCGTGAATACCCGTACAGACGCCGCAGATGCGTTCAACGAACGCCCAGGCGTCGCGGGGATCGCGGCCCTTCAAAATGACTTCGAGGCCGCGCCACATCGTGCCGGTGCTCATGGAGTCGACAATCTTGCCGTCATCGCCCAGCACTGCCTGCACGCGCAGGTGACCTTCAATACGGGTGACCGGGTCGACTACGATTCTGCGTTCGCTCATTATTCCTTACCTCCGATTTCCTTATTGGTCTTGGCGCGCGCCTGAGCAACCGCCGAGAGCGCAGCATGCGCTGCAGCTGCAGCGCCCACCACTGCAACAGTGGCGAGGCCGACCTTATCGACCGTGCCTTCAACGCCCGCAAAGATCGGGGGCAGAACGGTCGTTTCGTGTTCGTAGAAGCTGCCCTTGTCAAAGAAGTTGGGTTCAGCGCAGCCAATGCAGCCGTGGCCGGACTTAACAGGCCAGGACAGCCCTTCGTTCCACTGAATCGTGGAGCAAGGCGCATAGGTCGTCGGACCCTTGCAGCCGACCTTATAGAGGCAGTAGCCGAGCTTGGCGCCCTGATCATCAAACTTCTCGGCGAACTGACCGGCGTCGAAGTGACCGCGACGATAGCACTTGTCGTGAATGCGCTGGCCGTAGAACATCTTCGGACGGCCGAGACGGTCGAGCGGCGGGAGACGATCGTAGGTGAGGATGTAGGTAATGACCGAGGTCATCACTTCCGGAATCGGCGGGCAGCCCGGCACCAGGACGATGGGCTTGTCGGTAATCACTTCCGTGATCGGCACGCATTCCGTAGGATTGGGCTTAGCAGCCTGCACGCAGCCCCAGGCGGCGCAGGAACCCCAGCCGATCACAGCCTTGGCGCCTTCGGCGACGTGCTTGATCTTATTGAGGAAGATTTCGCCGTTAGGCACACAGTTGATGCCGCCCTGATGAAGCGGAATGTTGCCTTCGACAGCCAGAATGTAGTTGCCCTTGTACTTTTCGATCGTCTCGTGCAGCGACTCTTCTGCCTGTTCGCCGGCAGCAGCCATAATCGTGTCGTCGTAGTCGAGCGACACCATGTTCGTCACCACATCGGCGACGATCGGCGTATAGGATCGGATGAAGGCTTCAGAGCAGCAGGTGCATTCCAGGCCGTGGAGCCAGATAACGGGCGTGCGCGGTTTGGTTTCCATCGCATGGGCGATTTCCTGCGCACCGGCGCTCCCGAGTCCGAGGCTCGCCGCAGTGAGCGAGCAGAACTGCAGGAAGCTGCGGCGGCTGATGCCGCGGCGGCGCAGCGCCTCGTATTGCGTTTCAAACATGTTGGTCTCCCCTCGTTAGAGAAAAGCGGGTCGAGCTTGGAAACCGGCTGGAGGGTGCGCCGGAGGCAAGCTTCTTTTCATTCTGCCGCGATTAAGGATTTAAGACTGCTTTTGCCAAAATCTTTTTCCCGCGATATCGAGAAATAGCGAAAAGGTTCTGAAAACACTTGTCGCTGCAGCTGGTGAGAAGATTAAAACCCAAAATTGTTCTGCGCATCCCCCCTAATGCTCGCTTCGCATAGGCCAAAAGTACTAGCAAGGTGTAGAGCCAAGCATTTTCTGAATAATCAATGTCATTGGAAAACACTATTAGCTCTTCAAGGTATGACATTCCGTTTTCAAATATCATTTTGGCGGACGTTTCGTTTTCAGCAAAATGGCTCTCCCAAAGAGGACGGACGTTTTGCGCTTCTACTGCTTAAAGATTAGGAAAGCGTATTCCTTCGACGGATTGGCGCTCGACCGGCGGCCTTCTATACTCGGGGAGCAAAAAAACAGACTGCGCCTTTTGCCTGAATCAGGAGCGTCCGTTAAGGACGGCAAAAGAGGCCGCAGCTGCCGGCCGGTCATCCCGCCGCTTCGGCACCATGGACGCGTCGCATGCCGTCAGCAGACGCAAAACGTCTTCCATGCCGGAGCCGATCGAGTTTTGATGACCTTCCGGCAATATGGAGAAGTGAGGAGAAAGATCCATGACCGAAGCGCAACGCGAGAATCCGAGCAGACGCCTGCGCGTTTTTACGCAGTCGCCGGCGGAGTTTTTCGACGAAGGTCTCCGGCAGATTGAAAAAACGCGCATGGCGGGTCTCCCGATCCTCAACCCCAAGCTCGTTGTGCGCTCTGCCGGCTGGCGGCGCTGGGGCAACGACTGGATCGGCGTAGTGACGACGCCCTGGGCAGTGCTTGGCATTTATGCCTGCGGGTCAAGAGAAGGATGGGTAGACGTTCCTGCCGACCGCACCCGAATCATTGAACTGCCGGCGGGCGACTTTCCATTTCGGGCCGTTGAAGATCCGATTTTGGGGCGGTGCCTCTTTTTGTCGCTCAAGAGCCCGCTCCTTGATGTGGGCGATCAGGAAACCGCTGACCTCATCGGCAAAATCACTTTAGACACGCTCTTTAAGGCGCAGTCCATTCCGGAGGACGATGAAGACGCAGCCGCCTGGGTGCCGCCGACCGCGGACGGCCAGCTTCGCCGCGTCATTCCGATTCGAATGACTCCGCCCAAAAACATTGAAGCAACGCCGCCCTTAACGCCGCCCAAGCCTGAACCTGAACCTCAGCCCGCTGAGCGCGAATCCTTCTTCGATAAGCTCGAAGAACCCGTATCGCGCCGCGAACTCTTCGGCCGCCGCAAAAAAGCAGAGCCGTCGGATGCAGCGCCCCTCATCAGCGCAGACACGACGCATGCCGAAAACGGCGCGAACTATCCGCTTCGCCCAACGTCTCACTCGGAGGACATCAAGCCATGATCATTGATGATGCCTCCATCCGCATTCATATCAAGTCAAAGCCCTGCAGCCGAGCGACGGCAGTCGTTTCCTCAACGCGCACCAATGCTGTTGCGCGCGCGGCATCGCTGCCGGAAAACCGCGGAAAAGTTCGCCGGATGCTGACGCTCCTTTATGGCCTATGTCCGCTCGCTCATCTGGCCGCGTTTGAGGGCGCTTTGTCGGCAGCCCGCGGTGAAGATGAAAAACTTGCAGGCCCTAGGCTCGAACGTCATCGTCTCTTGACCGACGCCGTGCGGCTGGAGGGGCTGACGGAAAACCTCCGCGTTCTGCTTTTGGAAGCCTCTCGTCTGGAGCTTGAAAGTGAAGCGCTCAATGTCATGCCGGGAGATTTGCCGCCGGCACCGTCTCTTGAACCCGTTGACGCTCGTGCTGTCGGGCGTCTGCGCGCCGTCCTTTCTCAGGCAGCCAGCGCTTTGCTTAAGCTCCCGATGAGCAGCACGTGGTCGGAAACGGAACACAATTTAGCTCAGCGCACGCGGGCCGAGCTCTCGGCCTCCATGAATGCCGCTGCAGCCATAGCTCAAACAAGCCTTTGGGGAATGCCGCCGGAGGATTTCTGCAGCTTAGTCGAAAAACCCGATGATGAAGCGGCAGCTGCCATAATGCAGTGGGCGAAGACTTACGCGGCAAAACTGCCCGCTGCCCACCTGCTTGCCTCCATGCTCGCCTGCGCTGAAACGCTTGACCCGCGGGCCTTCCCGGAATCCGAAATTCCGCCGCTCCCGCATCACGCCGCGCTCGAAAGGCAGGCCTTCAGCGAAGAGCTCTGCTACCGCATGCTCCATGACCCGGGTTTTGACCTTGCGCCTTTCTGGCAGGGCACGCCGCGGCTCACCGGTTCCGCAGCACGGCTTCGGAACCACCCGGTTGTGGAGGGGCTCCTCAGCCGCTTCGGCTGCAAGCCCGCAGTACTGATGGCTGCGCGCATCGTCGAAACTGCTGAAGTACTTCGCGCCTACCGGGCCTGCACGATGTGCCGGGAAGCCCGAGATGAAGCGCTCGAAGCGGGCGACGCCTTTACTCATATCCTTTCGGCCTCGTCGCCCGCCGACGGCACGGGAATCTGTCTCGTTGAGACCGCTCGGGGACTCCTCGCCCATGCGGCGGCCGTCTCTGCGCAGGGCGAGCTCACTGCACTGCGCATCACCTCTCCCACGGAGTGGCAATTCTCTCCCAATGGTCCGGGTCAGCGCATTGCCCGGCCGGTGGTAAAGGAACTCCGTTTTCCTCAGAACGATCTTGAACGCCGCAAGCTTGAGGTCCGAGTGCGCCGTGCGCTCTTTGCGCTCGATGCCTGCGTGCCGATCACATTTGCCTATACGCCCGCGGTGGGAACACAGGCTCAGGATGCCGCTGTCGAAGCGATGCGCCGGCCGGCAGCTCCCCGCACGGAGCGCACGGACAACGGTGTTCGTGCGCCGCAGACTGCCGCGGCTTATAGTGATGCCGCCTATGAACTGATTGGAGTGCCGAGCAATGCATGAACTTTCCATAGCCGAAGGCATCATCGAAATTGTTGAACGCACGGCCAATGCCAACCATGTCCGGCACGTGAAGACCGTGCGAGTCTCCATCGGCGAACTCGCCGGCGTTGACATTCCCAGTCTCGAATTTGCCTGGCAGTCAGTGCGTAAGGGCGGCGTCGCTCAAAACGCCGAACTTGAAATTGAACGGCCGAGGGGCGAAGCTTGGTGTCTTCAATGCCAAAAAACCATTCCGCTTCACCGCTACGGCGATCCCTGCCCCGACTGCGGCGGCTATCAGCTTGCCGCGACGGGAGGAACGGAAATGCGCGTGATCGACATTCTTGAAGCTCCTGACGATCCTGCGGACAGTCACGGCTGACGGCCAGACCGCCCGCATACATCCCAAAACCTTCAGAACCCTCTTTCCGCTTTACGAAAAAAGCACTGCTGAAAATCGCCATGCTGCCTTCGCGGCAGATGAGCACTCCGCAGACTTCAGATGAAAAGGAAGAAAATCCATGTGCACCACTTGCGGCTGCGGCCATTCCGGCCCACATATGCATGAACATGTTGACGCCGACGGCAACGTGACGCTCACGGTTCATGACCATGACCATGATCACGGACATACCCACGATCATGAACATGCTCATGCCCATCCGCACGACCACAGTCACGGGCATGACCATCCGGCGCATTCGCACGATGCGGATATGTCCGCCGGCCGCGCCATTTCGATTGAAGAGGACATTCTGGCGCGCAACGATGCCGTAGCCGCCAAGAACCGCGCGCTCTTCGCCAAACTCGGTGCGCTTGCGCTCAACCTCGTCTCGAGCCCGGGATCGGGAAAGACCGAACTCCTCTGCGCAACGCTCAAGGCGCTCTCCGATGTGCCTACCATGGTGATTGAAGGCGACCAAGAAACCGACAACGATGCGGACCGCATTCGTGCGACCGGCACCCGTGCGCTGCAAATCAATACCGGCAAGGGCTGCCATCTGGATGCGGCCATGATTGAACGTGCGCTTGACGCGCTCCCGCCCGCTGAACACTCAGTAGTCTTTATCGAAAACGTCGGCAACCTCGTCTGCCCGGCCGAATTTGATCTCGGCGAAGCGCATAAAGTGGCAGTGCTCTCTGTCACCGAAGGCGACGACAAGCCGCTCAAATACCCCGACATGTTCCGCGCGAGCGATCTGGTGATCATCAATAAGATTGATCTTTTGCCCTATGTTCGCTTTGACGCTGAACGGGCCGCAGCCAATGTGCTGCGCGTCAATCCCCGAGCCAAGGTGCTCCAGCTCTCAGCCACCACAGGCGAGGGATTGGAAAAGTGGCTTGCTTGGGTAAAGGCTCAGCTCGTGCTCGCAAGCCTCTGACGGCCTTCCTGATGAAGGAGCTTGGAGCCGCTTCTCGTGAAGCAGCCTTCCGAGCTCCTTCAAGAGCATTCAGTCCATAAAGAGAACATCGTGACCCCGACCAACGTCAATGCTAAAGACATTGAAGCCCGACTCGTACGCGTGAACGGCCTCGTTCAAGGCGTAGGCTTTCGCCCGACGGTCTGGCGCATTGCCGCGGCACTTAACCTTCGCGGCGAAGTCTTCAATGACCCGCAGGGGGTGGGCGTCCGTCTGGAGGGGGATCCGCAGGCTTTGGATGCTTTTCCGGCTGCGCTGCGCCGCGAATGCCCGCCATTGGCCCGCATCGATACGCTTGAAATTTTTCCGGCGGAGACGGTCGGTTTTACGGATTTCCGAATCGTTAAAAGCGAAACCGCGGGTGAAGTCTCAACGATGATCACTCCGGATGCATCCGTGTGCCGGGCATGCCTCACAGAGGTCTTTACGCCGGCCAATCGCCGCTCTCGCTACGCCTTCACCAACTGCACGCACTGCGGTCCGCGCTTTACGATTACACGCGCCCTTCCCTACGATCGTCCGCAGACGTCCATGGCGGTGTTTCCGATGTGTCCGGCCTGTCTGAAGGAATATGAAAATCCTGCTGACCGGCGCTTTCATGCTCAGCCTAATGCCTGCCCGGTGTGCGGACCAGAGCTCTCGTGGACGGATGCCCGTGGGCACTTGATTCCCGAAGCCGGCGACCCTGTTCGGGCTGCCGCCGCAGCGATTGCCCGCGGCGAAATTGTTGCGGTTAAGGGGATCGGAGGCTTTCACCTCGTCTGCGACGCACGGAACCCTCTGGCGGTTGAACGGCTGCGCGCCCGTAAGGGCCGCGGCGAGAAGCCGCTGGCAGTGATGGCCGCAAACACTCAGTCCATTAGCGAGTTTGTGCATGTCTCGGCAGCGGAAGAGAAGATGCTTCTTTCTCCCGCCCACCCCATCGTCCTCCTCGAACGCATCGAATCCGACGAAGACCCGACAAAGCCGCGCCTTGAACTGCCGGGTATTGCCGACGGGGTAAGCGAACTTGGCGTCATGCTGCCTTATACGCCGCTTCATGCGCTTCTTTTCCATGCGCTCGAAGGTGAGCCCGCCGAGGCGGATTGGTTTGAAAAGCGCCTCTGCCCGTCACTCCTCGTCATGACGAGCGCCAATCCCGGCGGAGAGCCCCTTGTGATTGACAACGACGAAGCCGTTCTTCGTCTTGGGCAGATTGCAGACAAGTTCCTCATGCATAACCGTGAGATTCTCATCCGGTGCGATGATTCGGTTGTGCGCTTTGTGAACGACTTGCCGCTCTGGGTGCGCCGCGGACGCGGCGTCACGCCCGAAGCCGTGCAGATTCAAGCGGTGCCCGCCGCCCAAGGGTGCCGTGCGCCGCACGCCGTATTGGCCGCGGGGAGTTTCTTAAAGAACGCGGCTGCGCTCACCCGCGGCAGTGAACTTTTCCTCACGCAGCACATCGGCGACCTGGAAAATGTGGCGAGCTGTCAGGCACTTGAGCTCGCGGCCGAGCACCTCGAAAAAATTCTCGATGAAGCGCCCGATGCTTACGCCTGCGACCTGCACCCGGACTTTTTCTCCGCGCAGCTCGCACAAAAGCTTGCCCATGAGCACCAAAAACCCCTTGTCGCCATTGCGCACCATGCCGCTCATGTTGGAGCGGTGATGGCTGAAGCCGGCCGCAGCACACGCACCATCGGCGCAGCATTGGACGGCGTCGGACTCGGTCCCGACGGCAGTGTTTGGGGCGGAGAACTACTCGCCTGCTCGGCCGAAGGTTTTGAACGGCTGGGCACTCTGGAAGCGCTCCCGCTCCCGGGCGGCGACCGTGCGGCTCGGGAATGCTGGCGCATGGGCGCAGCACTCCTGCTTTCGATCGATCGTGAAGATTTGATTGAGCCGCTGCTTTCCGGCCCCGAAGTGTCTCCTTGGATGCTTGCTGCGCTTCCCCGGCTGGCTGCCTCGCCCAATACGCCAAGAACCTCAGCGCTCGGCCGCTGGTTTGATGCCGCAGCAGCGCTTCTCGGACTCTGCCGCATTCAAAAGGACGAAGCCACCGCCGCCATGCGGCTCGAAAGCGCGGCGGCGCCGATCCTGCGGCACGTTCCTGAAACGCAGATTCTCGCCGGCTTTGACCCGACCTGGACAATTGAACAGGGCGTACTGTCGCTCGCACCTTTTTGGAAGAGCTTCGCGGCTTTTCTCGCGCACCCGGAAGGCCGCACGAAGCGCCGTCAGGCTCAGGCCGCCGCTGCCTTTGAACTCGTTCTTTCTCGAGCGCTCGTCGACTGGATTGATGCCGCAACGCTCCATGACCCTGACCGCGCCGACGTTATGCTCTCGGGCGGGTGCTTTCTCAACCGAACACTGGCTTCAGCCGTTCCGGCCGGACTCCAAGCGCTCGGCATTGCTGCGCATCTGCCGCATGTCGTGCCGCCCGGGGACGGCGGACTCGCGCTCGGTCAGGCTTGGCTCGCGTCCCTCGCTTTGGCTGAGGGCAGAGCCGAGTATCCTTACATTCAAGATAAAACCCTGTTCAATCACTCAAGAGACCCCGGCTGCAGCGAAAGTGCAACTTCCACGGCAGCTCCGACCCGCGTCTGACGCGGCAGCGATTGAACTTTTTTCATTCAAGAGAATTTAATCATGTGTCTCGCAGTTCCTGCTCAGCTCACCACCGTATCGCCCGACGGCATGACCGCCGCCGCGATGATCGGCGGCATTGAAAAAGACGTGGACGTGTCCTTGATTGATGACCCGAAATCGGGCGACTGGGTGATCGTGCACGTGGGATTTGCACTCAACCGCATTGACGAAGCCGAAGCGCAGGAAACGCTCAAGGCGCTTGCCGCCTTGGCTGCCCCTTCTGCCGCTGCGGCATCGAACGACCCCGCCGCCCCGAGTGCTGACTCTGAGGAGATAACGGCGTGAAGTACGTCGACGAATACCGTTCCGGCGAAACCGCCAAGGGCATTGCCGCACGCATCCGCGAAGAAGCCGACCCCAAGCGCGAATACCGCTTCATGGAGTTCTGCGGCGGCCACACCCACGTGCTCTCCCGCTGGGGCTTGGGCGACATTCTCCCTGAATCCATCCGCATGATTCACGGTCCGGGCTGTCCGGTGTGCGTGATGCCCATCGGCCGCATCGACATGGCGATGAACCTCGCACTGAATGAACATGTGATCCTCTGCACCTACGCCGACGCCATGCGCGTGCCGGCCTCCAAAGGCCGGTCTCTCTTTAAGTGCCGGGCCGAGGGCGGAGACGTGCGCATGATTTATTCACCGATGGATGCGGTGAAGATTGCGCGCGAAAATCCTGACCGTCAGGTGGTCTTCTTTGCCATCGGCTTTGAAACCACAACGCCTCCGACGGCAGCTGCCATCCTCGCTGCGAAGCGGCTTGGGCTGAAGAATTTTTCCGTTTTCTGCTGCCACGTGCTCACGCCGGCGGCGATGGAGCATATTCTCCTCACCGCGCCCGACCGTCCGGATGCGCCGAAGCTGAACGGCCTCGTGGGACCGGCGCACGTTTCCACCGTGATCGGCTGGAAGCCCTACGAGCACTTTGCCCGCGACTGGAAGATTCCTGTGGTGGTGTGCGGCTTCGAACCGCTCGATATGCTCTACTCGATCCTGATGCTTGTGCGTCAAGTGAACGTCGGCAGAAGCGAAGTGGAAAACGAATTTATCCGCGCCGTCACGGAAAACGGCAGCCGCAAGGCGGTCGAGCTCATGGCGCAGGTCTTTGAGCCGCGCGAATCCTTTGAATGGCGAGGTCTCGGAACGGTGCCAAAATCCGCCCTCCGGATTCGCCCGGAATATGCTGAATTTGACGCCGAAAAGCGCTTTTCAATGCCGGAAATCCGTGTGGCAGACAATAAGGCCTGTGAATGCGGCGCCATTTTGCGCGGTGAAAAAGAACCCAAGGACTGCCGGCTCTTTGGTACGGTCTGCACGCCGGCGCATCCGATTGGCGCCTGCATGGTATCTTCCGAAGGCGCCTGCGCCGCGTACTACAGCTACGGCCGTCACAGCACGATTGAAATTCAGAAAAACGCCTGATCCTGCGGCCCGTCAGCGTCGCAAAACCTTTCAAGCGGAGAAAAACAATGACTCATGATCTCAAGGCAGAACGTGCAGGACTGGGACGGCGGCTGGATGTGCGCCGCGGCACAGTTGACATGACGCACGGTTCGGGCGGACGGGCTTCTGCTCAGCTGATCGGCGAACTCTTTGCCAAACACCTCACCAACGAGTGGCTCGCTCAGGGCCACGACGGCGCTGTCATGCCGCCTATCGTCAAACCGGTAGCCGTTTCCTGTGACGCCCACGTCGTGAAACCCCTCTTCTTTCCCGGCGGCGACATCGGCCGGCTGGCCGTGACCGGCACGGTGAATGACGTTGCCATGTGCGGGGCTAAGCCGCTCTGGCTTTCCGCGGCCTTTATTCTCGAAGAAGGTTTTCCGCTCGCTGACCTCGAGAAAATCGTGATCTCCATGGCCGAAACGGCCAAGGAAGCCGGCGTTGCCATCGTGACGGGCGACACCAAGGTTGTAGAAAAAGGACACGGCGACGGCGTCTACATCGCTACGACCGGCATCGGCGAGCGGCTGACTGATCATTTGGTTTCCGGCAAAGCAGCCCGTCCCGGCGACGTTGTGCTGGTTTCCGGCTCCATCGGTGATCACGGCATGACCGTAATGAGTCTGCGCGAAGGCATGACTTTCGGCACGACGCTGGTTTCCGACTGTGCGCCGCTCGGCCGCATGGTGGAAGCGATTGTTGCGGCAGCCCCCAATGTGCATGTGTTGCGTGACCCCACCCGCGGCGGCCTGGGGACAACATTGAATGAAATCGCTGCCGAATCTGAAGTGGGCATTCTGCTGCACGAAGCGGCCATCCCCGTGAAGGATGAAGTCCGCGCAGCCTGTGAATTCCTTGGACTCGACCCGCTTTTCAGCGCCTGCGAAGGCCGCCTGATCTGCATCGTTCCGGCCGATGAAGCCGATGCGGCGCTTGCCGCCATGAAGGCGGATCCGCATGGCGCGGGGGCAGCCAAAGTTGGTGAAGTGCGCTCCGAAGGACCGGGATTTGTAGAGATGGAAACCCTGATGGGCGGCCGCCGCATGGTCGACTGGCTTACCGGCGAGCAGCTTCCGCGCATCTGCTGATTCTGTCGAAAGAGCCGGATTTCAAAAAAGAGGCAGCTGAGCAAACTTTCTCAGCTGCCTCTTTTGAATTTGAGCGGTTGGTCTGCAGTCACCCGCGGATAACCACCCCCGCATCCGGCATAAAGGATGCATATATGGCTGCATCAGCATCCGCTAATTTCGTCCCGGGCAGGAACGGCACGGACATGGCAAAGGGCTTCATCTGCTCCAGACCGGGAATCACCACTTCGTAGTTGATGCGGTCGCCTTCAAACAGACGATTAACGATGCGCATGGCGATGCCGCCCCCATCCTGACTGAAGCCAAGATTTTCCGGACGAACCACGAGCAGCGCCTTTTCACCCTTTGCGGGCGGGTTCTGACGCCCCATGCGGGCCTTGAGCACAGCCTCTCCAATTTGAAAGCGGGCGTAGCCGTCTTCAGCATTCAAAAGCGTCCCGGGAATGAGATTGGCCTGACCGATGAAGTCCGCTACAAAGGGCGTTGCCGGATCTTCATAAAGTTCCATCGGCGTGCCGACCTGCTCGATGCGGCCGCGGTTCATCACCATTATGCGGTCCGACATAGTGAGCGCTTCCTTCTGGTCATGCGTGACATAGAGGCACGTGATGCGCAGATCCTGCTGGATGCGGCGTATTTCCGTACGCATGTGCAGACGCAGCTTTGCGTCCAAATTGGAAAGCGGCTCGTCCATCAGCAGAATCTTGGGCCTCAGCACCAGCACGCGCGCGAGCGCCACGCGCTGCTGTTCGCCGCCCGAGAGCTGATTGGGATAGCGCTGCTCGGCGTTCCCCAGGCCGACCATCGCCAAACCTTCGCGCACCTTCGAAGCGAGCGCGTCGCCCGAGAGCCCGCGAATGCGCAGACCGTAGGCAACGTTCTCAAAAATCGTCATGTGAGGGAAAAGCGCATAGTTCTGAAAGACAAATCCCATGTCGCGCTTATTGGCCGGCACCTGAGTAATGTCTGAGCCGTCCACAATGATCTGCCCCGAAGACGGTATTTCAAACCCGGCGATCATTCTGAGCGTGGTGGTCTTGCCGCAGCCCGACGGGCCGAGAAACGTAAGGAACTCTCCGGGGCTGACCGTCAGGTTCACGTTGTCGACCGCCAAAAAAGATTCGTTGTCTTTGACATACGTGCGGCAGATGCCGCGCAGTTCGAGTGAAATGGACATGATCAGTGAACTCCGATGGCGTCGCCGCTGCGGCAAAGTGCCCGAGCAAGCAGATTGATGACGCCCGAAGCAATGAAAACGAGAACGATAAGAACAATGGAGAAAGCGCAGGCCTGCGCGAACTGCAGCTCCGTCATGCATTCCAGAATGCGGGTGGTGATGAGCGTCCAGTGAACCGACACGAGGAAGATCGTCGCACTGATGGCCGTCATGGAATGGATGAAGAGATACCGCATGCCCGCGAGAATGGCCGGCAGCACCAGCGGAATCGTGATGGACGTAAAGGTCTTCACCGAAGAAGCGCCGAGACTGCGACTCGCCTCTTCAATAGACGGGTCAATCTGCGAAAGCGCTGCAATCACGTTGCGGATGCCCGCAGAGGAATAACGGAAGAGATAAGCCGCCACCAAGATGTAGATGGTGCCCGTGAGCATGATCGGCTTGTCGTTAAAAGCAATGATGTACGCAATGCCGACCACCGTACCGGGCAGCGTGTAATTGAGGAGCGACACCGTCTCCAGAATTCGGCTGCCGCGCACTTTAAGCCTCGCCGTGGCGTAGCCCACCAGTACGGCGAGCAAACCGCCCAGCGGCGTGCCGATGCAGGCAATCAGCAGCGTATCTTTAATCGCCTTGCTGCCGTGCGTGAAGACGTAGCTGTAATTTTCGAGCGTGATCTCGTTATTGACGCCCCAGACCTTCACCAGCGAACCCGTGAGGATGATGGCGTAGAGATAAAGAATGAAGGCAATCACCACGGCAACCGTCGCGACGATCACCGAGGATAGAAGCGGTCCGGGGCCTTTCACGCTGCTTCTGCCGCCGGCCTTGCCCGAAACGGTCACATAACTCTTTTTGCCGACCCACCAGCGCTGCAGTGAATAAACGATGATGGCGGGAATGAGCAGCATGAATGAAAGCGCTGCGCCGCCCTTGAAGTCATACATGCCGGTGATGACCAGATAGGCCTGCGTCGGCAGCACCGGGAAGCTGTGACCGCCCAGCACCTGCGGCGTTGCAAAGTCTGCGAGCGAGCAGGAAAAAACGAGCAGAAATGCGTTGGCAATGCCCGGCGCCGCGAGGGGCAGCGTCACAGTGCGGAAGACCTTGAAGCTCGAAGCTCCGAGCGAATACGCCGCATCCTCCAGATTCGGATCAATACGCGCCAGAATCGTCGAGAGCGTCATGAACGCTACTGGAAAGAAGGTGAGCGTTTCTGAGATGAAAGTGCCCCAGAATCCATAGAAATTGAAGTTTCCGAGGCCGAAGAAGTCGAGCAGAATGCCGTTGGGGCCGAGCGAGAGCGTGAGCGCAATACTGCTTGTGAAAGGCGGAGAAATAAGCGGCAAGAGCGTTACGGCACTTACCGCGGTGCACAGCCATTTGGGCAGCGAGAGCCGCGTCACGGCAAAGGCAAAGATAAAACCCAGCACGGTTCCTGCGACGCCTACCGAACAGCCCAAAAGAATGCTGTTCACTGCCGCCTGCCGGTCATACCAGCTTTCCACGAAGGGGCGGAGGTTCTCAAGCGTGAAGCTCCCGTCGACCGTAAAAGCCATTGCGAGCAGACGAACGAGCGGATAGACAACGAAGACAGCCAGCAAAACCCACAGCATCAATACCGTGAATCGGGATGCGGCATCGCCGCGTTGGGGCAGCGATTGAGTGTGTGCCATCGTATGAAGCACCCTAAAAACGAGACTCAAAGAAAAGCGGAGAGCGTCTTCAGTCAGACGATCTCTCCGCTTAGGCGAGGCAGTTAACGGATCACCTCGTTGATCCAGCGCTGAGTGAAGCGCTTGCGGTTGTCACCCTTCCAGGTCACGTCGGTCGTGATCACGTTGATCTTCGAGAGATCCAGAATCGGATTCTGCGTTTCAACGTCCGTTCGGGCCGGCACATAGTTGATCTTGTTGGCGACGATGAATTCAGCAAAGCGCTTTGAGGTCGCCCAGTCGACGAACTTCTTGGCCTGCTCGTTATTCTTGCCGCCGGCAATAACGCCGGTCGCTTCAATGCCGAAGCTCACGCCGTCTTCCGGATACGTGATCTTCACCGGATAGCCCTGCTGAGCAATATCGAGTGCGTCAACGATGTAGAAGATCCCCGAGGCGCACTGCCCCGTCGCAATCGGCATGGCGCCGCCCGCGCCGCTCTTCGTGTACATCTGAATGTTGGCATTGAGCTTCTTCTGGAACGCAAAGGCTTCATCTTCGCCCATCACCTTGACGAGCGAATAAATACGTTCGGTAGCTGTGCCGGAAGTTCGCGCGTCAGCCATCTGCAGACCGTTCTTATAGCGGGGATCGAGGAGATCAGCCCACTTTGTCGGCGCCTGCATGCCGTTCTTTTCGAGGAACTTGGTATTCGTTAAGAAGCAGAGCGGAATGATGCCGATGCCCGTCCAGTGGTTCCCCGGATCACGAAGGTTGGCCGGAATGACGTCAGAATCCTTCGGTCGGTAGGCTTCAAAAATGCCTTCCTTGATGCCGGCCGCATATGTGTCAGCCGGTCCGCCGAGCATAACGTCGACTTGAGGGTTCTTCTTTTCCGCGGTCAGGCGAGCCAAGGCCTCACCGGAAGAAAAGCGCAGGAAATTCACTTTGATGCCGGTGTCTTTGGTGAACTCAGCGAAGATTTTCGAAGCATACTTTTCAGGCATGATCGAGTACGCGTTGAGCTCTTCTGCGTTCACAGCACCTGTGACAAGGCAAAAACCCGCAATAAGAATGGGAAACTTAAAACCCATGGCGTTTACTCCTGGCAGCGAATGGTTTTTGATCCGGCGAAATGTCATCAAACATATCCGTCAGAACCTTGCAAATTGTAACGGCAGAACATCGGATTCGAACATCCCTGAGAAGCACTTGTCTGCCTTTTGGATGCTGTCCGCCCAAAGAAAAACGCACCTAGCTTTTTTAGGAAACTAGGTGCGATTTGCCAAGAACTAAGAGATTAGAAGAACGTTCTCAAACCAATGTTCCAGCGATAGTTAGCGTTCACTTCAGCACCAGAGGTGCGTTCGAGATCAACGTAGCCATAAGCATTCTTGCAGAGACGGAAATTACCGCCGACGCCATACTCAACCCACGTTCCGCCGATATCCGAGTGCATGGTATTCAGAGCCGTGCCGTTCGTTGCCACGGCATCCATTTCACCCTGGAAGTCATGTGCGACGGAGAACTTCGCATAGATATTGCCTTTGTTTTCCGGGAACTTAAAACCTGCACGCACACCAGCACGGCCGATCAGCGTGTCGAAGTCGTCCTGCTTAACAGTCACGCCGTTTGCCGCCGTGAACGTATCACCGGCTACGCGGCCATAGGAGAGTTCAACCTGAGGCTCGACAAAGGCCAGATCATTCAAATCAAAGCGCCAGCCAAACTCTGCCGAAAGAGAATAGGCATTGTTGTCAAACGATCCGTCAAAGCCGTTAAGCGAGAAGTCAGTGTCAAGACGCACATATTTGGCGATCACGTCCAGGAACATGCCGTTCTCAGCCATCCACGTGCCATAGATGCCAAGACCGTATGCATTATTGTCAGCATCACCGTTGTTATATTCGGCAGAGCCGTTTGTATAGTTGAAGGCTGCGCCTACCTTGAAGCCAGGAGCAACCTCAATGTCAGACCCCACTTGAATGGAGTTGCTCTTTTGCTTGACATTCTGGTCGCCATACTGAAGTTCTGAACCATAAACACGTGCCCAAGCGCCGATTGTGCCTTCTGAGTCACGCAGCTCACCCATACGTTTCGTGAGGTCGTTCATTTCGTGACGCCACTGGAATGCGGAAAGCGTAGCAATGGAGTTGAAAGCGTCGAGCTTGGAGTTTTTGGTTTCGGTCTGAGAAACAACCTTGCCATCTTCAATCGTCGCGGTGACCTTGTTGTTCACATCGCCTTCTTCGACAACAGCTTCCGAGAGGGAGCTGCCATCTCCAACAGTGACTGTTTCAAGCAAAGAAGTGAGCGCATCACTGGCTGATGCGGAGGCGTCATTGAAATGAGCGGTTGCGCGGGCCGTAACAGCGCTGCCAGAAGCAACTTTTGTGATGGCCGCAGTATTTGCAGCGGAGTCAACTGTGATTGTTGCCTTGCCGGTAACGGTATTCAATTTTGCCGTAGCGGTTTCACTGAGATAGAGGTCACCATCGCTGTTAAGCTCGGAAATGGAAGACTCTCCGTTAGAGAGCGTCAGGAGGGAACCATCAGTAATGGTTACACCTTTAGAACTTGTGGAAGTTACTGTACCGAGAGAAATGGCACCTTCGACGGAAACTGCACTGTCTTCTGAAGAATTGACAGTACTCTCCGAACCGTCGATATCACCGCTGAGCTTAAGCTCGGAAGCACCGACAAGCGTTGCATCACCCTTGTAAGTCATCTGGCCGTTAAGACTGATTTTGCTGACTGTTGTGATGTCTTTCGAGTCTTCCGGAATTTTTCCGTCCTCATTCGTTATGTTCTTGGCGACAATATCACCCGTAAAAGTGCCTCCATTTACAAAGGTAATATTGGTCTCAGAACGATTGGTAGCCTCGAGATCACCGGTAATTGAGGAAGCTGCATCGGTTGCTGTAATGTTGATTATTTCTTTACGAGCTGTTCCTGTACTGACGCCGACATCACCAGAAGCAGCTTTTCCGGTCACGCCAGCATAGATGCCGCCATCCATAGTGAGTTTGCCAACATTGATGTTGACCTTGTATTCACTGTACGCATTGCTCGCTGAATATCCGCCATAGTCACCGTTGATGCTGCCCTTGATTTTCAGCTCGTCAGCCGTGATGTTAACTGTGCCCCACGCACCCGTGCCAATAGCACCCCCGCCGACATGCGTGTCAAATGCATTAAGTTCAACGTACTTTGAGAAGATGTTGATAGTGCCGCCTTCGTTCGCCTGCAGCAAAGAAACCCCAGATTCTTCGACCGTCTTCGTTGCTTTGAACGAAGTGAGCCATTGATCTTTGGCACCAACATTGATTACAGCGCCTTCACCTTGACGAACATGGAGTGCTTCATAAGCAGACGTTGATTCAAACTCATCTATGAAAAGGTTCAACGTACTCGAAACATCCTTTTTATTTGAATCCTGACCAATAACATAAACGCCGTACCCGCTGTTCTTTTGTTCGTATTTTTGAGCGTAGACGTTTAATACACCCTCTCGGACATACGTAGTCCAATAAGGATAGTCCTGATAAGTTTCTCCTTTATCAGTATATTCGACTTTATTTGGGTTAGCGAGAACTGAGACTGTGCCCAATTTAGATTCGGTCGAACCGAAATTGATCGTACTGCCTCCGGAGACAAGTACTGCGGGGGCATTGACTGTAGTGTTAGCCGAGTTATCTACTTTAATAGAACCATTGGTGAAATTTAGTGTATTGCCGTTAGTGGCCTGGACTTGCGTGTAAGTCTGATCACCCGAAACGGTTTGATCGCCACCCTGATCTGTGAGAGGGTTGGCTTGAACAAGAACAGGCAGAGAAATAGCAGCGGCAATGGAGAGAGACAAAAGCGTCCGACGCATAGAGATACCTCACATTAGGTCCAGAAAACGAGGGCAGAGCCTTCAGCGTCAAAAGCTGAGCAGCCCTGATCTCTTCATCGTATTGACATTAGATAGTACGGGGGGGGGGGTATACCCTTGCATCCTCAAACACAAATGTTTACGCCCATTCGCGGCATATCAAAAATCAAGCTCTTTGCGTTTACGTGTTGTATTTTTGTAACTATAGGGTTTACATGAAGATGAATATTCCTGTCCCTCGTCGTCGGGGGTTACAGTCAGAATAAGGGACTGCAGCAGAAATCCTGACCGATGCTGACGACTGATATGGCTTCAACCAACCAGTTCGAGGCGACGGATGACGGCACCCATCATGGCAACGAAGAACGGCACAGCTGCGAGCGGCATGAACTACGATCAGGTCTATCGCCTTACCACTCACGGCTCCAACCGTCTTGGCGGCAACGCCACGGCAGACGTGCTGACATTCGGTCGAATCGCAGCGAAAACCGCTCTCGATCTCCAATAAACCTTTCGTCAGGGCAATTCTTTTGCCCCCGCGGCATTGACTAAAAAGGCGCATCTGCCGAGGAAAGCAGATGCGCCTTTCGTCTGAAGATCTCTTATTCAAGAGAACCGATTAGTTCTTCGAGAAAGCCTCTTCAAAGCTCACCGGGAAGGCCTGATAGCCGCAGGTGTCCCAAAGCGTCAGATCAACAGCGAGCGACTTGTCGCCCCAGCGGTATTCGCAGATCCGCGGATGCAGGCGGCCGAGCTTGCCGGCCTTTTCAGGCGATGCACCCATACCGGCCGTTGACCAGAAGACAAGCATCGTGTCCTTGTCGTCCATGTACTTCGTGATTCCGGTAACCGGCGAGAAGTAGTCGTAGCCAAGATCCTTGCCGACTTCCCAGATCTGCTCGACCGTCATCTTCTTCTGGTCGATCTTGTAGACCACAGCGCGAGAATACTTCATGGTCGGCAGCGGGGGCTGCTCCATGCCGCGGGCGTCGCCGTTGTCAAAGACCGAGAGGTAGATCACGTCCTTCGTTGACTTCGAGTCAATGCGCCAGGCCGTATGCTGCGTCCAGGACCAGTCAAAGCCGCCTTCGCACTGGCTGCCTTCGCACTTCAAAGGCTTGCCGTTCTTGTCGACCGGCGTGAGCACGCGCTCTGCGAGGCCCTTCTTCCAGCCGACCGGCGAAGCGAGGATCCACTTCACCTGGTGATCGCGGCCGATCTTCACGATACCTTGATGGCGTGCCGACAAGATAATCGAATCATCGGTCGGATCGTAGTCAATGGAATTGACGTGCGCCCAGTTGCGTCCCGGGCCCGTACCCGGGATGTCGCCGAACTTGTCGCTCTTATCCATGTTGGCGAGGTCCGCAGCCGAAAGCGTCTGACCGGCCTTCGCAGGATCGATGTTGAGGCACACGGCCCCCTGATCAAGCGCCTTAATGAGCGTGTCGCGATACGGATCGAGAATGTCATAGAGGCGGAAATCATCAACCACGCCGCCGTCAGGATCCACTTCAATAATCACGTCGCGAACGGTATGGACACGCTTGTCGTCGCCGCGGCGATAGTCAGCCATCGAGACGCGCAGGAAGCTGTGGCCATTCTCGGCATTGTCATAAGCATGCGAGAAGTCAGCATACGTGGGCGGAAGCTTGCGGTTGAAAATTTCGCGGCCCATCAGGTCATACTTGACCCAGCGCTGACCGAAGCCCCACGTCAGAGCACCGTCCTTGGTCTGCTGGAAGCCCATCATGAGGCCTGATGTCCACGGGTCGGACTGATCATTGATGAGGTCGTTGAGCAGGTACCAGCGCACATCACCGGCCGTATCGATAATGCCGATCTGAGAATTGATCGTCCATTCAAGCGCACCGCCCGCGGGATTGTTCCACACAAAGCGGGCACCCTGCGGCGCCATCGGAATGAGCTGGCTGTTGACGAGGTAAAGTCGGTCTTCAAAGCCCGGATCCACCTTGTTCACTTCAACGTTGAACATCCGCTGCTGCCCAGGCATGCCGTTGCTGATTGAGAAAACGGGGGGTGCATAGAACTGCAGACGATCCGTGAAGTCCTCGCTCTTGCCGTCGGCAGAAACGCGCGTGTAGCTCACTTCCACCGTATTGAGGTAGTCCGCATACAAACCGGCAATCGGGATGCCGGCATGCGTGCGAATCTGACGATCGGAAACTTTATAGGCGATCTCGCGGCCGCCCTTCTTCGGCACAACGCGCACGCTGGCGTTTTTGACAACGTAGCCGCCCGTGCGGACGATGGCCGTCAGCGGCGCAATCTTGTAGGGGTTGACGATAACTTCACCGATATGTCCCTGTGCGGGCATGCCGACTGCGGCGCCCGACGGGCCGCCCATAGCGGATGCTGCACCCGCAGACAGGCCGAGCATCAATCCCGCCATTGCGGCGACCAACTGACGACGTTGGAATTTCATGGTTTATCTCCTTTGGTCCGAGATGAAAGGTTCTGCAGGCATGTGCTTGCTTTCTTTTCTTGCCTAGTGTGCCGCCGCTTTGTCGCCACGACCATGCGGAAAGCCTTGCGTTTGACTGCCGTACGGGAAAGGACGCCTTTCATTTTTTAAAAGGTCATGCCAATATTCGTTCATCAGATGCACCGACAGCCGCTCCCCCGCTTTGAGCAAACATTTGCCTCTGCGGCAAAGAACGGTACAAATTCATACCGCCTTGGAGAGCTTCTCCTCCCTGAAGAAAGGTGAGGCCGTCCAAGCGATAAAGCGAAGCAGGATCGCCCGTCTTTAAGCCGACGACCCTTTTGTATTTGTGGTGTCCCCCCGAACACAACGGCACTAGGCGCCTGACGCTTAGCGTCAAACTCAATATCTCTCGCCATGTTGTCTGAAGAGTCCGCATCCTCTGCATGCCCTCCGCTGAGAACCCTTCCTGAAGATCTTGTGGAGTCCGGCAGCATTCGGGTGCTGCGCCTCCTTGTGCGGCTGATGCGTGATCCGGTGCTTCAGCGAAGCGCAGACGCGCTCGGCGTCAGCGCTCCGACGGCGTCTCGTCTGCTCGCCCGCGCACGCCAATGGTTTAAGGATCCGCTCTTTATCTACAGCGCCGGACGCATGCATCCGACGCCGAGGATGCTGGCATTGTCGCCGCGCATTGAAGAAGAACTGCTGCGGCTGGAGTCACTTTTCAAACCCGAAGAACCTTTCAATCCTGCAACCGTCGTACGTACGCTCCGCATCGCTGCCATTGACAACGCTTTCCATACGCTGCTGATGCCCTTTCTTGAAACGGCCGCAACAGCTGCGCCGGGCTTATCCATCTCGGTCTTTGACCGAGCGCCTACGCTGCTTGAAGATATGCGTGCCGGCACGCTCGATCTGGCCTTTTATTCAACTGAAGGCCGCCCGGTCCCCTCAGACTTTTGTGAAGAAACGCTCTTCACAAGCGGTCACGTTCTGCTCATGCGCCGCGGACACCCGCTTCACCAAAAATGGCTTGCCGGCAGCGAGATTACCGAAGCAGATACCGGGGCGTGGCCCCACATCAGCGTCGTCGTACCGATGGCGGGCGGCAGCGACCGTCTGACCATGTCCCGTCATCCCGCACACGGTCCGGAACGCACGGCCTGCGAAACGCCGTTTTTTGTGGCCGGGGCAATGCTTGCGGCCCGTACGGATATGCTGATGCGGATTCCGCAGGAAACCGCTGCAGAACTCTGCCGTACGCTCCCGCTTGCGATGATGCCGATGGAAGCCGGTATCCACATTCCCTGGATCCCATGTCTCTTCCGTCACCGAGCGGCAGACCATGACCCGCTCATTACGTGGGTTCGCGCTCAGCTTGTTTCGCATGCCAGACGTCTTCACGCAGAAACCCTTCGGCAGATTGACGAAGACTTCAAGAGGCGCGGTCAGCAAGTTCGATAGAAAGTCTTATTTCTGCTCCCGCTCTCACTTAAAAGTTGGATTCCCGCAGCAGCACAGACCATGCGGCTCGGGCGAACCGTCCGGCCAAGCTTTCGCGTTCGCCCTCAATCAAAAGGGTGCCGCGGCGCACCTGCAGATCCAAAGCTGCAGTCCCCTGCTGCGCTCCGGCCGGCGCGGCCGTCACGCGGTAAATGGCTTCCTTCGGCGCAAAAACCTGTCCTTGATCCACGCCAAGACTTTTGGCAGCCTCCGCCGGCGCGGGCAGCGATGCGACCGCGCCGCCAAAATGAGAAGCGAGCTCCGGCACTGCGCCAAGATGACGAGCCGCTGTGCCGTCAACCGCCTCGACGCTTGCCGGAATTGCGGGCTGCAGGGCATCTTCGGGGATGAACTTGGCCGAAGCACCCGCCGCAAAGCGATTGATATCCTGTTCGCTCACGTAGCCCACGATTTCGAGCGCCGGACGGTCAGTGCCGGCTGCCGCTGCGACCACGGCGAGCGCCTCACCGTCGGGCAGCCATTCACCGACGGCAAGCGGCTCCGTGCGGTCGGCCACTCGGCCGTCCACGGGTGAGCGTACTTCCAGAAGCGCCGTGCGTTTTTTCAATTCCGCAATGCGCCGCTCGAGCGCAGAGAGCTCCCGCAGCGCTGCGGGCACGTCGGCAGCACCCTCCCGATTCATGCGCATGTATTCTGCCCGCCAGCGAAGCGATGCGCGGTCTGATTCCAATTTTTCAAGCTCATGGGTGAGCTCGGGAGAACGAAGACGAAAGAGCACCTGCCCCTTTTTCACCGCATCGCCCTGAGCAGCCTCAATCGCTTCGACCTGTGCCGCTGCCGGCGTGTAAAGCGTCACCGCTGCCGCCGGCTTCACCACCGCCGGCGCCGCTACCTCTGAGCGCCAAGGCATGAAAAACACCGCCAAAATTCCCGCAATGGGAAAGAGGAGCCACAGACTGCGCGGCGCAGCTTTTCCCTTCAGGATGCGAAGCGCCCATTCCTTAAGTTCACGAAGTATCGGAAGCATGACGAAGACGGAAACCTCAACGCAAAAGAGAAAAATGCCGAGCAGCTTGAAGAAGGCGTGGTAGACGAGGAGCGCGATACCGCAGAAGAGGAAGAATCGGTAAAGCCACGTTGCCCACGCATAGATAATCAATGCGCGTTCCTTCCACAGCTCAAACGATTCGGGCTTCTTCTCCCCAAAGCCGAAAAGAAGCTCCCGCATCCGCCATTTGGCCAGCGCGAAGCTCCTCTGATGCAGGTTCGCTACGCCCAGCCAGTCCGAGAGCAGGTAGTACCCGTCAAACCGCATGAAGGGGCTTGAATTGATGGCGAGCGTCATGATCCAGGTTGTGGTGGCGAGCATAAAGGCCGCGCTCTTTAGCCCGCCTTCGGGCAGAAAGCTCCACGCGAGCGCTGCCCATACGCCTAAAGCCAATTCCCCCAAAACACCCGCCGCGCAGACGGCCATGCGCTGACGCTTGGACTTCAGGCGCCAGGCAGCGGACGTATCGGTATATAGGAGCGGCATCATCACCATGAAGGCAATGCCCATATGGGGAATACGGCAGCCAAAGTGTTCTGCTGTATAAGCATGAGCCAGCTCATGGATCACCTTCGTGCAGGCAATCGTGAGGCCGGCCATGACCGCGCCTTCCCAGGAAAAGAAATGCGAGAAGGTATGCGTAAAGGCATCCCACTGCCGGCCGATGAGGTAAAGCGCCAAAACGAGCGCCGTTAATGTGGCCCAGAGAAAGGTCTTTGTGAAAAAGAGGCGCTCAGCCCAAGGAAGCGTCCGGCGCAGGAATGCGTCCGGCGCCACCAGCGGAATGCGGAAAAAAAGATAGTGGTGCAGAAAGAACTTCCAAAGCGTCTGCTTGGGCTTACGCTTCATCTGTTCGGCGAGCCTCGCGGAAGTCCCGCTTCGCGCGTGAGGCTCATCCGCATCAGAAACTTCGCAAAATTCTCCACCGTCTCCGCCGTCGGCCGAAGGAGCGTTTCCTTGCCGACAGCAGCAGCCACAGCCTTGGCTGTCCCTAAGTGCCAGCGCTTCAGGCACTCCGCCTGAAAAACGCCGAGCTGAAAAAACTGATCGCGCGCCGGATCTTCAAGCACCCAAGTAGGACTCCCGTCATCCGCGTCCGGGCCTTCGTGCAGACGAAGATCCTCCCGCAGCGGCGGAAGCCGCGGCTCCTTCGGGGTCGGATGCCCGGCAGAGAGACCCGGAGCAACAGGGGGGCGCTCGAGAGCGTTCATATCATTCATCCGCAGAGGTGCCGAGCCGGGCGCTTAAACGCCGAGCCAGAGCCGCAGCGTGGCCAGAGGCCGGCGAAGGAGATAAAGCCCCAGAAAGGTTTCTTCGCCGTAAAACTTTGCCGTGCCCTTGAGGCCGAGCTGCGGCGCATCACCTTCGGCTTGGACGAATTCGGCCCGAGCCTTGTAGGCAAGCGTCCCGTCAGCCGTGGCTGACGCGCGGTAGGCCACTCGAGTGAGCTCTGCTTCGAGCGGACTCGTCGGCGACGCATTGAGGAAGAATTTCACTTCGGCGCCTTTTTCAAGCGCGACGGCGTCACCCACCGGAATGTCGGCCTCGAGCTCCACTGCCCGAGGGTCCGCCACCATCAAAATGCGTTCGCCGACTGCTACCGGCCGACCAAGCCATTCCTGAGGGTCCGAAAAGACGGCAACACCTGAGCGGTCTGCCCGGATCTCCGTCCGTTCGAGTTCTCCGGCAAGAAAAGCTGCATCCGCTTCCGCCTGGTCACGACGGCGCTTAAGCACCCCCAAAGCCATCTTGCTGCGCTCATCAAAGAAGGCCTGCTGCTGCCCCTGCCGGTATTCGGCCTCTGCAACAGAAAGCGTCTGCCTTGCAGCTTCCAATTGACCGCGCAGGTCGCGTGAGTCCATCCGCACAAGGAGATCCCCCGCCTTGACCGGCGCATTGGGCTTCACGACGATTTCTTCGACTACGCCCGAGAGCGGCGCACGAACAGCAAACGGATTTTTGGCCGTTACTTCTGCGGGCGCAAGCACGGACTGCCGAATGGGTATCAGCATCGCTCCGACCACTGCTGCGGCGGCTGCACAGCGCACCCAGCGCTTGCGGCTCCAGACCAAAAGCCTTCCGGAGTGAGCCTTCACGGTGCCCTCGCCCGACCAGTCGCTGCGGCCAAGCGGCATGGCACTCCACGCATCGGCATAAGCACGCGCCAGATGGGTGAGGATAGCCTTGTCGGCCCCCGTCCACGGGGCGTCCCGCCAAAGGATAAGCGCCGCTCTGATGCCGGTGCCGCCCGCCTGCGGCGCTTTAAGCGGCAATTCGGCCCAAAGCGCCTGAGCCGGCAGAAACTCCTTGGCCATCATTCGGTCGTGATCCGCGGCCGGCGGATGCTCGAGCACATTGAAGGGCTGCACGAGTTCATCGGCCAAGGCGGAACCCGACAGAGAAGAAGCGCCGGCCGGATGAGCATCTGCGAAGCCGCCCAGGCGCTTAACGAGCCAAGCCGGAAAGGCCGCATTGCGAACCGGATCCGCAACGCCCGAAAGCCCTTCGATTCGCCCCGCTCCAGCATCATCGGCCGCCCGCCACCAAAGCGCTGCCTGACGGTAGTCAATCGCTGCGAGCGTATCGTTGAGCGCCGTGTAGCCGAGCGCTCGGCGATCGGATGCCGCACGTGCAGTTTCACATAGACGAATAACGCGCTCCAGGCGCTCGGTTTGTTCACGGGACTTCAGAAACGCAGACTTAAGCTCCTGGAGCCCTTCGGCAGCGGAACCCTTTTTGGATTCCGCTCCCGGCTTCGTTCGAATGATCATGGAGCAGGGCTCCAAGCGACTCGTCCGCTCATGCCGGGCAGAAGCGGGAGCGCTGCCGCACCGGCATCACCCGCAGCCTTCTCCCTTTTGGGAAGCTGGAGCTCGCCCGTCACCTTCACCGACTGACTGACCGGATCCACACTCCCGGCGATGCGCGACACCGTGACCGGATAAACCGCACCGGTATCGTCCAGCGTAAGCGTCAGGCGGCTCCCAATCCGCAGTACTTTCAATGCCGCCGCAGGGAGGATCGCCTCAACCTCAAAGGCGCTCACCTCATAAATGGTGAGGAGCTTCTGGCCTTCTCCCACATACTCATGCGGGCGCACATACGTTTCGCCCACCATGCCCGAGAACGGCGCCTTGATGCTGCAGCGGCCGACTTGAATGCGTTCAGCCTTGGCTTCGGCTGCCGCAATCCCGACGTTGGCGCGGGCTTCTTCATAGTCGGCCGTGCTGATGGAATTGAGCTTTCTGAGTTCCCGGGCGCTGCGCCAGCGGCCTTCAGCGGCCGATGCAGCGGCTTCCGCCCGCAGAAGACGCGCCTTGGGAAGCGCACAGTCGTATTCGACAAGCACGTCTCCGGCCTTGAAGCGTTCACCGTCGCGGAATGCAACAGAACTCACTTCACCGGGCATTTCGCTCGAAAGGAGCGCCTGCGCCTTAGCGGTTACCTGTGCGCGGAATTCGACCGCATCAGCCAATGCTGATGAGCTCGAAAGCCCTGCCGCAGGGGCCGGCGCAGCCGAGGCTGCGCCAATTGTTAAAGCTGCAGCCATCGAGCAAATTGCGCTCAGCGTATGGAGCTTTTCCATCATCATCCTCATTTCGAGCACGATTCTTACCGGCTGGCCTTCAAAGAACCGAGACTTTCCCAGGGCATGCCGGAAACGAGACGGACGGCCGCTCCGCCCTCCTGCGCAGCCGCAGCAACTTCCGGGTTGAGGCGGTAGCTCGCAGACGCTTCCTTATAGTCGCCCACGCCTTCCTTCAAGGCCTGCGTGCCGTAAAGCCCCTGCAGCACTGCGCCGTCGGCGATGATACGGTCCTGCGCGCCGATGGCTTCAGCGAGTCCCGAAATGGACTGATCGGCAACCTCAGCGGGTACCGTATCAAAGCCCGCGGCTTGATAGATGGCATCCTGAGCGTTAAGCATTTCGGCATAGCTCAGATCACGCGTGCGTTTGGCGAGCAGCGTTTCAACCTTCGTGCGCACCGCTTCGAGCTTCGTTTCGCTTCGGATCTTCACGGCATTTTCAACCTGCTTGTCGATGGAATTCTGTACGCGCGAGAGTTCGTCAGCTCGACGGAAGGCCTTTTCAGCCGCAAAACGCTGATGCCAGGCAACGTGCACCTGGGAGAGAACCGTCATGCGGATAGCCTGACGACGAAGCGGAGCGAGTTCTTCGCGAAGCTCTCCGCCCTTCAAAATCTTCGGTGCAGTGAAGAGGCTCATCAGGTTCCAGCTCACCTGGGTGCCCACGTCCGCCCAGTCATTGTTCGCCAAGTACTTATTGCTGTCGTAGTTGAGACCCGCAAAAAGCTGAACATTCGGGAAGAGCTTCAGGAGCGACATGCGGGTTTCGAGCACAGCATTGCGCGCGAGATAGCTTTCTTCGCGAATCTCAGGGCGGCGCACCATGGCGAGCACTTCGAGGTCACTGAGCTTATAGGGCACGGCCGGAACGGCCTCAGTATCCGTCGAGGGAACGGCGAGCTGGAATGGCGTCCCCGGCTGCAGGTTCATGAGGGTCGCGAGCTTGGCTTTGCTCTTCACCAATTCGTCTTCGAGCGTTTCGAGCTGACGAACCATGTTGAGAAGGTCACGCTGGTAGCGAAGCGCATCGAGCGGCTTCACGAGGCCGCGGCCGCCCGCTTCCTTGGACTGAGCCAGAGCCTTCGAAGCGTCGTCGAGCGCATCAGCAACTTCGTCGCGCAGACGCCAGCGCTGACGGCCGAGAGCCAGGCCGCACGGGTCTGACGGGCGATATCGGCCACCACGCGGCGGCGGCGTTCTTCGGAGGCATAGGACTTGTTGGTCGAAGCTTGGGCTTCAAAGTAGCTCAGACCGAAATCGAGCACATTCCAGGAGAGCTCCAGATCGGCCGTCCTGCCGTCGCGTTCGCTGCTCTTAGAAGGCACGAGCGACTCCTTGCCGGTTGCAAGCGATTCGCTCGAGCTTGCGAGCTCGTTGGAGCGGTCGCGGTAGCCTGCCGACGCCGTGAGCTTCGGCAAGAGGCTCATGCTCTGCACATCAGCGATGTTTTCCTGCACCGCACGCTCCATCATGGCCAGGCGGTGTTCGAGGTTGTACTTGAGCGCACGGGCAACAGCCTCTTCCATCGTAATGGGAGCCGTGACGGGTTCCTGCGCAGCGAACATCAGCTGCTGGTCGACATTGGCAAGACGCATAAGATCGTCGCTCGAAAGCTTTTCGGGCGCGATGACCGAGCAGCCGGCGAGCATCAGCGCTGCGGCGACGGACGTAGAAACAAGAGTAAGGCGGATCATCCGAGAGGCTTTCATCTGAGACATGATTGGAAATCCTGAAATAGGCAAGAGAATGAGTAGGTTCGGCGGCACGGACTGCCAGAGTGAGCGTCCGTGCCGAATAAGTGAGTTGTCAGCGATCAGCTCGCAGCGAGATCATCGGATTTGGCAAAGATGCCTTCGCGGGCATAGACCGTATGGCGTTCAATGGCAGCGGTGAGACTCGTGTCAGCGACCTCGCTCTGCTCGGGCGTCTCTGCGTCGAGCAGCGCGGCTAAACCCTTTTGAGCAACGTCATTCAAGTCAGCTGACGGCAATTCCGCTGCGCTCTCATTGAGCGTCACGCGTGCTGCGGATTTGTCTGAGCGCTCGACCTTTTCAACAGCGCGCTCTACCGCCCGGTCACGGCGAACCTCTTCGGTATGAAGCTTGGCGTCGCGTTCATCATCGACGGTCTGCTTATAAAGCGCGAAGAGGCGCTCTGAGGCCGAGGGTTCTTCCAGAGGCGCAGCCGGCTTGCCGAAGATCGGTTCGAAGACCGGGTGATCCGCCGCCAGTACCGTAGGTCTGAAGTCCTCGCGCTCGAGCCCTCGTCCGAGTCCCGTGTCGCGCAGAAGGTCAAGACCGCGGCCAAATGCCGGGTTGGCAACGCCCGCATCCGCACTGGTGACGGGCGCAATTTGCGTCCCGATCCAAATGGTGCGGGTGGTCGAAGCGCCATAGGCATCCGTGGCCTTCACCGTCACCGCCAAGCCGTTTTCGAAATTCGCGTCCGCCTTTAAGATGCCGGTATCGGCATCAAAAGAGACGCCCTCAGGGAGTTCTGCGGGTTCGGTGATCTCCACTCTGAATCCGTCGCCCTCGGCATCCTTGAAGAGCGTATTGAGATCAGCTCTGATCCCGCCGGCCGTATCACCGAAGACCGCCGGCAGCCCTTCATGAGTCGATCCCGCGCCGACAAACTCGGGCGCGGAATTGGTGCGAACACCCACCGTCACTTCGAACGTATTCGAAAGGCCGTAGCTGTCCGTCGCGGTAATCGTGAGCTTAAAGGGTTCAGTCACCGTCGCCGTGCCGTAGATGCGGCCCGTGTCAGCATCAAAGCTCAGCCCGCTGTTATCGGGCAGCCCGTCAACCCTGAAGGTCAAATCGTCGCCGTCAGGATCCTTGATGAAGTCCTTGAGCTCAAACGAATTATTGCCCCCGACCACAACGCTCGGAGCGGTATCCGGTACAGCCTGCGGGGCTTGATTGCCGCGAACCGTGAGCTTAAAGGTGTACTCCACCGGAGCATTCTTGCCGTCCGAGGCCGTGATCGTCACCGAGAACGCACCGACCTCCTGAGGCGTGCCGGAAATCGTCCCTGTCTTTGCGTCGATAGTCAGACCATCGGGGAGCCCCTTCACTGCCGTGAAGGTCAGCTCATCGGCCTCATTCGGGTCTTTGAACCAATCCTTGACACTGAAGTTCGTCTCGTGATTGAAGACGACTTCGGGCACCTTGACATTTCCATCAACAACGACCGGCGGCTGATTTTCCATGATGGTCAGCGTGACATCACGGCTCGCCGTCAGACCGCTCTCGTCTGCCGCAGTGATTCGCAGCTGATAGGCACCCGTCTTCGAAACCGTGCCGGAGAGCTTGCCATTCTCAAACTTCAGCCCCAGCTTCTGAAGACCATTTTCGATAACGTTCCCGTTCTCATCGAGGAGTTCCACGGTGACGGTCGCCACTTTGACGTCATCCGTAAAGAGGTCTGAGGGCAGCGTAATAGAACCCGCTGAACCGCCGAGCGCAACATCCAAGGTACCGCTCAAAGCGTAATCCGGATACTTCGTTTCGTTAAATTCGGGACCATCGTTAATCTGCAGCGTCACCGCATTGTCAATCAGCAGCGAATCGCTGCTGCCGCTCGAGGACGTAAAGCCAATGCTTAAATCGACCGACAGATCTGCACCTGGCTCAGCACCCGAGGCGGTGAAGGTGATTGCCTTCAAAAGCGCCTCGGCTTTGTCTGCATCAACGCCCTGCTCGAGTGTGATGGAAAGCGTTCCTTCGCGGGCAGACCATGCACCGAGCTTCACGTCACCGCTGTAGACGTAGCCGTCATCCTTGAGCGTCAGACCAGAATCTGCACTGAGCCCAAAGGTGCCGTTCGGATAGTCGACATTTACCGTGATCGAAGCCGCGTGTCCAAGGATGGAATCTTTGATGCCCGAGAAATCAACATTCGCGAGAAAGTCGGTCGGCTGCTCGGGATCCGGGACATGAATGGTCTCTTCGTCGGGCGTCTCAATAGAGCCGTCAGTGGCTTTGACGCTGAAGATCTGAGCGTCGGACTTGCCGACATTGTCAATCATGGTGACCTTCAGCACGACTTCACCGGCAACGTCGGACGGCACGTCATATTTCACCGCCCCAAGCACCGTGTTGAACACATCGTGATTGAGCGACCCCGTGAATGTAATCGTCAGCTTGCCGCCCTCGACACTATAAGAACCGAGTTGAGTGCCGTCAGCTCCGGTAATCACACCGTCGGCAAAGGTATATCCAATAGTCTTGGCAAAACTAAAGCCGTCTGAAGTATTCGCCCCGCCGTTGCGCTCGATCGTAATGCTGAAGTCTTGGTAATCCTCAACATCCGCATCGACGCCAGACAGATATTTGCCTACTTCGGCGGAATTGCCGGTGTAGGGAATCTGAGGCAATGCCGACGCAGAATAAACGCCCTGAGATCCACTGTTAAAGTAGATATTTTTACCGTCTGAAGAAACAATAAATTTCCCAAAACCTTCTGTACCCGCATCAATGGATCCGGCTTTTGTCAAGAAGCCAGAAAGTGCATCTACAGTATATTCAACCATCTTTCCATCCTCAGTTGAGGCAAACAGAAGCTTGCCGTCGGAGGAAAGATGCATTTCTTGAATACTGATCGATTCGCCTTCGAATCCATAATCCGCACCAACAGTTAATGACTGCACGAGAGTCATCGTACCGTCATTATTTTTCTCAAAAGTCAGTACGTAGCGGGTGGTCATGGCAGATGCGGAGTAAACGTAGAGATATTGACCATCCGCCGATGAAACAACGCTCCCAACCTTCCACAGCATAAATTCATCATCGACTTTGACCCCAGACTCATCCGCATTGATGGTCTCGTAATTCAATGATTGAAGCAGATTAAGCGATCCGTCTTCACCCACTGCGACAACAGCAATTCCGCTCTTTTCGCCCATACTGTCTTTTTGAACATATATGGATTTGCCGTCACCGGAAAATTTAATGGCCGTTAGATTCTGATCTGCAAAATTCATTTCATCCCGCGTGAACTGCGAGATCAATTTCAAACTGCCGTCAGCATCAACTGTATAAAGGTACAAAGTATCTTCAGTGAGCGCCGCAAAGTACTTGCCGGAAGGATCCAAGGAGATGTCCAGCCACGAATCAGACTCAGAGGTCAGATCAATGCCTTCAATGGGAGACCAAGTCCCGTCGACATCTGCCATGAATCCATGAACGCCTATGACAAAAGAGTTTTCACCGGAAATTGCCTTGACATAAACAGAGTTGCCGTCGGCGGAAACAACGATGCTCCCAGGATATCCCCCTGGCGATGATCCAAGTTCGAAAGAGTTTTTGAGTGTTAATGCGCCATCATCACCGCGGCTGTAAATGTAGAAGGTGTACGTCCCGGAGCCACCGCTGCCGGAAGACGACATCACGAAAACCGTCTTGCCGTCCGGAGTCTGTGCTAGATCGTTGACGTAATAATCTGCCCCTGTAATGACGCCGTCATGCATAAAGATTGTGTCGGAGGTTTCAGGCGCATCAACACTTACATCCGGATCGACGCTGAGATGCACACGAATGGTCGCCGTGACATCATCAATAATCGATGAATCAGACCCGCCGTTATCGGCGCCGCCGTTATCGGTCACTTTAGTCAGAGCGAAAACACGCTCACTAACCTGAGCCTCGGCATTCTCGTTGACATATGTCATCGAATTGACAACGTTTTGAGCGGCCCCAGTCTTAATGCCACCATCAAAACTAATGGTCAGCACGCCTTTTCCGTCAGCGACTACATACTGATAGGCGTATCCGCTCTTCGTAGTGCCGTCTGATGAGCTATTCAGAGGAATACGCACTCCGTCGACCACCCAATATTCACCTTCAGCAAAATCACCCGAAGCCGTGAGCTCCATCGAGGATACTTTCTGATTGAGTTCACCGACATTGATCGCCACATCTTTGAAGATAGGCGATGACATGCCTGTCGTGTTGTAATACTCATTTTCTACAGCAGAAGAACCGGATGCTGAAGGAGCCTGATTGGCAGAGAATTCGTATTGAATCGTTTTCTCAACGGATTTGTCGTTATCCGTTACGGTCGTCTTGACGGAAACGCTGCCGTCTGCAGCTGCAGACTGGACTGTAAAGGAAACCTGCTTGACAACTGCGGCTACATCGGCTGTTGTTGCGCCATCCTTAAATGTCAGAACGATTTTCCCATCAGCTGTCTCAACCGCCGCAATCGTACGGTCTCCGTTCTTGATGACGCCATTTTCGAGCGTATAACCGTCTGCTCCCGTCCATTCAAACGCTGTTGAAGGTTTGGCTTCATCATTCGTTTCGAAGGTGACAGAAACGTTACCGTAGTTGCCGCTGCCGGAATTGGCAGCATCGCGATCGGCATCGGTAATGGAAAGCGACCCGCCGACATTAACCGACTCCCCTAAGGTAGCGTTATGAACTTCCGCCTCTTCATAAGAAAGCACCTGTCCGCCCGCGGCAATCCCAACCTTTCCTGAGTCAAACACAACGAGTCCGGCTGCATCACCACCTACTGCAGGTGTTGTTTTAATCGGGGTAAGACCTTCTTGCGTCACGCGAAATTCTGAAAGCGTCCCAGAGTCATTGCTTGAAAGGACATAAAGACGATCTCCAGCTGGAGAGAGCGCAATATCCACAACGTTAGAACTATCAGTTTCCGCTATTTTAGAAAAAGTTTTTTCAGCAAAATTAGCCTGATAAATTTGAATCTTACCGCCAAATTGAACAGCTATTAGCCCGTTATCTGATGCCGTAATATTAAGAACACCATCACCCTCTTCTATTCCATCAAGATCTTGAGAGAATAACTCTTCACCGTCAGCACCATATACTTTAAGTTCTGGGCCATAGGCAAACTCATGATTGCGGAATTTAATGACATAGTCTCCGCAGCTGACAAAATCCATTGAAGCATTTTCGCCAATATCCGAATCGTTCCATTGACCGTTCTCATAAGATATTTTTGTACCGCCGTATGAACTCCCCCAACCATAATCAGCAAAATAGCCGATATAACAGGTAGTACCATCAGAACTTACAGCAATTGATGTGCCAGTTCCTGATATTTCCTTTTGACCTTCAGTGGTTAAATCACCATTATCTGCCACTTGGAAACGAAATACATTATTCCCGCTCACAGCATAAAGGACACGGCCATCAGCGCTAGATGCAATATCCGTAATGCTTCCAAGCCCATCAACACTTGAATGATCAAAAGTCTGCAGATAAGAAAGCTTCCCGTCAGTCACTTTAAAGACAGCAATATCGCCGTCTTTGTCGCCTACAAAGGCAAAATTCCCGTTGTCTGACAGAAAGATCTTTGTGGCATTCTCGATGCCGGGTGCATTTGTAAGACCGGACAGTTCTGTTCCGCCAACATTCACTTCCGGCGCAAAGTTATAGCTGCTCTCGATTTTCACGGTTCGATCTATATCCAGATCAGCCGTGCCTCCATCATTCATATAAGAAAGCGCATCGATCTTGACGGTCACATCCGCTGAAGGTTGCGCAGTACCGTCTGCAACCTTCAGTGCAAGCCCATCAATGAGTGTTTTGAGCTGGTCAGCATTCTGAGTAGAACCGATTTTGATGACCACCGTTGCCGTGCCGTCCGCACCGACCGTCACCGTTGCGTAGCGGTCCGCGTCTGGGTCACCGATCTGAACCTTGTTGCCCTGCGTGAGGAGAACTTCCTTTCCATCAACAATAAGGGCCAGTCCTTTGCCGCTTTCAGAAACCTGAAGCGTCAGCGAGTCGTAATTCTTGCCGTCAGCAAGCGGCTCAGCCTGGACATTGCCGAAGAGATCGACCTGCGCACCCGGCTTGCCGTTTTGATCCACGGTGATGTCGCCAGCGGAAGGATCCGCTGAAACTGGCGGATTGGCATCCGCCTGAGCATCCGCCGCCACTTCTGCCGCCGTAGCCGCAGCCGCCGCGTCAAACATCATTCGCGGCTCAAGCGCAAGCTCAAGGCTTCCGTAGGAGAGATTCGCTGTAGTCATTTTGTGCTTCTTCCCTTTTGGGTTGGGTTTCAAACTTATTCAATGAGCCGCGCAAAGCTGCTCTTACTTTCAAGATCCGATGCAATACGCTTCAATCCGTCGATCACCGTCTCTTTGCCTTCTGCGAAGCTCGTTGTCTGAACTTCAGACACATCGCCGGAATTGCGTCCGCAGGCCAGGAGCGTGGGCTTAAGCTCGTTGTAGCGGCGAAGCCCGGATTCATTTGTTGAGGGCGGAACGATGAGCATGTAGAAATAGAAGTCCTGATGCGACTTGAAGCTGCCGCACAAATCTTCAATTCGCTGCCGGACAAAATCTCGGTCTCCGGTATCGGCATAGCCGCCCAAGCTCTCAAGATCGAGATAAAAGTTGTTGGCATCCATGTCGATGTCAATCAGCGGACCATTCAAATTGGCCAGCATGACGATCGCCTTGACGGTGGACTTGCCGTCTTCGCTGAAGTCACGCGGGTGGTCGAGATCTCCCCAGCCGTCAATACCGCGGAACCCCGGCGAAAGCGCCATTGCTCCCCATCCCATTGCAATATTCATGTTGATGGCGTGATTAATTTCTTCATGATCGCCAATCATTTTTTGCAGACGTGCCGTAAATTTTTCACGCTCATCCGTGAGCGGCAGGAGTGCTGTGAGCGGCACTGTCCCGTCAGCCGCAATCCAGCGCTGATCTGTCGGGCCCGTTAATCCGTTGCCCGCAGAAGGAATCACCGGTCCCCGCCACGTGATGTAGGGCCACCCGCCGGGATAGTTCGACATAATGCAGTTGCCGCCGTAACAGGTTTCAGCGCTGATTTCAAAAGATCCTCCCGGCGGTTCAGTCCAATCGAAGAGTTCCCCGCCGCGCATTCCCCGACGAACATGAAGAATCTTCTTGCGGACATCGGGCATATCGGGAGAGGCCAAATTAGAGACACCCGCCCCCTGTTTGATATAGCGGAACCACTGCGGCTCAATTCGATCCGGCAGCGCCCAGCTGCGAATACGCGAAACACCCTTGGCATCGTCCCAAACATTGACGCCGTCTGAATAAGGCACTAAGGCCATCCAGCGGTCAGCCCGTCCGTCAATGACTTCGTCATAAAAGGCCTCGCCGATGTCGCGGATCGCCTGCATGTCTCGCTGCGTCTCATTGATCGTGGAGGGGACAACCAAAGCAATTTCAAGCGGGTTGTAAATCGCCACCGCAGCACTTGCCACCTCAACGGTCTTCCCCGGACCGCCTAAAAGTGACGGCAGCGCCCGAAAGCTTGCCGAGACTCGATACCCTTCATAGTCGTTCCAGGTCACCGGCTCTACCGCAACGCTCAAGTCACGCGAGAGCTGCTCTTTATCCAAACCCAGATTGACGGCAACATAGCGCTGAGCCATCCCCAGCACATCCGTCTCGGAGTCCTTCGCCGCCTCCATCGCCACAGCCTGTGCAGCCGCATCAGTCGCCTGCTTGAGGCGAGCCCCGTCGGCACTCACGCGCGTTGCGTCCACCACAAAGGCCGTGAGCGCAATGCCGCCGATCAGGAAAAAGACCACATTGACCGCAGCCGAACCGGATTCTTCACGGAGAACACGGGCCAAAAGCGACTGGGCACGTTTGCAAAGAAGAGAAATCATGCGTTGCTCCCTTCGCCATCATCGTCCGACGGCATCAGATTTTCTTCTTCAAGCGCTTCGTCGAGCTTGATTTCGCGGTTGTTGGAGCGGTAGATGTTCTCCACCTGAATCACTCGGGGAAGACGCAGGTGCTTGCCCAATTCAAAGCCTGCCGTACGGCGGCAGACATCCACCACAATCATCGACATCGTGCTGCCGTCCACATCGCTCTCGTCATTGCCTTCGCCGGAATTTTCCGGCGGATCCACCGGCAGTTCGCCCGTGAAGTACTTCCCCTCGACATTGAGTTCGCAGAGCATCGCCCCGTCGCCGCGGCGAATCATCCACTGCACGGCGCCGGACTGCAGCACATTCATGATGATGACTTCGGTGTCACGGGTTTCGGTCTCGAGCGATGCGTCAACGAGCGCATTGAGCCCGTACTGCGTGAGCTTAGGCTGCTGCGCAGCATTTACAGCAATGCTGCCCGCGCCCGCTTCAAGGCGTTCCCGCTCAATGCCGATCTGGTGCATATCCGAAAGAATCACGGCAGTGCTCACCAAAAATGTGATGCCGAGCGCTGTTTCCACGGCAATCGACCCGGATTCTCGATGCAGCCCGGAAGCGGCCGCCGCAATCTTCTTGAAAAAGGAACTTTTAATCATTTCACGCCCCTTCACTTTCTTCAATGCGGGGGTAGTAGGCGATGACGCGTTCGTAGCGATAAGTGAAATCTTTGCGGTTCGTCAGAATGAGGCGCGGAAGCGGCGTAATGAAGTCCTTGGTGATCACGACGACCACCTTCCAGGCGGGATAGCTGCTGTCCGCTTCTGCGGTGCCTTCCTCATCGTCCTCGCCCGCGCCGTTCGTTCCGCCCGGGTTGCCGAGCGCGTCCAGCGACTCATAGGCCTCAACGGTTACGCGGGAGACATTCGAGGGCTTGAGGTAGCCAAATGAATAGGCTGCAATACCCTGACGAATGTCATTTTCAGCGGACGCTCCCAGCTCACCGGCATCGCGAAAGCGCAGAAGCGCGCTCGAGACTGCGCTTTCACCAACCTGAATCGTGAGCGCCATATTGGCAAATTCCACAATGATGAAGAACGCCGCCAGAATCACCGGAAAAGCAAAAGCCGTCTCAACCGCGGAGACGCCGCGACCGTCGCGCAGGAAAGCACGGCCGGCGGTAAAGATTCGCGAACGGAAGATCCCGACAGTCATTTAGGGCTTGCTCCCGTTTTGACCAGCGCTGCCCTTTTTCAGCGCCTCAAGCGCAGCTGCTGCTTCGGGGCTGCCCTTCGGGAACGTCTGGGCATGGGAAGAAAGACCGGCAGCGCCCTTTGTTTCGATCGTCTTCACGGGCTCAACGACAAGCGGCACTTCATAGCCGTAGTCCGAATCATCCGCAGATTTCGGGCGAATTTCGATCATCTTCTCCGCCGCCCGCAGGCACTCATCGGCGAGCGTAGATTCGCCGGCATCAATGCGGCTTTTCATGGCCGCAAACTTTTTGAGAGCATCCTCGGCCTGTTCATTCGTCATAAAACTCTGAAGCGTCTCACGCGAACGATCAGCCGACCCCGTCATGAACTGCACAAAGGCGAGATTCATTTTGGGCGTCAGAACGCCGGAAGCGTCCGACGAGCTGAAGTTCTCTGCGTCGCCAAGCACCTTCAAGGCCCCCTTGGCATCGTTCATGCCGAGCTTGGCGAGCGCCAAGTTGTTAAGCACCTGCACATTCGTCGGCGACTGGGCAAGCGCCTTGTCAAAGTACTTGACAGCTTCCTCGTGCTCACCCGCAGCATCGAGAACAATGCCGTAAGCATTGAGCGCAGAAACGTTCTTGTCGTCGAGCTCAACGGCCCGCGCGAGTGCGCTTCGCGCATCGCTCATGCGGGCTGAAGCCATATAAGCACGGCCTAAACCAGTGAGGAGCCCCGCTTCTTCAGCCGGAGCAAATTTCACTTTTTCTGCTTCTGCAAGGGCTTTGGTTCTGGTAAACAAAGTCAAGGTAGCTCGCGGCGGTTCAATGAGCGACGCGATCCCTGCATATTCCAAAAGGGTCTTAGCATCCATGCCGCCTCGGCGGTCGAGTTCAGCATAAACGCCGAGCGCCCCTTCGTAGCGTCCCTGAGCCACCAGCATGCGCGCAAGGCGGAGCGCCGACTCACGATCCTTCTTGGGCGCTGTTACGACTTCTGAAGGCGTGCGCTCCTTGATGGTGCGTTCAGGCATCGGGCTGTCCGACCCCGCGCCGGCGAGGGACGCACACCCCGAAAGCATCAGCGCAGCTGCCGAAAAGGCAAAGAGCATAGCGGCCTTCATGGCCGGATGCGGGCGTCGGCAGGAACTGTGAACAGAAGTAGTCATGATCGAAAAAAATCAGGTGAGGAGACTGCGGATGACGCGCATCAGTGCGGGTGCGGCCACGATCGCTACGACGGGCGGCAGAATCAATGTCATCAGCGGCAAAGAGAGACGGGCGGGGAGCTTCCCGGCACGTTCTTCGAGCGTCAAAATCAAGGTCGACCGAGATTCGGCGGCAATGTTGTGGAGCGCCTGCGCCAGAGGCGTACCGAACTGTTCGGCTTGAATAAGCGTTGAAACCATGCCTTCAATAGACGGCACGCGCGTACGCTCGGCGAGATTGCGCAGCGCCGCTGAACGCTCGGGCATGATTTCAAGTTCGGCATTGGTGAGTGCGAGTTCATGAGCGAGAACCGGGGCGGAAAGTTCCAGTTCTCTCGACACCACCTTCACAATGCGCGTAAAGGGAAGGCCGGCCTCGGCGCAGATCACCATGAGGTCAAGGGCGTCGGGCATGCTGCGCTCAAGCGCTGTATAGCGCCGTGCGGCCATCGACTTCAAAATCCATTCAGGCAGAATACCGCCCGCAAAGTAGCCCGCCCCCATGAGCGCGATGGTGCCGATGCTTCGCTCCTGAGTGCCGAAAAAGAGCGCAGCCGCAATGCCGAGTCCGAGCATCGTTTTGAGGAGCAAAAAGACGCCGAGCGAACCCGGGCGCGCAAAACCGGCTTGGGCGAGGAGGAGCGCCGTTGTCTCACGGCTCTTGTCATTCCCGGCGAGCTTCAGCCCAAAGCGAGCAGCCGGCTGAATCCATTCCGGCAGCGGCTCGATGCCGCCCGCCTGATGCGGATGCGAAGCCGCTTCTTCATCAATGGTGCCCGCCAGACGATCTTCAAGCGCCTCAGCATCCTGCTGGGAGCGCAGTGCAAACACAAAGACGACGATAGAGAGGAGCGCGAGCGCAAAAAAGATAATCCATGTAGTCATGACTCGAGCCTCACTGAATGCGGCGAACCATCAGCCAGGTCACAAAAAGCCCGGCAGCAACGCTCACGGCAGCGTAGCCGAGCACTTTGAGGCCGGTCGGATCGGTAACGAGGAACTGAAAGTCCTGCGGCGCCTGGATGTACTGATAAATGAGCACGCCGGGCACGAGGCAGGCGACGATCTTGATGGACGCACGAGCCTCGGATGTTTTGGCCTGCACCTTGAGCGCAAGCTCCGCGCGTTCGCGAAGCGTGGCCGCCAAGCGCTCGAGCGTGTCGGCCAGACGGCCGCCCGACTCCTGACTGATGATCACGATGACGGCAAAGAACCGGTATTCGGGCAGCGGCACGCGGTGTGCTGATTCCTGAAGCACCTGCTTCAAGGGGACACCCAGGCGCAGCCACCGGTCGATGGTGCGAAGTTCTTCCGAGAGCGCTCCGCGCAGGTTCTGTGCAGCAAGTCCGAAGGCGGTCTGAGCCGGCACGCCGGCGCGGCAAATTCGCGCGATGGAGTCGATCGCTTCCGGAAGCGATTTGCCGAGGTCTTCCGTCCATTCACCCATTGCGCGCAGATAAAGGAGCGCCGCCGCAGAGGCGAAAAGCGCAGCGCCTCCGAAAAATGCGATCAGGAACGGATAGTCCGTCATGCGGCCCACCAGTGCGGCTGCCGTGAAGGAAAGAGCTCCAAGCACCAATACGCGAAGGCGCAGGTTCTTGGTCCAGCCGAGCAGTTCCAGTCCCTTCTGAATGCGCACGATGCGGGCATGGAGCTTCGGGAAATGCCCGTGATAGTCGTCAAGCCCCATCAGCACGGATTCATCGGGATATTCAACCGGCGCAACGCTTTTGGCTTCCTCCTCAACCTGCGTCAAAAGCTCAGTGAGTCTTTCGCGAACCATTTCTTCGCGGCGTGCGCGGTTCGTAAAGGCACGAAGTCCCAGCACGCCCAAAAGTACGAAGAGGAACACCAAAATCGTGAAAAGATTAAGCATGAGCTTTGTCCTCTCAATTGCCGCCGAAGAGATGTGCGCGGTCCTGATAGAACTTCGGGCGCAGCCCCGTATTGACGAATTCGCCTACGATCCGTCCGTCGGCAGAGATGGATTTGATGCGGTAGTTGTAGAGTTCCTGCGTCTGGATGACGTCCTCTTCCATGCCGCAGACTTCAACGATCGACACCACACGGCGCTTGCCGTCGCGCATGCGTTCAATCTGCACGACCATATTCACCGCGCCGCCGATCTGACGGCGGATGGCATTGAGCGGGAGCTGCAGATTGGCCATCAGCACCATGTTCTCCAGACGGATCAGGGCGTCGCGCGCATTATTGGCGTGCACCGTGCAAAGCGAGCCGTCATGACCGGTGTTCATGGCTTGGAGCATGTCAAAGCACTCGCCGCCGCGAACTTCGCCCAAGATGATGCGGTCCGGACGCATACGAAGCGCGTTCTTAACAAGATCGCGCTGGGTGATCTGTCCGCCGCCTTCAATGCTTTCGGGACGGGTTTCCAGACGCACAATGTCTTCCTGATTGAGCTGCAGTTCGGCCGCATCCTCAATCGTCACCACGCGCTCCTTCTGCCCGATCTTGAAGGACAAGGCATTGAGCAGCGTTGTTTTGCCCGCGCCCGTGCCGCCTGAAACGACGATATTGAGGCGCGCCATCACAGCGCGGGAAAGGAGCTCCACCATTTCCTTGGTGAGTGCGCCGCCCTCGGAGAGTTCTTCCAAATTGCGCTTATGCTTGCTGAATTTGCGGATTGAAATGGATGTGCCGTCAAGCGCCAGCGGCTTCGTAACAACATTGACGCGGCTGCCGTCTGCCAGACGAGCATCGACCATCGGATTGGCTTCATCAATGCGGCGGCCGACGCGCGCAGCAATGCGCTGCGCAATATTGAAGACGTGCTCTTCATCAATAAAGGTAATGGGCGTCAGTTCAAGTTTGCCGAAGCGCTCGACAAACACCTTATCAGCGCCGTTAACGAGAATATCCATGACGGTTTCATCCGCGAGCAGCGGCTCGATTGGCCCGATGCCGAGCATTTCGTCGAGCATCTGCGCGCTGATGGCCTGTTCTTCAGCGGCCGTCAGCTGAAAGCGGTTCTGGTCGCAGATCTCACGAATGAGCTGAGCGACTTGTTCTGCGAGATTATCCCTGCTGGTCGTCGCCGCCTTCATTGGGTCAATCTGCGCAAACACTTGATCGTGAATCGTGCGGCGCACGCGGGCAAGTTCCGCCGAAGCCTGTGCCTGAGCCTGAGGTGCCGCAGCAGCACTCTGCGGCATGGAACGCATGCCGGGGCGGCGCACGGCTGCACTCCCAGCGTTCGAGGCGGCAGCAAACGACGGCCGGCTCGGCATCGCTGCCGGCGGCGGCTCGGCGCCTGGCTGCGCAGTGCCGAGGACAGTCCCAGCCTGCCGAACTTCTTGGGCTGGGCGCGGCGCAGGGGCAGCGGCCGGAATGGGTCGACGAGTACCAACGAGCATCTTCACTATTCTCCAAACGGTCTCTTTTCTTGAGGTCGGCAGCCGCTCATCAAGCCGCAGCCTTGGCGGAATCCTTGCTTCCGGTGAGCTTCAAAAGCTTGAGCAGCTTCATGACGGTCGGGAAATACCGCTCTGCAAAACCCGGAGTCGTCGAGTGCGCGCCTGCGCGCCCGAGCAGTCCGCAGGCGAGCCCTTCAATACTGCGGGCAAAGGCCGGAGCCGCCTGCGAAGTGAGCGCTCCCTGCAGGAGACTTGCGTCAAGGACCGTCCCGGCATTGGGCAGTTCAAAGTCCACCTTGACGCCGAGGAAGTTTTCAAACTCTTCACGCGTCAGCACGGGCTTGCTGCGCTTGCCCGCACCGGCTCGGCAGTGATTGGCCACCAAGAAGCGGCGCTGACCGGGCTGCGGCGCACCGAGTTCAGCGAGCAAAATTTTCGCTGCGCGGGCGTTCGAAACCGTGTAGTCGATGAGAATCACGCAGACATCGGCGTTCTTCAGAATTTCTGCGCTCCCCGCAGGGCGATGCGACGGGATATCCCAAATCGAAACAGAAAAGAGTTCGCAAAGCGCACCGCCCAACTGAAGGAGGAGCTGCGGATCAACCGGCGTTTCCGGACCGGGACGCTGAGCAAGGAGCGACAGGCGCTTCTTTTCACCGTCTGCGAGCACCGTGCGGGCAATGAGGCGATAGTCGATTTCAGCGGCCGAAAGAATGCCTGCCAAGCCGTTGTCGGCCTTGAGACCGAGGAGCAGCGCGAGGTCACCTTTGCGGCGATCGAAATCAACGAGGAGCGTCGGATATTTGGCAGCCTCTGCAATCCAGCGCCCCAAAAGCGCCGCTACGGTACTCGTACCCGCTCCGCCAGCAGCACCCGTCACCGCAATGGTCTGTCCGACCCGCACGCTTGAAGCATCCGGCATGCCGAGCCAGCGATCGCTGTCGGCACGGTTCAGGAGCTCCACCACCAAAGCATCTGCCACCGGCGAAACCAGATAGTCAAATGCACCGGCAGAGAGGAGCGAACGGTAAAGTTCAACATTTTCTTCTGCGCCTACTGCCACAATGCGGCAGCCCGGGCCCGCCAAGGCGGCCAAATCTGCTAAGGCCGGCACTGGGAAAGGCGAAGCAGAAATATCAACAATCAAGAGCCCCGGGGCGTCATGCTGCGTGAGCCAGGCCTGAGCTTCGTCGATGCCGCCCTTCTGAGCGGCTGTACAGCTGCGCCCGAGCCGAGCGAATACGTCGGTGAACTGCTTCAGATCGCCTTCGCGGCAAAACACCGCGGTCGTGATGCCCTCGACGGAGGCATTGTTTTCGTTTTCCTTATCCACGATCAATCCTCCTGGCTGAAGTCGATGTCGATCAGGTCTTCCTGATCACCCGTCTGATATTTCTGTACGGCCAGATTGCTGGCCGTGCCGTCAGCGCCTTCAAGCGCACGCGGACGCAGGAGATCCTTCGGATCGCTCACCATCATGGCGATGTTGGCGTTGTTGGCGCAGCCCAACGTGCCGACGGCCTCGTAAGGCTCAATCGTCCAGCGAGTCGGATCGGCCACCTCGCACTCCGGCGCATGCACAACGTAGGCTTCGCTGATGAGCTCCAAGTCCCAGCTCACGCGGCGGTCCGGAAAGTCGCGCTTGCCGGTTTTTTCATTTACATAGACGGCAAGCTTGGGTTCCTGAGCGCCCGCTTCTTCGAGCGCTTCGGCCAATCGGCGAGCGAGCTTTTCGCCTCGCTCGGAGAGCGGTACGACGGTGAGCACCTGACGGCGGATCGGTCCCTGCGACAAGAGGAACTTGTTGGCAGACTCAATCGACTCATCGGTGAGACCCGAACCGTTTGCCGAAGCACGAAGGTAGAGCGACTTCGCCTGAACCTTCATGGAGAGCGCCTCGTCTCTCGTCTGAGCAAAATTCGAGGAACGCACACGGCCAACGGTCTTGGTCTCAAGCCCTTCAACCGCACGGTACCCTGCTTCGGCTTTGTCAAAGGCGTAGCCGCCCGCCGTCTGAACCGCATTGCCCATGTAGCTCAAACTTTCACAGCCCGTAAGCGCTGCGATCAAGGCAATGCTCAGGAGCGCTGCCGTGCCTTTGCGCGCCTGAGTCTTCAGACTGAAGCGGCGCTGATTGTTGTTGTGTGTCATATCTTTCATCCGCATCCGTTTCAATTAGAAGAGGTAGCCGATTGAAGCCTGACGCGGTGCATAAGCGTCAACGGCATTGATGCCGCGTCCCGGCACGCGCAGATCGCCCGAAGAAACCGGGTCGACGATATTGGCGGTGAGCAGAATCACGAGTTCGCTGTCTTCGACCTGCGTCTGTTCGTATTCAAAAAGACGGCCGACGAAGGGAAGGTTGCGCAGTCCCGGCACACCGTTCACGGTCTGCGATGATTCGCTGCGAAGCATGCCGGCCAAGGCAAAGCTCTGGCCGCTCGCGAGCTCAACCGTGGTTTCTGCTCGGCGCACGCGCACCGCTGGAATCACGGAGCCTTCCGAAAGAATCACCTGCCCTTCGCTCGTAAGTTCGCTCACTTCAGGCGCCACATGGATTGCAATGCGGTTAGGCGAAAGCACCGTCGGCGTCATGCGCAGAATCACGCCCCAGGACTTGTAGTCGATGGTGATGGAATTGCCCGTAATAATCACGATCGGTACTTCGCCGCCGCTCGCAAAGGCGGCGGGCTGACCTGACATCGCCGTCAGGTTGGGTTCGGCAAGGAGCGAAGCAAAACCGGATTCGCTCATGGCATTGATGAGCACGCCCAAGGACATGCGGCCCATATTGAAGATGCCGCCGAGCGCCGCGCCCGCCGTGTTCGAATCCGGCATCAGCCCCGGAATGTTGGCATTGCCGTCCTCAAAGGAACCGTCCGGATTGAAGTGTGAATTGTTGGACGCATGCGAGGAGAAGAGTCCCTGCGATGTGCCGTTGCCAAGGAAAAGCGGGCCGCGGCCGGTATTGAGCACCGCACCCCAGTTAAAGCCGAGCGAATGCGTGAGTGAACGGGATACTTCAACAACCCGCACCTGAATATTCACCTGCTGAGAAACTTCAACTTTGAGCTGATTGATGACCGGACTCGACTGACCGCCGGCGGAGCCGCCCTGACCGCCTCCGTCCTGGCCGCCTTGCTCGCCGCCCTGCCCCGGACCGCCTGCGGCGGCCGAAGAGGCTAAATAGGATTCAACGAGCTGGGTGACGCGCCGGCTGTCGAGCGCCGTTTTCACTTTGCCGCGCACGATCATGCGGTTGTTGAGCGCCGGGACGAGTTCAATGCTCGCACTCGGCACGGCCCGCTTGATGTCGGCCTTCAATTTTTCGAGATTGTGTTCAACCGTCACTTGGACTGCTGCAATCACCGCGCCGGCTTCGTCAAGCGCATAAAAAGTCGTTGATCCGGCAGCGGTGCCGAAGAAAAAGACCTGATCGGGCGATGGCATCTGATAGGAAGCAATGCCCGGCGTTGCAACAAGCACTTTTGCCGCTGCGCTCGGGAGCTGCAGCAGAGCGCCCTCTTTTAAAAAGACGCGAAGACTGCTCGTCGGCTTGGTGAGCTTGAGGTTTTTCAAGCTTGAAGCGCCTTCGAGCACTTTGACGTCTGTCGGAACCTGTGCCTTCAGCGCAGCCGATGCTGGGGAAACAGCCAGACCGAGCAGTGCGCCCAGACAGGCTGCCGCAAATACGGCGCGCGACGGCTTCCGGTTTTGGGTCAGACGGGAAGAACGGCTGACTGAATCTTCAAGGTGTGGAATCTGCACGATGGTTCTCTTCAATCGGTTAGAAGGTGACGGGCGCAACAGCCGCACCCTGATAGGTAATGACAGTCTTAGCGGCCGGCCGCTGCGTGCCGAGAATGCCCGTGGCATCCTGCAGATGCGTGACGGCAGCGGTCTTCTCATTCACTGCGCTGGTGCCGGCCGCATCTTTGGTCTCCGGTTCACGCAGACCGCGAATAGACACCTGAAGGTCTCCGGCTTCCTTAGCCACAGCGAGCGCCTGTGCTTCCGTGGGTGTCACTTCAAGCGTGATCGTGCGGTAGTCAACGCGACGCGCGGCCGTCGAAGCCGTCTTTTTGGCATCCGTCTTCTGCGGAGCCGTCTCCGGCTGCGGCGCAATGCTCTCGGTTGAGTTATTAAGCGCGAGCACTCGGACGTTGGTGAGGATGGTCTGAGCAGCGAGCTTTGTCATGCCGCTCGTTTTGTCCTCTTGATCCGCCATGGCTTCAGCAGTTTCACGCTTCAATGTCAAGATCACGTCCACCCAGTCGCCGGCACTCACCAGACCGGAGTTGCTCGACACCGCAGAGGTCGGAATGGACACCGCACGCTTGCCCGGCGACAGCACAGCCGCCAGGAATCCTGGATTCCCGGGGTAAAGCACATCGTCCTGCGTGATGAGTTCACCCTGCGGAACTGAACGCCTAACGGTTGCGCCCATCAGGAGCGCAGCGGCCGTCCGGTCTCCCGGACGCTTGGCGGAAATCGCTGATGCAGGGGCCTCATCAGCCTTCATCTCCACCCATTTGATCGCCGTCCCCGAGAGAAATTCGCCAGGCTCTACCGGTTTGGCTGCAGCCGCTGCCCAAACGGGCGGCACCTGCGCCTCGCTAGCCTTGGCCTGCGCCGCAGCGGCCGGACGTTCTGCCGCATGGGGAGCGAGAAGCCCGCGAGCGACGAAAGCCGCACAACCCGCAAGGACGACGGCAAAACCGAGAAGCAGTAGAGAAGAAGTTTTGATTTTCACGATCTCATTCCTGATGTCGCGTGGAATCCCGACGGTCTGGTCCGTTTTTTGAGCGCATAAGGCCCCTGCCTTCCCGCAGCCGGAGCTGCCGGAAGGTTTCAAACCATCTCGAAGAAGACTTAGAAAATGTGTGAGAAAACGCCGAACTGCACTGCAGCAAAACCTGCCGCTATGGCGAGCCCGTAGGGAAGCCCCTTCTGAGCCTCACCGCCGAGGAGACCGATCGGCGTGCATTCAAGCGGCCGGCCGAAGGCCTCCCCCAAACGCTCCGCCCAAAACCCTGTCTTTGTTTCAATCATTCGCAAGAGCGGAAGACCCAAAACCATGAGTCCGCCGACGAGCGAGAGAAGAATCAAAAAGAGGAGCGCGTCAGACCCCGCCCAAAAAGAAAGGACGGCAGCAAGCTTTACGTCACCCGCTCCCATCCTTCCGGTGAGATAAAGAAGAAATCCCGCAATAAGCACGCCCACAGCCCAAACTGACCCGCTTTGCAGAAGACCGAGTGCCGCTCCCCCATTTCCTCCAAGCGCAGCAGCGGCGAGCGCCGCTGCCTCGACAAGGACGATAGAGACGACTGCCGCATTCGGTATGCGTCGGAAAAGCAGATCCGACACAGCCGCCCAGAGAACCAACCCCAGAATGGCCATGCTGAAGAACTGCCCCCATACGCCCAGCGCGTTCATTTTGCAGTGCAGCCTGCCGCTTAGTTACTTAATGCTGACGTTCTTGCCGGCACCGGAAATATCGTCTGCAATCTGCTGGAACTTGTCGCGCAGCGCTGAGATGAATGCGCCGTCCGACGAGAAGATGTAGCCGACGGCCGCAGCCATCGCTGCAGCCAGAATGCCGTATTCGATAGCGGTAACGCCGCTTTCATCAGCGGCAAACTTGCGAAGGGACTGAGAGATTTTCATGGGATTCAATCGTTAGGCCCCCTCTCCCGAGTCACTATTGTTTACTTCATAAACAATTTCGAGGGAGGTTGCAGCTAAATAAATATACTTATGCGAATCATTCGCATTTGTGACGCGAATATTACAAGGGTAAATCCGAATTTTCAACTGCATACCCCCCTGGAAACGCCTGTCCCAGTATACGTTTGAGATATTGCCTAAAAGTAGATAGGTCCAGTCAGGACGCATATCGGATCAATAATGCTTGTATATAATCGAATTAGGTGTATGGGTTACCCTTACATATAATCCTTTACCTGCCGCTGCCCCCTCCCATTTGTTCTGCTGGCTTATGCCTAAAGTGATACGCACAGCCGTTGCCGGCAGCTGCCGCAGCCGCCGCTTGATTCAGACGTCCAAACTGACAACCCGCTGTTTTGCGTGACGCCGATCGACGGCGGCTTCACTATTATTTGTATATTCGCCTGAGCGGCTCCGTCGAACAGCTGCCGCCCCGCGGGAAAGATTGCCCAACACTCAGAATCGATTCCATTGGAGGCCTTTCATATGAAGTTCACATTCCAGACGCCCACTCGTCTTATTTTCGGCTCCGGCCGGCTTGACGCCTTGGGTGACGAAAAGCTTCCCGGCAAGAAGGCGCTTCTGCTCACGTCTCGCGGGAAATCCGCTGAACGCACCGGTGCCCTCGAGCGCACCATGAAAGCGCTCGAGCGCGCAGGCGCTCAATATGTGTACTGCCCGATGGTGGAGTCCAATCCCGTTGTTGACAATGTCATGAAAGCCGCGCTTGCCGCCCGTGAAGCCGAGTGCGACTTTGTCATTGCGTTGGGCGGCGGCTCCGTCATGGACTGCGGCAAAGCCGTGGCCATGATGGCGACCAACCCCGGCGACTTCTGGGACTATGTGCCTCAGGGGACCGGCGGGCGCAAGCGCATTGAAATTGCTCCGCTCCCCATCGTGGCCATTTCCACCACTGCAGGCACCGGCAGCGAAGTCGACGGCGGCGGCGTTATTTCCAACCCCGAAACCAAAGAAAAAATCGGTTTTGGCGGCCATCCCGGCCTTTACCCCGTGCTCGCCGTGGTAGATCCCGAACTCACGCTCTCAGTGCCGCCCAAGCTCACGGCCTATCAGGGATTTGACGCGCTCTTTCATGCCGTTGAAGGCTACCTCACGAAGCGTCCCAACTACATGTCCGATATGTTTGCGCTTGAGGCCGTGCGCCACATCGCATCGGGTCTTGCCCGTGCGGTGAAGGACGGCCATGACCTCGAAGCCCGCGAGCATGTTTCCATCGCCAATACCCTCGGCGGCTATGTCATGGCCTGCTGCCGGCTGACAAGCCAGCACGCTCTCGAGCATGCCCTCTCAGGCGAATGCCCCGAAATGCAGCACGGCGCCGGCCTCATTATGCTGTCGATCGCCTATTTCAGTCACATGATCAAGACCGGAGCCAACTCGATGCGCTTTATCGAGCTCGCTCATGCACTCGGCGTCAAGGATGCCGTTCATCCGGATGACTTCCTGCGCGCCCTCCATGACCTTCAGATCGCCTGCGGCGTAGCCGACCTGAAGATGAGCGACTACGGCATTACGCGCGACGACATCCCGAAGCTTGCCGCCAAGGCGCGAAGCGTCGGCGCCGCGCTCTTTGAGCAGGATGCCGTTGCACTCACTTTTGAAGACACCGTATCGATTTTGGATTCTGCCTGGCGTTGATTCCGCAGCGCCTCTGCCGGCGGCAGCCTCGAAGCCTGCCGCCAGAGCCTAAACCCGCCTCTCGAAATGGGATGCGGGTTTCTTTATGTTGGAGGCTTGCTGCATGGCGAGTCATGCTGATTTTTCAAATGCCGACGCGAAGCTCTCTTTTGACCACGCTAGGTCATCCTAACTAGCACGGTCTAAGGTCTCTCCTTCCGGCAAAAGGAGAGCACTCCTTAGCACCTCCCGCACTCCGGACTACGCCGCATTGTTGAACTATTCTGCAGCATACCCCCTTTCACTTTTGAGATTACCTCCCGCCGGAGGGCAAACACGATCCTTTCAGCCCTATTTGTATACTTGCCTATTTTTCAATAAAATGCGCTGTCTCGTCGTGATTTAATCGCCGCCGAGCATCCGTTCCCCTCGTTATGCATCGTGCAGTTTTGTTGTGCCGGCATGCACAGCTCGAGGTAGAGGCACACCTGCTCTGCAGTCGACAATTTCCTCCGGCTTACGAACGACATACCGGATCAACTTTGGATAGAGACAAAGCGCAGGAACACAGCTAAAGGCGGTGTTTCCGGCCTTTGCTCAAACCAAACTATTCAGACCGTACCTCCCCCTCGGGCGGGAAGCGAAAACGGCACCCAAGCCGGCAGCATTCGCAGGCCCAGAGAGGAGATCGTCTTAATGTCTGCGAAAAAATACTTCGGCGCTTTCTGTCTGTACCTCAACTACTTGGTACACGGCATCGGCGTTCTCGTGATGAGCCTCAACGTTCACGAATTCGAAGTGCAGTGGCAGACCGATGCTGCAGGCGTATCCGTCGTGATTTCCTCGCTGGGTCTGGGCCGTCTTGCGCTCCTGGTTTTGGCGGGTTCGCTTTCAGACAAATACGGCCGGCGTCCCTTCGTGCTGCTCGGCACTGTCACTTATCTCACTTTCTTCATCGGCCTGCTTTTTACGCATGATGTCGGAACGGCTTATTTCTTCGGACTCTTAGCCGGCGCAGCCAACAGTCTGCTCGATGCCGGCACCTATCCTCGTCTGATGGAACTCTTCCCGAAGGCACCGGGACCGGCAGTCATTCTGGTCAAAGCGTTTGTCGCAGCGGGGCAGTTTTCGCTCCCGCTCATTCTGAGTTTTTTAGTCGCTCATGAATTGTGGTTTGGCTGGAGTCTTCTCATTGCAGCCGCCATCCTTGCACTCAACTTCTGCGTGCTCTTCTGGATGCCCATTAAGGTTCCCGATCAGCCCACACGCCTCGGCGAGCCTCTTGCCGCTGAGCTCGCGCAGCTCAATGACCCCGAGGCGAAGCTCAAACTGAAGCGCAGCAGCCGCATCGCGATGCCCGAGCTCATCAGCTACACCCTCTTTGGGTACACCGCGATGGCCACTTTTTACATTGTGAGTCAGTGGCTCGCGCAGTACGGGGAATCCGTTGCCGGGATGCCTTATTCTGAGGCGCTCAAACTGCTCTCGATATACACCACCGGATCCCTTGCCGGGGTGTTCTGCTCTTCGCTCGCACTGCGGACATTTTTGTCTCCGCAGATGATGCTGCTCGGCTGCACCACTGTCTCAACGCTCGCGCTCGCCGTCGCCTGCTTTTTCCCGTCGCCGACCGTGATGTTCGGCTTCTCATTTATTTTCGGCTTTGCCGCCGCCGGCGGCGTTGTACAGCTTGGCCTCGCCATGATGGCTTCTCAGTTTCCTCGGGCCAGAGGCCGGGCCACAGGCATCTATTACAGTGCGGGAAGCATCTCCAATTTCACCATGCCGCTCATCACGGCTTGGATCGTCCGCGAATGGTCTATCCATGAGATCTTCAAATTTGACGTCATCATCTCCGGATGCGGCATCTTGCTCGCCGTCTTTATTGCCTGGAGAAGCCGTCATGCGCAGGCTATTGATTTGAATTAAGTGCAGAGCAACGGTATACACGGTTTACCGTTCTCTTCCTTGTAGGCTAAACACATCTCAATTTCATCGGCCATCAGAACCATGTATCAACATGTCTTCCAGACTCAAGGCGTCATGCATTTTGAAAGCGGCAAAACGCCCCGCGTTATGCGCTATGTTGTCAGTGACGATCCGCATTGGGCTTCGGGCTACCACATGCATGAAAACGAAACAGAGCTTATCTGGGTCGAACGAGGCACGGTAGAGGTGATGGTCAATGCCAACAAATACGTGGCTCATGCCGGCGACATCATCGCTTTGGAGCACGGCAAATTCCATATGCTTGCTTCAAGTGACGCTGATCCGGCAAAAACATTCACCTGCGCCGTCTACGGCTTCAAATTCCACGACGTTCGAGGAGAGTCCCTCATTCTTGAACCGGACTCCGTTCCGGTCGTTCACGCAGCGCTCGGCGTAGATACCATCCGCACGCTCTTTCGCGAATTTGACACGCTTGTAACCCAGGCCAATCCTCTCGTTGATATTCTCGGCAATCTGATTGCCACGCTTCTAACCGTTCTTTTCCGCGAAAACTTCAAACTTGCAGCTCGTCCCGGGAAAGACAAGCAGCTCAAGAACTCCTTGATCCGAGAGGTGCTTGTTTACCTCAACGAAAACTATCGAGAAAAGATCACCCTTGAGGCGCTCTCCAAACGCTTTCGCGCGTCAGTGAGCTATATCGCTCATGAATTTGCACGCGAATACGGGGTATCGCCCATCAACTACGTTATTGAACGGCGCATTACCGAAGCAAAGTTTGCGCTCACTACAACTACGCAGAGTCTCAACCAAATCGCCTGGCATATCGGCTACGAAAATACTTATCACTTCTCCAAACTCTTCCAGCGCCACGTCGGCTGCTCGCCTTCGGAGTACCGTCGGCGCTTTGGCAAGAGTTCGGGAGAGCATCCCGACGAAGCGTCCGAAGACTGATCGTTTGGAAAGCAATAGGCTTTGCGCCCCTGTCTGACGCATTATTTTCACCCTGCAAATGGGAGACAGCGCTGACTGACAAAACGCTGCCTCCCATTCTTTTATGCGCCTCCTATGGAGCCGACCGTTGGCGGTCCGGATGCATCCATCCTTTAGGTTAAAGTTTCGGCCTCCGCTGAGCGGCCATTTAAATGGTTTCGCCCGCCACCATGCCGAATGTCAGAGCATCGATGATGCCCACGGTACCGAGACGGCTCGCTCCATGAACCCCGCCCGTGACTTCGCCGCCGGCATAAAGACCGGGGATGGGTTTATGCGTGCGCATGTGGATGACTTCGCCTTTGGGCGAAATCAGAACGCCGCCCATCGTGTGATGGATCTTCGGACAAACGCGGCCGGCATAGAAAGGCGGTTTGGATACATCAATTCCATTCGTCACATTCATCGGTTTGCCGAAGGCTTCATCCTTCCCGCTCTTAACGGCAGCGTTGTACTGCTCAATCGTGTCACGCAGCGCTTTGCGGTCAATCTTATAAAAATCAGCGAGTTCATCAATAGAGTTAAATACCTTTACGGTCTTCTTTTCGAGCGGAGCCGTGAGGAACGCAGGATTCACGGCCTTAGCCGCCGCAGAGTCACCGATCGCCACCGGATAGTTTTCATCCTTGCCGATGACGGCGAACATGGCTTCCGTTTTAGGCTGGCGGCCCGCGAGCTCGTTAACGAAACGCTTGCCCGTCTTGGGATTCACGATGATGCCGTAGCGGTAGCAGGCGTGTTCGATGAAGTTTGCCGAAATGCCGTACCCGGGCTCATCAGGATTGCATGACGGGAGGAACTGCAGCCAAGAAATCTGAATCGGGGCGGCACCAATGTCTAAGGCGGCGGTGAGCGCCCCTGCAGTGGCGCCGGGCTGGTTGGTTGAATCCATGGTCGGCTGCACGCGCGGATCCTGCATCTGACGGAACCACGTATCGCGGGAGAAACCGCCTGCGGCAAGCATCACGCCGCGCTTGGCACCGTAGAACTTTTGCTCACCGGACGTATTGTCTGCATCGTCGCTCGCAAGTTTGGAGTTGAAGCTGTATTTGGTGCGCGCAGCGATGCCCGCCACTCGGCCGGTATCATCGATCACAAAGGAATCCATTTTCGTGCGGTTCATGATCGTGACATTCTTCATGCCTTTGAGCGCTTTGAGCATCGGCAGGACATAGCAGGAACCGTCGCTTGTCGTTGACTCAATGATTCGGGCCGCAGTATGACCGCTGCTGATGCCAAGATGGGAATCATCTACCGTGCAGCCGTATTTGCGCAGGAGCGCCACGACATCGTTGCAGCGGTCATAGATGACATCGAGCAGTTCGACATGGTTGATTCCAAGGCCGTCTCTGGTGCAGTCGCCGATAAAGATTTCACGGGAATCCTTGATCCCGAGCTTCTTTTGATTGGGGTTGCCCGGACAGGCAAAGTTGCCGCCGCAGATGAGCGAATTGCCGCCGAGGATCGTCATTTTCTCAATCAGCAGCACCGAGTAATTCTTCTCGGCGCACCGAAGCGCACAGGTGAGTCCCGCAAAGCCCGAGCCAACGATAACGACATCGTATTGCTCATCGAATTTTTCGATGCTGCTGCGGGGAACCGCGGCCTGCACAGCAGAAAGACCGGACAGAAGCGCCGCGCCGCCGGCGAGTTTGAAGAGATGGCGTCGAGTTGATTGCATGGTGTTTCTCCTTTCTCCATACTGCTGAGCGTTTTTTGCTTCATCCTGACTGAAGCGCTTCGCTCTGCATTTGCCAAGCAGTCTATGGAGAGCCCTGAACGAGAGGCATCTCCCGCGTGAGGTGAGGTTTTCCTCACGTACCGGCGGAGGTGAGGAAACCTGCATGAGTCCACTATCATTGCCTGATGCTCAGTCGTTTCCTTACCGTTTCCGTTTTCACGGCAGCCTTCTTTTTGGCCAATCTTCCTCGTCCCGGATATGCCGAGGCTGAAGAGAAGTCCATCGTCATTGCCATGGCTGAAACGCTCGAGCCCGGGCTGCGCGATCACCTTTTTGTTGCGACAGGAGCCGTTATCCGTCAAGCGCTCCCCGGACGGAACATTGCCTTTGAGACCATCTCCGCCATCAACGCTGCACGCGACGTTAAACGCCTGCATCCAGACTTCCTGATCCTTCCGAGCGGGCTCTACCTTACGCTTGCTCAAACGAATGACCTGAGGCTGCTCGCCACGCGCAAGCGCTCGGAAGCTGCAGACCCGTCTCGAGGCGTGGCAGCCGCGTTCGTCGTTCGTGAAGACCGCACTGATCTTCAGTCGCTTGCGGATCTCGAAGGTGTCCGCATTGCAGCCGGAACACCCTACTCAGTGGACGGGTGGCTTGCCGCGCTTGGCGAGATCCAGGCCCGAGGATACGACCCGGAGCATTTCTTCAGCGAGACGATCTTTCTTCAGTTTCCTTTTCCTGACATCGTCCGCAGTCTCATGAAGGGCAGCGCTGATGTCGGCGTTATTCCTGCGTGCATGCTCGAGCGGCTTGAATCAGTCGGCGCACTGGAGAAGGGGCTCCTGCGGGTAGTTCATGAGCAGACTTCGCCCGAACTTGCCTGCCGGCGCTCAAGCGCACTCTATCCGGATTGGGTTGTGGCATCCATGGGAACCGCTTCGCCCGAAGACGTCCGTCAGGTATCCATCGGTCTGCTCACCATGCCGAACACAAATGACTTCGAATGGTGGGCGGCCGGAGATTTTCGCGCGCTTAACGAGCTCTACCGTACGCTGCGGCTCGGCCCCTACGCTTTTCTTCGGGATTTTTCAGTTCACGCAGTGATTGAGCGGTACAAAGGGCCGCTCCTCTTCGCTGCTGCGCTGATGGTGCTCTTCCTCCTCAATGAACTGCGTGTGCATGTGCTCGTCAGAAGGCGAACAAAGGAGCTTTCGGACGCGCTTATGGAGCGTGACGCCAACGCGCAGTCCATCCGCGAACTGCAAAAACAATTGGGCGAGGTCGAGCGTGTCGGGGCGGTTTCTCAGCTTTCGAGCATGATTGCCCATGAACTGAAGCAGCCCGTTGCCTCCATCATCAACTTCTCGGCGGCGCTTTCCGTCCGTTTGGGCGGCCTGCTTAAAGCGCACCCGGAATGCGCAGCCGGACTTTGCACCATTCGAGCGGAATCCGAACGCATCTCAGAGATCATCTCCCGCGTGCGGCAATATGCCAAGCATCGACCGGTGTCTGCCGCGCCGTGTTCCTTGTCGGCAGCTGTCCGCAAAGCAGTGCTTGTTTATCGAAACGGCGAAGGCGGGCGTATTCCGGTGGAGGTGACAGAAACGGAAAATGTCTGGGTGGTGGCCGATGAACTCGAACTCGAACTCCTCGTGCTCAACCTCATCCGGAACGCGGCGCAGGCACAGACGCACGTAGAGACGCCCTACATCCGCATCCACATTGAACGCTCAGCATCTGAAGTTCAGCTCACGGTGGAAGACAACGGCCCTGCTCTGAGCGATGCGGAATTCCTCAAACTCTCGCATGCACAAACGAGCATGAAACCGGACGGTCTGGGTCTGGGCCTTGAAATAACCCGTTCCATCGCCGCACGATCCGATGCCATGCTCGTCTTTGAGCGCAAGCCTGAACGGGGCCTCCTCGCCATCGTGCGTTTTCCGCTGAAGCTCTCTCTCAACGGCACTGCATTCGAGGAGCGCGAATCATGATGCAAACCGCTGAAATTGAAACGGCCCGTCCAGTCATTCGAATTGTTGATGACGATGAAGTTTTTCTGGCTTCACAGAAGTTTTTCTTCGAAACATTTTTCCCTGAAGTCCGCGTATGGCCGTGCGCAGAACGTTTTCTCGATGAAGAGGATCTAAGCGCTCCGGGATGCCTTATTCTGGACTACCGCATGCCGGACCGATCAGGTCTGGAGGTTCAGCGCGCACTGCTTCTGAGACGCAAACCAATGCTGCCGATCATTTTTTTGAGCGCCCATGGCGACATCGGCACCGCCGTACATGCCATGAGAAACGGCGCAGTCGACTTTCTGGAAAAACCCGTTGAACCTGAAGCGCTGCTCGCCAAAGTTCGTACTGCCGTCGCATGGTCTCTCGATGCCTTTAAGCGTGAGCATGACCGCCGCCGTATGGAGCTTCAGGTGCTGTCACTCACCGGAAGAGAACGTGAAGTCATTGATCTTGCGGTCAAAGGAATGCAAAACAAAGAAATTGCGGATCTTCTCGGCATCTCCGTGACGACCGTGAAGATGTACCGCGCCAATGCTTTTCAAAAACTTGGCGTCAATACGATTTTGGCTGCGTCGCAGTTTCTTGCGCGTGCGGAAAACTCCTTGGAGCAGTGAGCATGATCACCAGACGTCAGCTCTTGGCCGGCATTTTGGGATTATCAGCCGGCCCCTCCTGGGGCGGGCCTCAGGAAATCCTCGCCGCAGCCGATGTAATTGTCGTCGGAGCGGGATTGGCAGGCTTGAGTGCAGCGGTTTCTGCGCGTGAAGCCGGCGCCCGGCGGGTGCTTATTCTCGAAAAAGATGTGATGATCGGCGGGCATTCAATCATGTCAAGCGGCTACTTCAATGCCGTCGATCCCAAGCGGCAGAAACCGCTTGGCATCACGGATTCGCCGGCGCTGATGGAGAAGCAGTCGCTGCAGGTAGGAGGAGACACCGCCTCCCCCATTCTGATGCGGCGGCTTGCCGAATCCTCTTCAGAGGTGCTTCAGTGGCTCGAAGCGCACGGCGTGCATTGGAGCGACCAAGTTTTTGAATCCTATTCATCTTTTCAGCGCAGAGGTCACATATCAAGCCCTGTGCGGGCCGGATACGACTATGTGATGGCGCTCCTCGAGTGTGCGCACCGGCTGGATGTGAAGATTCTGCTTGGGCATCGTGCTGAACGCCTCATCACCGAGAACGGTCATATTGTCGGTGCTGCGGGCGTTTGCCGGGGCTGTCAGGCCTTCGAAGCCAGAGCGCATGCCGTGATTCTGGCTACGGGCGGCTTTGCCGCCAATACAGCCCTGCTTGAAAATGCGCTTGGCCCTTATGCGGCAACGCTGCGCAGTTCGGCCAATACGCGCGGCATTCTGACCGACGGTGCGGCCGGCGACGGCATTCTCATGGCACGCGCCGTCGGAGCAAAGATCGTCAATATGGACTCCGTTCTGCTCGTCCCCTATAACGGCGGCCGAGTGACGGGTTATGTCGGCGGCGACATCTACCTCACCAAAGAAGGCAGACGCTTCATCGATGAAGGAGCGTCCTGGCTCGCATTGCGCCAAGCCCTGCAAAACCTCCCCGACGGAAAGATGTGGGTGCTCACGGACTCCGGAACAGTGAAAAACAACGACTTTTCGCTCAAACTGATGACCGGCGCAGTGCGCGAAGCTGCGACGCTCGATGAGGCTGCCAAAGGCATTGGCTGCAATCCTGCGGTATTGGAAGAGACCGTCAGGCAATACAACCATTCGGTTCACATTGGACGCGATGAGGCCTTTGGCAAAACGACGATGCTTAAAGTGCTTGATGAACCGCCCTTTTATTACGGCGAAGAACGGCTCAACATCCATTCAACAGAGGGCGGCGTTGCCATTGACACGCAGGCCCGCGTTCTGAATCAATCCGAGGAGCCCCTCTTGGGTCTTTTTGCGGCCGGCGAGACCGTCGGGAATCTTCACGGCAAAAGCCGTCCTGGCGGGAACGGCGTTTTGGCCTGCGTCGTCTTCGGGAGAATCGCAGGCCAAGAAGCGGCTCAACTTAGCCTCTCAAGTCATTGAGAGGCTCCAAGTCTTTTGCTCACAAAGGCGGAATGGGTTTGCCTTCGTTATGCCTCACTTTCATCATCAGGGCGGTGACAGTGCGGCCGACTAATCCGAGGGCTGACCGGCTGCCACACGCTCACGAACCATTCGAGCCAGGGCAAATTTCTGCAGCTTACCCGAAGACGTCCGGGGCAGCGCATCGAGCACCACGAGATATTCCGGGAACTTATATTTGGCCACCCGCCGGCCGTCAAAGAAAGCGACGAGGTCCGTCAGATGCATGGCGGGGGCGCCGGGCCGCATGCTCACGCACGCACAGCTGCGCTCGCCCAGACGTTCGTCGGGCATAGCCACTACGGCGGCCTCCCGCACGCCGGGATATTCGAGCACAATGTCTTCGACTTCGCGGCTCGAAATATTCTCGCCGCCGCGCACAATAATGTCCTTCTTGCGGCCGGTGATGCGGATGTAGCGACCCTCTGAATCCGTGCGGCAATAGTCGCCGGAATAGTACCAGCCGTCCGCGTCAAGCGCCCGTGCGGTCATCTCAGGCTCTCCCCAATACCCCACAAAGACCTGCGGACCGCGGGACGCCTCTTCGCCCTCTTGGCCGTGCGGCACTTCATGCCGGTTGTCGTCCACAACGCGGATCTCCACGCCGTCGACTGCGCACCCGTCCGTTTCTTCCGTATGCTCGCGCGTGTCGTTGAGCCGCACCAGCGAATGCGGCGAAGACTCGGTCGAGCCGTAAATGGATAAGAGCCGAATGCCGAAAGGCCGGCAGTCCTCAAAGAGCTTTGGCGGAATGGTGGTGCCGCCGCAGAGGAAAAAGCGCAGCGAGGACAAATCCCGCGGATGCTGCCGGAGCTCTTCGAGGATATCGAAGACAAATGGCGTCGCCCCCAAGACGCAGGTCGCTTTCTCGGCCTCAAAGAGATTCATGCAGTCATCTGCGCGGAAAATATCGAGAAGCAGACTCTTGCCGCCCAGAATGAAGGGCAGCGTCACCCCGTGGAGAAACCCGGTCGCATGCCCGAGCGGAGCGGGCATCAGAAAAGCATCCCGCCACGTGAGATTGAGGCGGTCGGCATAGGCGCGTTCGCTCGCGAGAATGTTGTTGTGCGTGAGCATCACCCCCTTGGGGCGTCCTTCCGTGCCTGAAGTGAAGAGCACTGCTGCGACTTCATCGGCATCAGCGGGAATCGGCGTGAGGAGCGGTTCCGCGCCGGCAATGACATCCTCGAACGCATAAACACCCTCCTGCGAACGCAGCGATGGGGCAAGCGGGGCCATTTTTTCCACGGCCACAACAGCAGAAAGCCTCGGCAGGTGCTGCGCGAGTTTGGCAAGCATTTCAATCGGGCGGCTTTTGCGGAAAGCCGTAGCGGTAAAGACCACCTTGGCTTCACACCAATCGAGCGCCCAGGAGAGTTCCGCCTCGCGCCATGCGGGCAGAAGCGGCATCGCGATGGCACCGAGCTTTAAGGCCGCAACATAAGCGATGGTGAATTCCGCCCAGCCCGGCAGATTAAGCGCCACCACGTCGCCGCGGCCGACGCCGATCGTGCGCATCCAGCCGGCCAGACGCTGCGCCTTCTTGTCGAGTTGAGCGTAGGTGTATCGGCCGCCCTGGCTGTCAACAACACAGGTACGGTCGGGCACAGCACGCACGGACTGATGCCAATAATCAGCGAGCGTGGCGTCGCCCCAAAAGCCCTGACGGCGATAGAGCGCCCGGCGTTCGGGATTAATCGTGTATTCAGGACGCATGACTTGAGCGGTATGCAAATGGAAGGCTTGGAGAAGAAACCGGCCCGGCCTGCGCCGAGGAATCCGCAGGCCGGGCGGCTAGGAGAATCGAGGCTCAGCCCCGGAGACGCCGGCTTAGCCGAAGCGGAATTCGACGCCGAAGGTTCCCTGCGGGAATTCCCATTTCTTGAGGATCGTGTCGCCGCAGAGGACGCGGCAGGTGCCGCATTCAAGGCAGCCGGCGCAGTCAAAGCTGATCGTGCCGTCGTCGGCCTCTTTATAGAGATTGGCCGGGCAAGCCTTCACAAGCTTGCGGAATTCTTTGCGGTCGGGCTCATCGCAGAGCACGATGTGCGCATTTTCCTCATCCACAAAGAACTTGTCTTTGCCGAGCTTTTCGTCCACGTTGACGAACTTAATTTCCTTCGTGCTCACAGTGCTTTCCCCCAACCGTAGCCGTCTTTAAGGAGATTCATAACGCCGGCAGCCTTAACGCGCTGCCAGAGGCTCTTGCGAACCGGCGGGACCGGCGAACCGTCGTAGCGGAAAAGGTCGCGCATGATGCCCGCGGTCATCTTCGGGTAGTCCGAGAAAAGACGCGGATTCTCCATCAGGTGCGGCACATTGCGGTACTGCTTCATATCGCGAAGCACAAAGCTCTCTTCGAGACGACGCCGGTAGCCAGCCAGTCCGGCAGCGGAAAAATCACCCGCCTTCTTGGCGTCGATCACTGCCCGAGCTGCGCATTCGCCGGAAGCGACGGCCAAATCCATGCCGCGCACAATGAAGCCCAGATTGATGCACAAGGCCGCAGCATCCCCTGTAATCAGCACGCCGTCTGCGGCGAGCTTTTCAGGCACCATGTCGTAGCCGCCTTCGGGGACGAGATGACCGGAATATTCGAGCAGTTCGCCGCCCTCAATCAAGGGCTTAACCGACGGATGATTCTTCAAATCCTCGAGCATCTGCGGCACGGTCTTGGGCGACTTTTCAATATCGCCCAGTCCGCAGACCACACCGAGTGAAATGGAGTCTTCATTGGTATAGAGGAAGCCGCCGCCCATCAGACCGGCCGAAGCGGAACCCGCAAAGAGCCAGGCAGCGCCTTCACCGTCGCTCAGACCAAAGCGGTCATTGATGACCTGCTTAGAGAGACCAATGACTTCTTTAGCGCCGACGGCGTACTGGTGAGCGTGATATTTCGGCAGCAGGCCGATCGACTGGGCCAGAAGAGAATTCACGCCGTCGGCAAGAATCACGCATTCGGCGAGGAGCTCGTCTTCGCCCGCCTGAACGCCGGTCACCCGGCCGGTTTCATCCTGAAGCAGCCGATCGACGCGAATACCCGGAATGAACTGGGCGCCCTCGGACTCGGCCTTTTCCTGAAGCCACTGGTCAAATTTGCCGCGCAGCACGGTGTAGGATACCGCCTCCGCGGAGAACGCTTCGCCCGTGTGATAGTCAAGCGTCACCGAGTCATCGTCGGTAATAAAGGAGATCTTCTCACGGGTCACAAGGCGCTCAACGGGCGCTTCCTCAGCGAAGCCCGGCATGACGCGCTCGAGGCTGTGGGCGTAGAGACGGCCGCCCGTCATGTTTTTGCTGCCGGCATAATTGCCGCGCTCAATCACGAGAACGTCAAGCCCTTCCTTGGCAAGAACGTAGGCGGCCACGCAGCCGGCTACGCCGGCGCCGACTACGATGGCGTCGAATTTTTCTTCGGACATGGTTGATACAGCGCGGACGGATGCTGTTGGGCAGCAGCTCAGGCAGTGCTGAGCACTTGAGAGCTGCCGGCATCGAGTGCAGACGCCCGGCGCCTTAAATTAGGGGTTGCAGGTGGGGTCGCGGGCACCCCGCCGCGGGGTGCCCTTTGCGGTGAACTCAGCGCCGCTTAGGAAAGCGCGCGGGTGAGTTCCGGAACGATCTTGTAGAGGTCGCCCACGATGCCGGCATCGGCATCCTTGAAAATCGGCGCGTTCTTATCCTTGTTGACCGCGAGGATCACGCCGCAGTCGGCGGCGCCGACCATATGCTGAATCTGGCCGGAAATGCCGAGCGCAATGTAGATGTCAGCTTTGAGCTGCGTGCCGGAAACACCGATATAGCGTTCGCGTTCCATCCAGTGCTCGCCTTCGGCGATCGGACGGGAGCAGCCGATTTCGGCGCCGATAGCCTTGGCAAAGGCTTCGATCATCGCAATGTCTTCCTGCTTGGCAATGCCGCGGCCGATGCCGATGACGCGCTTGGCCTTCGTGAGGTCAACGCTCGCGGCAGCCTTCGCACGGCGTTCCTTAACGACGATCGCAGCCGCCGGAGCGACCTTCTCGACCGCAATGACAGGGATGTCGGCCGACGCATCTGCCGGTTCGGGTTCAAAGACGCCCGCGCCGACCGTTACCACGGCGTCAGCGGAAACGATACGGACAGCCGCGGCAGCGAGACCGCCGTAGGTGCGGAAGGTGGCCTTCACAGCGTCACCGGCTTCGAGGCTCAGTGCATCGTTGACGAGACCGGCGCCGCGCTTAGCAGCTACGCCGGCAGCAAGCGCCTTGCTGCGGCGAGTGGCATCAAAAAGGAACAGATTGCCTTCGCCCTGCGCGAGCGAAGCGATCGTTTCCGCGTAGTTCTCAATGGCTTCGCCTTCGGCAAGGCCAAGGTTATAGACGGCCGCCGGACCGCAGGCACGAAGTTCAGCAGCGCAGCTTTCGCACGGCACAACAGCATTCACCACGGCGCCGAAGCGGCGCGCGCCGGCGATCAGATCCGCATAACGTTCAGCAGCATCCGCGTAGACCCAGACAGTTTGAATTTTGCTCATGACTCTTATCTCCGTGATGACTTATTACTTGAGGGCGGACTTGATGCGGGCAGCGAAATCAGCCACAGCGGAATCGCCTTCGAGGACCTCGTGAGCACGTTCTTTGCGCGGAGGCACTTCAATAGCATCGAGCTCAACGGTCTTCGCCGGAGCGCTCCAGCCGATGTCAGCCGTCGAAAGGGTCTTGGCGGGCTTCTTGCCGGCGCCGAGAATGGCCTTCATCGTGGGGATGCGGGGAACATTGATGTCGCTCGTGACGCAGACGGCGGCCGGAAGCGGGAGTTCAATGACTTCGACTTCATTTTCAAGCGAGCGCTCTACGCGGATGCCTGCATCGGTCTTTTCAATGCTGCTCACGGCATTCACACAGGGCACGCCGAGGATACGGGCGGCCAGAAGACCGGTCTGCTGAGCGTAGAGGTCGCCAGAGCCTTCACCGAACACCAGCAGATCAAAACCGGTCGTGCGGGCGGCGGCGGCAATCGCCGAGGCGGTCGTTTCAGCAAGCGCGCCTTCAAACGCAGCGTCATCCTTGACCAGACACAGTTCGGAAGGACCGCGCGAAAGCACGTCCTTTTTAAGCTTGGAGTTTTCGAGGATCTTGCCGCCGACGGAGAGCGCCGTCACCACGTCGCCTTCACCGGCGAGCTGTACAGCAGCTTCAATGCCGTTCAGATCGAACTGGCTGATTTTGAAATCCGCACGATCAAAACTGAGTTTTTGATCGGGCGTCACAACAATGTCCTGCTCTTCGGGAACGACCTTGAAGCACGAGACGATATGCATAATGACTCCTTGGGGTTCAGAAATTACGCAGCTTTACCCCAGAGCATCATGGTGAGATCTGAAGCTTTTGCCGCCGCTAAATAAACTAGATCATTTAAGGATTGAGCAGTTTTTGCTCGCACCACATTTCGATCGATGCAAATAGTGCTCTTCAAAAACAATCTTGACGAGAGCCATATTTGTTTTTCGTTTAAATTATCTTGCACGCGATGGCATGCTTCATCCCCGCTGACATTCGGTGAAATAAGAGTATTCCTTTGTTTTACCTAGGTTTTCGCCAGACGAAACCTTTATTCAGGGAGCAAAATACGTCAGCTCGCCTCCGATCTCCCTCACCGGTTAGGGATCCATGCAGTTCAAGCCGCCGACCACTGCCAAGCACGTTCCAGTTCCCCCAAAGGCGCAGTACCGTCATCCCGCCGATCTAGTGTCAATTCCCCTGCAGTACTAGTTAATTGGGGCGGATTTCAGGCATTTTCAAACACTCGTCCGAAGGCGCTCCAAGCGCGTCCTCCCCTCCTTCAGAAGAGCCCATTTCACTTTGAAGGGCAGCTCAATTCCATCCTCCGTGCAAGATAGCCATCGGCGCCTGCAATATAGTTTCTTCGTATTTTGTTTATTTTTCAATTAATTAACAGAATTTCAGCCTGCTGAGCACTTTCGCCTTCCGTGCAGGAATCGAGCCTCTCAGTCGTTTACGAATCAAGCAGCGTCATTCTGTCGGCTGCCTGAGGCCCTGGAGTCTTTGGATTCACTTCGCCCCTCCCTCTATATAGAGATGCAGCTCCAGAGGGCGCCATCCCGCCCTCTTTAGAACCTATAAGACGTACGAACATCCCTCACTGCTGCCGGCAGCATCCTCATCAAATCGAAAATAGATCAAGTAAACCAAAGCATTTTCAGTGCATAAGGGACGACCAACCTAGTTTGAACAGCCCTGCGCCGCTCAAGCCCAAAGAAGGCCCTGCCGTCGGTTCTGAAGCCCCTCGTCAGGCTTGGGACCCGGCCGGTCACCCCTCGGCCAAGCAAGATTGTCCAGTCCTCCATGCACGATTCGAGCTATTCAAGTCATTTTCGATCGTTCCTGCGCCGATACTGTTTTCCTTAATTTTCATAGCATTAAAAGCCTTTTAACTCGTCAGCCGGCGTTTCGGCTGTGCAGAAATATTGGCAAACAAAACATTTTCTTGCCTATCCAAAGGCTTTGCACATTTTGATAATTTCTCCTGTCCAAAGGAAGTAATCCGACCGGCGAATAAAGCCAATTAAAAATGACTTTTAAAACCGCCGCGGATTAAACAATACAAATGTATTGAAGCAGACACCCTTTAATTTTCTCTTCAATAAAACCGGAGAACGCTTTTATGACTAAACCCAATTCCGCAGCGGGAAGCACATCGTTTCTCGTCGCGGCGATCGGCATCTACGTCGCGTACTTCCTGCACGGTGCAAGCGTCATCGCACTCGCGCAGAACATGTCGGCTCTTGCAGAAAAATTCGCAACCGACAGCGCGGGCATCGCCTACCTGATTTCCGGCATCGGCCTCGGCCGTCTCGTCACCATCCTTTTCTTTGGTGCACTCTCAGACAAGTTTGGCCGCCGCTCGATGATCCTCCTCGGGCTCGTCCTCTACGTTCTCTTTTTCCTCGGCATCCCCTACAGCCCGAATCTCACCATTGCCTTCATTCTGGCTTTCTGCGTAGGTGCGGCCAATTCAGCCATTGACACCGGCGGCTATCCGGCCATGATCGAATGCTTCCCGAAGGCTTCGAGTTCCGCAGTCATTCTGCTCAAGGCCATGGTGTCCTTCGGTCAGATGCTCTATCCGATGTGCGTGAGCTTTCTCATGGTTTCGGGCCTCTGGTACGGCTGGGCCTTTATTGTCCCGGGCGCCATCCTGATCGTGCTCTCGCTCTTCATCATCAAGTGCCGCTTCCCCGGCACGAGCGGCTCGGGCGCTGCCGGTGCGGATGTTCCGCAGATGCGCGCCAAGCCCAAGATGATGCTCGAAGGTTTGGTGGCGGTTGTCTTCGGCGTCTGCGCCTTCTCCACTTTCTACGTTGTCGCCGTCTGGATGCCGCGCTACGCCGCAGCCTTCGGCGGCATGACGGAAGCCGAATCGCTCACCACGATCTCCTACTACTCCATCGGCTCGCTCGTCTGCGTCTTCGCCTTTGCCTACCTTCTGAAGAGCAAGGTGCGCTCCGTCTGGGCCATGACGCTCAACGGCCTCATCGCCTGCGTCGCCTCTGCGGTTCTGTACCTCTACCCCTCGCCCTTCGTGTGCACGGCCGGCGCTTTCCTGATCGGCTTCTCAGCCGCTGGCGGCATCCTGCAGCTCGGCGTGGCTGTGATGGCGGAATTCTTCCCGGACAGCAAAGCCAAGGTGACCTCTGTCTACATGATGATGGGCGGCCTCGCGAACTTCGTCATCCCGCTCGCGACGGGCTACCTCTCGCAGATCAGCATCCGCTACGTGATTCTGCTCGACTTCGGTCTCGCGGTCCTTACATTCCTCTCGGCCATTTACCTCTTCAAGCGCTACTACGCGGTCTTCCGAATTCCGCAAAACGATCTGCGCTGGGGCGAACGCGCCGTCGCGAACAAATAACCCCCCGTCAACATCTTTTCCAGGCTAAACGCCTAACGAATGCCGCGCTCGGGCGACACCGGACACCCTCGTCAGAAGCTTGCTGCCTGACGCCCGGTGCGACATCCAATCACCTCTCTATCCAGGAGCAATCAAAATGGAAGTTACTGCTAAGTATGAACTGATCGGCCTCATGGCCTACCCCATTCGCCACAGCCTCTCGCCGACGATGCAGAACTGCGCCCTCGAAAAGATGGGCCTGCCGATCTGCTACATGGCCTTCGAGGTTGACAATGCAAGCTTCCCCGACGCCATCAAGGGTCTTCGTGCGCTGAAGATGCGCGGCACGGGCGTTTCCATGCCCAACAAGCAGCTCGCCATCGAATACGTTGACGAACTCGATCCGGCCGCTGAACTCGCCGGCGCCATCAACACGATCGTCAACAAGGACGGCCGTCTGATCGGCTACAACACCGACGGTACGGGCCACCTCCACGGCATCAAGGAAACGGGCTTTGACCCGAAGGGCAAGACCATGGTGCTCGTCGGCGCCGGCGGCGCTGCCACGGCCATCGGCGCCCGCGCCGCTGTCGAAGGCTTCAAGGAAGTCAAGCTCTTCAACCGCAAGGACGAATTCTGGGAAGGCGCTCATGCCTTTGCCAAGCGCGTCAATGAAAAGACCGACTGCGTCGTTACCGTTCACGACCTCGACGACACGGCCGCCTTCCGCGCTGCCATTGATTCCGCCGACGTGCTCACCAACGCCACCAAGGTCGGCATGAAGCCCCTGCACGAACTCTCCGTCGTGGGCGATGCCTCTTGGCTCCGTCCGGGCCTCGTCGTCTCGGAATGCGTCTACAACCCGCATATCACCAAGCTCCTCACGCAGGCCAAGGAAGCCGGCTGCACCACGGTCGACGGCTACGCCATGCTCCTTTGGCAGGGCTGGGAACAGTTCAAGCTCTGGACAGGCGAAGACTTCCCGATCGAATACGTGAAGGAAAAGATGGGATTCAAGTAATCCAGATCAGTTCTCCAATCCGCGGATATCTCCGAAGCAGCCTCTCAATGTGGGAAACTGCTTTCGGAGGCCCGCCGCTCCCACTCCATTCGAGCAGCCCGAGCTTTTGTGCTCGCTCCGCTCATCCCCCGCTGCATTCAATATCGTCATGAAGACCGTTCAGATCAAGAACATCACCGTGGGCGAAGGCGCCCCCAAGATCATCGTTTCGCTTATGGCCAAGGATCTCGCCGCCGTGAAGTCCGAAGCTGCCGCCTACGCCGCTGCAGACTTCGACATTCTCGAATGGCGCGGCGACCACTTTGCTGCCGTCACCGATTCCGCCGCCGTTCTCGAAGCGCTCAAGACGCTGCGCGCCGCTTTCCCGAATAAGCCCATTCTCTTCACCTTCCGCTCCAAGCACGAAGGCGGCGAAGCCGAACTGACGGCCGACGACTACATCGCCCTCAATATCGCCGTTGCGGAAACGGGCCTGGTCGATCTGATCGACCTCGAGCTCTTCACGGGCGACGAGCTCGTTAAGAACGCCATCGCTGCCGCCCACGCCCGCGGCGTGAAGGTGATCATGTCCAACCACGACTTCCACAAGACGCCGGCCAAGGACGAAATCATTTATCGCCTGCGCCGCATGCAGGAACTCGGCGCTGACATTCCGAAGATTGCGCTGATGCCCACCTGCCGTCAGGACGTTCTCACGGTGCTTTCTGCGACCGTCGACATGGCCGAAAAATACGCCGATCGCCCGATCATCACGATGAGCATGGGCAAGACCGGCGTGACGAGCCGTCTCACGGGCGAAGCCTTTGGCTCCGCTGCCACCTTCGGCGCCGTGAAGACCGCTTCCGCCCCGGGCCAGATCTCAGTGGCCGACCTGCGCACGGTCCTCACGATCATCAATAAGGCCTAATCGGGCCAACCCGGAAGTTCGCTCGGTCCGCCGACTCGAACTTCCGCCCCCTTTTTTAGGAACGACTGCCGCCTTTGCGGCAGCCGCCGGGGGCCGCATTGTCGCTCCAATCGCGGCCCCCAATCCCCCGTTACGTTCCTTTGCCGCGCTCCCTACGCCACGCGCGGTCACTCCGGAGACATCCCCCATGACGTTTGCACGCCCGAAGCGTATCAACGGCCGAGTTCCCGTTCTCACGGCCGAAGAAGCTGTCAAGTACATTCCCGATGAATCCACCCTCTGCGTCCTCGGCGCCGGCGGCGGCATCCTTGAAGCCACGAAGCTCATTGAAGCCCTTGCTGAACGCTATAAGACCACGCAGACGCCGAAGAACATCGGCATCATCAGCCCGACGGGGCTCGGCGACCGCGCTGAACGCGGCATCAGTCCGATCGCTCAGGAAGGCCTCGTCAAGTGGGCGCTCTGCGGCCACTGGGGGCAGTCTCCGCGCATCTCCGAACTGGCCGAACAAAATAAGATTTTTGCCTACAACTATCCCCAGGGCGTCCTCACGCAGATGCTGCGCGCTTCGGCCGCCCACCAGCCCGGCATTCTGAGTGAAATCGGTCTGGGCACCTTCGTTGACCCGCGCAATCAGGGCGGCAAGTTAAACGACATCACCAAAGAGGACCTGATCAGCCTCGTAAATCTCGAAGGCAAGGAATACCTCTACTACAAGACCGTTGCGCCTAATGTGGCCTTCATCCGCGCCACGACCTGCGACAGCGAAGGCTACGCCACCTTCGAAGACGAAGTGATGTACCTCGACGCCCTCGTCATCGCCGAAGCCGTCCACAACAACGGCGGCATCGTGATGATGCAGGTTCAGAAAATGGTGAAGAAGGCTACGCTCCACCCGAAGGCTGTCCGCATTCCGGGATACCTAGTTGACATCGTGGTCGTTGATCCCGCCCAGACGCAGCTCTACGGCGGCGCGCCGGTCAACCGCTTCATCTCGGGCGACTTCACGCTCGACGACAGCGAACGCGTCAAGATCCCGCTCAACCAGCGCAAGGTTGTCGCCCGCCGCGCACTTTATGAAATGAAGAAGGGCGCCATCGGCAACGTGGGCGTCGGCATTGCTGACGGCATTGGTCTCGTCGCCCGCGAAGAAGGCTGCGACGAAGACTTCGTGCTGACGGTCGAAACCGGTCCGATCGGCGGCATCACCACGCAGGGCGTCGCTTTCGGCGCCAACGTGAATACCCGCGCCATCCTCGACATGACCGCGCAGTTCGACTTCTACCATGGCGGCGGCCTTGACGTCTGCTACCTCTCCTTCGCTGAAGTCGACCAGCACGGCAACGTGAACGTCCACAAGTTCAACGGCAAGATCATGGGTACGGGCGGCTTCATCGACATTTCCGCCACGTCGCGCAAGATTGTCTTCTGCGGCACGCTGACCGCGGGCGGTCTGAAGACTGAAGTGGGCGAAGGCAGCCTGCGCATCACCCAGGAAGGCCGCGTCACGAAGTTCGTCGAAAGCCTTCCCGAAATCACGTTCAGCGGCAAGGTCGCTCTCGAACGCGGTCTCGATGTCCGCTACATCACCGAACGCGCGGTCTTCACGCTCAAGAAAGATGGTCTGCACTTGATCGAAGTCGCTCCGGGCGTGGATATCGAACGCGATGTCTGCTCGAAGATGGCCTTCCGTCCGATCATCGACGAAAACCTCAAGACGATGGATCCGTGCCTCTTCACGGACGCTGTGATGGGCTTCAAGCTCCCCGACGGCGAATAACTTTTTTTCGAATTCATTACTCAAGGAATACGCATCATGGCAATCGATTTCACCATGACCGAAGAGCAGGAGCTCCTTCTTTCGAGCATCCGCGAACTCATCAACAACGAATTCCCGGAAGAATATTTCCGCACGCATGACGAAGAAGGCAAGTATCCGCGTGAATTCGTGAAGGCCCTCGCCGAAAACGGCATTTCGCTCCTGGGCGTTCCGGAAGAGCACGGCGGCATCCCGGCCGACTACGTCACGCAGATGCTCGCCATTATGGAAATCGCCAAGTGCGGCGCGCCGGCCTTCCTGATGACTAACGGCCAGTGCATGCACTCGATGATCCACTTTGGCTCGCCCGAGCAGCTTCGCCTCACGGCCGAAAGCACGTCCACCACGGGCGACCCCGCCTACTCCCTCGCTCTGACGGAGCCGGGCGCCGGTTCGGACAACAACGCCGCGACCACGACCTGGGAACGCAAAGACGGCAAAATCGTGATCAACGGTCAGAAGACCTTCATCACGGGCGCTGCCGAATATCCCTACATGCTCGTTCTCGCCCGCGATCCGAAGTGCGAAGATCCCAAGCTCGCCTTCTCGCTCTTCTGGGTCGATGCCAAGGCCCCCGGCGTCAAGATCAACCCGCTCCACAAGATCGGCTGGCATCTCGTGAGCACCTGCGAGGTATATCTCGACAATGTCGTCGTTGAAGAAAAAGACATGGTCGGCGAAGAAGGCAAGGGCTTCCTCAACGTCATGTACAACTTCGAAATGGAACGCCTGATCAACGCCTCGCGCTGCACGGGTTTTGCGGAGTGCGCCTTTGAAGACGCCGCCCGCTACGCCAATCAGCGCATTGCTTTCGGCAAGCCCATCGGCTTCAATCAGATGATTCAGGAAAAGCTCGCGCTGATGAAGGTTAAGTGCATGAACATGCGCCACCTCGTCCTGAGCTGCGCCGTTCAGGCCGACCGCAAGGAATCCATGCGTGAAACCGCCGCGCTCGCCAAGCTCTACTGCGCCCGCACGGCCCTCGAAGTGATCGACGACGCCATCCAGATCATGGGCGGCCTCGGCTACACCAACGATGCCCGCGTCTCGCGTCTGTGGCGCGACGTCCGCTGCGAACGCATCGGCGGCGGTACCGACGAAATCATGATCTACATCGCCGGCCGTCAGATTCTGAAGGCCTTCCGCGACTAATAGCTGATTGATCTCTCTTTATCCGAAGCGCAGATCTGCCGATCCAAACGCGAGGTCTGCGCAAGGGACTTGACTGCCCATGAGGACTTGCTGTCTTCATGGGCTCTTTTTCCTTTGATGTTTATTGAGGCATTATTCATTGCGCACCGAGGAGCCAAAAGGCTCTGACCCCTCGTGCCATGTTCGCCCCTAGTTTTGAAAAACGACGGATGCTATTGCTTGACCGGCGTTTTCTTCAGAGCGCCCTGCGCCGCTGCGTTCGTTTTGCGCAGCTCCCATGTCACCACGGAGACCGTGCGGTTAAATCCTTCGGGATCATGGAAACCGGAAGAAAGGTCGGTAAGGTACCAATCTCGTGCGGAGAGGTATTTCTCATAGGCCGTTTCCAGCTTCTCCTTAACCTCTTGCGGAAGACTCGCCTCGCCCGCCTTGAGCTTCATGAAGATCCGCTGTGCGTCTTTAGCAGCCATCTCCATCTTCTGCACACGGATGCGGTATTCCTGCTGAATCGCTTCAATCGTATAAAGCGCCTGTCCCGGATCGGTCCAATTGCTCTTTGAGCCTGGACCATGGCAGGCACTGCGCATACAGGTGTTCTCAACCTTGAGCTTCACGAGACTGGGCTGATGTTCAGCCTTGCCGTCCGCTTTGCGGGCGAAGTGACAGTCCGTACAGGTCACCCCGGCCTGACCGTGCTTGCTCTGAAGCATGATTTCAACATGCGGATGATCCGATCCATTGACGTAATGGACACCGGTCGTGCCGTTGACGCCTTGGTGCCATCCCTTCGCCTTGAACCAGGCCCAGGATTCGAGGGGATCCTTAAAAAACTCCGTCGCGTAGGGGCTTACGCCGGCCTTCTGCAGGTCCTCCGGTCTAACCGGCTTATCGTCCTTGAGCCATTTGTAAGTCAGATAGCGATTCGCAGCGTTGTGACACTGACCGCATTGGAAATTAGCGTTGTAGTCCTTCAGAATGCCGATCTTCCGTGTGAAGCCGCGCAAACCCATGTCGACGACCTCAATCGGAGTGGAGGCTTTGCTACCGACGGTCTTCTGATAGAAGTTCTCCCTGCCGTTTTCGCCGGTCATGGATTCGATCAAGGGCGCAAAAATGATGCGGGGCTCGGCGGAATGCGGGTCATGGCAGAAATTGCAGTTGAAGCCCGTCTGAATCTTTTTCAGCATCGGGACCACCGGACTTGAAAAGTCATAACCCTTGGGATTCGCCGACATCAGATCGTATGAGTACTCCATCATGGTCTCGGACGTTTTGCAAAGCAGGCAGCGGGAGTCTTGCTGTCCTTCACGCCCCTTGTGCGGACGCCAGCCGATGCCGATAACGTCGCCCATCATCTGATCGCCGTTTTCCGGATGCATGTCCTTGATGACATCCCAGTGCTTTTCTTGAGGTTTCCCCTGCCCCGTCTTGTCATCGTACTGGAAGCGTCCGTTCGCGCGGTTCGCCACAAAATCAGCCATCAAGCTTGAATGGAAACGAGGGAAGCGGTACTGCAGCGACCGCGGCCAACCGTCGTCCTGATCACGGATGAACGAGTAGGCAGGATTCCCGCCCATTTTTGCCCACGCATAATGGTATTTCGGATTCATCAGGTCCTGATGTTCCGAGGTGTGGCATTGAGAGCAAGATTCGTAGTCAAAGCGTGTCGTCGGACGGTTCGCAGCGGAGGGCTTAGAAAAGTGTTCAGCCTTCACCGTATGGCACGACCCGCAGTTAACGTCCTTGTGCGCTCCGCGGGTGTGAAGCTTGCTGATGGTGGTATGGCATGACAGACAGGTCTGCGCATCGAGCGCCTGAGGGGGCGGCGTAAGGGGCGTACCGGCGGCACGGCCGGTTCCGAGAGCTGATGCGGCCGTCGGCAAGCTGATTAAGGCCGCAGCAATCAGCATGGTTATGCGTGTTGTTTTTTGAGGGTGCATGGATGGATCTCCTTTGAGGTGCTGCACCGCGGTCAAAGCGGTGCAGTCTTGATGAAGGAGATTTTTTCCCGTCGCTCAGCCAGTTTTCGGAGCCACTTTCCTGCTCAATGGCAGAGCCACTTCAGTTTCGCATAAGGTTTGCCGCCCTATCCGCCTTAGAGTGTCCGCCCGCCGAGGCCACTGTAAGGAACGCATCCGAAGAGGAATTGAGTGCAGTGCCGACAGAATCCTGCAGGACAGAGATCACAAAATATGCCGTCATCACTGCTGCAGTTGAATCACCGCACCCAAAGAGACCGAGAAGCGTCGGCAAAAGAACGGACGAACCGTTCGGGATGCCGGCTGCCGCCATGGAAAAAAGCGCCGAGCACATTGCGGCCGCTGCCAGCGTTCCCCAATCGCCCATGCCTGTTCCGATAAGTGCAAGGCTCACATAGACGGAAAGCGTCACAGCGGCGCCTGGCATGTTAAAGGCAGCGCCCAGAGGAATCGTGATCGACGCGACTTTGTCAGGCACCCCGTAACGCCGGCAGAACGCAAGGTTCATTGGAATGTTTGCGAGCGAGCTTCGCGAGAGAAACGCCGGGTAGGCGCTGTGCTCCAGAAGATCAAGCAGTACGCCGCGCACGGGGCGTCGTGCAAATAATTTGTAGACAATAGGATTAATGACCAACAGACCGGTAAGCGTGACGCCCGACACTAAAAGCGCGACAGCGCCGAATTGTCCTAATGAAGAAAATCCTCCGCGAGTGAGGGCCCCCACTGTCAGACAGAAGACCGCCGCAGGAAGCAGCTTCAGATAGCAGCGCAGAGCAGCCATCAGTCGTATGCCTGCGGATTCGACGAGAGCACGCACGTTTTGAGAACCCGCCCAGCGCAGCAGCAGACCAATTCCCAGCGCTGCCGCAACTGCGCCAGGCATCAGCAGTTTCGGCATCACCGGCAAAACCGGCAGCATCTGACTCCACCCCGCTGCCGCTGTCGGATCCTGCCGCACCCCCAGTTCCGCTCTCAGATCAGGATAGGTCATTTCGACGCTTCCAGCGGCCAGCGCTCCCGCCATTGCGCAGAGGAACGTTGAGAGTATGAAGGCCAGAAAAACGCGCCCGACTCGGCAAAACCCGCTGCTTTGAATCCCGCCGACAGCGGTCGACGTCGATGCCGCAACTAAAAGAGGAGCCGCCAAAGTCAATCCCCAAATAAACGCCTGTCCCATCCAGGCCAGCAGTTCCCGTACTTCGAAGCACCATCCGCCGGAAGGCAGCAAGCCATGAAACATAAGCGCAAAGATGAATGCTGCAGGAATGCCGTATCTCTGGCAGCGGCGCAGCGCTGCTGGCAAACGGTTAGGAGATTTCATCATTTATGTGACGCTCAGCTCAAAGCTGCAAAGGAAGAAAAATGATTCGCGGCAATACCCCTCCTTGCCTTGCGGATCTACCCACAAGAGCTTATCCCCTGCCATCCAATTCATTAGAGATTTGGATGCCTCCTTCATATTGGCACCATCAAAAGGTCTCCAATTGGCTCTGCGCCAGCGGAAATGGCTTCATAGACTGGTCCCAGCTGAGGTTCTCCAGCCTCTATTCCTGCACGCTTTTGCCATGTCCCATCTCTTCACCAACCTGCGCTGCATCCCTTTGAGCGTACTGCTTGCTTTCATCGGCGGCGTCCTTTTGGTCGGGTCTTCCGGGATGGAGACCCTCAAGAACTTTGCGTACCGGCCGTATATAGCTGACATTCTGGCCGTACTAAAGATCGTCGGCAGCACCGCGGCAGCCCTCTCACTGGTCCTCTACCTGATCCGCCGCACTCGAGCGCCCTTCACGCGGCAATCGCTGGCAATGATCGGTCTTCATGCCGGACTGCTCGCGATGGTGGTCAGCATGGGGCTGGACTTTGCCTTAGGCTTCAAGGGCTTCGTCTACATTCGTGAGGGCGAGAGCGCAGCCACCTGGTTTGACGATGCGGGCAACGAACGGCCTCTGGGCTTCTTGGTTCAATGCCTTAATTTCAAACTCGACGTCTATCCCGGCACTACGCGCCCCGAACGTTATGCCTCAACCATTCGGTTCTCGTCATCGCGGGATGACACTGTTCCCGCCTCAAGCCTGCTTCTGGCGGTAAACAGTCCCCAATCCTATCAAGGCGTCACTTTTTATCAGCAGGACTGCGGCCTTGCACCTCGAAAAGACAGCGCCGTGGAAGTGAATGTTGCCGTTCGTGACCGCGAGATGAGTTACCTCATCGCCATTGGCGAACCGATCCAGCTCACCGACGGCACATTCCTCCTTATCGAAGACTTTTCGCCGACCATCACTTTTGTCAAAGGACGTCCCCAAACCATCGACGCCGATCAGATGCGTAATCCCGGGTATCTGATTCGGCTTGTCAGACCTTCCGGAGAAGATCTGAGCCACTGGGTGATGCCGTATCAGAACGCGAAATGGATTGAAGACGATCTCGTCATCGAAGTCGGCGACTTCAAAAATCTCGAATACACCGTTCTTTCCGTTGCCAAAACACCCTTTGCCTGGCTTTTCTATGCCGGCGGTCTTGTCGCCGGACTGAGCCTGCTGCTCTACACCTTCATCACTTTCGGTTCACGATCTTTTTCCGAGGCCAGCCATGAATATTGAAGAACTCTTCACCCTGTCTGGAACAGGTTTGGTCATCGGCGCTCTGCTGTCCTGGCTCTCGCTTGCATTTACGGCTCGGAGGATTCCGGCCAGTGCGGCTCAGACTCAGCCCAATTCACGCCAGCCGCTTTCATCCGGAGGCAAAGCACTTCGCGTTTTCAGTCTTGCCGCAGCGCTTCTTGCTTTAATTGGCCTCGGCTGGGGACTTCTGGATCGGTGGCGTTGGTACATGTGGCAGATGAATACGGACTGGTTTCTCTCCTTTCCGACCGCCACTTTCTATGAGTCGGCAGTCTTTTGCGCCTTTCTCACTGCATTGGCGTCCGCCGCATGTTCCTCCGTCCGCCGCAGCCCGCAGCTTTTCGGCGGAGGCATCATGCTGAGCGGCATTGTGCTGCTGGCATTGAATCTCTATGCGGTGCCGACTGCTCCAGTGCTCTTTTTGCCCGCCCTTCAAAGCTATTGGCTGGTTGCACATGTCACGCTTTCCTTTACAGCCTACGCACTCTTTGGCCTTTCTGCCTGCGCCGGAGCCGCACTTCTCTGCGGCGGCGCCGCGCCGGAAACAGCTGCACCGCTCATCCGCCGTCTGAACCTCCTCGGACTCGTAATCTTCACGATCGGGGGCCTCTTCTTCGGTTCAATCTGGGCGCATCACTCCTGGGGACGCTTTTGGGCGTGGGATCCCAAAGAGACCTGGGCATTTATCACCTGGTGCGCCTTCCTCGCTATTCTTCATTTTGATCACCGCCGCGAACTTCCCCCGCGAAAACTCGCCGCAGCGACACTTGCGGCTTTCGCCGTACTGATCTTCACATACGTCGGCGTTAACATTTTCTTTGCGGGTCTGCACAGCTACGCTGCATTAGAGGTCTCTCCATGACGCCCCATCCGTTCTCCATCAAACTCGATCAGACTTCAGTCGTGCCGCTTAACGAGCAGCTCACTAAGGCCCTGCAGGAGGAGATCAGACACCGGCTCCAACCCGGCGACAGGCTGCCTGCCTCGCGCATTCTGGCCGAATGCCTCGGCATCTCGCGCAATACCGTAACGGCCGCCTACAAACGCTTAGTAGATGAAGGATGGTGCGATGCCAGAGTGGGCAGCGGCACGTGCGTTGCGGAGCATCTGCCGCTGCGTGAACGGAGAGACCCCCGCACAGGCAGGCCGCCTATAGAGACTTGCGGTCTTCCAGAACTCTCAGAACGCGCGCAACTGGCACTCTGCGCTGCACAGTTCCATGTTCAGACCGAAGAACCGCTGGCGGTTGCCGCACCAGACTACGACAGCCTGCCGGGGAAAAAATGGACTCAGATTGTTGCGCGCATCTCTAAAAGTCCCTGGATGCACAACAGCTACTGCCATCCGGGAGGCTGGGGGCCTTTTCGCCGCGTCCTCGCAGATCATCTGCGCTCTGCTCGAGGGATTTCCTGTGACCCCGAACAGATCATCATTACCTCGGGTATTCAGCAAGGCCTCGCTCTGTGCGCGCAAATTCTCTTTAATCCTGGTGATGCCGTCGCACACGAAGACCCAGGCTTTGAAGTCCACCGCAGCACACTTCGCTACTGGGGCCTTCGTCCCGCACCTGTCCCCGTTGACGCTGAAGGGCTCTGCGTCGAGCAGCTTTCTGCTTTCCCTGAAGTCCGAGGCGTTTTGGTCACGCCGAGTCACCAGTACCCGCTCGGAATGCTCATGTCGCGGCAGCGAAGAGAGGCACTAATCCGCTGGGCATCAGCGCACAAGGCTTGGATCATAGAGGACGACTACGACAATGAACTCTCTTACGCCGGCTCACCAACGACGGCGCTCGCTGCTATCGCAGAGATTCAATCTTCCGTGGTGTATCTCGGCAGCTTTTCGAAAATGATCTATCCGGGCTTCGGCCTCGGGTACTTGGTTGCCCCCAAAAGTGCTGCGAAGGCCTTCGAGGGCGCCAAGCTCTTATCAGACCGACATGAGTCCGAAGTACACCAAACCATTCTCACCGAATTCATCAGCGGAGGTTTTTACGACGCACATGTGCGGCGTCTGAAAGTGCTCTATGCCAAGCGGCGCAACGCAGCCATCCGCGCCATCGGCCGCTTTCTTGGCGACATTGGTCACCTCACGATCGACAACCAAGGCACGCACCTGTGCTTTTGTTTTGAAAAAGCGCTCGACGACGTGCATCTTGCGGACTACCTGCGTCGGGAACACCGCCTCGAGACACGCGCTCTTTCGCCCTGCTTTGCCGATGCGCCCAAAGAGTACGGTCTGATCCTCGGTTTCGCGGGCTTTTCTGAGGTCCAGCTCGAAAACGCGGTCGAAGAGCTCTCCAGAGGTATCCGTTCGTTTCTGCGCACTTCAAACTGAGGCATAAGCTCTCATTAGCTCGCTCGGCCGGTAGCCTGAACACATCCGCGTGCAGGCCTCTCGTGAGCTGATCAAAGGAAAGGTACGCTGCTTAGATCGCAGCGTACCGGTTCTCAGGTGAGATCGTTTAGAACTTCCAGGCGGCCTGCGCTTGGGCGCTCACACCCTGACGCTTGCCCGTGTAACCGTTCACGCCCAGGTCGAATTCGAAGTGCTTGGCTTCGTTCTGATACGTCCAGCCGAGCGACACGATGCCCGTGCTGCCTTCGAGGTCAGTACCGTTCAAAGCCAGATCACCGAATTGATCGGTGGCTCGGCCCCTGGCATCCGCCTTGAAGGCGTATTCGTAGGTCAACGCCGCATAGGGACGCAGGGTGGACGTGTAGGCGTATTCAAACACCGATCCCAATTGTGCTCGGTGTGAATTGAGCGAATTGAAATGGAAATCCGCTCCTGCCACGTCCGACGAACCCGAGGCGGAGTAGGACTCGCTCTCGCGGCCGTCGTAGAAATAATTCAAGAATGTTCTGTTCTTGATCTTCCCAGCAGCTTGGAATTCACCGTACATGCCTAAATGAGCGCCCCAATAATTGCTCGTGCGGTCAAAATCTACGGAAACGCCGGCAATAGGCGCGGAGAATTCATTGCGAAGCCAACCGCCCTTCACGTATCCGGTGACATGCAGCCAGTCAATCGGCGTCGCATAGTTGCCGTAGACACCGAACAAATGCGCCGATTTCAGAACCCTGCAGATTGACGGCATACCCCAGCAATCCCGAAATCACATTGGTTTCAAGGTCGCCGCGGACATCCAAGTCATACCGTCCGACTCTTGCTGCAGCAAACGGCCCCGTCTGACGTACGCCCTGCCGGGATTTCATCGTTGTATCAATCAGGAGTTCGTCAGCCGCAAACATCGTGGCGGCCGCAGCAATGCTCGACTGCATCAGCGCGTTCGTCTGATCATTCACTTTGTCGCTGCTTGGACGATCCGGTTCAGGTACCGGATCAGGATTCGGCTTTGGATCAGGATTGGGATCTGGATCAGGATCTGGGTCCGGAGTCGGTGCTGGAGCCTTCTCTTTAATGGTTGCGATAAGCAATTCATCAGTCTTCATTGAGAGATCGTATTGGTCTTTACTAAACCCCGTTTCCGTCGCTCGAATCAATGACTTAATGTCGATCACGGTAAGGTCGCCCTTAAGATCGTCCAGAGAATCACCCGCAACCAAGAGATTGTTCACTTCGTCCAACGCGATGCCTTTCTCGCTGTTGATCAAGCGCACCTCATCACCCGCGTTCAATGCCAGTCCGGTGCCCGAAAGCGTGATGGTGCTTGCCCCCTGGGTTGCCGAGTGAAGCAGAACGGGAGTGCCCGTAACCGTAACAATCGCACCGTCTGCGGCCAAATTGCCCAAGAGTTCCGGAGTCAGCAGGAAGTTCAAGCTCGCGTTGGCTGCTACTGTCAATCCGGTAAGGGCGGAATAGTCCGTTACGTTCCAATAGGAATCTTCGCCTGCAGCTCCGGAACCGACCGTCAATGAGATCTGTCCGTTGTCAGTGATTTCCGTAAAGCCCGAGAACTGCACTTTGCCCGCTCCGGTGCTGTTGATACGGATCTGCGCATCGTTTTCAGCTGACAAGCCCGATTCCGCCTTGGTGACGAAATCTTTCTTCACGTCGATTATTGAGTTGTTTTGGCCAATCGCTGCGTACTGCGCATTCGTTTCATAGGCTTCGGCAATTTCGGTAGTAGCCGAATCTTTGAGCCAAATCGCATAAGTACGCCCGTCTTGCATATTGAGGGTGGCAGTTTTCGCCGTAACCTGAGCTTGGTTATTCGCGAAAATTCCATAAGAGTAGGTGTTTCCGCTGAAATCCATCGACAAGGCTTCAGAAAAATTTACCTGGCTGTCGTGACTTGCATAAAGACCATAAGCCCAGTTATTTCCACTGATATTCATCACCACATCATCAGCGAAATCGGCATCGTACTTAGCACGCACACCAAGGGCCGTATCGGTGTTTTTCAAGGTGAGCGTAACGGTATCCCCAAGAGAGTGCTTCCTTTCCGAAAAGAAGGAAAGACCAAATGAACTAGCTTTAGGAGCATCTTGTAAGGTGATGGTTACAGGTCCTGTGATCTCCATATCCGTCGCTTGCGGATCGTTCGGCTCCTCCCAGGTATAGATTCCTTGTAATTGCGTCACCGCTTCGTGGTTATTACCGCTTGCCACAATATCAAGGGATTGCGCTTTTAAATTACCGCCGTGTCCAAGTTCAATACCATGAATCGTGGTGTCATTTTTCCCCGCACCTAAAGTGATCTTTCCCGTACCTTGCATGGAGAGCGTCGCTCCAACTTGCACCAATGCACCGACAACCCCTTCTTTCGACTCCAGGGAATTGCGGTCAATGCGCATCTCAAACCCGTTCTTGAAGGTTGCATCACTGTGCAAGACCATTCCCAAGGGAACAGTTCCTTCCAACAGGGTGCTGGCGTTATTAAAAATTAAAGTGCCGGTTCGATCGGGGCTACCGTCGGTAGCACGAATAAAGGTTTGCTCACTGTTTCCTTGTCCGTAATTGTCATCTATCCGCAGGACGAGATTTCCACCTGAAAAGGTCAGTGAGTTATTGGGCGTGCCATCAACGACCTTGGATTGGGCGTGAACATATTTATTTTCCAACGTCAGCGTCTTGCCATCTGCAATAGTGATTTCTATCGGTTTGTCGCGATTCGTGGCAACAGTAGCAATCGTGTCATCCACGGTGTACACCGTGTCTTCGGTGAAATCCTTGCTTTCGTTTAAAAATGGATCGCCTGCAACCGCCTGTACGGACAACGCCAGCCCAAGGGCCAGAGCCAACGGCGTGAGGGAAATGAGTTTTCCTTTCGTCATAGATTCTCTCCAAGCTGGGAGTCCTGAACTCGGAGAGAAGGAAAATGAAAAAACTTCGCATCCAAGTCCAAAGACTCGAAACACGAAGTTCGAAGGAAAGAAAGTGCTGATTTCTCAACACTGGAGAGGGCTGTTTACCCCCCCCCGTGTAAATTTTTATTGCATGCGCAATGACAGAAACAATTGTTTTCTGCTTAGTTGACTTTACTGAATCCAACCGTCTTCGTCAAGCAATCACCGGTGCCAACAGCATAGAAACTTCGACATCAAAATAAGCTATGCCTGAGTTTGAATGCCGGTTTTCTAAATGAAAGCAATCCAAAGGTCTTCGACGCTTTGAACATCACCGATGCATCCCTCAGAAGCAACGGCCTCAGACGAACCCGCGTCGCCTGAGGCCGATTTGTTTCTGCTCTGAAGAAATTACGGCACTGTAATCAAATCGTACTGGTCATTGCCCATCCCGAGCGCCTTCATGGCAGTGAGCTGATGCAGGCCGCGGCGGCTTTCGATACGTTCTACCAGATCATGCTTCTCAGCGGCAGGACGGCCATAGACCAAATCGATCGAAGCCTGATCAATGGCGAGAATATCTGTGGAAGCGAGAATGCCGATGTCTGGGATCGTGGGTTCCGCGGCAGACGTGCCCGCACAGTCGCAGTCAACCGACATACGGCGCAGCACATTGATAAAGACAATCTTCTTCCCAAAGTAATCACAGACGGCTTTGGCGGATTCCGCCATCGTCTCCATCAGCATTTCCTTGCCGGGCCACTGATCCCACGGCAGATTCACATCCGAAACGGCATGAACCTGCTGCTTGCCGATGCGGCCGTCGGCGCAGCCAATGGCGATATTCTTCATTGAGCCGCCGAAACCGCCCATCGCATGCCCCTTAAAGTGCGTGAGGACCAGCATCGAATCGTAATTGACGATGTGGCCGCCCATCGAAACTTCCTTGAAGTGCTTGCCGCCTTTGACTGGCAGATTCACCGTTCCCTCAGCGTCCATGATGTCAACCGGGCAGAAGGTCCAGCCGTTGATTTCAAGGGTCTTGAGGTGATCCTCGGTGGTGTAGCGGTCGCCGTGATAGAGGGTGTTGGTCTCGACAATCGTGCTCTCAGGGATGCGTGCCTGCAGGGACTTCACCATTTCGCGCGGCAGGATGTTGGGACCGTGACGCTCGCCGGTATGGAGCTTAATGGCGATCTTGCCCGACAAATTGTCCTTGATCAGGTCGTAGAGTTTATTCAAGTGATCCGAGTCGATCACGGGTGAAAAATACACTTTGGCTCGCCCGGGTTCTGTGCCTGCAGCGGGCGCTGAGGCGCCCGCTGCCGTCCCGACGGCACCGAGCGCACAAGCACCGGCCGTTTTCAAGAAGTCTTTCCGAGTCATGTTCACAACGGTTCTCCTAATGCGTTTGAATGGACTGCCGCTCCTCAATTAGTGCAGGCCGTCAGAGGTCAACGGCTTAAACGTTCCTGCAGTCGTGTTGACCGATTTATTTTCGCCATTCCTGTCAACAAAGGAAATATCCATTTCTCTCAAAGATGTGCTCAAATCGGAACTGCAGAAAAACACCGGCACTGGTCCTTTTCACGGGATAGCGTTCAGCCGAAAGATCAAGCGTAAACCCTAAATCGGCTGCGGCAGGCGCGTAAGATCATGAACTTTCGAATTCTTCTCAGAGCCTTTCGATGAACTATCTCACTCTGCTTGTTCTGGCCTACCTCGCGGCGCTCCTTTGGTTCGGCATCCGAGGCGGGACCCGCGAACGTGAACTCAACGCGTTTCTGACGGCCGGCGGATCGGCCGGCGCGCTTCTCTGCGCCTTCTCGCTTGTGAGTACGATCATCGGCGGCTCAGCCACGCTCGGCATGGGCGCACTCGCTCAGAAGGTCGGCCCGGCGGCTTTTTGGTGGCTCGGCGTCGGCGCTGTCGGACTTTTTCTCCACGGTCTCATCATTGCGCCCGTTATCCGCAAGCTCCCCGTCGTGACGCTCCCAGATGTGCTCAGACACCTTGCGGGCCCGGCGGCAGAAAAATGGGCGGGCGCCATTATCGCGCTCTCTTGGGCAGCGGTGACGGCCGCGCAGTTCACTGCACTGCGCGCACTCCTTCATTCCATTTCGGGCGGCATGACAGCTGAGGTGCTCTATGTGCTCCTCGCGGCCGGCATTGTGCTTCATACGGCTTTAGGCGGACAGCGCGGCATTCTGCGGGCCGACTTTCTGCACACGATTTTGCTGCTGGGAGGCTTTTCCGCTGCGGCGCTCTGGTGCGTCATGGAGCGAAGCGCCGACATCGCGGCGCTCCCTGTGATGCCCTTTACAGAGACCTTCGGGCTGGGCGACTGGGTGAAGATGATGCTTCTCGTCGGCATCACTTACCTGATCGGCCCGGACATGTTCTCGCGCACCTTCGCGGCCAAGAATGCGCAGACCGCGCGCCGCGCGGCCTGGACGGCTGCGCCGCTCCTCGTTTTCTTCGGCGTGATCGTGACGATGCTCGCGCTCCTCAACATCAAGGCTGAGCAGCCGATTTCTGACTGGCTCGCTGTCGGAAGTCCGCTCCCAGCCGCTGCGGCCGCAGCGCTTTCCATGGGGCTTATCAGTGCGCTTGCCGGCTCGGCCGATACGATTCTGCTCTCCGCGGCCGGCATCATTGAGAAGGATCTCTTTGGCGGCGCCCGTGCACGTGCCGTGCGTCTCTGGGCTGCAGCCGTCGGCATTTTGGCCGCACTGGCCGCCTATACCTCGGGAGACATCATCGGGTGGCTCCTCAAGGGCTACGCGCTCTTCGTCCCGGGCGTTGCCGTGCCGCTCCTCGTCCTCGTCGCCGGCCGCGCCCGACACGCGGATCCCAAGCTCTGGACTATTGGGGCCGCCGCGGGCGGCCTGGGAGGGCTTATCGGCAGCCTTACCGGCATCACCCTCTGGACTTACGGCGGCATCGCTGCTGCCGCCCTTTTTGCGATCTTTGCCGTACGGCGCGCCGCCCAAACCCGCCGAACGGCCGCCGCGTCACCGCTTCAGCCGCTTTCATAAATTAGAAGCCTTAATGTCGTCATCGGGCTTTTTGGAGCTCGATCCCGACACGCAGATCCTTTATGCTTACGGGCAGTTTTTTCGGAGCGCCGCCAGTTTTTATCCGACAAAGCCGGGCGCCGCTCCGCTGCATCTGCGTTATTAAGCAATGACCAAAGTTCTTCTCATGATTCTCGACGGCTGGGGCATCGGCGGCGGTGCCGCAGACCCGGCCGACGCCATCAGCGCGGCGCACCCGGCCTTCATTGAAAGCCTTGCCGCCCGGTACCCTCACGCGGAGCTTCGCACCTACGGCGAAAACGTAGGCCTGCCCGAAGGTCAGATGGGCAATTCCGAAGTCGGCCACCTCAACATCGGCGCCGGCCGCGTGGTCTATCAGGATCTTGTGCGCATCAACCGCGCCTGTGCGCAGGATAAGCTCCTTGAGCAGCCCGAATGCCGCGCGATGTTTGAGTACCTCAAAGCTTCCGGCAAAGCGCTTCACCTGATGGGACTCTTTTCCGACGGCGGCGTGCATGCGAGTTTTGACCATCTTCTGGCCTTCATCGACCTTGCCCGCCGCGAAGGCATTGAGCATGTCTACGTTCACGCTTTCATGGACGGCCGCGACACCGATCCCAAGAGCGGCCTGGGATTTGTGGAAGCGCTCGAGCGCAAGCTTTCCGAGCCCGGGGAAAGGGCTCAGCTCGTAAGCCTCATTGGCCGCTACTACGCCATGGACCGCGACAAGCGCTGGGAGCGCATTGAAGAAGCCTGGCAGCAGCTCGTGAACGGCAAAGGAACGCATTCTCGAGACCTTGCCAAATCGGTGCGTGCGTCCTACGCCGCCGGCGTCACCGACGAATTTATCAAGCCCGTCGTGAAAACGGATGAGGCTGACCGTCCCTTCGGCACGCTCCAAGCCGATGATGCGGTGCTCTTTATCAATTTCCGCAATGACCGCGCACGCGAACTCACCTCGGTTCTCACCCAGGCGCCGCAGGGCAGCATGCACCCGCTGCCGCTCTGGTTTGCGACGATGACGCCCTACGACGCAGCCTTTAAGGGCCTGCATGTGCTCTTTGCCAAGGAAAATGTCGTCAATCCGATCGGCGAATATGTGTCCAGCCTGGGGCTCAAGCAGCTTCGCATCGCTGAAACGGAAAAATACGCCCACGTCACATTCTTCCTGAACGGCGGCCGCGAAGAACCCTTTGCCAACGAAGACCGCATTCTCGTCCCCTCGCCCAAAGTCGCCACCTACGACCTGCAGCCTGAGATGAGCGCTCCGGAAGTCGCTCAGAAGCTTTCTGCGGCCCTTCTGAGCGGTCAGTACGACTTTATCTGTCTGAATTTCGCCAACGGCGACATGGTTGGGCATACGGGCGTCTGGAGCGCCATTGAAAAGGCCGTGCGTACCGTTGACGACTGCGTGAAGCAGGTAATTGAGGCCGCCCAGGCTTCGGGAACCGACGTCGTCATCATTGCCGACCACGGCAATGCTGACCATGCCCGCAATGCCGACGGCTCACCCAATACGGCACATTCACTTAACCCCGTGCCGATCATCGTCGTGAGTCCGAGAGCAAAGGCCGTTCATAACGGCGTTCTCGCTGATGTCGCACCGACCGTGCTGACGCTTATGGGCGTTCCCGTGCCGCCCGAGATGACCGGCAAGCCTTTGGTTGAGCTTAAGGCATAAACCGCCAGTCCAATCCATCCAGACCCAAACGCCCGGCAGTCGAAACTCCCGGGCGTTTTGTGTTTGCGGTCTGCGTTCTCCGCGCATAAAAAAGGCGCATCAGCTTTCAGGCCGGGCATTGTCCGAGGCATTTGGCGCCTCGGACGCCGTCAGAGCGCCGCAGAAGCTGAAGAGGCGGCGGCGCTAGGTAAGGCTTGAAAAGCCTCCTCCGCGAAGCGTCAGCTCGCGCAGGCAGCGCATACAGCGTCTTCCTCGCAATCTGTCCCGCCGGAACGCTCAAGAACCTCAGCCATCGCCTCATCAGCCTCGTATCCGGCCGCCATGAAGCGCTCGGCTTCAGCGGTCGGCCCCATGGTATCCGTCGTGAGGAGACTCCCGCAGATCGCCGAATTGACGCCGATCCGCATGGCTTCCCGCACGGCATATTCGGAAAGCTGCAGCCGGCCGCCCGCAAAGCGGAGCTCTGCCTGCGGGTTAATGAGTCTGTAGAGGGCGACGGTCGTGAGGAAATGGTCTTCGGACAACTTCGGGGCATGCTCCAAAGGCGTGCCGGGACGAGGATCCAAAAGATTAAGCGGAATAGACGGGACTTCGAGTTCGCGAAGCGCAAACGCCAGGTCAATGCGGTCTTCCGCTGTCTCACCCATGCCGAAGAGCCCGCCCGAGCAGACCTCCAGTCCTGCCGCCTTAGCGGCGCGAATGGTCTTCACTTTATCCTCCCAGGTGTGTGATGAGCACACCTGCGGGAAAAACCGCTCGGAGGTTTCCAAATTGCAGTGCACCCGCACAAGGCCGGCTTCCTTGAGAAGCGCAAGATCCTTTTCGTTAAGGAGCCCGAGCGAAGCGCAGAGCTCGAGCTTGGGGTTGGTGCTGCGCAGCTTTTTGAGGTGCTCCGCATACATCCGGGTTTCCCGCGCAGAAGGTTTGCGGCCGCTCGCCACCAGTGAAAAGCGAGTAATGCCGCCGGCCGCAGCGCGCTCGGCTGCCGCATCCACCTCACTGACAGGCAAAATGGGATGAATCGGAATGCTCGAAGAGGTCCAGTGAGTGGACTGTGCGCACCATTTGCAATTGCAGGAGCATGCCCCTGTTTTGATGCTGACAATGCCGCAGATATTAAAAATGCGCGATGCAAAGCGTTTCGTCGCTTCTGCGGCGGTATCAAAAAGATCTGCCCGAAGCGCAGGATCAGAAGCAAAAGCAAGTGCTTCATCGCGGGAGATCGTTTCGTTCCGGGCGATGCGGTCAATAATAGGCTGAAGAACCGGCATGAGGTCTCGCAGTTACGGTCACGAGCGCGAAACACTCGTGTCCGTCAAGAATAAGAGGTCGGAGGTCGAGTTTATGCCCGAAGGGAGGCTCTTCCGCTGCAGTCTGTGCCCGATTTGTATCAGGTCATGAAAATTTGGCTGCGGTCTACCGCCGGCATGTCGGCGGGCAGCCCCACATAGGGAGAGGCTTCGCGTTCAAACCCCGCGAAGAGCGCCTGCATGGCGCGCGCATACCATTCAAGGAAAATGCGCACGCGCTTGGTGTGCCAAGCTGACCGCGAAGTCACGATAAAGCACTCAACGGGCGGATGTGACCAGCCCGGGAGAATCGGCACCAAACGCCCCGCCTTCAGATCGTCTGCAATCTGCACGAGCGGCAGATCCGCCGCGCAGCCCATGCCTTTCAATACCGCCGCGCGGATAGCCAGGATGTCGGTGGACCGTACGGCTGAAGCATACTGGACAGCCTCCGTTTCACTGCCGCGCTGAAGCACCTTCGTCTCCGGGCGTACCGGTCCGCAGTAGATGTAGCCCGAATGACGGCGCAGATCCGCGGGCCTCACGGGCATGCCGCACCGAGCAATGTAGTCCGGACTGGCCGCAGCTACGTAGACATTTCGCCCGCGGCTCATATAGACCAGATTCGGCAGCGTGGGAATCCCCGTGAGCGTGGCCACTTCACAGAGCCCTTTTTGTACGTCAGCCTCTTTCAAGCCGGCCAGGATCTCAACCGTAATGCCCGGATGCTCGATTTGAAAGCGCTGGAGCAGCGTCGTGAGATGCCTCGCCGCAAAACCCGGCGCCGACGAAAGACGGATCTTGCCTTCGAGCGTGCGGTTGTCATCCTTCAGAGCGTCCATCAGAGAGTCGTGCGCCCTCAGAATCGTTTCCATGCGTTTGTGCGCCATGCGGCCTGCATCCGTGAGGACCAATTGGCGCACGCCGTGGCGGATAAGCTCAACGCCGAGGGTGCGCTCGAGCCCAGAAATGGCGCGGGAAATACTCGAGGGTTCTGTTTCCAGCGCTTTTGCCGCTGCCGTCAGCGTGCCGCTTCTGGCAAAAACAATGAAAGAGCGCCAAGCCTGCAGATCATCTGTTTTTGCCATTAAAGCCTCCCTGCTCTACTGCACGCAGCATTTTCTCCTGCACGAAGGCACCCCAAAGCCCAACCGCTTTGCCGCCGCCGCGTCTTTTCATGATGTTAGTGCCTGAAGCGGCACGACTCCAGCCGCATATTTTGCACTTTACGCAAATTTAAATTGCTCCAAGCGCTATTGAATCCATGCACTCAGCGCTTCAGACTGCCTGCATATCAAGGGAAAAGCCTTTGGGCCAACCCTTCATCCCTCGATTCAAACTACCAAGCCTCAAACCCATTCACCAATAGGCAGCAAGACATGCAGCGCGATGAATTTTTCTGGACCAGCACCATCAACAAGGCGACCATTGTCGTCAATGCGGCTGAGGGCCTCCTTTCAAACGAAGCAGCACGGGAAGCCGCGGGCGGCGTCGCTCGTCTTGAAGCCAAGGCCGAAAAGGATCCGGCGCTGCGCGTGAAAAGCTACATTGCCTATGAGCCGCTCCTCATCGCAGAAACTTCGCCTGCGGTAACCCTTATCCACGCCGGCCGTTCGAGTCAGGACATTCTCTCCACCCAGCGGACGGCCATTCTCCGCGACCGCACCGTGCAGGTTGCCAAAGCCTTTGACGCAGTAATCGGGAAGCTCCTCGATCTCGCAGAGGCCAACCGTCATACGATTGTGCCCAACTACACCAACGGCGTAGCCGCTCAGCCCAACAGCTATGCGCACTATCTCCTCGGCATTACCGCCGCGTTCCTGCGCGACCGCGAACGTCTCAACGAGTGTCTCACCCGCTATAACGCCTGCGCGATGGGCTCCACGGTACTGAACGGCACGGGCTGGCCCCTGAACCGCGAGGCGATGGCCGTGCGCCTCGGCTTTCCTGCGCCGCGCCGCAACGCCTTTGATGCCACCTGCATGTCGCCCGCAGATATGCCTTTCGAACTCGCGAGCATCAATGCGTCCGCCGCTCTGCACGTCGGCAGCTTCATTTCTGACGTGATGGTGCAGTACGCTCAGCCGCGCCCTTGGATCCTTCTGCAGGAAGGCGGAGAGAACACCTACGTCTCGTCCGCTATGCCGCAAAAGCGCAATCCCGGTCTGATGAACAACTGCCGCGCCGACGCTTCGGACGTGGTGGGTGAAATGGCGGCCGCCGCCGCCCGTATCCACAATCTCGTTCCGGGCATGGTCGACGGCAAAAACGTCGCCAAGAACGGCCGAATGATGGATGCTGCCGTCGGCATGTTCAGCCGATTCCTCAAAGTGCTCTGCGCACTGCGCATCAATCCCGACCGCGCGCTCGAAGAACTCAACAGCGACTGGACAGCTTCGCAGGAAATCGCTGACCGATTGATGAAGGATCATGGGCTGCCGTTCCGCATCGGCCACCACATGGCGAGCCGCATGGTGTCGTGGGCCCGCGCCAACAACGTGCTTCCGCTCGACTTTCCCTACGCCCAGATGCAGGCGATCTACCGCGAAGAAATCGAAGAGGAATTTCCCGAGACCGACCCTGTGCTTCCGATGAGCGAAACCGAATTCAAAGATGCACTGGACCCGCGCAAAATCATTGAAAACCGCCGCACTGCCGGAAGCGCAGCACCCGCGGAAGTTGACGCCATGATCCGTGAAGACCGTGCGGCGCTCGCCCAATTGAGCGCCGTCACCGCTGAAGCCGAAAAGCGTACGAACGATGCGCTCGCAGCGCTTGAAGCCGAATTCAAGCACTTCCTCTAACTCTCCATCAAACCACCCTAAGGAAAGACGACTATGTATGCCCTGATGCCTTGGATTGCGGTGATCGTCACCGCACTGGCCGGCTGGGCGCTGATTAAGCGCTACTCCACCCACATGGTTCTGCTCTTCGCCGGTCTCGCGATTTTGCTTTGCGCGGTCGTTCTCGGCGACCCGAACTTCCTTCCCAAAGGCGTGAAGCCCTCAGGATTCGTGCTCTTTGACATCTTCAATACGCTCAAATCCATTGCCACCAAGCAGAGCGCCGGCATCGGCTTTCTGATTATGACGGCCGGCGGCTTTGCTGCCTATATGGACCGCATCGGCGCCGCCAAGGCCTTGGTTGACATCGCCGTGAAACCCCTCAGCATGCTGCGCGCACCGTACCTCGTGCTCGTCGGCGGCTACTTCGTCGGTCAGATTCTGGTCATGGTGATCCCGTCCGCCGCCGGCCTCGCAATGCTGCTCCTCGTCGCTCTCTTTCCGATCCTTAAGGCCGTGGGCACTTCTGCTGCCGCCGCTGCCGCGGTCATCGGCACATCGGCCGGCGTGACCTTTGCGCCGACGGCCGGCACGGCCAATCTCGCCGCACAGGTCGGCAGCCTTGATCCGGTGATTTATCTGGTCCAATATCAGCTTCCCGTTGCCGTCCCGACCTTGATTGTCATTGCCGCCGCCCACTACTTCGTGCAGCGTTTCTATGACAAGAAGAACGATGACGTTTATACCGATGTTTCCGCAGCCAAAGCCGCGGATCAGCCGGCTGCTCCGAAGTGGTACGCCGTCTTCCCCATTTTGCCGATTGCACTGCTCATCATCTTCTCCAAACTCGTCGTTGCTTCCATCAAGCTTGACACGGTGAGCGCACTCTTTATGGTTTGGATCGGCGTCGTCATCATTGAAATCATCCGGTCCCGTGACGTGAAGAAGGTCTTTAAGGACGGTCTCGCGATGTTCCAGTCGATGGGCAAGATGTTCGCCGGCATCGTCGCACTGATTATCTGTGCGGAATTCTTCGCCACCGGCCTCAAAGTCTCCGGCCTCATCGACATCCTCATCAATTCCGCGCAGGGCGTCGGCGCGGGCATGGGTGCGATGACAGTGATTCTGACAGCCATCGTCTCGATCGTGACCTTCCTCACGGGTTCCGGTGTGGGCGCTTACTCGTCCTTTGCCACGCTCGCGCCTGACGTCGCTGCCGGTCTGGGCGGCTCGGTTGCCGAACTGGTCACGCCGATGCAGTTTGCCTCCGGCCTGCTGCGCGCCATGAGCCCGGTTGCCGGCGTGATCATCGCTGTGGCCGGCGCCGCCGGCGTCTCCCCGATGGCGATTGTCCGCCGTACCTGGATTCCAATGATTCTCGGCATCATCACAGCCATCATTGCCAACGAAATCTTTATCGGCTGATGCATCTCCGGCCAACGGTCTGCTGGTTTAAGACTGTTGGCAAAACCCCTCCCCCTCAAGCGCCTGCTGAAAGACTGCTCCTCCGTCTTTCGGCAGGCGTTTTTCATAACTTCACAGCTGCTTCCTTCAGACCAAAGATCGATCGTTGACAGCAAACGAAATCCATGCGCTGCATCAACATTGACCTCAATAGCAAAATGTCTACTTTCAAGGCTCGCGTTTCTCCAGATAGAAGTGCCATCGACGGCTCAACAAAATGAGAGATCTCAAGACTCTGACATTAAAAAAAGAGCTTGAGATTAAACGGAGAAATATCATGACCCCAAAATGGACCTCTGCATTGGCTGCGGTCATCGCCTTAGCCCTGAGTGGAATTTCGCCTCCAAGTTCAGCAGCCGAAAGCATGGATACAGCAACCGCTCATCAGGTTTATTCACACGGTGCCAAAGCCGACTATCTGGCCGGCTACCATATGCAGAACAAGCTTACGGCGAACTGCTCTGCCTGCCACCCGACGGATGCAGTTTCCGACAGTCAATCCGAAATTGACAAGAACTGCACTGCCTGTCACGGCACCTATGATGCGTTAGGCAAGAAAGACCATGCCGCCGGCAAGACTATCAGCGCGCATGCCGGACACCTTTCAATTGACTCCTGCACGACGTGTCATGGTGGACACGAAGCTTCGTTCTCATACTGCAACAACTGCCATGTCTTTGATATGCCGATGAAATTCGGTCGACAAAAGATAGCTTACGAACCGCAAGACCTATCCATCTATAAGGATGCGGTACCGAATCGAACGGAAAAAGCCGACTTTGTCATCGTTGGCGGCGGCGGAGCCGGTATGGCAGCGGCCATTGATGCTGCCCGAAACGGGCTGAATGTCGTAATGCTCGAGAAGATGCCCATCATCGGCGGCTCCTCTCTTTTATCAACAGGCGGAATGAACGTTGCCGGTTCGAAACAGCAAAAAGAAGCCGGCTTCAAGGATTCACCAGAAATTTTTGTCAAAGATACGCTCAAGGTCGGCAAAGGCACGAACGACAAAGTGCTCCTCAGCACATTGGCTCAGCAAAGCAACAGCGCGTTGGAATGGTTTGAGGCGATGGGCGGCCACCTTGACCTTGACCACGGCGTCTACGGCGGCTGCACGGTTCCGCGCATGCACTATACAAAGTCGGGCGGCATTGGACGCTATATGGTGGCAACCATGAAGCCCGTGCTGGAAAAATCCGGTGCAGATGTGCGAGTCAACTCTCAGGTGGTCCGCATTGAACATAACGCCTCCGGACGCGTTACCGGCGTTTTAGTGAAAGGCAAAAACACGGGGCTTTACCGCATTGAAGCTCCAACCGTACTTCTTGCGACCGGGAGCTATGCCAACAACAGCCAGCTCGTCAGTAAATACCATCCTGAGTTCTTCGGCATGGTGACCTCAGCACAGCCTGGTTCGCACGGTGACGGCATTTATCTTGGCCAAGAGGTCGGAGCCAATGTCACGCACCTCGAGCGTGTTCAGGTGCACCCGAATATTGCATCAGGCACAAGCCTAATGATTACGCTCGCCATGCGCACGAACGGCGGTATTCTCATCAACAATCAAGGCAAACGTTTCTTCAATGACAATGCGCCTCGCAATGAACTCGGCGCCGCAATGCTGAAGCAGCCTGCCCAGAAAGTCTGGCTTATCTATGACGACGGTGTCGTGGCTAAGCGTCCGAAGGTTCACCAAGGCTACGTGAAACTCGGTGTAGTGGTTGAAGCCGATACGCCCGAAGCACTGGCTCAAAAACTCGGTCTTCCGGAAGCAGCCTTTGCTCAAACGATGAAGCGCTACGCGGAATTCGTCAAGAACGGCAAAGATGAAGACTTCGGCCGCAAAGAACTGCCTGAACCGCTAAACAAAGGCAAGCTGTATGCCATTGACGTCGTGCCGGCTGTCGGCGGAACACTGGGCGGGCTTCGAACGGATGCACGCACTCATGTACTCAATCAACGCGGCGAAGTAATTCCGGGACTCCTTGCTGCCGGCGAAGTCGTTGGCGAATGGCACGGCGATGACCGCTACGGCGGCAATGCTGTAGCCGGAAACATCGTCTTCGGCCGCATTGCTGCGCAGGAAGCCGAAAAAGCAGTCGCCAAACAGCCATAAGTGAATTAAACGACTCAGAAAAGCCGAGTCATTCAATAATCTGCAATCTGTTTAAGAGATCTTCACGCGCTTCAAAGCGCGTGAAGACTCGGCAGAAATTCTCCGTTCCTTGCTGTAGAAAAGAAGTCTGTTAAGAGAGCTCAGACACCGTTCAGCCTCCTGTCAAGACATGGTGTCAAACTCAGCTCCCAGCGATTCCAGACCGGCAGCAACTAACGTCCAAGCGCCTGTCAAGAGATTCATCCCAACTCCCGGCAGGCGTTTTTCGTTGCTGCCGAAAGTCAGACACTGGCTCAGTATCCGCGTCGGGGGATCCTGTGACGTGATAAGTCGGGCATGTTTCTGAACCTTACTCGAGACGGCGAAGAGAGCCGAAATCCGCCGCAGTATTCTGTCACGCCTCCCACACCGATAAACAGGGCAAGAGCAGTCATGCCTTCGTTTGCGTTTGCCGCTCTCCCCCTCATACGAATAAATCAGGGTTAACACTTATTTGTAACGACGTATTATTCGTTTTCAAGTTAGCTAAATTATGAGTGAGAGATCATAAAAATTTGGAAACCCTTCTTTTTATACTGACCGGTCAGTCATTGAATACAATTAAATTTGTCACATCAGCAATGTCAATTCGTCCTGTCCGACAGGACGTACCGTACACGAAAGACGCCCTGCAAACCCGCTTCTGATTGAAGTCTGAGGAATTTGTTCGCAACATGCTCACCATCGGCATCGACCTCGGTTCGACCACGGTCAAATACGCACTTTTGTCGGAATCGGGCGTACTGCTCTCTCACGACTATGTTCGGCATGGCAGTGCGGTCAAACAGACGCTTGAAAAGGTGCTTCGCGCACTCGCGCTCAGAACGCATGACGCGCCCGTCCATGTGCTTTTTTCGGGTTCCGGAGCTTTGGGGCTGGCGGATGCGCTCGGTGCGAGCTTCGTGCAGGAGGTCATTGCCGCTTCGCGCTACCTCAAACACCGAGCGCCCGATCTGGATGCCGCCATTGAATTGGGCGGAGAGGACGCTAAGCTCCTCTATTTATCCAACGGCGTTGAACTGCGCATGAACGAAGCCTGTGCGGGCGGCACAGGCGCTTTTATCGATCAAATGGCATCGCTCTTGGATGTTGACGCAGCCGGGCTCAACAAACTCGCAAGTGAAGCCCAGATCTCGCATCCGATGGCATCGCGCTGCGGCGTGTTTGCCAAAACCGATTTGGTGGCGCTCTTGAACGGCGGCGTGCCGAAATCTGAAGTCGCCCGGTCGGTGCTCGACGCAGTCGCTGAACAAACCGTGAGCGGCCTCGCCTGCGGGCGTCCTGTCAGAGGCAAAATTGCTTTTCTCGGCGGACCGCTGACTTTTCTTTCAGAGCTTCGCGCCGCCTTTGAACGGCGTCTCTCGTCGACGGGGACAACCTTTGCTTCCTTTTGCGATGCGCACTGCGCCGTGGCCATCGGCGCTGCCTTGGAAGGCATGGATCCGGCCTCCCGAGCGCATCGCTCCCGCGTCTGGCATTCGATTGACGATTTAGTCCGTGAGATCCTCTCCGCAGCGCCGGAGAACCGCGGCTCGGGGCTGCCGCCGTTATTCAAAAATCCGGCAGAACGGGAAGCCTTCACCGAGCGCCACCGCCGAGAGTGCGTTGAGCGTTCGCCCATCGAAAATGCAGAGGGCGACCTCTTTCTCGGGGCCGACCTTGGTTCAACCACCGTCAAGGGCGTCGTGCTCGATGCTCAGGGGCGCCTCCTTTACAGCTGGTACGAACAAAATGAAGGGCAGCCGCTCGAACGCCTCTATCGTGCCGTAAAGGCGCTCCTCTGTGTCGTGCCCGCCAAAGCACACATTCGGCAGGCCTGTACCACCGGATACGGCGCAGACCTCGCCCGAGCGGCGCTCGGCGCCGCATTCAGCGAAGTCGAAACGCTCGCGCACGAACGCGCTGCCGCCGCCTTTGAACCCAATGTGAGCTATGTCATCGACATCGGCGGCCAGGACATGAAATGTCTGGAGGTTGAGCACGGCCTCATCCGCAGCGTGAAGCTTAACGAAGCCTGCTCATCGGGCTGCGGCTCTTTTCTGCAGACGTTTGCCAAGCAGCTCTCGCTCACGCTCCCTCAATTCGTTGAGGCTGCGCTCGCTTCGAAGGAACCCTGCGACCTCGGCACCCGCTGCACGGTTTTCATGAATTCCAAGGTGCGCCAAGCCCAGCGCGACGGCGCATCGCTCGAAGACATCGCCGCGGGCTTATGCCGTTCAATTGTCAGAAATGCGCTCTACAAAGTGCTGCGCATTCACGATCCGGCAGAGCTCGGCGAACACGTCGTCGTTCAGGGCGGCACGTTTCTCAATGACGCCGTTCTGCGTGCTTTTGAGGAGCAGATCGGCCGCCCCGTTATTCGGCCGGACATCGCCGGACTGATGGGCGCCTACGGCGCAGCGCTGATTGCCATGGAACGCACCAGCGCGGCAGTGCCGGAAATCGACCTCGATCCGGCAAAGCTCGATGCGGGCAAAGTCATTCAGCGAGAACTGCTTTGCCGCGGCTGCGGCAATCACTGCCGCCTCACGATGAACCGTTTCCCTTCGGGCGACAAGTTCTTTTCGGGGAATCGCTGTGACTTCGCACAGAAAAGCGCGGGTGCGGGCCGACGGAAGAAAGCGTCCTTCATTGACTGGAAGCTCGAACGGCTCTTTGCGGGCGAGCCGCTCCCTTTGGAAGCGGCCGCCATGGGCGTTGTCGGCATCCCGCGCGCCCTCAATACCTACGAACACTACCCCTACTGGTTCAAGCTTTTCAGCTGCCTAGGCTTTCGTGTGGAGCTCTCGCGCCCGTCCGACCATGCACTCGCATCGAGCGCCTCGGAAACCGTGCCGTCGCAGAGCCTCTGCTTTCCGGCAAAACTCGCTCACGGCCACGCCGCTGACCTCGCCCGCAAAGGCATTGCTGACATCTGGATGCCCTGCGTGCCGCTCGAGGGCCCCAGACATTCGGGCGAAAAGCATATCGACGGACGCTTTGCCTGTCCCGTAGCGGGCGGCTATCCGGAAGCCATGCGCCTCTCGCTCGCCTCCACGCTCCCGAACGTCCGCATCCTCACGCCTTTCGTGGATCTTGAGTTTCCCGAAAGCGTCGTTCGCGCGGTCACATCCGCGTGGCCGGCCCTTTCCCCCAAAAAGGTGCGCCAGGCGGTCGATGCCGCTCACGCAGCGCTCGAAGACTACCGCGCAGCATTGCGTCAAGCGGGCGAAGCACTGTGGCGCCGGCATGAAACTTCGGGCGAACCGCTCATCGTGCTCGCCGGGCGGCCCTACCATCTTGACCCGCTCATTAATCACGGGCTCCCAGCCTTGATTGAATCCATGGGCGCTGAAGTCGTCACGGAAGACGCCGCGGCGCACCTCGCATCGGTACCAAGCGACATCGAGGTCGTCAATCAATGGACCTTCCACTCCCGGCTCTACCGTGCAGCAGCGCTCGTGCGGGAGAGCCGATCCGCAGAGCTCGTGCAGCTCATGAGTTTTGGCTGCGGCATCGACGCCGTCACCTCCGAGCAGATTGAACGCCTTCTCGCTCAGCGCGGAAGAATCGCTACCACCCTCAAAATTGATGAGGGCGATACGCTCGGCGCAGCACGCATTCGACTGAAGTCGCTCCTGGCCGCGCTCGCAGATCGCCGGCGCAGCGACCAGAAAGCGGCGGCGGAGAGCCTCGAAGACATGACAAAGCCTACGGACACTCCGGTGCCGCTCGACAAAATGCTCGCCGACCGCGTGATCTATGCGCCGCAAATGGCACCGATCCACTTCCCGGTGATTTGCGCCGCATTAGGCGCAGTCGGCTGGCGCGTGGAGCTTTTGCCCGAAGTACGTCCTCAGGCGATCGAAGAAGGCTTAAAGCACGTGAACAACGATGCCTGCTACCCGGCAATCGTCGTGATCGGGCAGCTTCTCGACGCTTTGAAGACGCATGCCGTTGATCCCGACCACAGTGCGCTGCTCCTCGCTCAGACGTGCGGCCCCTGCCGTGCCACAAACTACCCGACGCTGCTGCGATGGGCACTCAAAGACCTTCACCTGGAGAGGGTGCCCGTTGTGTGTCTCTCGGGCGGAAGCATTGAAGGCGCGCAGACCCTTAACGTGGGGCTCGGCGGCCTCAGACGCCTCATGCTCGCAACGCTCTACGGCGACATGCTGCAGCGCCTCTCGCTTCATGTTCGCTCCCATGAGCTTCATCCGGGCGATGCGCAGCGTCTCGTTGACCGCTGGACCGCCAGAGCCGCTCAAGCCGCGGCCGCCGGAGATGCCCGACACTTTGCTGACGACGCCCGTGCCATGGTGCGCGACTTCTTCGCTGTGCCGATGGACGGCACAGAGAAGATTCGGGTGGGCATCGTCGGCGAAATTCTACTTAAGTACCATCCCGCCGCCAATCTCGGCATCGTGCAGGAGATCATTGATGAAGGCGCGGAACCGGTGCTCGGTGACCTGGCCGCATTCTTCCTCTACTGCCTCTATGACCACATCAATCAGGCCAAGGTCTTCGGCGGACCGCGCCTGAAAGCCATGGGAGCCTGGCTGATGATCCGCTGGTTTGAGCATCTCCGCGGCATCATGCGCAAAGCCCTTGACGGAACACCAGCGGCGGGCGTGTCGACCCTCGCGGAAGACCTCGAGCGCATTGACGGACTTGTGTCCGCCGGTCAGGAAGCCGGCGAAGGGTGGCTCTTGACCGCCGAAATGGTGGAATTTATTCACTCCGGAACGCCCAACGTCGTGTGTCTGCAGCCCTTTGGGTGCCTGCCCAACCACGTTACCGGGAAAGGCGTCATCCGGCGGCTGCGCGAAGAAAATCCCCTCGCCAATATCTGCGCCATCGACTTTGAAGCCGGCACCTCCAAAACCAATGTCTCCAACCGCCTGAAGCTCTTTCTCGCACAAGCAAGAGAAAACTTCGAGCGGGGAATTGCTGTTGACGAGCCGGTGCCGACGGCGCACCGCGTCATTACCATCACACCGTCAGCCAATATTGCGGTTGATGCCGCCGAGAGCCCGCACAAGGACCGCGGCGGCGGTCAGGCGGCCTGCTGACGCTCTGACAGCGTTTGTTCGAATGCGTTTTAAAAATAAAAACCGGCATCCGCAAGGAATGCCGGTTTTCTAACTCACTCAGACTGAAGTCAGTGCTTGCAACCGCCAGTGAAATTAGAACTTGTGAACGAGGCCAAGACCAAATTCACCCTTCTTGGTCTTCGTCTTGTCAACAGCTCCGCTCACAACGCCGGTAACCTTGAGAGTACCTTCGCTGTATGCCGCAAATGTGTAAACCATTGTGCGCTTGCTGAACGGATAAGAATAAGCAGCAGAAAGACCCCAACGATCGAAGTCAGCCGTCTTCACAGCCTTATCCGCTGTGGCGTGGGTTGAGGTGACATCAGCACTCGTTTCACCGTCGACATAGTTAGCCTGAGCATAAACGGTGCCGCCAAGAACCGGAGCAGTCGCACCAAGTGTCAAAGCGTAACCTTCAAGACCTTCGCCATCAACAGCGGCAAATCCCGTCTGGTTTTCCTTGATGTCGGTAACACTGTAGCCGCCCATCTTGTTCTCGTTCTTGCCGTACTGAGCCATGCCGTAGACCTTGGCAACGCCGAAGTCATAGGAAGCGCCCCATGTCACGCCGAGAGAGTCTTTGGAATTCGCTGGAGTATTAGCCGCGTTCAAAACGGTATCCACGACGAGGCCCGTGCTGAAAGCGCCGAGCTCATACTTGGCACCAAGACCGGCATAACGGTCGTTGTTGCGTTCGTTGCCGGCAACTTCCTGACCATTGCGGTTGAAGGAGTACTGAGCATAAACCTTGACGCCGGCGAAGGACGGCGTGACATAGGTCACGGTGTTGTCCATACGATCGCGGTCGGAGAGATTAAAGAGACTCTTGGCGCCGGCCGTATCGCCCCAGCCCGTGCCGAAGACGGTGTAGCCATAAACCACATTGTAGGAACCAACGCCGGCAGAGAGCGCGCCGACACGGCCCATAGAGAGGGTGCCGAAATCACCTGTCACGAAGAGATTGGCTTCACGGCCAAAGAGACGGCCGCCCTGCGACATCGTGCCGTCATCAGCAGCGAAGCCGTTTTCCAGAATAAAACCAACCTTAACGCCGTTGCCAAGATCTTCCGTACCCTTCAAGCCGAAACGGGAACCGGAATTCTGACCAGCCTGTTCTTTGAAGGTATTCACAGCATCAGCATCACCAACCTTCGAGTACTGATAGTTGAGACCAAGGTCAACGACGCCGTAAAGCGTAACGTCAGCGGCAGCGGCGCTACCAGCAAAAGCGCCCAGGACAGCCAGAGCAGCGAGTGTCTTTTTCATTTTCAGAGCCTTACTCAATATGTTTGAGTTATCCTGCTCTGCGGGGAGGGGCGGAGCAGGCTTGCGTTAGGCAGCCTGAAGTAAAACCGGCGGCCGCTCCGTCCAAAGAATGACCACCGGTGGCTTCTGACTGCTTAAGGAGCTTAGGCTTGCGCCTGAACTCAAACGGCATTCTTTCATTAACCCCCCCCCCCGCCACAGGGTTTTCACCTAACTCGCCTTTGTTTTTATTTGAATTTCAAAGTGTTATAGACAACTCGCCCCGCTTTACCGCTTCGCCAAATGTATCTTTAATACAACTAAATATTTGAATACGAGGTGAGTGCTACAACTGGATACGGCTCCATTCAGAGAGCAGCAAAATCACACTCATCAAAGCCTGAACTCCCGAATAACAGATCCCGAACTCGAGTAAGTGAGGTTAACGATCTGCGGTTTTGCTATGTCAGCCCCATAAAAATGAACAAATAAATTTTGAAAGGCTTCTTTTTTAAAATGTTATCTCTCATCTTAATTCGTATCTTTTTGTGCTTTAGTGATGTAAAAATCTAGCGACAAGTTTTATGCCATCAAGGAACCCAATGCCGAGGCTTTGTGCTGCATCTTCGCATATCAAACATCACGGGATCAGATCACCAAGAAATCCTAATGCTTGGTCCGCAAAAATGTCGTCTGCTTTGCAGCCGATTCCATCATCAATACCACTGCCAAATTTCCTCAGTACGCCCAAAGAGCCTTTTGTTTCAGCCTGGAAAAGACTTTGGTCAATGAGACAAGTTATCACCATGATTTCCCAGACGATCCAGCCCCTACCCCAGCTGCTGCCAAGATAAATGCAGCTTTGTGAAAGACCCGCGCTTGAGGTTCAGTCGGGTTTTTGCACAGCTGTGAAGGAAGCGGTGCTCCAGCAGCTGCCGCAGCAACACCGAGCAGTAACACTGGTCCCTTTGCTTCACCCATACCCCCCATACACACACAAGATGGCGTTGCTGGCCGACTGTATGCGGGTAGACGATGCACTCAGAAAACGCTCTCCAGCAAAAAATAATTTTCCCGTTCACACAGAGCAATGAAACGATCTTCATTCTTAATGAGGCACGAGAAAAAATACTGATCGCCAAAACAATTAGCAAATTGATATATTAAAATATCAACAGCATCTTGATTTAAGTCAATGCGTCCGCCTGTTTTATAAAGAAACTTTTAATGATCTTAATGTTTAAACCATTAAAGATAACCGCAAATTCAATAATAAAATTGATAAAATAAAATTCGATTTTATTTACAAACAGCACAGTTTAAACAGCATTAAGCATATGACGCAGAAACTATATATTTCTTAAGACAATAAGCATTCATTGCCTCAGAGATCAATTCTTGATTTCTTTATTTTAAATAAATAATCTCTTCGGTTAACTGGTCATTCTATAAATGAATACTTAATTTGCTGATCCTGCGAGCAGGCTTCTCATCGCCCTGGAGTATCACTCGAACCAACAGCTTCTAGATTCAGGATTAACCTGCCCCCATGCGTCGAGATATGAGTGATGCCTGTTCTACTGCGATTTCGCGAGCCCTGTGCACGAGCTCATCGCGGTAACGCAGTGTTGGAATTGAAACCGAAACGGCGCCGCAGGCGACATTCTCGCCGTCGAGTACTGGCACTGCGATGCAGCGGATCCCCTCATACTGCTCCTCGTCATCCTCCTCAACACCAGTGGAGCGGATCAAGGCGAACCGCTCTCGGAAAAGTTCTATTTTGGACTGAACCGTCTCACCCCCTTCTGCGGCGATCTGTGAAAGGAGTCGCTTACGCTCCTCTTCTTCGGAAAAAGCAAGGAAAATTCGGCCTGAAGCGCTGTTTATCATTGGGAACGTACTTCCGAGACGCACTTCTTGCCGCAGCGCGTGACTCGAAACCTGCTTGTCAATCACGAGCATCTCCGTGCCCGAAGGTACCGCGAGATTCACAGTCTCATCGATCTCAGTCAGAATACGTTCCAAATAAGGACGAGCTATCTTGAGGAGTCCGGTCTTTTCAACCACCTTGCTGCCGATCGAAAAAAGTTTATAGGAGAGCGAGTAGCGGCCGCGGCGCTTTTCCTGGACGACGAAACCCTTGTCAGCGAGCGTGAGCAGGAACCGATGCACACTCGTCTTAGGCAGCCCAATCTCTGTGGCTAGTTCGTTAAGTTCCCAAGAACTCTTTTTTGAGAGTGTGTCGAGCAAATCACAGACCTTTTCAACCGAACCGATCGTATAGTACTTCTTGCCTTCATCCATGGTGGAGCTTCCAGTTCCTGTATGTTGCAGCGCTCGGGAACAGAGCGCTGCTCTGCATTATTTACAAATAATTATGCCGCATCACGGAATGGTATCCTAGAGATGCGGCATAAAGAAAATCCTGCGGATCAGTGTCTCAAAGTTTCAGCCGCGATACGGCCGCATTCCCGAATGACACAGTAAGCATAGGCAAGGACAATGAAGGAGATGGGCAGCCCCACAATCGTGAACATGCCGCGCACAGAATCGACGCCCCCCGTGGCGACAAGCAGGTAGCCGATCACACCAAAACTTACGCCCCAGATAATCTTTAACCAGCGCGGCGCCTCGTCATCGACGGAAAGATTCTTCGTCGACAAAGTCGCCATGGTACCCGTAATCGAATCAGCCATTGTCGAGAAGGAAAAAAAGACGGCAATTATGAAGAAGGCTGCAAGAATCTTCGCGAAGGGCAGTGTCGAGAGAATCGTGAAGATCGTCACTTCAAGCCCCTTTTCGTTGACACTCTGCCAAACATCCATAATACCGGTGTACTGAAGCCATACAGTTGTGCCGCCCCAGATCGCGATCCAGACGATACAGAAGAGCGTAGGAGCGCCGATATTCATGAAAATGAATTCACGTACGGTGCGGCCTTTGCCAAGACGAGCGAGGAAAAGACCGATGATAGGTGCGTAGACAAAGAAGGAAGCCATGAACATAATGATCCATGACTTAGACCAAGTCTCGTTCCCAGCCATCGTTGGCAAAATCACGCTGTGTTCGAAGAATCGGTTGAAAAACACACCGAGAGACTCAGTGCCTGCATCAACAATAAAGCGCGTCGGACCAAGACAAAGCACATAAACCATTAGGCCGATGAAGACGATCGTGCAGAAGCTCGAGAGAACACGCATGCCCTTCTTGATGCCTGTGAGGCATGAGACAACATAAACGGTGACCATGATGGCCGCAATCGCGAAGACCGTGACCCCGTCAATCGGCAGACCGAAGAAAAAGTTCAGTCCCGAATTGATCTGCATAAGTCCGACGGCCATCGAACAAGCGAGCGCGCCCACGATGCAAAACAGACTCACCATTGGAACGACGGTTTTCACGACGCCGTAAACTGAACTCGAAAGGTAGGGTTCGAAGATTGAGGACACTGAAATCGTACGGCGCCGATTGTAGGCCATGAGCGCCACGCCCACGGCGCAGAGCGAATACATCGCATACTGGGCGATCGTCCAGTGCAGCATCGTCTGGGAAATTGCGAAAAGACCCGCCTCACGTGTGAAGGGCTGCGCTCCTGCAGCTGCAGGGGGTGCGGCCATGTGGAAGATCGGCTCGCCCATCGCCCAGAAGAGGATACCCGTGCCAATACCCCCCTTGAGACTCATCGAGAACCACTGCCACATCGTGTATTCAGGCTTCGCGCCTGCCCCGCCGATCACCACATCGCCCGCCTTGGAAAAAGCGAGGCCGAAAACCAGCAATACCAGGATAAGCGCGAAGAGCACAAGCCACCATCCGAAGTTGTCACTCACCCAATTGAGCCCAGCATCGAGGATTGAACCGAAGAGCTTTTGATTTGCGATTCCGAGCACGATCACCGCAATGCCAATCAGGTAGCTCGGCCAGAAAACACCTTTAGCAAGTTCGGTTTTTTTCTTGAAAACTGTCATGTTGTTACCCGTTTAGTTGTCCCATATTATGGGATTAAATTCCGCGTATTAGATATAAAACTGTATAAGTACTGAGTGGGGATAGAGCTCCTCACGGGCCAGTGTTTGGATCCGGCCGGCGTCGATGAATTGAGGGTTGAAAGGACAGCGTGGTCAGTTGAGCTCAGGCATTGGCGCGGGCTTATGGTCTCGCAAAGAGCGCCAGCGTTCGGCTTCACCGCTTGCGCGCCAGCGTTCAAACCTGTCAGTCTGCCCAAAGATATAGCTCGAGTAGCGCACGATGTACCAAAGGTAAAGCATCACGACGAAAGCCATCGGCAGCCCTATCAGAGTGAAGAGACTGCGGATCGCATCCTGTCCTCCAGAAATAATGAGCACATAGGAAATCATGGCGATCACAATGCCCCAGAGAGCCTTGATCAGCACCGGCGGTTCCTCGCCCACACTCGCATTTTTCGTTGAAAGCACGGCCATGGTGCCTGTGATCGCGTCGGCAAGCGTTGCGAAGGAGAAGAAGACTGCAAAAAGAAAAAAGGCACTCAGCATTCTGCCCTGTGGAAGCGTAGAGAGCAGCGCGAAGATCGTACTTTCCATGCCGCTTGCCTGAACATGCGCCCAGATATCGAAAGTTCCGCTCCATTGACACCATACTGCCATGCTCGCCCATGCACCTATCCAAAGGATGCAGAAAACAGAGGGCGCAAAGATATTCATCCAAACGAATTCACGAATGGTCCTACCCTTCCCAAGGCGCGCAAGGAACAGCCCAAGAATGGGAGCATAAACAAAGAAGGAGGCAGTGAACTGTACATCCCAATCACGCGACCAAGTTTCACCTGGCGCTAGCGTCGGCAGGATAAGCGAATGTTCAACAAAGTTGTTGAGATAGTCACCGAAAGCTGTGACTGAGAGATTCATGATGAACTGCGTAGGACCGACCGCCACAGCATAGATCATCAGAGAGGCGAAAATCGCCGTACAGATCTTTGAGAGTATATTGAGGCCGCGCTTGATACCAAGAAGCGCTGAAATGGTGTAGACAAAAGCTAGCATCGACACGATCACGAACCAAACCATCGGTGAGGGATCGATGATGTTGAGGAATCCGAGACCCGAACTGATCTGCATAATGCCCACTCCCATCGAGCAGGAGACGGCACCGGCAATGCAGCAAATGCAGGCGGTATGGGTAAAGTCCTTGATGATGAGGTACACGCGCGGGCTCACAAACTCCTCAAGGAATGTGGTAATGCCTAGCGCTCGGTGAAAGTTCCAAGCAAGGATGCCGACCACCACAGCGCAGAACGTGTAAAGCCCATATTGAACCAATGTCCAATGTGTAAAGGTTTGAGCCACGGCAAATATCGCAGCTTCACGCGTAAAAGGTCCAGCACTGGCTGCGGCAGGAGGTTTCGCCATGTGAAAGATCGGCTCGCCCATGGCCCAGAAGAGAATCCCCGTACCAATGCAGCCGTTGAGTGCGATCGCAAACCAAGTACTGTAAGAAAAGTCAGGTTTTGCGTTCGTTCCGCCGAGGCGGAGATCGCCCACGCGAGTGAAGGTGAGGCCAATAACGATGAAGAGAATGCTGAGTCCGAAAAGCAGCAGGAACGCACCGAAGTTGTCCGAAAGAAAGGCGAGCAGCCACTCAAGACTGCTGGCGAGGCGCTCCGTCCCCGCTGCGCCAACAATGATGAAGCCGAGCGTAAAGGTGAGCGCTGGCAAAAGCGTACGAAAATTAATTTGCTTGGGGGAGAGAACTAAGGGCATCAGCATTACTCATCTGTACCGCATTGCGGAATGTAATTCTAAATATTTAGAGTTTAGATATTTAGTTCTAGTCTCGTACCTTAGGAATAACCCGCATTCCTTTGTACGCTAAAGCACTCTTTGGACATGAAAAAGCCGAATTTACCCCACCAAGAGAGCGAAGCTTCACAAGGCGTCCGAAACAACCCCCGTCAAGGTAAGGCGCATCGCCTTAAATAAATGCTGCGACGGAAAGCTCCATTGTTGCGCCTGCAGGCAGTGCCTTGACAAAGTATGTAAAGCGTGCAGGTTTATGTGTGCCAAAGAAGTGTGCGTATTCGTCATTGAAGACAGATATGTCAACAGCATCTGTGAGTGCAATGTCAACGCGAGCGATGCTTTCAAGATCACCCCCGCCTGCACGCACAATGGCAAGGAGATTAGCGAGAACCTGACGCGTCGAGGCGCAGGTTTCCTTCTCAAGCACTCCGGTCTTCGGATCGAGCGCGATCTGGCCCGAGGTGAGGATCATGCTGCCCGACTTGATGCCGTGCGAATACGAACCGAGTGCTTTGGGCGCATCAGGAGCATTGATAGTAGTGAATGACATGGTAAGAATTCCTTCCAATGACCGAAGAAGGTTTCAGACGCATAGCGCCCAGTCCCACTTCGGGAAAATTGATAAAACTTTTCGCCCAACGGTCTTGGAGATCGTGCGGGCAAATTCAAGAACGCCCCACCGAGGGACTTTTAAGACAACTCTCCGCACACGCAGGCGTTGTCGACACGCTCCACGGTGTAAGTAAGATCCTGCCGTTTCAGGAACGCATGCAGTTAACCGCTTCGTTAAGGTTTGCCGGCTGCGCTTTTACGTCCCTAACAACAAATCCCTTGCCGATAAACCTGAAAGGTATGTCATCAACTGCGGCAGTCTCGACAAACGGCCAAAATTCGTGCTTGAGGAACCAAGGAGCAATCTGTCAATGAATGCGGAGCTTAGAGCTCCCATCAGTCACCTTGCCCCTGGTGGGGATTGCTTCGAGTTTGACTTCTTCAAACCTCACCCTGAGCGTTGAAGCCTTCGTAGATCAATCGCACTGTGGCACCGAGCGTACAGATCGGTTCGGGCGGCAGCCATGAAGGTTTTTCATCATTTTGCATGTAGGACAGCTCCTCGCTTTCGATGCCGTTAGCCCATTCAGCGAGAAAGTGACCCATGGTGTAGACCTTGGCGATGCCTGCTCCCTCGCCGACACCAGCAAAGAAGACATTGCCGCGGCGACCGAAAACAGGCTTGGAATTCATCGTGAGATGAATCATGCCGCCCCAGACGTATTCGAAGTTAACGTGCGAATGATCAGGGAAGCGGTTATCAAAGGCCTTACGCAGCAATTTCTGCGAGTGTCGGATCTGCTCAGGTGAACACGTATAGTAAGTGCCGTAAAGCAAGCCGTTGCGGACGAAGAGACGGTTGTCTTTGGTGAAGCGAACCGTAGTACCCGCAGAGTTGGCAGCAGTAACTCCCCAGGGTTCGATGCCGCGGAAGTCCTCCATCTCTTCTGCCGACAGCTGGCGCGAAAGCGCACCGTACGAAATGATCGGACAGAAGCGGTGATCCGAGAGGCCAAGTTCCTGCAGGAAAGGACCGGTAGTGACAATCGCAGCGCGGCAGCGCACCTTCTTGCCGTTGAGCAAGATCACGACAGGGTTCGTCTCGCTACCGGCAATCTGCATCACCGGAGTTTTTTCAAAGATATGCACATTGGGCCCGAGCGTCGTAAAAAGGGCACGCACGACTTCAGCCGGATTGATGAGAACTGAACCAGGATTGAAGATCGCTCGGCTATAGTAGCCTGTGCCGAGCCGCTCGGCGAGCTGCCTGCGGTCAAAGTCGTCGTACTTCATGTTCATACGGTCGAGGATCTCTCGGTCATGGTCGAGAATCTTCCAAAAGCGCTTTTCGCGGGCAGCTAAATACTTGCCGTGTTCACTCCAGTCGACGTCGAGCTTGTTTGCCTTCACTGCCTCACGCATCTTGTTGATCGCGAAGACATTAAGGCGTACCGTCCATTTCTCGTCCTCGGGCGTAAGGACGTCATCACCGAACTTATGAGGCACATCGATCAGGAATCCAGCGTTTTTACCAGAATCATTCGATCCGATGCGGAGCGCCTCAAAAACAGCTATTTTCGCATTCGGATAGAGTTCCTTGAGCCGTGTTGCAGCTCCAAGACCACCATATCCGGCCCCCACAACAACGTAGTCGTACTCGTCAAGGATTTCGTCCTCGTGGTTGAACTGGTGGTTTTTATAGGTTGAGGTTTCTAGCCAGCCGCTCACGCCGAGTTCGGCGGGATAGATTTTCACGGATTGCATAACTATTTAATTCCGCATTATGGTATTAAATACCGTTTATTTTCGATAAAAAATAGAAGAGATCGTTCGACTGTCCTATACCGCCGCACTCCCTCCATTTTTCGAAGTGCAGACTTGATACGGATGTACATATTCTTTTCTCCGATACCAGGAGAGAAAATTATGTATCGACGCTCTTCAATAGTGGAAGAAACCGGCTCGGGCAGACAGGAGAACAGGATTGCAACCCGACCGTGATCCTCCCGAAGCATCTTTCAGAGGGGAAGATACTCGGGATTTGAGCCCTAATAAACCTCCCCTGCCAGAATTCAGGCTGTTCAATCAGGCCCAAAGATCACCGATTGTGTAGCCTTCAGTGAGCGGGTCCGTCGGGTCAAGCACTAGATTGCTATAACCATAGATCCAGGACTGACCGCCGACTGTGGGAACAACTGCGTCGTATTCACCAACCTTCACCTTTTCGACGAGTTCGCCCGTATAGACGATGCCAAGCAGTCCTTCATGGCGGAACTTCTCGTTCAGTTTCAGTTCGCCCTTGGCATAAAGCGTGGCCATCTTTGCACATGTACCCGTGCCGCAGGGGCAGCGGTCAAGTGCACCGATCCAAGTAGAAGGATTATCAAAATCGACGTTCCCAGAAGCAACCGTTACTGCGTTCTTCCAGTCCGCATTTGGATTTGTCGTCGGTCCGGAAAGCTGCGAGATCGTGATTCCTACATCTGGATAGTCCGGATGATGAACAGGAAGCTGGTCCTGAGCAGCTCGCAGGATAAGAGAGGAAACACGGGTTATTTCACGTCCCATTTCGGGCTTGAGTTCAAGCCCCTTGAACTGACGCACATCGGCAATCACGTACCACATGCCACCCCAAGCCACATCTACTTTCACTTTACCGAGATGCGGAACATCTATTTCTTTGTCTACATAAGCAGCAAAAGCCGGAACATTCTTAAAAGTGACCTGAGTCACCTTGCCATTGTGGCACTCGGCCTTAATTCCGATCAGGCCGGCTGGTGCTTCGAGAATGAATTCCGTAACAGGTTCGACCATCGGAATAATGCCGGTCTCAAGGAGCACAGTTGCAACGGAGATCGTATTGCCGCCCGACATGAGCGGATACTCAACCTGCTCCATGATGATGTAGCCGGCAGCGGCTTTTGGATCTTTCGGCGGAACAAGAATATTGCAACAAAGGGGCGGGTAACCGCGCGGTTCGCGAAGAAGAAACTTGCGCAGAGCATCGTCGTGTTCACGCAGATAGACCATCTGCTCATAAACGCTGTTGCCCTTAAGGGGAGCCACGCCGCCCGTGACGACACGCATCGGCTCTCCCGAATGTGTCTCCACACAGTTGATGACACGCTTGAAGCTCATGAAATTCTCCTTGTAGCTGGAAGCTGTTTGTTTATGAATTCCGAATTACGGGACGTTGTTCCGCAATTCGTTAAATGAATAATACTTCCTCTACATCATTTTGTTTAACCGGATAAACTCCTACTCATAAAGAGTTAGTTTTAGCACTGTTCAACAACCGAGCGACATGCATGGTTAAGGCGATGCCAGCAGCCTTCTGCAGACTGCATCGAGATAATTCTTGCGTTATATGGAGGATCTGGACTCTGCATGTGCCCATGAAAACCAAACCACTTCACCAGCACCAAGTAGCGAAAACCCCCGCAGACCGAAATCTGCAGGGGTTCGTATAGGGAGCCTGGCGATGACCTACTTTCACTGGAAATACAACCAACTATCATCGGCGCAGAGGCGTTTCACTGTCCTGTTCGGAATGGGAAGGAGTGGGACCGCCACGCTATGGTCACCAGGCTTAAAAGGGGAGGAAAAGTAAAGCACTCTTCTTTCGGGCTGCGATGCAGTCACCATCCAATTCGCTTGAAGTCTTCTCTGAACTTTTCTGTTCAAGGCTTCACGGTTATAGGATCAAGCTTCACGAGCAATTAGTATTGGTCAGCTCAACGCCTCACAGCGCTTGCACATCCAACCTATCAACGTCCTGGTCTCGAACGACTCTTCAGGGAGGTCAAAGCCTCCAGGAAGACTTATCTTCAGGCAGGTTTCCCGCTTAGATGCTTTCAGCGGTTATCCTTTCCCCACATAGCTACCCGGCGATGCCACTGGCGTGACAACCGGTACACCAGAGGTGAGTCCACTCCGGTCCTCTCGTACTAGGAGCAGCCCCCGTCAATCTTCCAACGCCCACGGCAGATAGGGACAAAACTGTCTCACGACGTTTTAAACCCAGCTCACGTACCTCTTTAAATGGCGAACAGCCATACCCTTGGGACCGGCTACAGCCCCAGGATGAGATGAGCCGACATCGAGGTGCCAAACACCGCCGTCGATATGAACTCTTGGGCGGTATCAGCCTGTTATCCCCAGAGTACCTTTTATCCGTTGAGCGATGGCCCTTCCATGCAGAGCCACCGGATCACTATGACCTACTTTCGTATCTGCTCGACTTGTCGGTCTCGCAGTCAAGCACGCTTTTGCCATTGCACTATCAGCACGATTTCCGACCGTACCTAGCGTACCTTCGCACTCCTCCGTTACCCTTTAGGAGGAGACCGCCCCAGTCAAACTGCCTACCATGCACGGTCCCCGAAGCGGATCACGCTCCTAGGTTAGAACCTCAAACAAATCAGGGTGGTATTTCAAGGTTGGCTCCGCTAAGACTGGCGTCCTAGCTTCACTGCCTCCCACCTATCCTACACAGATCGGTTCAAAGTCCAATGCAAAGCTGCAGTAAAGGTTCATGGGGTCTTTCCGTCTAGCCGCGGGGAGATTGCATCATCACAAACATTTCAACTTCACTGAGTCTCAGGAGGAGACAGTGTGGCCATCATTATGCCATTCGTGCAGGTCGGAACTTGCCCGACAAGGAATTTCGCTACCTTAGGACCGTTATAGTTACGGCCGCCGTTTACTGGGACTTCGATCAGGAGCTTGCACCCCATCAATTAATCTTCCAGCACCGGGCAGGCATCACACCCTATACGTCGACTTTCATCTTTGCAGAGTGCTGTGTTTTTAGTAAACAGTTGCAGCCACCGATTCTCTGAGGCCTCTTCATGCTCGGGGTGTTTCTCCCTTCACACTACAAAGGCACACCTTATCCCGAAGTTACGGTGTCAATTTGCCGAGTTCCTTCTCCTGAGTTCTCTCAAGCGCCTGAGCATATTCAGCTCGCCCACCAGTGTCGGTTTGCGGTACGGTCAATTCCAAGCTGATGCTTAGAGGCTTTTCCTGGAAGCCCATTCAGTCACTTCAGTTGATCTCTCAACCTCGATCCTTCGCCTTGGAGATCCGTTGACGGATTTGCCTGTCAACCTCCTACGCTCGTAAACCGGGATATCCAACACCCGGATGACCTTCAGGACTCCGTCCCCCCTTCGCACTTGAAATCGGTGCTGGAATATTAACCAGCTTCCCATCAGCTACGCTTCTCAGCCTGACCTTAGGGGCCGACTCACCCTGCTCCGATGAACGTAGAGCAGGAAACCTTGGGCTTGCGGCGAGCGGGCTTTTCACCCGCTTTAACGTTACTCATGTCAGCATTCGCACTTCTGATACCTCCAGCGGTCCTCGCAGATCCGCCTTCGCAGGCTTACAGAACGCTCCCCTACCACTCGCATTGCTGCGAATCCGCGGCTTCGGTTATTGACTTAGCCCCGTTACATCTTCCGCGCAGGAAGACTCGATCAGTGAGCTATTACGCTTTCTTTGAAGGATGGCTGCTTCTAAGCCAACTTCCTGACTGTCTTAGCCTTCCCACTTCGTTTTCCACTTAGTCAATATTAGGGACCTTAGCCGGCGGTCTGGGTTGTTTCCCTTTTGAGTCCGGACGTTAGCACCCGGTGCTCTGTCTCCCGTGCTCAGACTTCCAAGTATTCGGAGTTTGCCATGGTTTGGTAAGACGCCATGTCCCCCTAGCCATAACAGTGCTCTACCCCCTGGAGCCATACACGAGGCACTACCTCAATAGTTTTCGGGGAGAACCAGCTATCTCCAGATTTGTTTAGCCTTTCACCCCTATCCACAGCTCATCCGCTAATTTTGCAACACTAGTCGGTTCGGCCCTCCAGTGTGTGTTACCACACCTTCAGCCTGGCCATGGATAGATCATCTGGTTTCGGGTCTACGCCCAACGACTCATGTCGCCCTGTTCGGACTCGCTTTCGCTGCGCCTCCCCTACTCGGTTAAGCTTGCCATTGAACGTAAGTCGCTGACCCATTATGCAAAAGGTACGCAGTCACCCTTGCGGGCTCCTACTGTTTGTATGTATGCGGTTTCAGGATCTATTTCACTCCCCTCCCGGGGTTCTTTTCGCCTTTCCTTCACAGTACTGGTTCGCTATCGGTCGATTACGAGTATTTAGCCTTGGAGGATGGTCCCCCCATCTTCGAGCAGGATTTCACGTGTCCCGCTCTACTTCTCGCAAGCTCAGTACCTTGAACCCAATTTCCCGTACGGGGCTGTCACCCTCTGTAGCCGGACTTTCCAGACCGTTCCAGTATCGAATTCAATATCACTTGCAGGCTCTTCCAATTTCGCTCGCCGCTACTTTCAGAATCTCGGTTGATTTCTTTTCCTGCAGCTACTTAGATGTTTCAGTTCGCTGCGTTCGCCTCTTGAAGCTATGTATTCACTTCAAGATACCCTTGCGGGTGAGTTCCCTCATTCGGACATCCGTGGATCAGTGCTCGCTTGCCAGCTCCCCACGGCTTTTCGCAGGCTGCGACGTCCTTCTTCGCCTGTAATCGCCAAGGCATCCACCACATACACTTAGTCGCTTGATCCTATAACTCTGAAGCCTTTTGTCTTCAAAGTACAAGACGACCTATAACGCTGTATTCTCTTGAATCATGTCGGTTCTTGTAGAACTTCAATGAATCGGTTCGTGAATGCAATCACAACCCTGAAGCTGCCTTTTTACGCCTCCAAAGAGCATCTCAACCCTTCGAAAGCAGCAGCTTCTGTTGCTTTACTTTTCCAAATTTTTAAAGATCGGTAAATCGAATTCAACAACTCGATAAGTGTGAACGCCGAAAGTTCTTGTCAGAGCCTTTTTAAGGCCGACTCTCTTTAAAGGAGGTGATCCAGCCGCACCTTCCGGTACGGCTACCTTGTTACGACTTCACC